>Ga0209588_1000076_pt1 | contig 32878 bp, 31 predicted proteins | sample Rivendell_Oct201_10_FD_188351 | JGI IMG/M metagenome (GOLD analysis project Ga0209588, IMG submission 188351) | Vadose zone soil microbial communities from the Eel River Critical Zone Observatory, Northern California, USA -... | ecosystem: Host-associated > Plants > Roots > Rhizosphere > Soil ...
TTGTCCCTCTCAACCGAAGGATCGATTGAGACGAAGATTCTGAGCTTCTCTGGAGAAAACTCGCGGCCGAAAGCGTCGCTGGTCGTGTCCAACTTTCATCCTGGACCTTACCGGGATATGGGGAGCGGGGGCCTCCCTTCCGAGCTGAAACAGTCTCTGGAAGCATCACAACATGGCGTCGTCCAGGTACCTCATGGCATCTCGAACCACAAACTGAACATCGTCTCCCACCGGGACATCGAAAGACTTCTTTCAGCGGCGAAGGAGACCTATCCCTCGGATCATCTGATCCGCAAGGCCTCCTCGATGATTCGAGAGAAGGAGGGAGAGGCTATCGTCTCGGGCCAAGCCTTTGGGAATATTGCGCTTCTTACGATAACACTGGCGCCGACCGAGATGGAAGACCTGCCGACCACAGTATCTACAGAAATCGAGGAGGAGGCTTCGAGACTCGGCTTCGAGGTGCTCATCATCGACGCCCACAACAGTATCGTGGGTCAAACTTCTATAACACCCCAACAGGCTGACCGAATCGTCGCGGCGGCGATCAGAGTGCTTGGCAGGTTGAAGGCTTTGTCACAGGGACCCTTCAGTGTCGGATCTGCAAACGACGCCTTCGAGACTTACTCTCTCAAGGATGGGATTGGCCCGGGAGGCTTGTCCGTTATGGTTGTGAGGACAGAGGGCGAGATCGTATCCTACATCACGATCGATGGAAACAATATGCAGCAAGGTCTACGAGAACAGATCCTCCAATCGATCAGAGAAACAAGAGTCAGCGACGCTGAGATCATGACTACCGACACTCACCTGGTTACTGGTCTTGTCAGATCGCCTCTAGGATACTATCCGGTGGGAGCGGCCTTACCCCACGCTAGTTTTGTGACACAGATCACCCAGACAGTCCAGAAGGCGATGACTAACCTAGAAGAATCATCGGCTGGTTTTTCCAAGTTCTCTCTCAAACTTCAAGTGTTGGGCTCCGAGACTTTCCAATCGATAACCAGCTTCATAGGCCGGATAGCGCGGCAAATTGGAAAATCATTCTACAGGCTAGAATTTGCTACCTTCTTGATCGCTGTCGTAATCGTGTTTGTAGTGTGATCGAAGATTGGAATCTGATCAGTCGATCCACTACATGCAGCTTCCGCGAGAGGTCATTGTCGGAGTCAACATTCTCGACAAGGTAGGAGAGATCTGTACCAAGCAGGGGTTTCACGGCACGGCCTTGGTGGTCTCTGGACCCGTGACGTATCCTCTCGCAGGGGTTGGCGTCGCAAAGTCCGCTGCGAAAGCTGGACTTCGCGTCGACCACATCATAGTCAAGGAATCGACGGATGCGGTTCTGAACCAGATCATTGAGGCTATCAAGAAGGCCAGACCATCTATCGTGCTGGCAGTTGGGGGTGGGAAGGATATTGATCTGGGCAAGCTTGCCTCTGCGAAAGCCTCAGTTCCGTTCATGAGTATTCCAACCGCTGCGAGCCACGATGGGATCGCCAGTCCTTACGCTTCCATTAAGGGCGGTCCCAAGCCTTACTCGATTCGGGCACAGGCTCCGATAGCGATCATTGGCGATATTGGTGTGATAGGTGATTCGCCCTATGATCTCTTGGCTGCAGGTTGTGGGGATATTGTGGCGAAGTTTAGCGCGGTGAAGGACTGGCAGCTTGCTCACAAGCTGAAGAACGAGTACTATGGTGATTATGCCGCGGAGCTGGCTTTGATGAGCGCGGAGCTGGTGACGCGGAATGTGAAGGAGATTGTCGGGCGTAGTAAGGAGGGTGTTCGCACAATTGTCGAGGCGCTGGTCAGTTGTGGGGTCGCGATGAGTATTGCTGGTAGTTCTAGGCCATGTAGCGGTGCGGAGCATCTCTTCAGCCACGCGCTGGACATAGTGGCTGGCGAGACGAGTCTGCACGGGAGTAGAACAGGTGTAGGGGCGATAATGTGTACATATCTTCACGGATCCAACTGGGAGTCGATCAGGGAGTTTCTCCAAGAGATAGGCGCGCCTTCAACGGCTAAAGAGTTGAAAGTCTCACCGGAACAGGTGGTCAAAGCGTTGACGATGGCTCATAGTCTAAGGCCGGAGAGGTACACGATCCTCGGCGAGAAGGGGATAGCCGAGGCAGCGGCGGAGAGGGTTGCCCGTGCAACTGGAGTAATAGGATAATCCGCATTGAAGTGTACTGCGCGCGCCTACGCGATCCAGGGCCTAGTCAAGTATCATGGCCTGAAAAACGCAAGACTACGGATACCCTACCACGACAGTATCTCAGTCTGCATGAAGTCCCTTCCCACAATAACAACCGTGGAAGCGAAGCAAGGTCTCTCCGCTGACAAGATAAGAATTGACGGGGTCGTTCCAACGAAAAAGGAGACCGCTAGGGTTTACGCAGTCGTCGACGCGCTCAGAACACGCTCGGCCGACAAGACAAGACTTCGAATAGAATCAAGGAATCCAAACGTCGACGGCAAGGGTCTAGGATTCTCTGCCTCAGGATTCGCAGCATTGGGCCTGGCAACATCGAGAGCGTTAGGTCTCATCCTTGAAACCGAAGTGCTTTCCGAGATAGTCAGACTCGGAGCAGGATCCGCCTCTAGGAGTCTCGTAGGCGGATTCTCGATATGGTATGCAAACCGTAAGGGACGCTCATACGCAGAGCAACTTGCCTCTGCGAATTCTATCAAGCTCCGGACGCTGATCGTCCCTATTCCATCAACCATAAAAACGGACAGAGCTCACGCGGACGTTCTGACGTCTCCGTTCTTCAAGGCAAGGCTGGCGTACATGAAAGGGGTTCTTCAGAGGATGAGGCGTGCGATAGGAAGAAAGGATGTCCCGGAGATCTGCAGGCTCGCCGAGGTGGACACGCTGAACTTGCATGCGATCACAATGACGGGTAAGCTAGGAACAATCCTCGTTAATCCATTGTCGATCAGGGTCATGAAAGAGGTGCTGAGGCTCCGAGAGGAGGAAATGGTCCCGGTCTGGTACTCTCTAGACACCGGACCCTCAGTATTCATCAACACGACATCCAAGGCTGCGTCGAAGGTTGAGAGGAGAATCAGAGCACTCGCTGATAACGTAATTTCGTCTGATCCGGGCGGTCCTGCAGAGGTCCTCTCCCGCCATCTCTTCTAGGAGATAAGAATGGCCGATTCTAATCATGCGTTTGCATGGAGGTCCCAGGGCAATGACCCAATCAGAAGAAACCAAAGTTTTCCAAGTACGGAATGTTTCTGATGTCCATGTAGTATTTCCAAATGGCTTCTCGTTCTTTCAACCCTATCTTGAATATTGGATCAAAGAAACTCTCGAAATTGGTGGTGAGGCCTACGTGTCCGAAACCGAAGCTGGAAATGGCTCGGGCTTGTTCCTGTACGACGACTATGAAAAGGCAGGATCAATTTTCACACGATCAAGAGAAGTATTCGATTACTTCTACAAACTAAAACCGTTCAGGTCGATCTACGCTGAACTACAAACTGAACATCCGAAAGAAATCTATGACATTCACACAGTAGATCTCGAAAACTATGCCTTAGACCACACATTCAGTCATGCGATCTCGGTCGCTGACGCAGAGCAGATCGAAGAGATTCGACGATTCATGCTGTCAACACATCCTGGGACCAACCCGAGATGGATCGATGTTGCCTTAACGAATGGAGACAGATGCGTAACTGTTCGACTTGGAGATGAGATTGCCGGAGTAGGATGGTTGTCGCTTGTAAACGGGATAGGAAGATTACACTCTCTCTTCGTGAAGCCTAGATTCAGAAGAATCGGCTTGGGTCTAGATATTCTGTTCGCACGACTCTTGTGGCTGAAATCAAAATATGCTCGAATGGCATTAAGTGAAATATCTGTAAACAATCTTCAATCGTCAAGAATCTCAGCAAGAGGGGGAATGAAAGTGTCCGGACAAGTCTACCAGTACTTCACGAAATAGTCAGACCCCGCGACTAGCCGATAGTATTCTCGAACAGTTAGGTTTGTACCGGAGAAACCCGCAGCTATCTATTCAAAAACGCTCCGATAGAGGGGCCACGATGAGAGCGGGCGAAATTACGATCCTGAAGTCATGTCCAATGACCCCCATGGCCAGCTTGCCTGGCCCAGCGAGACAATATGGCCGACCGGGCACATCTTAATCATTGCTAACGAGAACTGTTGAACATGACCGACAAAGATTCCGATTGCAGATTCGTGCTTCTCGGCGTTGACGAGAACATAATCCGTAGCGAGATTGGGTTTGACGTGTTCGAACCCAAGGTCTCTCTTGAGATAAACGGGAAGAATGTCTTTGAACCTCTTGGAATCTCCGGCGTCGAAAATCCTGTCATCATGCACTCTTTGGAAAGGTTCTTGCAAGAAACCTTGCGGTTGCTCGAGACGCTCAAAGTCAAATCCACGAGCGAGCATCGATACTGGTTTCTTGGTACAGGCTTCGGTGTCAAATTACGCCGAGAAGGGACAAGTGTAGCTCTCTTCCTAGAAGTGGACGGCCATTGGGGTCCCGTGCAGGGTTTGGCATATCCTCAGTCGGTTGAAGTCGGGATACTTACGGTGCGAGAGTGGGTCAAGAGTATAGTCTCATTTGCGAGAACTCTACTTGATTTTTTCAAGCGTCTCAATCCGGGGATTTACTCTTCCATGAAGGAGCAAGAGCTTCAAATTCAACAGCTCAACGCTTGGCTTGGTTCTTGAGGAAATCTTCGCTGACCGGGAAGGTCAAGTCCCAAATGGTCTTCGCGAACATTAGACTCAATCAAATGCAGTTGTCAGGTCGTCGCGCCTCCGCATATTGGACAGACCAATGCAGTAGTGTCGACTAGCGCTCCACAATACTTGCACTTGACCTTCGCCACTTCCTTGATCACGATCTGTTGTGCTGGTGGTTGCTTTGGTTCTAGATTGATGGTCTGGGGTGCTGGTGGGGCGTAGGGTGTAGGCGCACGAGAATAGTCATAGGCATGCTGTGGCAGGCCTCTCCTTCTCCTAGCGACCACAGCAACTATGACTATGACGATGATTATGAGGAGTATCACTGCGAATGCGATAAGGGGATACAATAGCGACGATAGACCGGGACCCGGTGGCGCTGCAGCGGTGGCCAATGAGTAACTGGTTGCTGTCACATACAGGTTTTCAGTATATGTGAAACCGTTCCCGGAAGAGTCACTATCCTGTTCTACCCACGTGTATCCGATAATATATCCGGTAGACGGATCAGAATATGTGCTCCACGTATACCTCGCAGTAAATTTGCCATAGGCATCATTTCGGAAATAACTTGATTTTCCCTGAGCATAGATTGATTGTACATACCTGTTTTGCGAGGGCAGTTGGTAGCTGTAATTCTTGTCGAGGATACTCATCTGGGTATTCAACAAATAGAATGTTGCACTTAGGGGTTGACTGCTGTTCATGTAGTACCATACGTGAAGGGGATTCACATATCCAATCTGACTATCATTGCCCCTCACATAGTAGAAACTCTTGGATGACCAGGTAAAATTCCCAGCTGAGCTTGCAGTTTTTGTTGGGGACCCCTGATTGTCATTCCAAGTCCAAGCATAATTGTAATGAGATGCCACCGTCCCGTTTCCGTAAACAGTATTCATTTTCTCTGTGCCATCGGTAACGCTATGGTCTGTGTAACCAGTGTAGGTGCTGCCCTGACCATTGTTGACATCGGTAGTTTCATGATACGTGAAATAGTCTCCTTGTTTCGGAACATAGTTTGCATGGACAGGGATTGTGGGGACGAGTAGGGATAGTGAAGTTATGACAATTAGCAGTGCGAATAACTTGGGCTTCATCTTAGCCGCCGAAGCCTCCGCCACCATATCCATGAACATGCGCAGGGTGAACGCCGCCAATCCCGCTGAACGTGCTGTAGTATGATCCATGTACAATGATCAAGGGTGCATACCATAGGAAGAATGGAGAGATTGGTGCGTGAGTAAACTGTATGGGAGTATTCGCTAGGTTAGCCGTCGGGTCCAACTGTTTTACCAATTCATTCTTGACGCCATGAATCATACGCACTGAGAGAGATAACAGTTCAGACCGCTCTAGGCCTGGCGCAATAGTTGCAAGAAGAGAATAGGCCCTTTCCGTCAAGTCAAGAAGCTCATTAGCTTCCAAGGTTGGAATCGATGTTAGTATAGCAGCTGCGACTAGGGGATATTCTAGATAACTTCTCATTCCATCAACAATAATCGATAGTTTCGTCCGTACATCGTCCGGGCCTAGGCCCGATAATGACAGATATGCGCTTGCAAGTTCAGTGTCTTCTGATTGCCTAAAACCCCACAGGGTGAACATGCTCCTATATGATTGGAATCTAGCGGCTAGCTGGTCAGTGGGAACATTCAACACCGATAATATTGCTGCCGACTCGAACGACTTTGTCATTTCCGAGAATTGGATGAATCTGTCAGTTGGAAAGCTCCCGTCGAACTTTCTACCGTACATTATCGTGGCCGCAACACCGGCCGCCAATTGTTTCGGGACGTGGGCATGATGTCTCAACTGATTATCCAATCCCTTCAAGGATCGCGACAGGTTCTGTAGATCAGAATTATCGCCAGTCGACACATTCATGGGTCTAAGCGACGTCATTATTTCTGCTGCCATAATCTTATTGTCACTAGTACTGTCGAAATGATGAAGAACATCCAGCGATAACAGGAACCGTTGAGCGATCTGATTGGGGTCTCCCTGGAGTTTCGCTAATCCAATGGATACATTCCATAGCTGTGTAAAGTCGGCCTTTGGAACCTTCTGGAAAATACTCTTCTTGAGACCAGACTCGTACGAACTTGCCTGGTCGGCTATCGACCGTAGTCCAGTCGTCGTATCTTTCATCTGCGCGATAAAATTCGGGAACTCATTATCCATAACACGATAATTTCGAATATTCAGATCACTCAACGCAATGACGCCAGGCCCAGTCAATGATACGTATTGGCTATCGTATGGTACCATGCGGTCGATTGTTGATTTTTGGAGGATCAGCTGTTTTATTCGAGAATCTGTCGCGGTGATTTCAGTTTCGTCTTTGAGTACTTCTTGCGAATCCTGCTGGACTTTCTGGCGTTCGGCCTCCTTTTCCTCGTCACTCTTGAAATGGAACATTATCGAATGCGTTTTCTTCGCGTCTTGATACAACGCATCGTGGGCGGCTCTATCTGCCATTATCTCATTCTGCAGATTCTGGCTCATCTGTGATAGGGTTGCAACATCAGCCTGCGCTCGATCATAGTCGCTCTTCTGCATCACGGTGACGTATCCATTACTAGAAAGATAGTTCAGATCTGCAGGTGAAATCTGGGTTGAAACGGACTTACTTGCTATTTGACTGAAGAAAGTCTGGGCATCATTACACCGCATCGGTCATCACCAGTCAATAATCGGAAATTTTTCAGTAATACTCTCATCACCCAGAATATTCCCTACGACCAGTTCTAGACTCTCTCCTTCACGTTTAAGCCGGATGACTTCGTCGTCCCCGAGTGCCTGTTTAAGAAGATACTCGAACTGTATTTTCCTGTCAGGGGTATTTCCGAACCGTTTCGACCGTTCACGCTCTATCTGTTCATAGGCGTACATGAACTCGTAAAGGGATCGGTATATTTGGTCATGTATTTTTTCTTGGACACGAGTTTTTGGAATAGTGATCCATTCGAGGCCTTCGAGATCGACAAAATAGATCGTACCGTCCGGAGCTAGAACGGCATCCTTGTCCAGCCAGACGTCATAGAAATCGAATCCGCTGTAGGTCCCGTCTTCGTTCCTTGTTGTTGTTCTAACGAACAGGGTGAGATATGCAATACCACTCTTCACAAAGTTTTCTAGAAATGTTAGAGCTTTATCATCAGTGTCGATTCCGAAAAGGTCAAAGATATCATCGATGTTTCCACCGATAGTGCTTCCAGAATGGAAGTAGATTCTGATATTTGATGGAACCAGTCTTGTTTCTTGGACAATTCTTCCTCGGAATTTCCGATACCAGTAGAGCTGTTTGATCTTATTTTCAAGGTTCTCAGGAAAGACGACTATCTTGACTAGAGGTGCTATTCGGAATCCATGAATCGATGTCAGATCAGCCATCTCCGAGGCTCTCATCGAAACGGTTGCGTGTTGTAGGCCCTGCCCGCCGTACGGAGAACCTCTCAAGCACAATTCTCCAGTAATGTATCGCGGAGCCTTCCAATCAGAATTCTCAATCCTCTCTTTCAAAACGGAATCTTTCAACAGGGCGGACATTTCAGATGGCCCGAATAGTTGATGTGAGAATGGATTGGTTGTTGATCCTATGCCTTTGACTGAGAGATAGAACTCGGTACCGTCCAATGTCAAAACTGGTGTATTGGAGACGGCTCCTCTATGCTCATCAACCAGAAGCTCCTTCGTCCCAAGAGACGAGCCGTCCGTGAAGGGAGCCATGCTTTCTGAAAGATAGATCTTTTCAAAATCAGGCATATTGAATCCTTGGAAATGCTCGTTCGTCATTATCTCAGCGGCTCCATACTTGTTCAGATTAATTGGCAAGCCTTTCAGCTTCATTCCACCTTTCGTAGAAGTCGTTGAGAAGATCTTGGGCCTTGATTCTAGAATCTTGCTGATCGTCAAGTTCTATTATTCGATTCGCGGACTCCTGATGTATCTATGACGTTTTTGTAACGAGAACATTGTCGTCCTGGAGCTGACTGAATAGAAAAGGGTCAACGAGGAGCAGTTCAACGCCTGAAGATCGGGCGGAAGCCGGCCCGTTGAATCTTGTAGGTCTGGCTACTATCGGCTGGTCTTGGGCGTGAATGCGATTATAGGAATGACTCTCTTGGTCTTTTTTTGGTATTGGGCGAACTGGGGATAGAGTGAGGCTTGCTTCGCATAGATTCTCTCGCGTTCGGCACCCTTAATTTCTTCCGCGCGTACGTCGATGGTCTCGTTCCCGACTTCGATCTTTACATCGGGGTGTGCCTTGAGGTTGTGGTACCAGTCTGGATGGGTGTCAGCTCCTCCCTTGGAGGCGAAGACCAGGTAACGGTGGCGATCCTTGAGATACATAACAGGGTTGATCCGGATCTTGCGGGTGCGTGCCCCAGTGTGATTGATGAGTAGTAAGGGTGAGCCTTCGAATTGGCCTCCAACCTTTCCACGGTTCTTGCGGAACTCTTCAATAACCCCAGTGTTCCAATCGCTCATCGTTATCAGCGGCTGGTGCATCGAACGGATGGTAGTTATTGACTGTTATTATTGAGAAACTAGTCACGTGGTACTGGCGAGATTAATCGACGAGTTCTCCGCTGCTTGCGTTTACTGTTGTGGCGGTGATTGCACTCGCATAGTCTGATGCTATCAGAACAGCCGCGTTAGCCACTTCCGGAAGTAGAGGGGCCCGCTTTAGTGCTGTGTTCTGGGCTTCCGAGTCGGCAATTGCTTGGAATGTAGTTCCTCTTAGCTTGGCGAGGTGGGTGAAGACTGCTTCGAGAACCGGATTGTCCGGGGTGCCACCCGTTCTCAGGCAGACAACCCGGACTCCTCGGGGTCCGACTTCGAAGGCTAGTTGTCTGCAGAGAGCCTCGATAGCCGCTCCTTGGACTGAGAATCCTCCCATGTTCGGTCTTGGGAGTCGAGCGTTGGGTGCCGTGAGCCCGAGGATGACACCGTTGCCTTGCTTCTCCATTATGCGGGCTGCGGCGGTCATGGTGATGAAATATGATCTGACTTTGTTGAAGGCAGCGTCCGCGAATCGCTGGTCGGAAAGCTCTGTCAGCTTCGAGCCTATTGCGACACTTGTCCCAATGAGGTTGAAGGAAACGTCGAGCTTTCCTGCTTTGGTGACAACTCTGTGAAGGTGCGCCTCGACGGATTCTGGGCTAAGCGCGTCGACTTTTGAGACGTCCGCAACCCCACCAGAGTTTGAGATTTCCTTAGCTATGAGATTGAGTGAGTTTTCTGTTCGGCCGGCGAGAAAGACGGTGGCTCCCTCCCTGGCGAATGCCTTTGCGACGGCGGCTCCTACTCCGCCGGCGGCTCCATAAATTACTGCGACCTTCCCATCCAACAACTTCAGACCTTGGATTTGATAAGAGGCTGTCACTGACATACGGGGGCTGGTCGGTTCGTTGGTCAGTTAAGCGTTGCCGGATCGCATGTGTGGCGAATATGCCCCAAATGTGCCATCTGAATTGGCGGCTCAGCCCTTTCTCCAATTAATGCGTATATATTTGGAAATACAGATTGTTGTTGTGCTTTTGTGAGAGCTCAAGAAAGGATTTACAGTCTAAACAGAGGCGTAGAGTCCCTGAGCAAGGAGGAGCACGGCCTATTCTTCGACGCAGTGCAGAGGCTCGGATTGCCGAATGAGGTGAAGCTTGCTGCAGTTGCATTGTATCTGGACTTCAAGAGCAGGCCGATCGGCGAATACAACACGGATCATAAGAATCTGGAGATCTTCCTAATCGCCTCAATTTCACTCGCTGCAAAAGCGATGGGGGATCTAAGAACTGACCATGAATTTGAGTCGAGGATGTTTGTGAGCAGGCAGAAGCTTGTCGATGCTGAGGAACGGATCATCAGGTCATTCGGAGTCCAGGAGAGCATCACACCTGTTCCGGATCTCGTCTTACAGCTCACAAAGAGGCACATAGAAAGCGTGGCCGAGGGGTTTGCCGAGCGAGAACTAGTAAGCAGCAGCGAAAAAGAGGAACTGGTTCAACGTTCCTATGGCTACCTCGATGCAGCGCTTGAAAAGGGTCTGAACCCTAAGATGAGCTATCGCGGAAGGGCCGCGGGCGTAATGCTCAAAACAGTCCAAGACTTGGGACTGCAAATTTCGGAAAATGACATTGCGAGAGCAGCGGGCTTCGATAAGAGGTCGATGGAAATTAACAGGGACGTCATAGATGCCCTGCTAAAGGATTCGAAGGCGTAGGAGTGAAAGAGAGAGATGGCGCGCCAACGGCACTGTGTGAGTCATTTGTTCTTGAGAGATGATCCTTTCTACATCAGTCCAATCTGCTTCATCAGTCCGACCTGGTCGTAGAAGAGCCGCTCTTCAGTAATCTCACCTCTATTGTTCCAGGTGGCGACGGTGCAAAACTCGACATGGAAGCTCCTTCCCGTAGGTTGAATTATTTTACCGTCGGGTGTTTTCATCTGTCCTTTCATTGTTCCGTAGAAATCGGCTACAGAGCAGGTGTGATTGTCTTGCCGGAATAGAATCTTGTAAGGTCGATTTATCAGATGGTTATCGGGGAAAGTCTTGAAGAATTCTACGGCTTCCAAGTCATGGTTATTGCGTCCTCTCGTCGGTTCGGGTTGACCTGGCCAGTAGACGGCGACGTCCTCAGTATGACGCTTTCTGAAGGTCTCCCACAGTGGACTCTTAGGTCCCGCGTTCCAAGCGTCGTCTAGACTCTGCATCAAGTTCGTCAGATTTTCTACAACTTGTGACATAGAAGACCGCTCAACAATGGTTCATTGTTTAAGACTATCGAGGTCAGCGCCTTTTCTTGGGCGTGATTTCCGCGTGTCCCTACCGCTGGCTTCTTGAGTATCTCCTTTTTTCTCTCTTGAGACGTTGAGACTCGACCCCGCCCGCGTGAGCACTCTCAGTCTTTCCTGTGCGACGCTCTCTAGACTTCACCATGGCTGTTTTGCGTTCTCTGCTATCACGCCAAGTTCCTGACTAAAAAGAGTGCTGCGTCTGGGAACCCTCGGACTGACACCTTCTTAAGAGACGGTAGGGATAGTGGAGCGATGTCAAACGTAGAAAAAGTTCTGAAAGACCTGAACCTTAGCCTGGCTCGTTTTGGCGATTCTGATGTCGTGACCACGAGACCTCTCTTGTCCCAGCAGATTGATGGGTCCGAAGTGGGCAGACTACACCGCGAGATTGCGGCAAGACTGGGCTTCAAGACAGAGTAGAATTCCGATGCCCCGTTCCTAATGGAACGGCACTTCTACCCTCGACGCTTAACCTAGCCTTCGAACACTCGACAAGAACGGCCAATCAATTCGAAAGCTCCCATCCTCTTTCAGGGGATAAGAGATAGAATCTAGTTGAGCAGGCTCCAATCTATGTCCGCCAAGGCAGCAATGTCTCTAGCCCAGCCTCCCGCGAAGACTCTGCCTCCCTTGCCGAATGCGGATGAGTACATTACAATTGGCTCAGAGGAGGCTCCAGCCGTCCTTCCCGACCTACATTCACATGGCGTCAAGATCCGGGAGCTTCGAGAGAGGGGCAACTCGCTCGAGGACCTCTTCACCTGATACTCACCCACCGGATCGAACGGCGCGACAGGGCAGGAAGTGCCACCGACAGGTTATCCTCGAGTCGAAAACTTAGTACGAACAATCCAGATTCAGAATTATAAGAGCTCGAATCCCGGCGAGCCCCGCGCGGTACGATTACCAGAGCTATGGCCCGGACTTTTTCAGGGCGAAACACCCCTTGTTCTTGAACGGCGGTAGACTGTCGACGAACACCATCATGATCACCTTGTTCTCTTCCTCCGCCGTTCATCCGATAGGGAGGTAGACGCTGCCTCAGCGATCGATTTGACTGCTTCCAAATCTCATCTGCTGGAAGGCAATATCGGTGACATCTGCCACTTTCAGGGCAAATTTGATAACGCGTATCCAAATCAAGAGGAGGAACATATATGAAAGCGCGTCTTTGGCTCTCATTACGTTACTATCGATGGCTCTAGTCATACCATCAGATATTGCGCGTGTTCATGCCGTGGTGACTGGTGCCTATTTCGATACTATCGTTACCGTGTTGATGGAGAACACTGGAATAAATGCTTCTGACAATTACTGCAGTGGTTCAAATCATTGCTATGTGCTTGGCAACTCAAACGCTCCGCATATGAACAATCTGTACAATAATTTAGCGTCCAACAAGGCGGCGTTTGCGGCTTCCTACACTGCAGTGGGTCATCCTAGCTCGCCAAACTATGAAGCACTTCTGGCTGGACAGGTAACATCACAATACAATAACGATCAATCTTCATCATACCAATCAAGTGCTGCAAATCTCATAGACAGTTTGCAAACCGCTGGTGTAACGTGGCAGGCCTATGCTGAATCCGCTTCGAACTCTGGCTTGTGTTCCTTCAGCCCGCCACGTGGCGCCGCCCACTTCCCATTCATAATGTTCTCCAGCAACAATGTTGCTGCAAGATGTGCAAACTTTCATTCCGCGACGTCTGGTTCTGACACTGAATTAATAACATCGCTAAATGCTTCGACGCCAGCAAACTTCTACTGGATGACGCCTACGGACAATAATAACTGTCATGATGATCCACTGAGCACTGGCTCCTCATGCGATACCTACATCGGCAATCTGATCTCAAGTATTACATCCTCAACGGCGTTCACCGGCACGAGACGGTCTGTGCTGTTTGTGACGTTTGATGAAGCCGGAGCGGGCTGTACTAGTTCGCCTTGTACAGGCTCAACTAATGACTATGTGTACACAGTCATGATTGGTAGCTCAGCATACGCTGGCCACATAGCTGGCACGCGGTACAACCATTACTCATGGCTATCAACAGTAGAGGCAAACTGGGGATTGCCATGCCTTTCCAATGATTGTTCTGCGACTAAAATGACCGACTTGTTCCAACCCACGTTTGATTTGTCGCCAACGAGCTTCAGCGTCATCCTGTGTGATGGCTGTAGTGCAGGCTTGACCTACACGTTGACCTCTGTTAACCTTCAAGGTACCGCAACCTACAACGCAAATGTGCCTTCAGGAACTGCCACATTTACTCCACCTTCCGGAACCGCCAATTTGCCATTAAGTGGGCAGTTACGAGTCAATATGAGCATGACTGTGACGATTTGCTCTCAAGGCTCTCATGCCACGGTGACCTTCACCGTAAACTCTATCGTTCAACAAGGCACAGTCAGAATCAATTGCTCCATCAAACCACCGCACTGAAAGCTCCCCAAAGAGCTCAACCGCACGTTTTTTGTTTCAAAAAGCCGATTTCCTTTTACACACCTATACTAGCGTATATAGCGCCGGACGGTAATGTAAGGATAGGAAAAGATGAATTCTTTGAGTTGAATAAGGACAAATATTGCTTAGGTATCATATTATTCTTAGCGGCTGTTGCTCTACCATTCGAACTCCCGCAGACTAGTGGAGCGCCATCGCATTCAGCCTTGGATGGCTTGGGAGTGAACGCGACATGTCGGGCAGTTTACAATTGCGAGGCTCAATTGCTGACGACAACTCGGGGCCACGATCTAATAGTAGTCTTGGTCGACGGTTATGGTTCGGCATCTTCGATTATTGACAACAGCGGTCTAAGTTTTGCCGAAAGAGTCTCCTATCCTTCGACAGGAATATTCGGCGTGACGCTGTCTGAATACTATGCGATTGCTACATCACCGCTGAAGTCGGACAATATCACTGTGATGGGCCAATTTGCACAATGCTGTCAGGGAATGCAGGTTCTGGCTATTCACGTTGCTAGCACGCCGTCGATATTCGACCCGAATCCTTCAATACCAGCTGCCATTTCTTGTCCTGGTTCTGAATGCGGCAATTGCTCGTCCAATTTCAACCAAGGCGTATGCTCTGCCTCAATACAGACCTCCACAATTGACTTTGTAATAACTAGTACCGCAATAAATGACGCTGGGCCATGCGGGGCATCAGAAGGTGTCGCAGGAGTATCAGCATTTACGACAGTGTCCTTTTCCGGAGTTTTTGAAGTCGATTATGCGATAACATCGGTGCCGCAAACAGCTGTTGCCTTCAATTGTATCGGTACGGATGCGACGGCCATCGTCATGGATGCTATCGCAATCAGGTAATCTCTACAAACTGAAGGCTCAAACTCGAATCATAACCAATTTGCTGGGCGCTTGCATCAAAGTAAGAACGGCGAAGCCGTTGGAAAGAGCTCTGAATTACTGCGTGACTAGGCTCGATTTGCGGAACCCTATCGAGAAAGGGAGGTAAGTCTAGGCAGGGCTGTTAACAACATGGTTGAATACTTTGGCTCGCAGCTTTATCGAGCCAAAAAGGACAAAGGGAGACTTCTGACATTCTGGAGAAGGGTGCGGGAAGACTCTCAGCCTGAAAATCCCGGGCCAGTGTTATCGTAACCGACGAGAGTGAATCCGAGTGTATTCGAACCCAACTTAAGCTGGATTGATTCTCCTCTCACGTGCGAGTGAATTGAGCGTAAATGGGACTAACCCATCAATGTTTTTCGTATGCCTTCCAGATCGTTTTCTGCGAGAAGCGCGAGTTAATCATTGCAACTCTTATTCGCGCTATGCTTTTCGCGCTGGAGATGTAATGGTGTTCTCTCTTTGAAAGATAAGAGATAGAATCTAGTTGAATAGCCTCCAGCACATGTCCGCTAAGGGAACATCATCTCAGAGTAAGTCCGGCTCGAAGGCTCTGCCTCCCTTGACGAACGCGGACAAGTACACTACGATAGTAACTCGGTTCGCGCCAAATCCAGATTTTGTTTTACATCTGGGTTCGATCCGGGCGATAATCCTCTCCCACGACTATGGGCGGATGTACAAGGGACGCTTTCTCCTGCGGTTCGATGATACTGATCCGCGGCTGAAAAAGTCGGCGCTTGAATATTACGATTTGATCAGGGAGGATGTCCGATGGCTGGAATGCCAGTGGGACACGGAGTACATCGCTAGCGACAGGATACCACTCTACTATGAGCATGCTGAGAAGGTTCTGAAATCAGGAGACGCATACATCTGCACTTGCACTCCTGAAGCTTTCCGTGTCAACGTCAACCGTGGTAAAGCGTGTCCGGATCGTTCCAAGAGTCCACAGCACAATCTGGCTGATTGGAAGAAGATGCTGGACGGAGAGTTTGGAGAGGGACAGGCGGTACTCAGGATCAAGACTGATCTGGCTCATCCGAACCCGGCGGTCAGAGACTGGCCAGCGCTTCGGATTATCGATCCTGTGAAGTATCCTCATCCTAGGGTGGGATCAAAGTACCGGGTCTGGCCCCTTTTCAATTTTGGATCGGCTATCGATGATCATCTGCTCGGAATAAGCCACGTTATCCGGGGAAAGGAGCACTTGACAAACGCCGAGCGGACGGAGTATCTGTACAAGGCGCTGGGCTGGAGCATTCAGGAGTATGTGCATTATGGCCGGTTGAAGACGACGGATATCAAGCTCAGCAAGTCATTGATGGTCAAGGAGATCGAGGAGGGTCTCGTAGACGGCTACTCGGACCCGAGACTCCCGACACTAGCGGCTCTTCGTAGGAGAGGGTATGTTCCGAGTGCGTTAAGGAAGATTGTTTACGAGATGGGTCCTAGGCCGGTGGACGCGACTCTGAGCTGGGACAATGTGAACGCGACGAACCGGAAGGAGATCGACAAGCTAGCCCACAGGTACAGTTTCATCCCGAACCCGATCACAATGACAGTCTCAGGGGTCGAACGGACCTATGATGCCCATCTGCCGTTGCATCCGGAAAGGAAGGACCTTCCAGACAGAATCTTCAAGGTGGTTCCAAAGAACGGCTCAGCCAACCTACTGATCCCTTCATCTGACATTGATCTACTGAGAAAAAGCAAGGTGGTCCGGCTGATGGAACTGTTCAACGTTGAAATCAAAAGTGTCGAGAACAACTCGATTACGGCCGCGTTCCATAGTCAGGATTACATGAAGGCACGAGAAGTCAAAGCTCCCTTAGTCAATTGGTTGCCAGACGAGAGCAACATGGTTGGGGAGGTAGTGATGCCTGATGCGTCGAGAACGAAGGGTCCGGTTGAGACGAATATTCGTCAGGAGAAGGTGGGAAGCATAATCCAAATGGTCCGGTTCGGATTCGGCAGAATCGACTCCATCAATGATGAGACTGTAACGGTGTACTATGCGCACAGGTAGTCATCGCTGAAAAGATTGTCGTTGAAGTTTAGCATTGATCTGCCGGTCCAGTTTCGGGACATTGACGTGATGGGCCACGTCAACAACGCGACGTATCTCCAGTACATGGAGACTGCGCGTGTCGAGCTTGCAAGAAGCCTCGGACAAGTACGAGAAGGGTTCCGTGCCAGCTTTATCGTCGCTTCCGTGCGCTGTGAATTCAAGAAACCAATCAGAGACGAACGCCGGATAACCGTCTCAGTATGGGTGAGCCGGATAGCAGCTCGATCATGGGACCTCGACTACTCCATCCGCGGACCCAGAAGGGCAGAGTACGCTGTCGGCAGGACTACACAGGTAGCCTACGACTACAAAACCAGAGCTACAGTTAGGATCTCCGGAAAGCTCAAGAAAGAACTGGCGAAGTACATCGGACGGCCAATCAAATTCAGAGAAGCGGACTGAGGATCCGGTCGGAAGTGCGCCAGTTCAGGCACTCCATAGCGCCTCGATCCGTTCGACAAGTTCATGCTTCTCACGTTCCAGCTCCTCAAGCCTCTTCTCAAGGTCTTGGGTCGGTTTTCCTTTTGCCTGCCTCTCATTGATCTCGTGCTGTAGCCTGTCGATTTCCACATTTACCTCCGCCATCCTCGCCCTGTTCTGTTCTGCGTACAAGCTCGTTCGACCTGTAATACCGGGCGTTCCTCTTAAGAGGCTAACGCATGGGATTTGATGACGCTCAGAGCCGTCTTCTTACCACGAGATACCCGTCAGGAAGCATGAAGGAGTTCGCACCTATCTTAGGCCGATGGAAGGTTTAGTCTGTCAAGGGGGACCCTAGAGGAAAGCTAATCATTACACGCTCTTGAGGTGCTGGAGGCCTACGGGAACGTGACTTAGATGAAAGTTGAGGAGGAGACGGGGGATAGGAGAATGATGCTTTTCACACTCTGGATATTTGCAACACTCAATTACGTTTACGCGGACGTTGTTACCTTGTTCGACAAGTCTGTTCCAACCTCGGTCACAGGCCTCAGTCAGACAACCTTGTTGGGAGCCGCAATATTGGTGGAAACTGCAATCGCGATGGTTCTCCTGTCCCGGGTATTGAAGTACAGAGCAAATCGCTGGGCAAACATCATAGTAGGTGCAATAAACACGGTCGCCGTTCTCGCATCGCTTCTAGTTGCAGCTCCGGCTCTCTATTACCTGTTCTTTGCAACCATAGAAGTAGGTACCACACTGACAATTATCTGGTACGCATGGACGTGGCGCAACGCCGTATGATGCGCCCGTCTGCTTTCCCTTTAGCAGTGATCAACCTAGGTAGCAGGACTAGCCTGCCCGAGGAAGGGTGAAGCTATAGCTCACGAGAGTTGAGTTGAATAGTCGTTTTTCACGACTGCGATGTTTATGTTGCGCCTGGTTTTGAAGCCGAGTTTCTCGTATACTCGTATTGCGTCAACATTCTCGGTGCGGACGTGGAGGAAAGGAATCTCATTCCGTTTTGTGATCCTCTGGATCAGAATGGAGACTAGTGAGCTGGCGTATCCGCGCCCCCGGTAGTCGGGATGGGTGCAGACTGCACTGATCTCGGTGTATCCATACGGTTTGAGTCGTTCCCCCGCCATGGCCACAAGTTGACCGGCTTCACGGATTCCGAGGTATGATCCTAGTTGAGGGGTCCTTTTGAGGAACGGGCCAGGTTTGGTCAACTCGACTAGCGCAAGCATCTCATCAACGCGCGAGAAGTTCAGCTCCTCGAAGCTATGAGCAACCGGCGGGGGCGTCTGAGTGTTCCAGACCATCTGGGCGGAATCTACCTTGCGAACAACGGTCCAGCCCTCTGGAAGAACAGGCATTGTAGCTAGAGGGATTGCAGCTGTCCCTTCACGACCGAGCAGCCGGGCGAGTGAACGATAAGATTCTGGAGATTGATCGAGTGTCGCGGCAAAAGGAGCGACATCAACAGGGTAGCGCTTGGCTAGATCATCACCCTCGGCCAAAGAAGCTTGCGTTGTCGATAGAGCGCTCCACACCGGGTTATCCAACAAGCTCGACTGGTCCTGCCCCACGATCATGCAGCTGTCAACAAGAGCTCTAAGGATACGTCGGAGAAATCATTAACTCTGTTGGTCGAGAAATCACCAGAGACCGGAGTCTTCGACAACTTTACTGAACAGTAACAATCGTCACTTATTCAGCAATCAAACGCGCTTGAGAACGAGGCGTGTAGAATGGGGTCCAGAGTCTCCATGGCTCGAATGCCAGTCTTCCTCCTAATCGGGATCATCTTGTCGAGCACCCCACTTGCCTCTGACATCTTTCCTTCGTTCCAATCCTTGGCCGCAGCGAGCCCGATAAATCCTCCCACCTTGAACAGCGCTGCGATCAACGCCTCAATGAGACAAGTCCTCATATGGGCTGAGTCAAGAGTTCTCCCTAATGGCACCGCGACACTTCAAGGCACCTCAAACAATCTCTGGGCAACATCCCTAGTAGGCAGAACTCTGACCTACCTCCAACTAGAGATCGGCAACTCAACGACCAGGACAATTATCCAGAACACGACCAAGGCAGAACACATTCTGCTTCAGAATCCGTCCTTTGTCAGCTACGGAATATGGTCCCCTGCAAACCTCAATACACAGTTCCAGGTACACCTCGACGCACAGAAATTCCTGTCAAGAACCTACGGGCTAACGCTCGACCCGACCGCAAGGTCAGACCTGATCAACGTCACCCAGAACATGCATCTCAACCTTCCTCTCAGAAGCGACTATTTCGACACGGTCGCCTGGACCCTCTCGAATGCTGTCTGGTTCGCACACTACAGCGGATCCTCGCTACCCCCGGCCTCAGACTTCACAACAGCAGTCCAAGACCTGAGCACCAACTACAACCTGTCAGGGGCCACATCAGCAGCCGCAGACCCGTTCATCGAATTTGACAAGCTTCTCCGCTTTCTCAAGCCAATCACTTACACTGATAGCTACTTCAGGCTCCAGGGCAATTCTCTCAGCCAATCCTATCAGACACTAGAGACAGGTCTTGCGAACCAGCTTGTCAGGAGACAACAGTCAGACGGTAACATCGTCACGGTCAACCCCTACAAATCCTACCTTGTAGAGGACTTCGCCAGAGATCTAGACGCGAGCGTCTACCTCCACAACAATCTGACCTATGCATACTCGGCGTATCGGGCCGAGTCTTACCTCACTAGCCGATATCTCCAGTCTAACGGGAACTTTTCCCTTCCGGACAATGGAGAAGGATTGTACCCGACGGGCGCCTATCACATGCTCTCGATCGCAAACGATCTCAGATCATGCTCCAGCAACGCTTGGTACAACATCCTCACATCCTCATCAAAACTACTCAACTACACGCTAACAGCACAGTATCCCGATGGGACTTTCAGATTCTTCCTCAACATAACCAATCCTGGCAACGCGATAACAACAGTCAATACCGTAAGCGGCCTCGTCGACTCGTACCTAGTAATCCATAACACAAACGTACTCTCCCCCGAGACCCCGGTCGACCTTGCCGCCTGCCAAACCATATCGTCTCCCTCCCTATTCCAGAATCTCTCCTGGCTCTACATCATCATCCCCCTCGCGCTAATCGTCGCGGTCGCCATCGCATACGAAAGAAAACACAGGGCCAAGTATCATGGACTGGTGGAAAAGTGAATTGCGGAAGCTCCCGCTCCGCAGAATTGGTGAGACCGCGTTTCTCATCACGTTCGTTCTAATCTGGCTACCCCGAGCGATCCCAATCCAACCTATAATCGCGTTTCTCTGGCCCATCTACCACTGGTTCGGAGTAGACTACTACATTCCACTAGTCAAGGCTCCTGGCATACTCATCGGCTTCGTCCTAGCCTGCTTCGTCGCGGGCTTCGTAAGGGAATACGTGGCAGACTCCAAAGCTATCGCCAAGATCCCAACGAGAATACACGTGACCGGAATAAGAGGAAAGACAACTACTACGAGACTCATCGGAGCCGCCCTTAGATCCCACGGCTGGCGGGTAGTAACCAAGACCACTGGAAAGGCCGCGATACTAATCGACCCTGAAGGAACAGAGCGTGCAATCCGTGGTCACCATGAACAACCTAACCTCAGAGAGCAGCCTAGAATAATCGAGAGTGTAGCCGACGCCGGCGGTGCAGACGCGATAGTATTCGAATGCATGGCCATCCGGCCAAAGAACATAATCGCAGAAAGCAAGTTCGTCAGATCAACAATCTCAGTGATCACAAACGTCCGTGCCGATCACCTAGACGTCATGGGACCTTCATTGGAGGATGTTGCTTGGAACCTTTCCGGAATAGTCCCAATCAACGGGGTCGTTGTGACCGCGGAGAAGAAGTACATACCGATCATCAGAAAGAGAGCGGAAGAGAGGAATGCGAAAGTCATAGAGGTCGACCCTGACACAGTCCCGGACGAGAATCTCTCCAAATTCTCCTACATGATCTTCAAGGAAAACATCGCTATAGCACTCAAAGTCTGCGAACTACTCAAAGTCCCACCGGATGAAGCACTGAAGGGAATGCTCGAGGCCAAACCAGACCCGGGTCTAACACGGATCCTCAACGGTATGATCGCCAATCACAATGTGAGGCTCATTGCAGCCTTCGGCGTCAACGACGTCGACTCGACGAGACTCGTATTCCAAGAACTCAGCCGCCGACGAGTCATAGAAGAACAGAGAATGCTTGTCGGAATGTTCCACGCTCGAGAGGATAGGGTTACGAGAACTTTAGAATTTGCCCAAATCATGGCGCGAATGCCGTTTGAGAAAATACTCGTCGTGGGAGAAATGACGAACCTGTTCGTAGGCCAAGCAACCCGAGAAGGCTACGCGAAGGAGAAGATTGCGAATTTAGGGACTGTCGACCCTCCAGCAATCATGGATTTCCTCTCGAAGATGACTCTCGAAACAGATCAAGGCCTAACCCTGTTCGGCTGTGGGAATCTGATCGGAATTGAGGATTTCATCGACGCGTTCGAGAAACTGTCTGAGAAGCAAAACTCACATCCCATGGAGACTCGGAACTAGATGGTAGTCTACGGAGTTACCCTCGACACCGCCGAGGTCGCTATCGCGTTAGGAATCGCCGTCAGCATGCTGTTCTATGAAAAACAGAACCTCGTCCCTGGAGGAGTCATCGTCCCTGGCTACGTAGCTCTAACCCTCGACAGACCCTACCTGCTACTCTCGACGTTTGCGGTCGCAATCATCACAATGTTTGCGCTCAAAAAAGTAGCAGAATACGTTGTCCTCTTTGGAAGAAGAAAATTCTCGTTCATGATGCTGATGAGCTTCGTAATTGCCTGGGGAATCCAGTCCCTCGTAGCACTCGCACTCACCTATGGCCAAGTAGCAAGCGTCGGACCAACCGGAGTCTTCCAGGTCATCGGGTTCATCATACCCGGGCTAGTCGCGAACAGCATGGAGAGACAGGGAATCACCAAAACGATCTATGCTCTCACAATCGTCTCCGTCATCACCTACGTAATACTCTACGCCATCACCGGAAAGTGATCACGCGCCTTGCCCGCTCGAGAGAAAAAGAGACCCAGAAGAATCATACCGATAATTCCCGTAATAATTCTGCTCGTAATACTCTCGACTTTTTCCCTGCCGGTTCATTCATCGGCCAATACCACTCAGCTCCCGCCGACAGGCATCACATGGGTTACAGAGCCACTGCAGCAGGTCTACAATCTGATACAGAACAGGTTCATCGGGCTCGTACCTGGAAACTACACCGAGCCTTCCTCTTCAGACTATTCAACGATGAGCACAATACTCGGATTGATTGACACAGGGGTATCCCAGAACGACCCAGGCTCGATCCTCAGCGCATCCAGCGTAGCAACACAGCTGAAGTACCAGCTGATCCCCGTGAACGATTCGGCAACTGGCAACAAGTACTACGTCTTAATGGAAAACACAACCGTAAACCGAGGATGGGGATCGTACCTATTCACCGCAGAAAGGAGTCCCTCGACAACCCCAGTCATAATAGAAGCTCCACATCCAGTCACAGACTTCAACAGCCAACAGATAGCCTACACAATCTTCACCAGCGCCTATCCACACGTTACCGCTCTCATGGTATCAGGTGTAGAGAGAACGTTCGGTCCAAACGGTCAGACCGACATGGCTCACAGAGCACAAAGCATCTTCGAAACCGCCCATGAAGCCTTCACCAAATTTGGCTCAGTGGCAATACAGATCCACGGCTTTGACGCGTCCCACCATCCCACAGAACCCCTGGTGGTTCTCAGCGATGGAGACGGGGGTATCAACGGGGCCCTACAAGCGATCGCATCCAACCTCGAAGCTGCTAAACTCTCCGTAGGAATCTTTGACGGGTTCACCCATGAAAAACTAGGCGCCCAAAGGAATGTCCAAGGCCGCTATGCAAGAACATTCGGAGCAGGCTTCGTACACTCCGAGATCTCATCCATCGTAGTCTACAACGACACCCTGATAACGAAATACGAGAACTCTCTCACCCAATCAATCCTGAACAATTTCGGCTTTCCAGCCTATCAGATCGATATCAAGATTCCAATCATAGCGCTCGGAATCATGAGCTTCTTCTTCGTTGCAAGCTACAGATTCTCAAAAACCAAGACTGACTAGCCAAACGGATTTTGCTGCCGGAACCAGAAACAGGTCCGACTCGACGAGCGCATTCCTAGGCCTTGGTCAGCCGCACGAGCTTTCTGAGCAGCACTAGTTGAGTGTCTATTGGAACATGAGCGGGATGATTCATGTCGTAGAATACGTGATCTATGCCCAGCTTCTTGAGTCTTGGCAAATCCTGTGTGGCTTGTTGAGGCGTACCTCCCAATAACGCTCAGGGCTCTGTAGCTTTCTTTTCGTCCAGGGGGTTGGGGACTCTCAGGATCCACTTCATCTCTTCGGGGTTGCGGCCTGCTCTTCGCACCATATCGCGAAAGTTGTTGATGGTTTGACTCAACTTCTCAATCTTGTGCTTCTTCCCGCAGCCGGCATGATCCCGTCGGCGATTCCTGCGGCTCGCTCGAGTGATGCGGGAGCGAAGGCGCCCAATAGCATTGGAATGCCGCCAGGCTGTACGGGTTTCGGCCCGATTCTTGATTCTGGGATATCCGCTCTTCCATCGCTCAGTCGGTCTAGTGTTGCGAAGCGCCGGGCGAGGGTCACGGGATTTTGGAAGAGAGCGCTCATCACGCTAGTGCGGAGCTTAACCTTCCTCGTCCGCGCCGCGACGAACGTTAGCATCTCAATTGGATCATAGACAGTCGCAAAAGTCTCAGGCCAGGGATCGCCGTCAAACGTCTCCTTCGGCTTGGTGGGGAGAAGCAATCGGTCGCTAGTCCAGAGAGAAGCCAACCCCATCTTCTCGGCTTCCACCGCGACATGTAGGATTGTCTTAGGGGAAGCAATCGTTCCATATTGCGGGAGAGCGATCCCTACGGCGACGTTCGACTCATCCGATCGAATGATAGCGCTTGGCACTTGCCTCTGCGGTTCCAAAGCCTGAATTTAAACGCCGGTTTTTCGAAGGTTTGAGGAAATTTTCTACCACGGTGGCTTCCCTGGCTGCGGTTGTGTCATTGGCGGCGGTATTTCGTGACGAACGATTCTTTCTCGGGCCAGGTAGAATGCTGTCCCGTAGAGTGCGGCTGGTATGGCGGCGAGGAAGCCTGTGAAGAGGAATACGCCGGTGCCGAAGTAGATTGTCCAGAATCCGCCGCTGCCGAATGGGAGGATGAACAGGTTGATCAGGCCGAGGAATATCGATATTCCGTAGGCTGTCCAGAGTAGCATGTGACGATTGTTGCTCTGGAGGGAGTATGTGAGGAGGACTTCTGAGAGTCCGAAGATTGCGCCGCCGATCAAGAATACGATGCCGAACAGACCCAGGACAGAGGTACCGAGCCCTGACGAGATACCGTAGGCCAAGGCGTAGAAGAATCCGAATATCGTGACCACGATCCCGACGACGAAGAATATGAGAGCTAGTGTGGTATTGCGGACGTGGTCTGCGCCGAAGGGTTCGCGTCCGGTGAGAATCAGGATTGCCCCGATAAAGCCTATTATTCCGCCGATGAACCCTGCGAAGGGAATCCAGGCGATCAAGACGCCGATGACGAGTAGGAGCAGTCCTGTGAGGGTGTTGTTGATCTTGTTTGTTCGCGCGACCTCCCAATAGTTTGCGGGATACTGGTACGGATAGTATTGTTGGGCAGGAGGCGGAGCATAACCCATTGGGGGGAGCGTGGGAGCTGGGACAGTTACTAGTGATGTGCCGCAGGTACTGCAGAAACGAGCAGCTGGGGTGTTGCTTGCACCGCATCTAGGACATGTTACGACTGACATTGTCTACGAGACCAGCTCCTCTCGTAGACGATTGTTGGAATTAACGTTTGAGTTGGTTTGGGGCTGGTCGCTTAAGACCGCTCAGCCTTGCGGTTAGAGCCTTTCGTACCACCAGATACTAGTCAGCATCCCGATGTGTCGTGAAATCGTTCTTGAGATACATTGTGCGGTTTCTTCAGAAATCAAATAACTGAGAGTTCATTCTGCTGACTTATGTCAGGGGGGTTATCATTTCAGAGAGAAGATTGAAATCAAATCGGTTGGATTCCTGATTCGTGAAACCTTACTCTGACTACGATAAGTTCGCTTGGATCTATAACAAGTACTGGGGCGATGCTTTCACCAGCACGGCGTACAAAGTGCTGAAGAGGCTTGCACTCGACCGACTTCCTCCAAAAGCTAAGATCCTCGACTTATGCTGCGGAACTGGGCAATTAGCAAAGGTCCTCTCATTGAGAGGGTTCGACGTCGAGGGAATCGATGGCTCGCCAGAAATGCCACGCTTCGCACGGAGAAACGCGCCGAAGTGCAGATTCATCCTGGCCGACGCTCGAAATTTTGAGATGAAAGAACCGGTCGACTGTGTTGTGTCTGCCTTCGATAGTCTCAACCATATCATCAACATTGGCGAACTGAAGGGGGTCTTTGAGCACACATGCCGTGCATTGAAGGCAGGAAGCGTCTTCATCTTTGACCTCAACATGAAAGAAGGCTTCAAGGCAAGATGGCGCGGATCATTTGGAATCGTTGAAGATGATCACGCACTAGTCGTAAGAAGCGGGTATAGCGCTGAACTGAGAACGGGAAGAATGGACATCACCATGTTCTTCCTGAGGAGACCTCACTGGACCCGTTCAGACCTTCACTTCCAGGAGAAAGCCTACCACAGAGCCGAGGTCTTCTCCGCCCTAAAGGCGGTAGGCTTCACCAAGACAAGGGCGTACGACTCACGAAATCACCTGCGCCTTCAGGAAGTCGGGAGAAGCTTCTTCTTCGCAGAAAAGCCCCTATGACCCCTCATACCAGTGTATACAACCAGTCCGGCGGGGTAAACTCAGAATAATTCGCGTTACTCATTTGCCTCCCACGCAAGGTCCTCCGGGATCCAATGATTGTGAGTTTCACCTCTGCCAACCTATGTCATGATATGCCGTCAAGTAGGATAGGTTAGATCCTTTCGAGTAGGCCGCTTGGAAGAAGGGATTACTACTCACTCGCGGATGATTTCCACGAAGAAGACGTTCCGTGCTACGTCCAAGGCTCTGGAGTAGTCGAAACCGAGGTTCGAATCGTAGGGGATTGATAGTTTCAGGTATAATCCCTTTACGATGATTCTCTCCAGCATCAGAGACCCTTTCCCGAACACAGTGGATAGTTGTCGGTCGAGCTCTCTGGGATTGGCCATGTCGTCCAGAAACCCCTTTGATACTAGAAGCGAGAGAACGTCCTTGCCAAGAGTGTCGTGAATCGACTCGCAGATGCTGTCTGCTAGAAGGGAGAGGAACGCTTTCTCATACGCTAGCTCCGAGTCTTCGCGAAAGTTCTGAGTTAGTCCTTTGAAACCGTAGGGCTTTGCGACTCCCGAAGAACTCGTTTATCCCACCGAACGGACTTCCTGTAGCCTGCAAGTCTTTGGACATTCTGTACCGCTCAGTTGCCCATACTGGGAACTGGGAACTGCAATAGAAGTTCTGAAGGGAATGCGCGAATATTGTTTTAGACGAGCTCTCCACCTTCGTTTTCGCACGCCTCGAAATCGACATCTAGCATCTCTGGCTTGTTCTCGGCAGGGACAGTGTTGTAATAGCCCGGAATGACCGAGGTAGCGCTCTCGGGATGGAACGAGCATGTTCGTAGCTAAGCCGATCATAACGTTCGAGCAGAAGGTTCCAGACACCACACCTGGGCAGAGTCTATCAGACTATCCAGGACTGGTTAGGATCACAGAACGCTAAGATCAGAAAGTCCAAGTCTCCCTCTTTCATCGAGGCTTCGCACGGTAGATGGCGTCAGCCGAGGGGCTGGAAGAAGGACGCGAAGAAGACGATTATTTTCAGCATAGAGCAGCAGGACCGTGATGTGCTGGTGAGGGTGGACTTGAAGCCGGCTCAAGATAATGCATTGGATGTGCGCGATGAGATCGGTCAGGCCCGCGCGGACTGAAACGAGCTACTCTCGGATCTAAGGGCTCGGCTTGGGGGTGTCCAGACGCGTGAAGAGGTGATTCTCGACCCACCGATGTCTGAAAGGGGTGAAAGGAGACTGGTTTACGGGGCGTCATTGTCATGCTGATCGGGATCATAGGTACCTTAGCCACGTTAATTCTAGCGTATGACGTTGGCATCCGCTTCTTGTTTCTGATTTCTATGGGCGTCGTTCCTATGATAAGCGGGGCAAGGAATGCTAGATTGGCGAGGAAAAGGCTCCGCCGACACAAACACACTTCTTTCTAAGAGATAATAGTGAATCGGCACAGGTCCAACTGGACCCAAGCAAATGCGTACTAGTACAGGAATGACCACTATGTTACCATTCAAAGTTACCAAATCCGTTACCATCTAGAAAATCTGGAAAGCGGTTGAGTCTCGCGACGCAAACCTCGTGTTTGGGAGGATATCAAGAAGAGCAGCTGCATCGTTTCGTCTATGTCCCTTGATCGCAGATAGTCCCGTCACGACCTAATTGTCCCTAGGAAAACGCCTTGAAAACGGCTTAGGGTCCATGACGATGTTAAGTTCAGTGGGAGATCTGCGGTCGGTGATACGCCTTGGTTGATGGGTCTGTGTTAAGATCTGGTCAGCTAACGACCCTCTAGAAAATTAGGGTATGAGTGCGAGTCTCGTGACGCAGAACTGCGTTTCCTATTTCCGGTACTAGGCTAACAAAGCATCCGGGACCCCACAAAGGTCGTACAATTTCGGCTATGCTTTCGGTTTAGACTCTGCCTTCGCTGGCTTAGCTTCCTTCGCAGCGGCCGGTTTCTCTTCCTTGCCGCCCGCAGGTTTCGCTTCCTTGCCCGCCGGAGGCTTCGTGTCTTTGGCTGGAGCGGGTTTGGCTTCTTCCTTCTTCTCAGCTGGCTTTGCTTCGGCCTTCTTCTCAGCTTTGGGTTTCGGTGCTGGTGCCGCTGGCTTCGGCTCCGCCTCCTTCTTCACCTTCGCGACCCGTTGATCCTTCGGAAGCATCCGGTTCTTCAAGTACGCAGGAACAATCTCCGCAGCCTTAGCATCCGTATAGATTTCGACCATGCAGGTGGCTGAGGATCCTCCGGTCCGTGTCGCAATGCTTCTCACAAACACTCTGTCGACTGGTGCCTTGAAATGTTCCGAGGCGAGCTTCCGAACAGTCAGCCTATCCGGCGTCCCCGCACCCTCGTGATGAACAACGAGCTTCGCTTCGCGGCGTCCGAGAAGGTTGTTCGTATGTTCTTCGACTACTTCAAAACTCAATTCTTAGCAGCCTCCGCAACCGCTTCAGCGCCGCTTACAATTACGCTGTTAATCTGCAACGTCTCTTCCGAGATCACTCTTCCCCTGAGAAGTTTTCTCTTCCGCTCGCCATCATCACTCGGCCTAAATCCCACTCCGGCTGAGACGAGCGCCCTCTTCCGAGCCGCCCCCTGAATATCGAACCGCATCGGAACACCATCCTTGTCAGTCCCACCTGTAATTCGCAACTTTACGTTTCCCAGCCCTAGGAGTTTTCCATCGATCTCTTCCCCGATACTCTTCCCTACGAGAGCCTGCGCCTTAGTGCCTTCCAGCGAGGCAGCCTTGGAAGTCTTGCTCTTCGGGTCCGAGACTATGAGTTGGAACTTTGCCAAATGATTCTTCTCTGTCCAGAGTGTCGGCGGGCTTTCCGCTTAATAAACGTCGTTTGGACAGTTACGGAAGACTTGACAGTCGCGAACCAGAGAGGATGCATTGTCCGGGTCTCTCGCCGATGCGGCTAGTCAGTTACGTCAAGAACCCAATTGGCTATCGTCAGTCTGACGGCAGAGAATACATCACAGTCGACGTTGTCGGAGGGTTGAAGACGGCGTTCAAGGGCAGAGGAATCCTCTATTCCTGGGTCCAAGGGCCCGGCAGGCACGCCTTTCTCAACTGCCAGTTCAGTTTGCAGCAGATGACTCAGATCGAATATTTCAGCGACGAACCGGGCAGGATCTCACTAGAGCTAGAAGCTCAACCCAGATCTCCTTGCTCCGGCATTCGCACTTCGACTGGATAAGGCTACATGATCAGCCCGGCCTTCAGACTAGAACCGAGCGAGGGGCCGAACATCGTCTTGATGATTCTTGCGCCAAGGACCTCGCCCTGCAATGTAGAGGTTGAGAAGAGCGTTCTCTCAGTCTCAAAGGATGAGTCAGTAGTGACCGTGACCTCGGATGGTGGCGAACTCCGCTGCTCAGGAGCAATCTCGGGCCAGACAAGAACGGCCGAGATCGTGCTGAACAGAAACTTGGAACTTCCGGAACTCCCGGTATACCGAGCGGGATTCAATCAGACTTTGACTGAGCTACAAGGCCAAGGCCAGATCAGTGCGCTCTGGAGACCCGTCACCAGGACATTCGAAGAACACGTGTTCGCGTTCTATCAATCCAGTATAGGCTCCAACCGCCTTGACCTTGGCCCCGTGAATCTAGATGCGTTAGCAAATTACCTTGGCGCCCCAGGATTCGGAGACCCGGGCGAGTTCGACGATTATGTGATCGGTGACGGTCCCGGAGTGAAACACACGCTTCGTCTGAGAATAGATCGCGGTCTGGGAAGACATGACACTGACGAAACAAGACTCACAGTTGCCTAGGAAAGAGATCCGAAAATTTCTCGCATCTGGTGACCACTTTCTCACCTATCCCTAACTAGACTTGCCCTGGGAAGGAACATCGACCCAATAGATGGTTTCGATTCTTTCAATTATGCTCGGCTTCTTTGAAAAGTGGCGCATTATTCTGCTGTTCTTTGTCTTCTCAACATCGTCTAGTTTTAGAAGCTCGATTTTTTTGAGAACCGATAAGAGGTTCTTTTCTCCAAACAGAACCGCAGTCTCCGCGTCAGCATGCAGCCTCATGCTCTTCTGCGCCTGCGTTACCAGATTCAAGAATATCGGGCCGACCACGACAACAACATAGACCAGCCACGGGATAGCGAATCTACTCGGCCCGAAGAGGAACGCCATGAGTGCCCCGCCAAAGATTACCAGCGGTATGCTAACCAACATGGCAAGAGTCTGTCTCCAAGGCTGGCTTCGCATCCATCTTTTTCGATAGATGATCCTGGACGCCATGATTGGCTTCCACTCATCGGGGCCTATCACGCCTCGCATGCGCTTAGGAAGGATGATACTGTCCCCGACAAAGGAGCATTCATCTGAGGGCTGGCTCCCAAACTTCTCCCAGTCAGACCAAACAACCTGAGCTACTTTGGAATCAAATCCTAGCTGGCGGGACACGTCCCGGCTCGCTTGTACGATTCGATAATCGTACATTTCAGATTCTAAACCGTAATCCTTCAGCCTCTCCGACAGAAGGAACTACCTCTCGTAAGAGAATAGCTCGCCTAGTTATAAGAGCGGAGAGTAACTACCTCTCTGCCTCGAGTCTTCCTAAACTTGGATCGTTGAAAGCGATCCAGAGCGACACAATTTCAACGATGACTGAAAAGACTATTGCTCAGCCGACTGAGCTTGGCGCGGTGCCTCCCGCGAGAGTCGCCATCTCGCTGAGCAGCGCGAGCTCTCCAGGGCTCAGATAGTCTTTGAACTTGGAAGTGAGCACTCTGGCGTGCTGCGCAGGGACTTCGACATAGAGGACGTCGCCTTCGTTGATCTGTCTTCCGACCATCGGCTTGTCAATCGATACTGCAACCTGTTTTCCTCTTCCGGCTTCATCAACGTCCTTTCCTTGATCTTGGATCCGGACCACCTGTCCGATCCGTCGTCCGCTACTGTTGATTAATGGGTACTTCGGTTTGATGATCCCGTCGAGCACTTCGACACCAACGATGGCCGGATCGTTGCGCCGAAAGACGAATCCTTTCAGTAGCTTGATCTTTCCTGGCCTGATCAGTAGGTCCATCTCGGCCTTTGCACCCGCCAGTCTCTGAGCATCAACCCAGCGAGAATACTCCTCCAACACATGATACAGCACATCCCCTTTGAAGATGGGAATCTTCGATATTGCGATCTCCTCCTCCGCATCAGGCAACAGCTTCACACCAAAAGCAAGCACAACGCCAAGATACGGATCCTTGACGCGCACAGCCTTTGCCTCAACAACATCCCTCCTCGAAACATCACCCACATCCGCCAGCCTAACTGGAATATTCGACGCCTCCAGCGATGTCGTCAACGCCTCAAGGGATCCCAGAGCGTCCGACTTCACAACCACACCGCTAAGGTCTTTCTTGACTCGGACCTCCTCAACTTCTGCGAGAATCTTCTCCTTCACCGCATGTTTGCTCGACGCATCCTTCACCCCGTAGAGCGGCGACCCGGCGATCGCATCATCCAGTCCCGAGGCAGCGATCTTAATCCCAGCCGCAGCATCAACAGATTCCACATTCGAGAACTTGTCCCTTGGATCCCTGATCTCATCCAGAGGTTTCGGAAGAAGCAACGCACGCACCCGCGTACTAATCACCCCATTCCGTCCCGCAAGCATGATCTGGTCGTCCACCTCCAAGCGTCCATTGTAGATCATGGCGTCAACAGTCACACCCAGCCCTGGTTCTTCTTTGACCTCGAGAACCGTTCCTTCCACGGGACCCACGGTCACACTCAGCTCTTCCTTCATGTAGACCTGAGTCAAGCCGACCAGTACGGCCATAAGCTCCGGCATTCCTTCGCCCGTCTTTGCACTAGCCGGGACAAGGGCAACAGTCTTGGCGAATTCTTGAATTCGGTCGAATCTGTCCGCTCTGATACTGTACCGGGAGAGTGTGCCCATCATCGTATAGAGCCGATTGTCCAGATCCGTCAGCACTTCCGGCCGTTGGTTCGCCATGTTTGCCAGGAATGATCCTGCACTGGAGCTTTTCCATCCGGGAATGGCGTCAATCTTGTTACAGCATATCAGGAACGGCGTCTTCCGCGCCTTCAGAATCGTCAGAGACTCGACTGTTTGAGGCTCAACCCCTTTTGTAACGTCGATAACCAGTATCGCGACATCAGCGGCTGATCCTCCCCTCTTGCGAAGGTTGCTGAAAGTCTCGTGACCCGGAGTGTCGATGAATAGTATTCCTGGAATTTCTATCCTCAGCTTGAATCGTTCGAGTAGTGGTCCAATTATTTCGGTGAGTGTCTTGGCTGGAATAAGGCTGGCGCCGATCCACTGGGTGATTTGGCCCGGCTCTCGTGCCGCTACAGAGGTTCCCCTAAGCCGGTCGAGAAGAGTTGTCTTCCCGTGGTCGACGTGACCGAGGACCACGGCTATGGGTTGACGGATCGGCATCTCTGAAGGGCTCCATGCAACAATCACTAGCCATCAGGGAAATATTAAACCCTGAACTACCGGACTAGAGGACGCCGGGGAAGAATACAGAAGACTCTATTTTCGCATTCTCGAAGCTGTCGGA
>Ga0209588_1000079_pt1 | contig 31881 bp, 33 predicted proteins | sample Rivendell_Oct201_10_FD_188351 | JGI IMG/M metagenome (GOLD analysis project Ga0209588, IMG submission 188351) | Vadose zone soil microbial communities from the Eel River Critical Zone Observatory, Northern California, USA -... | ecosystem: Host-associated > Plants > Roots > Rhizosphere > Soil ...
CCCGCAGATCCACATCGTGCTGTCCGTTTCCGACGTTCACATCGAGCGCAAGCTCGGCATGACGCGCGAGCAGGTGCTGAAGCAAGGGGCCGAGATGGTCGCCTACGCGCGCTCGCTGTGCGATCGCGTCCAGTACTCGCCGGAAGACGCGGGCCGCGCGGACCCCGACTACCTGGTCGAGACCGTCGAGACGATGATCGCCGCGGGCGCGACCGTGATCAACATCCCGGACACCACCGGCTACTGCCTCCCTTATGAATTCGGCGAGATCGTGCGCCGTTCGATCGAGCAAGCGCGTGGCAGCGAGAACGCGATGTTCTCGGTGCACTGCCACAACGACCTTGGGCTTGCGGTTGCCAACACTCTGGCGGCGCTCGCCGCGGGTGCCCGGCGCGTCGAATGCACCATCAACGGTATCGGCGAGAGAGCAGGCAACACGTCGCTCGAGGAGATCGTGATGCTGCTGAATGTGCGGCAGGCGAAGCTCGGGCTCGAGTGTGGGGTTGACACCAAGGAGATCACTCGCGCCTCGAGACTCGTCGCCGAGCTGACTGGCAACTCTGTGCAGCCAAACAAGGCGGTTGTCGGGGCGAACGCCTTCGCACACGCGTCAGGCATCCACCAGGACGGCGTCCTGAAGGATCGCCTGAACTACGAGATCATGAAACCCGAAGACGTCGGGCTGACCGACTCTCGCATCGTCCTCACCGCGCGCTCCGGCCGCCACGCGTTTCACCACCGGCTCGGCCGTCTTGGCATCACGCTGGCGGGGGAGAAGGCTGACGTTGCGTGGCAGCGGTTCCTCCAGGTCGCGGACACGAAGAAGGAGGTCACGGACGAGGATCTGCGCAAGATCGCGGCCGCCGCGTCAGAGCCAAACGGCGAGAAGACGAACGGCAGCGAGACCAATGGACACGAGACCAATGGCCACCCGCCGGTGACCGACCAGCTCCACGACCACAACCACGTGGCGGATACCCTTCGGCATCTCATCTTCGGATGAGGTTTTGGGATGAGCGTTGAGGGTCGCCTACCAGGGGGAACCTGGCGCCTATTCGGATGAGGCCGTTTCGGCGCTCTTCACAGATGCCGAAGCTGTCGGCTTCGCCACTTTTCGCCTGACCTTCGAGGCTCTGACGATTGGCGCCGTCGATGCTGCGGTGCTGCCGGTCGAGAACACCAGCGCCGGCGTCGTGCAGGAGGTGTCGGACCTGTTGTGGGAGCTGCCGGGCCTGCGCGTCGTACGCGAGCACGTGCTCCCGGTGCGCCACTGTCTCCTCGGCTGGCCCGGACCTGTCGAGCGCGCCCTGTCGCATCCGCAGGCGCTCGCCCAGTGCGATGCGTACCTGCACTCGCGGCAGATCCGTTCCGTCGCGTATCACGACACCGCTGGAGCGGCGCGCGCGGTCGCGGAGCAGCGCCAACCCGGCACCGCGGCGATCGCGAGCAAAGCGGCCGCAGCGCGTTACGGGTTGTACGTGCTGGCGGAATCGATCCAGGACGACTCGGAGAACCGGACCAGGTTCATCGTTGTCGAGCGCGGGGACCCGGCCAGGCCCGCCACGGCGCAACCTGGGCACAAGTCTTCGCTTGCTTTCGTCACCGGCCACCGGCCGGGCAGCCTGGCCCAGGCCCTTCAGTGTTTCGCGAGTCGCGGGATCAACCTCACGCGACTGGACAGCCGGCCGATGAAGGGGCGGCCCTTCGAATATCGCTTCTACCTCGATTTCGCGGTGAATGGCAACAGCGCCGAAGCTGAAGCCGCCCTCAAGGATCTCGAAGACGCAAGCGCCGAGATCAAATTGTTTGGGACCTATCCAGCCGCTTAGATCGGGAGCCCCAATTAACGGATTTCATATACCGGGATAATGCTTGAAGGCTCGGCTTGGTTCAAATCCGTTAACCAAAAAGTCAAGTGAATGCCGCCTCGCCGCTGACTACCCGCAGTTAACAAAAGAGTGCTGCGATCTTTTCAAAATTGGTACCGCATGCTCCGAATTGTTTTGCTTTACAGTGGCACCGGTGGTAGCCAACCGCGAAGGGGTAAACGTTGTCGCGCGCGCGCCAAAATCGACGCGACGACGCCTCCCCGGTGTGACTCTCAAACCCGGTGCTGTGAAGCAGGCTCGACAGGAGGCAGGCCTCAGCCTTGCCCAGGTCGGCAAGGGGCATGTGACCGCGCCGGCCATCTACCTCATCGAGACCGGCCGCACCCGGCCGTCCCTGCCCACGCTCGAGCACATCGCGCAGCGCACCGGTAAACCGATCGAGTTTTTCCTGGCCGATCCAGGAGGGACCACTGACGAAACTCAGGCCGCGCTCGCCGACCTCGAAGCGATGGTCGCCGACGGCCGGTACAACGAAGCCATCGAGCTGGGTCGTTCGCTGCTCAGCCTCGGAACGTCGGCTTACCGGCTTGGCCGCATCCGGTACTTCCTCGCCATGGCCCATCTGCAGTTGGCCCAGCCAGACCTGGCCGCGGGATTGCTTGCCGAGGCCCGGGCTCACTTCGAGGCGGTCAATGACGCAGTCATGCTGGCCGAATGTCTTGGCGCTGAGGCCTCGCTGGCCTACATGACGCAGCGACCGAACGCCATCGATCTGGCGGAAAAGGCGCTTGCCGTGTGCCGAAGCCTCACGCCGGTCCCGACGCCGACCGAAGCTCGCTTGCTCGGCATCGTCGCGACCGCTCACGTCGCCAACTTCGAATGGGACAAGGCGGTCGAGTTTTATGAGCAGGCAATCGAGGCTGCGGGCTCCTATTTCGATCTCCGCGGTCTGGCGAAGATGTACAGCGGACTCTCCTCGGCCTACCACGAGCTGGGCCAGATCGACGTCGCCGCGAGATATGCGACCCGCTCGGTCACGCTGCTCGAGGTGCTCCGCGACAGGGTGTCGCTGGCCCGCTCGGAGAACAACCTGGGCTTGATTCTCATGGCCCGTGGAGACCTGGACGCCGCGCGACAGCATCTCGACCGGTCGCTCGAGCTCAGCGAGGAGACCGACCTGCAGGTCGGCCGCAGCCAGGTGCTCCTCAGCCTGTGCGAGCTGTGTTTGCGCGAGGGCAACCTCGAGCAGGCGCAGTCGTTCGCGCGCGAGGCGCTGCTGCTGGCGGAGCGCCTGCAAGAGGAGTCCAACGTGGCCGAAGCGCACATGTGGCTCGGCCGCATCGCCGACAAGCTGGGCGATCACCCCACGGCCGATTACGAGTTTGCGCTCGCTGTTCGCGGCCTCGAGCAGCTGGGCACGGACGAAAGGCTGTTCCAGGCCCACGGCATCTACGCGGAGATCCTCGAGCGGCGCGGTGACGTCGCCCAGGCATACGTTCACATGAAAAAGGCACTCCAGGCGAGCCGTCCAGGCGGTCTGATGCAGAGAAAGCAGCAGGAAGACAAGGAGCGCGCCACCAGCGCCTGAACTCCAGGTCGTGCGTGCTAACGTAGTTTTCGCCGCCTTGACTACAAAGGCGTAGGGAGGTTTCCGGCTGGCGAAGGCGCTGCGCAGTTCCAAGGTTTCCCTGAGCGCCGAAAAGATCGTCGCCGACTACCGCCTCGCCTACAGCAGCCGCCGCGCGAGCATCAGCGGGCGGGCTGAGGTCCTGCGCGGCAACGCCACCTTCGGCATCTTCGGCGACGGCAAGGAAGTCGCCCAGCTCGCGATGGCCAAGGCGTTCCGCCCGGGCGACTGGCGCGCCGGGTACTACCGGGACCAGACGTTCATGTGGGCGACGCGGATGTCCAACGTCCGCGCCTTCTTCGCTCAGCTGTACGGCAATCCCAACCTGGAGTCGGATCCCAGCTCTGGCGGCCGCCAGATGGGCAACCACTTCGCAACCCGCTTCCTCGACGACCGCGGCGAGTTCGCCAGGTCCGTGGACATGCCCAACTCCAGCGCCGACGTCTCCAACGTTGCGGGGTGGATGCCGCGCCTCCTCGGCCTGGCCTATGCGTCGAAGCTCTATCGAAACAACCCCCAGCTGAAGTCTGTGCAGGATGGGTTCTCAGTAAGCGGAGACGAGGTCGCGTTCGGAACCATCGGCGATTCCGCCACCAGCGAAGGATTGTTCTGGGAGACGATCAACGCGATAGGCGTCCTGCAGGTGCCTTTGGCGATGTCGGTCTGGGACGACGGATACGGCATCTCGGTTCCGATCACGGCCGCGACGACCAAAGCTTCGATCTCCGATGTGCTGCGCGGCTACATGCCAGATGACCGTCCGGGCATCGACATCTACGTGGTTCCGGGCTGGGACTATCCGGCCCTGGTGGAGGTTTACGCAACCGGGATCGAGAAGGTTCGGCGCGAACACAAGCCGGCGCTGTTCCATATCACTGAGCTCACTCAACCCCAGGGCCACTCGACGAGTGGAAGCCACGAGCGCTACAAGACGAAGGAGCGGCTGCGCTTCGAGAACGAGTTCGACTGTGTCAAGCGCATGCGGGACTGGATCATCGAGACAGGTATCGCAGGCGAGTCTCAGATCGAAGGTTGGGAGGCCGCCGACAAGGAAGCGGTCGAGGCCGCGCGCGACCTGGCCTGGGAGGCATTTCAGATGCCGATCCGTGCGGAACGCGATCGCGCGGTGGCGATCCTCAAGCGAGTCGACATGCCCGAGGTCGCCGAGATCACCGCCGATCTCGACGAGGCCGGAAAGGTGACCAGGTCGCTCGTCTTGTCGAGCGCGACTCGGGCTCTGCACCGGCTGCGCGGAATCGAGTCGCGGGAACGGACAGAGCTTGCGAAGTTCGTCGCGGAGTACCGGCGCGAAAACGACGAGCGCTACAACTCACACCTCTACAGCCGCTCGGACGAGTCGCCGCTGAAGGTGCCGGTCGTGCCCGCGGTGTTCTCGGACAAGTCTCCGATGGTCGACGGCCGCCAGGTGCTGCTGCGCAACTTCGACGCCAACTTCGCTCGAGACCCGCGCCTTTTCGTGATCGGCGAGGACGTCGGGCGCCTTGGCGACGTCAACCTGGTCTTCGAAGGCCTGCAGGCGAAGTACGGCGATCTGCGTTTCACCGACACCGGCATCCGCGAGGCGACCATCCTAGGACAGGCGATCGGCTCGGCGATGCGAGGGCTGCGGCCGATTTGCGACATCCAGTACCTCGACTACTTCCTCTATGCGTTGGAGACTGCCTCGGACGACCTCGCGACGCTGCACTGGCGCACGGTCGGCGGCCAGAAGGCGCCGGTGATCATTCGCACGAAAGGGCACCGGCTGGTCGGAATCTGGCATTCAGGCTCGCCGATGTCGGTGCTGCTGAACGCGCTCCAGGGTCTCTATGTCGCCGTGCCGCGCAACATGACGCAGGCGGCAGGTTTTTACAACACTCTGTTTCGCGGCGACAACCCGGCCGTGGTGATCGAGGTGTTGAACGGCTACCGGCTCAAGGAGCGGGTGCCCGACAACATCGGCACGTTCACCGTCCCGCTCGGCATGCCTGAGGTCCTGCGCGAAGGGACCGACGCCACAGTCGTCACGTACGGCGCGTTGTGCGGCATCGCGCTCGAGGCGGCGCGAACACTCGAGGAGCTGGGAGTGTCCTGCGAGGTGATCGACGTGCAGACGCTGAACCCATTCGACATCGAGCACAGGATCGTGCGCTCGATCGAGAAGACGCACGCGCTGATCTGCCTCGACGAGGACGTGCCGGGCGGTGCGTCCGCATTCATGCTGCAGCAGATCCTCGAGGTGCAGACCGGCTGGTGGCATCTCGACGCCGCCCCGCGCACGCTCGCCGCCTCGCCCAACCGGCCGTCGTACGGTCCTGACGGCGACTACTTCACCAAACCGAACCGCGAGACCATCGTGACCGCCGTCTACGAGCTGGTTCGAGAGCGCCAGCCGTGGCGATTCCCGTCCCTGGACTCCTGATCAGCCGGAATTCGACACGTCTGGCGCCAAACGCGGCCCTGAACTCAGCGATTCGACACGTCAGGCACCCAGCGTGTCTTAGGTCAAGTCCCCCGGCAGGTAGTCCATGACCGCAAGCGCCGGCGCTCGGTTGAACAGCGAAACTCCCTCGAGCAGGTAGCCGACGAACTCCGCCGCGCTCGCCGCTGCCGGCGGCGGGACCATTCGCTTTGGCGCTCTCACCTCCCGGGCGGGTGCCGCGTCCGGCAGGCTCGCCAGGGTCCGCGCCTTGCGAACCGCCGCTTCGAAGCCGCCCATCTCGTCCACCAGCTTCCGCTCGAACGCCTGGCGGCCGGTCCACACGCGGCCGGCGGCGATCGGATGGATCTCTTCTGGAGTCATGTTGCGCGCCTTGCTCACCCTCTCCAGGAAAAGCTCATAGATGCGATCGATCTGGCTCTTCACGATCGCCCTTTCCTCTTCGGTGAATGGTCTTTCGTCGGTCTCCATGGTCACGTGCTGCCCGAACGCGACAGTCTCGCGGTTGGCCATGAGCTTCGACCACATCCCCCCGGTCACGAACTTTCCCGATAGCACGCCGATGGAGCCGGTGATCGTGCCCGGACGCGCGACGATCCACCGACCCGGCGTAGAAACCCAGTAGCCTCCGCTTGCGGCAAATGGGCCCATGCAAACGACAAGCGGCTTGCGAGCAGCGATCACGTCCAACGCCTGCCGCATCGCCTCCGATGCTGTCGCCGAACCTCCCCGTGAGTTGACATAGAGCACCACCGCCGCCGCGCGTTTGTCGCTTGCGACCCGGCGCGCGGCCTGGACCACCGTCAGATCTCCGGCGCGCTCTGCGCTGACCAATGGGATCTCGATCGGAGGTTTGAAAGGCAGCTTGCCCGACCGTCCGTCGATGATCGCCCCTTCGATCCGCAGCACCGCGACGTACTTGCGTGCGCGAAGGGTTGGCGCGGGGATCCGCACCTTTTTCTGCGCGCGCTCCCAGGTCGCGATCGTCACGCGAGCGCCGGCACCCTGGCCGAGGCGTTCAGCCAGCTTCTCCTCCGGCATCACGGCGTCGACCACGTGCATCTCGAGAGCTTTGTCGTCGGCGTAGGGCGAGCCGTCGACCAGCGCCTGGGCGCTATTTTCGTCCAGCACGCGGCCCTTGCCGATCGCGCTCAAGAGCTCGCTGTGCTGCGAGCTGAGAAGCCATGTCACCTGTTCGCGAAGCTCGGGCGACATATGTGACTTCATCCAGATGTCCGGAGCCGACTTGTAGGGCGAGATCTGCACGAAGTCCCCCTCGATGCCAAACCTCGCCAGTCCGTCTTTGAGAAACATTCCGGTGGTGGCAACGCCAAGTGGCTGCACCGCCCCGGCAGGCATCAGGAGGATCTCGTCGCATGCGCATGCCAGGTAGTACGTGCCGGTCGTGTAAAACGGCGCCCACGCCACCACCCGCCGGCCGGACTGTCGAAGCTTGCCGACCAGCTCCCTCAGGTCCTGAAGCGTCGCCATCGGCATAGGCACGGGTCGCAAGTGCAGGATCACGCCTTTGATTCGGGGGTCGTTGATGATCAGGTCGAATCGCTCGGCCAGCTCTTTGATGCTCAGTCTTGGTCGCGATGTGAACCGCTGCCACAAAGGGGGCGGCGGGTCGGGCAGCGCCGGCATGTCGTTTTCGAGGACGAAGATCACGTACTCGGGCGGCTTGCCGATCGACCGGCGAACCCTCGAGATCAGCCACCACAGCCAGCGGAACGGAAAAAGGATCATCCCCGCCAAAAGATTAGGGCTTGCCGGGATCTCGCCCTATAACGTCCCGTTGGCGCCAACGGGGTGGAATGCCCGACCCACATACGCCCCGTTGACGCCAACGGGCTGGAATTCGCGGCCCGGTCAGACTACCTTCGAGACCTCGAGGTGCTCGTCGACCGACTCGCCCAGCCGGCTCGCGCCGTACTCCTGCCCGACATGCTGGTGGTACGGCACACCGGTGAAAAGGTGATGGCTGCGCGTCGGCACGTCCGCGCCGTCGGCCCATTCCTTGCGCTGGAGCGCCATGTAGCCCTGTTCCTTGCTCTGCTTCAGCCCGTCCAGCAGCACCGACATGCCGTGACCGGCCGCGTGCTGCAGCGCGAGCGTGATGAAGATGAAGCCGACGCCGAGCTTGCCGAGGTCGTCCCACGTGATCGGGTTCTTCTCGTTGAACCACTTGAAGGACGACGAGTAGTTGAAGGCGAATCGCGCCTTGGGGAACCGCTTCCTGATCTCGGAGCAAAACTGCTCTGTCGGCCCGCGCTCGGCGGTCGGGAACTCGCACCAGAGAAGGTCGGGGATCCCGCTGTCCATGTAGCGGAGGCCACGGTCGATGGCCAGGTTGATGCCGCGCTTCGACTCAGGGGCCTCGGTGGCGGATACGCCATCGGTGCGCGCGATGATCACGAAATCCTTGTGGCCGAGGTCGTCGGCGGTAGCACGCATCATCTTCAGCTTGCCGACGTACTCGTCGGCTGAGATCAGCGCCTTGCCGGCGATGTGGCCGCAGCGCTTCGGCATCACCTGGTCTTCGAGGTGAGCTGCCGCGACCCCTGCCCGGACGTACAGGTCAGTCGTGCGCTGCACGTTGAAGAGGTTTCCGTAGCCTGCGTCCATGTCGACGATGACGGGCGGGATCTCGAGGTGCACCGGAGGCGCCCCTTTGTCGGGATCGCCCATGGCCATCGTGAGCTGGAACTTGCGCAGCGCGCTGACGGTGCGGCGGGCGCCGTCCGCAATCTCCACCGAGGAGTACAGGTCCATGTCCGTGGTGCCGAGGTGCCCGATGGCGAACGAGTAGCCGCTGAAGTAGACGGAGTCGAAGCCGTGATACATGACCAGTTCCGCACCCATCGGGTCGTACACGCCCGGACCAAATACGTATGGCTTGGTCGCCAGCAGCCGCCGCAGCCGCTTGCTGGGGTCGTCGTTACGCGACGCGGGGACTTTGAACCCCTCCGGCAGCAGGGGCGTAGAGACAAGGTCCATCAGACGCTCCTTGAGTACGTGGTTGGATTTGCTAACGCTGGGGGTGCGAAGGTCTACTCGTTCTCGTGATCGCAGTTGCAAGGCTCAGGGCATTCGCACTCGTGCGACGAAGGCTCTGTCAGCAGCTCCTGCGACTGATCGGCTCGTTCCATGAGCCGAAGTTAGCAAGGACCCGCGTATAAGTCCAATTAATAGATTCGATGCTTCCTATCGAAGGAATCGATGCATCTGAACCTTCAGCTGCGCGTTTCTATGAGTTTCAGGAAAGCAGCCACGATGCCCTCGGGCTCTCCGGCGTCGCGGCGCCGGAACACGACGATTGAGTTGTGCATGGGGGGCGCATCTTTCATCGCCACCAGGCAAAGCGTGCCGCCGGCTGCTTCGCGCGCCACGGCCGTGCCAGGCAGCAGCGCGACGCCAAGTCCCCTCTCGACCATCTTCTTGGCCGCTTCGATCGAGTCGAGCTCCATCAAGCCACGGAGCTTCAACCCGGCGGACAGAAATGCGCTCTGGGTAATCTCGTAGTAGCTCGACGTGCGGTCGAACATGATCAGCTTTTGGGCGGCGACGTCAGCCATCGGAACCGAACGCCGCTTGGTGAACGGATGGTCCGGAGCGCAGACGAGGACGAGCTCCTCGGTGTGGAACGGGCGCAGCTCCAGGTCCGGGTGGTGGATCGTCCGGCCCAGTCCGATCTGCACCTCATCGTGGAGCACCAGGTCGGCAACGTCCTCCGAGTGGCCGGTCCGGACCGACACCTCGACCCGCGGGTGGCTGGCGACGAAGACTTCCAGCAGGTCCGGCAGGACGTATGTGCTCACCGCCGGCGCCGCGGCGATCATCAGGTGTCCGGCGGAAGCAGTCATCACCTGCTCGAGGGCACCACGCCCGTCGACCAGCGCTCGGAGCGCGCGTTCGGCAAACGGGATCCACGCCCGGCCCGCGTCGGTCAGGCGCATGCCGTGGGGGGTCCGCAGAAACAGGGGAGTCCCAAGTTCTCGTTCCAGGCCCTGGAGGCGCGCCGTCAAGGTGGGCTGGGTGATGAAGAGCGCTTCCGCCGCCCGGCTCACGCTCCCCCGGCGGGCGACCTCGAGGAAGCCCTCGACCTGCACCAGCTGAATACCGCTTGGCTTGCCGTTACGTGATTCGTCTATAGCCACGGCCGTGGCTACAAATTCTATCTATGGGTCCGGGCGGGAGTCGGGCTTAATTTCTGGGCCGTCTCAGCAGCACCATCGCCGCCCAGATCGCGACGGCCCACACCGGGGCCATAGTGATCACGAAGGGCCGGATCGTGTCGCTCGCCGAGTGGGAGTTGCGGTCGAAGGCCTGGAAGACCAGGATGCTGCCGAACACCAGGATGGCCAGCGCCACCGAAACGCCGCCGACGCTTGTCCACTTCATAGCTCGATCAACGTCTGATTTTGAAGCGCCGTTACGGAATTTTCATGCCCGACCCGGCTGTTCTTGTGGGCATGAATCCTCTGTTCGGTTTTCACATGCCCAACTTCACATTCCCAGGGGTCCCCAATGACCGGTTGTTCGATCGCGTGGTCCAGCAAGCGAGGGCGGCCGAAAAGGCAGGCTTCGACCTCGTCACAGTCATGGACCACTTCTATCAGATACGCGGCATCGGGCCGGCGACGGAACCGATGATGGAGGCGTACACGACTCTTGGGGCGCTCGCCGCGAGCACGTCGAAAGTCAAGCTCGGAACACTGGTCACCGGCGTGACCTACCGCAACCCGGCGATGCTCGCCAAGATGGTCACCACGCTCGACGTCATTTCCAAGGGCCGCGCCATCCTCGGCATCGGCGCCGCCTGGAATGAGGATGAGCACAAGGGCTACGGCATTGAGTTTCCGCCCATCGGTCAGCGTATGGACCGCCTCGACGAAGCACTGATGATCGCCAAGCTGATGTTCACGCAGGACCGCCCGTCGTTCGAAGGCAAGTACTACAAGATCGATCGCGCGCTGAACGTCCCGCGCCCAGTGCAGCCCGGAGGCCCGAAGATCCTCATCGGAGGCACGGGCGAGCGGCGGACGCTGCGGCTTCTCGCCCAGCACGGTGACATCGGTCACTGGTTCGCCGCGAGCATCGACGAGCTGAAGCGAAAGAAGCAGATCTTCGAGGAGCACTGCGCGGCGGTGAAACGGGATCCTTCCGAGGTGCTGTTGACCCTTGGCGTAACACTGGTGCTTGCCGAAAATGAAAAGGACGCCAAGGCGATCCTCGCAAGTCTTACGCCGGAGCGGCGCGCCATGGCGAAGACGGCAACCGTGTCCCAGGCCGCGGAGCTGCTCGGCGAATACATGGCCGCTGGATTCGGTGGGTTCACGTTGAACAACAACATCTATTCGACAGACGAGCAGATCGCGCTGGTTGGCGAGTTGATCAAAGCCGTGCGCGGAAGCGCGGTGTCGGCTTAGGTCTTGTAGGTAAGCTCGCCCGCGCCCACGGGCACTTTCAAGTAGTTTTCTGGCGGTGCCAGCGGGCACGCCCAGCGTGGGCTGTACGCGCATGAGGCGTTGTACGCATAGTTGAAATCGATCACGACGTCGCTGACCCTCGGCGTGATCTCCAACACCAGGCCATCGGTGTCCTTTGCCGTGTCGAAGAGGTAGCGCCCGCCCCCATACGTCTCGCGTCCGGACGTCGAATCGCGAAACGGCACGAAAAGACCGCCGGCGTACTGCACCAGGCTCAAGACGGTCAGGCGGCAAGCCGAGCCCGCGAGCTGAAAGGTGAGCAGGCCCGCACGCCGATAGCGAACGGCGCCGTCCTCGCCGCCTGTGTCGATGACCAGCTCCGATCCGTCAGCCGGCTCGAACCGGGCTTGCACTCGAGATGCCGGGTCGTGTGGAAAGTAGCGCAGCCCCTCGAAGGACCCGCGCTCGTCCGGCTCGATGGGTGACTGCGGATGCGAACGGAACAATTCATCGCGACCTCGCCGAAAGCGGGTGTTCGCATCTGGTCCGCTGATCCGGTACAGATCGCCGACCCTGCGCCGCCAGTCGACGAGATCGAGCAGCGCCTGTGCGTCAGCGTTTGTCAACGGGGCCCGGGTCCGCCGGTGTCAGCTTGTAGCTCGCATGCGGCGGGAGGTTCGCCAGCGCCTGGTGCACGTCGTCTTCCGTCGCGTCGGTGATCGCAAGCACGTAACGGCGGGAATGGGAGTTGGCGGATGCGGTGGGGCGGAGCGCCGCCGCGGGATGGGGCGCGGCGTCAACGACCGCCGCCTGCGCTGGGGCGACCTTCGGCGGCCGGGCCGCCGCGTCTGCTCTCAACACCCTCCAGTGGTAGGCGCCGACGGCGCCCGCCACGACGATCACCGCGAGGTAGTGGCCGAAGTCGAGATTTGAGGTATCGCTGAGCTTGGGATTGGCGCTGAAGACCTGCTTCAGCACGGCGTACAGCATCCCGACGCCTCCACCGAGAATCACGAGCACGCTCGCCAGCAGCGCGGCCCACACATACAGGCGGCGGCTCAGCGACTGCCTGTCCTGGGCCCACGGCGCGGGTCGCCAGTGCGCAAGCCAGACCGCAGCGCCTACTACCAGCAGGGTCAGCCAGAGGCTGACCGGGTCCTTCCAGTCGCCGGCCGTCACTCCGATGATCGGCGCCTCGAGCTGCTCAGCGAGAGTCCAGAGCAGGCCGCCTGCGCCGAGTGCACCGGCGCCCAGCGCGACAAGCGAGACCAGGTTCGTGTAGAGGCGGCGCAGGCCCGCCTGGCGTTCTCCCTCCTGTGCCCTGGCGTCGCGCGCAAGCCGCCTCCGCACCAGGAACCATGCCGTCCCGTACACCAGGAGCAGCGAGCCGGGCGTGGCGGCGGCGGCGAGGACATCGTTCCCGGCGCCGCCCGGGTGGTCGACGCCGAGGCCTTTGGCCAGCGCGTAGTAGAGGATCTGGCTGGCGCCGAACAGGGCGGTGCCGATGCTGACCGCCACGGCGACGAAGCCCTGGAGCGCACGAAGCGTCGCGTGACGATCGTCGGCGACGTGGTTTTGCGCGATCGCGAGAGCGTGGAAACCCCACACGACAAGGCCCGCCATGAAGAGAGCAGCGGTGTCACCCAGGTACCTGTAGCCGAGCGGCTTGTTCCATGCCTTCAGCCAGCCCAGCTCGAGAAGGCCGCTCGCTCCGGTCAGCATCCACAGCAAGGCCACCAGGAGGAGCGAGTACATGTACCAGCGGCGGAGCGTGGCGGAGGCCCCTGACTCGCCGACCGCGGCGCGATCGCGGGCCACGATCACGAAGTGGAAAGCCCAGATCGCGAGAAACACCAGGGCGACCCATGCGGCCTGCGAGGTGGCGAGCCAATCTGCTTTAGCCGTGCAGTACGTGACGGTGAGGCCGACAGGGGTGCTCGGCGTGCACGTATCGATGAGCGGGCGCAGGAGAGACGAGAGGGCGACGGACAGTGCAAACCCAAAGCCGAGCGCCCCGCCCGCGGCAGCCCAATAAAGGTAGAGGCGCCGGATGGCAGAGGCTCGTTCGTTGGGATCCCGCATCGCGAAGCGGCGCGCGAACCAGAAATGAATTCCCCAGACCGGGAGCGCGACCAGGGTCATCGCGGTGTAGATCGCCAGCTGCGTGCGGTAGGACGAATCCGAGGAGTAGGGCGCGTTGAAGATGAAGACCAGCGCGGTGGACCCGAGCAGCGCCAGCCCAGCCGCCAGAAGTCCCAGGCCGGCCGCGCTCACGAGATACAGGTAGAGGCGCCGGAGGATCATCGGCGCAACCGTACTACCATGCGCGGGTGATCTCCAAAGAACTGCTCGAAATCCTGGCGTGTCCGAAGTGCCACACCAAGGTGGAACTAAAGGAGCCCGATCAGCTCCGCTGTCCCAACTGCAAAGTGCTGTATCCGATCGTCGACGGCATCCCCGTGATGCTGATCGAAGAGGCCAAACCCGAGAAGAGCTAGGCGGCGCAGGCGTACCCGCTGGTGTCCCTTGGGGAGGGGTGGGCCACGGCAGACCTGACATCCGCATCGATCTCGTCGTCGGTCAATGCGTAAGCCTGGTTGGGCACGCTGGCCGAAGTCGCGAACACCATGCCCAGCACGCGGCCTTCGGTGTCGACCAGCGGGCCGCCGGAGTTGCCCGGTCGAACTGCCGCCTCGATGACGAAGATTTGCCGGGTCACCAGGCTCGAGTTGTAGATGTCACGTCCTTCGGCCGTGATCCGTCCGTCGACGATGGCGGGGGACACCTTCTCCGGTCCGCCGCCCGGGTAGCCGATCACAGCTCCCTTGGTGCCCCGGCTGGCAGGGCCGAAGGCCAGCGGCGCCGTTTTGAGTTCCGGAACGTACAGCACCGCGACATCTCGATCGGGGTCGAAATACACGACAGTTCCAGGCATCTGCGCGCCCCCCGGAGTGATGACGGTGTGGGTTCTGGTTCCCGATACGACGTGGGCGTTCGTCACGATGTAACCGGTGCCGACCGGAAAGCCGCTGCCCGTGACCAGGCCTCCGCATCCAAGGCCCGAGACTTTGACCACGGCCTGCGCTGCGTGATTTATCCCGGGCGTATCCACCGAAGCGGGGAGGGGCAACCGCGAAGGGAGCGCGGGCTCCAGGCCCGCGAACACCGGCGGAAACGAAACGCCCGCCAGGATTCCTTGCACGCTGGCCAGGAAGCCGGGTGCCTTGGGCGCGCGCTGGTCGAGCGTCTGCAGCACTGCCGACCGCTGGATCTGCTGCGCGATCTCCTCGCTGGGGCCTCGCGAGAAGGTCAGACCCAGGAACCAGCACATCGCCAGCACCGCCACGATGGACACCACAGCTCCGGCAACCGAGTCGGTCACGGTGTGCATGCCTGCCCTGAGGATGTGGCGGCGGATCGGCTCACCCGCGGCGAAGCCGATGCTCGACCCGAGGCTTCCACCGATGACCAGCACAAGAACGGCGCCGAGTGGGCGCGCCACCGGGTTGTGGATCTCGAGGTAGTTCAGCGCCGGTGTCGCCGCGGCCGCTCCCAGCAGCACGCCGATCACCAGGCCCGCGTATTGGGCTGCTGACAGCCAGAAGCCGCGGCGGTAACCGTTCGCGAGCCCGATCAGGGTCGCAACAAGGATGACTGCGTCGATCAGGTTGAACACTTCAGCCTGATAACGCTTCCCCTCCCCACCTGTGGGGAGGTCGGGCGTGGTTAGTGATGGGCCTCGGTGTGTTCGGACTCGGCGGGACGCTCCAGCGCCTCCTCGGCGGCACGGTTTCGGGCGTCGCCTCGCAATACCCACCAACCGAGGCCGGCCACGCCCAGCGACGCAACCAGGAAGGTGATGCTCATCCCGAGCCAGGCCGGCACCCATTCGCCGGCAAGAAAGACGACGTCTGAAGCTTCCACTACGCCGGCTCCGGCTTGGCGCCCTGCTGCGCGTCATGCAGGTCGCGGAGAGGCATGAAGCTGTGAATCGGCGGCACGCGTTCGAAGTTGTAAGGCGGCGGTGGAGAGGTGGTCGCCCACTCGAGGGTGTTGCCGTGCCACGGATCGTCTCCCGCGATCTCGCCACCGTTCCAGCTCCGAACGATGTTGATCAGGAAAAGCAGCACAGAGAAGGCGATGAGGAACGACGAGACCGTGATGATCATGTTCGTCGTCGCCCAGGCCGGGTTGGCGTAGGTGGCGATGCGCCGAGGCATGCCCTCGAGCCCGAGGGTGTGCATGATCAGGAAGGTTCCGTTGAACCCGACGAAAAGCGTCCAGAAGTTCCACTCACCAAGGGTGCGGTTGAGCATCCTGCCCGTGATCTTCGGGAACCAGTAGTAAATGCCCGCAAAGATCGTGAACACGCTGCCGCCGAAAAGAACGTAGTGGAGATGGGCGACGACGTAGTACGACTGGTGCAGCTGGGTGTCCACCGGCACTGAGGCGAGATACACGCCTGTGATGCCGCCGATCAGGAAGGTGGCCAGGAAGCCCCACGCGAATTTCATCGGCACCGTGAATTCGACCGATCCCCACCAGGTCGTGGCGATCCAGTTGAAGAACTTGATGCCGGTCGGCACGGCGATCGCCATCGTCATGACCATGAAGAATGTTTCGACATAGATGTTCATGCCGACCGTGAACATGTGGTGTGCCCAGACCGTCATCGACAGGAACACGATGCCGAACAGCGCTCCGACCATCGTCATGTAGCCGAAGATCATCTTTCGCGCGAAGACCGGGATGATCTCGGAGATCATGCCGAAGCCCGGCAGAATCATGATGTAGACCTCGGGGTGCCCGAAGAACCAGAACAGGTGCTGATACAGCACCGGCCGGCCCTGAGTCGTGAAGAACTGCGTCCCGAGCTGCCGGTCGAACTCGACGAGGATCATGGCCGCAGCGAGCGGCGCACCGACTATCAGCAGCAGGATCGAGGTCGAGATCTGCGCCCAGACGAACAGCGGCAGCCGTGTGAGCTTCATGCCAGGCGCGCGCAGCGCGACGATGGTGGTGAGGAAGTTGGTAGAGGCCATGATCCCGCTGATCGCCCAGACGATCAGGCTCAACGCCCAGAAGTCCACGCCCAGGCTGTGCGACTGATAGGCCTTCTCGGTCAGCGGCGCGTAACCGGTCCAGCCGGCGTTGAGCGCGCCTCCCGTCAGGAAGCCGCAGTAGTAAAGGAGGATCGAGACAGGGACCAGCCAGAAACCCAGCAGGTTGACGCGCGGGAACGCCATGTCGCGCGCGCCGATCATGATCGGGACCATGTAGTTCGCGATGCCGGTCAGGAAGATCGTGACGAAGAAAAAGATCATCGTCACGCCGTGGGCTGAGATCAGCTGGTTGTAAGTCTCGTGGTCGACCACTGAAAGGTTTGGCTGCGAGAGCTGCAGACGGATGATCAGCGCGAAAATGCCGGCGAGGACGAAGCTGAGGACGCCGGTGACCATGTACATGATCCCGATCAGCTTGTGGTCCGTAGTCGTCAACCACAGGCTGATGGGCTTGAAAAACGAGTCGTCGTATTCCTTAGGGCGAGGCAGAACAGTAGTGGCCGCCATCTCTTCTTATGCTACCTCGGCGATGGCGATGGACTGGGTGACGTTGAAGGTTTCGGCGATGGCGAGGGGGACGGCTTAGGCGACGGCATCGGGTGAAGCGCCGCCACCTGCTTCGCCATCCACTGGTCGAAGGCGGCCTGGTCCATGGCCTGCACGATGATCTGCATGTTGCTGTGCCCGGCGCCGCACAGCTCGGCGCACTCCCCGCGCCAAGTGCCGGGCTGGCTGATTTTCAGCCACGAGTAGTTGTCGTAGCCGGGCACGGCATCGGTCTTGCCCGAGATGGCTGGCACCCACCACGAGTGAATGACGTCTGTCCCCTCGAACCGAAGCTTGACCAGCGTGTTCACCGGCACGACGAACGGCGTGACGTCCCCCGCCAGCGTGCCCTCCTGGTTGACGACGACCTCGGTGCCCTCGTAGGCGTAGTTCCAGCCGAACTGGTGACCACTTACCGTGACGGTCATCTGCTGGTTGTCGATGGGCTGGAAGTCCTTCTCGAGAGTGAGGAAGCTGTAACCCGCAATGGAGAGCACCACCAGAGAAGGAATCACCGTCCACACGATCTCGAGGCCCGTGTGCCCGTGGATCTGCGGCGGCACATAGCCCGCCGGCTGGACTGAACGTCGATAGCGGAGCACCACCCAGAGCAGTGCGATTTCGACGCCGACGAAGATGATGATCGCGGGGATCGAAATCCCGACGTAGGTGTCGTAGATGTCCTGCCCATTCGGCGAAACGGGCTGGGGAAAGATCGGGGAGAGGCCGCCCAGGCCGTCACAGGAGCTGAGCAGGAACGCCGCGGTGACCAGGAAAAAAGCAATAAGAGTCGCGCGTGCCCGTCCTGCCACGGCCTGAAGTATATCGATGCCCGGGAAGGCGTCCGCGAGCTCGGGTCTGGCCTGAGATAGAATCCAAAATCGACTGTGACGGCTCCGCCCAAGACTCGATACGTCGATGCGTCAAACCCCGACCTGGCCGTCGATTGCCCACGCTGCGGTCTGAAGACCGCCCGGTTCGTCGATCACTGCCGGAACTGCGGCTACAAGCTGTGGCCGTCCAGCGTGATGGCCTCGGCCGCGTTCAAGGCATGGCGGGCGGCGGATCCGGTGCCGCGATCGACGGTGTCCCGATTCGACATGGAGTATCCCGTCGAGGTCGACAACACCGTCGACTACACGGCCAAGGCGCACCAGCTCGGCATCCACCTCTCTCCGAACAGCAACTGGCCGTTCGTCATTTGTCTGGGGTTGTTTTTCCTGGCGCTGGCCGCGATTCCGTTTGAAACCACGACTCGCATCGTGCTTGCGGTGGTCGGAGGAGTGATCTTCCTGTGGGGAGTCGTCGGTTGGGTCGTGATCGACGACGTGCACATGTTCCCGAGTGACGAGCCAAAGATCGGCGAGGAGGTCCACCACTGATGGCGGTCGCGGTAGCCCCTCGCGAACTGGAGCCCCAGTACCCCGCGATCAAGCCGGGCATGATGGGCATGTACATCTTCCTGGCTTCCGAGGTGATGTTCTTCGGCAGCCTGTTCGCGGTCTACTTCTATCTTTACGGGTCACACCCGACGTGGCCGCCGCTGGCGCCGGAAAGCAGGCCCGAGTATTACGTCGGCTGGTACCCGATCCCCCTGCTGAACACGATCATCCTGTTCTCCAGCGGTGTCACGTGCCACTTCGCGGCCGAAGCGATCGCGAACGACAACAGACGGCGATTCTTCATGCTCCAGATCGCGACCATCATCCTGGGCATTGCCTTCGAGGTCGGCCAGCTCTATGAATTCATCCAGGCCTTCGGGCGTGGGCTGAACCTCACCGCCAACACGTTCGCCAGCGCCTTTTTCACGCTGACCGGCTTTCACGGCGCCCATGTGTTGGGCGGCCTGGTCCTGCTCACACTGATCTTGTTCCGCGCTTACCGGGGGCAGTTCTCATCGCGGCACCACGTGGCAGTGAATGCGGTGACCCTGTACTGGCACTTCGTCGACGTGGTGTGGTTCTTCCTGTTCGGAATCCTGTATCTCGGGGTGACCGCATTCAAATGAGAGCAATCGCAATGGCGCTCGGAGCGGTGGCCATCCTGGCGGGATGTGGGGGAGGCCCGGCCCAGCCGGCGGGATCGATCAAGGTCACGATGACCGAGTTCCAATTTGCCCCCTCGACGATCTCTGCACCGAGCGGCAAGGTCGTCTTCTTCCTGGTCAACTCCGGTACGACGTCGCACAACATGATCATTCGCGACAGCTCAAACAAGCGGTTGAAGGGAAGCGACCTCGTGTCCGCGGGAGACTCGTTCGTCTTCACGGTGGACAGCATCGCGGCCGGGACCTACACGTACTTTTGCGATCAGCAAGGCCATGAGGCCTCGGGCATGAAAGGAACGTTGACCATTACCTAGCGTCCCGCAAGGCTGCTCGCACCTGTGCGACTACAACCACCGGCCGGCCGTGGATGTCCGCCGCCGTGAAGCGCAGCAGCCGGAATCCAGCGTTGACAAGCAGGTTCTGGCGGCGGTTGTCCTCGACAAGCCGCTCGCGGTGGTTGCCGCCGTCATACTCGACAACCAGCCGCTTCGCCGGGTAGTAGAGGTCGGCTCTTCCGACGAACCGACCCGCGCCGTCATTGAGATTCGTCTGAACATCGGGGCGCGGCAGGCGGGCCTGGATCAACAGCCACCGAAGGCGCGTTTCCATCGGCGACTCGGCGGGAGCAGCGAGCGAGGCAAGCGAACGTAGCTGGCCGACACCGCGGCGACCTTTCGTCGCCTCGGCGTATTGGCATAGTGCGACTGAATTGGTGAGTGCCAAATGGATTGCCATGTCGATGACGACCAGGGCCTCTATAGGCGACCGCCTCAGGCAGAGTCCGGCGAGGGCCCGTGGAAGTGCCGTTGCGCGGAATCCCCGAATCGAAACAACTTCAGCTGGTGGGATCTCGTACCGACCCACGATGAGCCCGGGACGCGAACGGAGACTTGAGCCCGGCGGCGCCACGATCTCGACCGGATTGGCCGGTTCGACGTCGAGGCCGAACAACCAGGCCGCCGTTGTGCCGGCGAAGACAATCTCTTCTGGCAGCAAGCGGCGCCAGGCCGAGAGCGTCAGCAAAGGGTCCTCCTTTTGCTCCGCCCACCGGTAGAGCTCGAACCCGACGCGCCGCCATGCCCTGCCTTTCAGCGCACTCAGCGTTAGCCCGGCAGCGCGTGCCTCATCAAGAGAGAAGGGTCCTCTTGTCAGCTCGCGTGGGATGTATGCGGTCCTGGGCATCTTCGCACGATGAGGTTTCCCAGACGGCGCGCCAATGCAGCCTGTAAAGGCATCAATTCCGCGCGTGTGACGTCAGACGTGCGCTACCAGGCGCCGGATTAAGCTCGTCTGACGTCAGACGTGCGCTACCTAGTCGGGCTCGGGCTTGGGCTCGGCGAGGGCGAAGGTGAAGGAATCGGAGAGGGCGACGGCGACGGCGGCGGTCCCGGCGCGGTGCTGAGCACCTCGACGATGAAGACGAGCGTCGCGTTTGGCGGAATGATCACCGCCCCGGTCTGCGGATCGGTCTGACCCTGGGCCTTGTAGGCGAGCGCCCCTGGGATGATCAGCTTTCGCTTCCCGCCGACCTTCATCCCGGGGATTCCCTCGTCCCACCCTTCGATCACCTGGCCGCGACCGATCTGAAGGGGGAACGGCCCCCGGCCCGGCTGCCGGCTGGTGTCGAACTGTTTCCCGCTCGGCGACAGCCACCCCGTGTACTGCACCGTGATGTTGTCACCGCTCTTGACGACGTCCCCGGTGCCGACCACGAGGTCGATGTACTTGAGGCCGTCCGGGTACGTGATGACCGGCAGCCCGGCGCCTGCGTTGAAGTCGTCGCTTCCCGGCGATGGGCTCGCGGGGGCCGAAGGTCCGGGGCTTTCGTTCGCGATGGGCGGCGTGCCCGCGTACGGATCGGGATAGCCGCACGCCGCCAGCGCGAGGGCGGTGAGTGGAACGAGTAGTGGGAGCAGTCTCCTCACGACGAGGTGATGTCGATCGAGGTCATCTTGTCGCCGATCTGGATCTTGTCCACGACTTCCATCCCGGAGCTGATCTGGCCGAAATGGTTGTAGACGCCGCTGGTCTCGAGGAACGGCGCCGCCCCGGTGGTGATGAAGAACTGCGAGCCGCTCACGCCGGCGGCGCTGGACGCCATTCCAATGGTTCCGCGCGGCCACTTGGACGGGTTGCTCTCGTCCGGCAGCTTGTAGGCCGGGCCCCCGGTCCCATTGCCCAGCGGGTCGCCGCCCTGGACGACGAAGCCAGGGACGACGCGATGGAAGGTGAGGTTGTCGTAGAAGTGGTTTTGCGCCAGGTAGACGAAGTTGTTGACGGTCTGAGGCGCAATCTTGGGGTCCACGAATGCGATCACGAAGTCGCCTCTCGCGGTGTGCACCGTGGCGGAGTATTTCTTGCTCGGGTCGATGACTGTCGGTGGGGGCGTGGTTCTCTTTTCCATGCAGGTGACGATCCCATTGTCGCAGCCGGAGGGGGAGGCGGGTGCCGACGCATCTCCGCCCGAATCGCAGCCTGCGATGGCGATCAACAGCAGCGCCGAGACCAGTCCCCGCTTCAACGCGGAGACAGTACCGGAGAGGTGAATCAGCGTGCGGGCTCGCGCGCCCCGCTCGCGATCAGCACGGCCAGCCCCACTGCGAGCGCGGCGATAACCAGAAGCGCCATCTCCACGCTCGCCGTCGCCGCCACGCCACCCCCGATGAGCGGGCCGATGGCGAAGCCCAACGCCACCGAGCTTGCATTGGCCCCGAACACGGTGCTCTGCGCGTCGCGTGGAGTCTCCAGGCCGATCATGCTCGCGGTCGCGGGTTGGATCACGCCGCTGAACAGGCCGTTCAGCCCCACGGCTGCTACGACCAGCGCCACCCATGGCGAGACGGCGATCAACGCCACCGCCACCGCGACCATCGCCGCGGACAGCGCCGTCGTTCGCACGTAGCCGAGCCGCCTGGTCACCTGCGTGTAGAAAACCGCGGCGAAGCTGCTCGCGACTCCGGCCAGCCCGAACGCGACACCGGTGATCGCCGCCACCGCATTGGTCGCCACCATCTCCAGCAGGCGCAGCACGACGAGCACCTGGGTGGCGGAGTTGCACACGCTGATCAGGCCCTGGGCGCCGATGAGCACGCTCAGCGAGCGCATCGTCCCCGGCAGCTGCTTGATGAGATCGAGGACGCCAACCCGCACTCCCTGCTTGGGCCGGATTGGGCCCTCCTGCACGATGAGAAGAACGGGCACCGTCGACAGCAGCAGCAGGATTCCTCCGCCGAGGAACACGAGTCGCAAGCCCACCGCCGCGGCGGCGAGCCCGCCCACGACCGGGCCGACGGCGCTTCCGAGCGCGACGGCGGAGGTGACGACGCCCAGCGCCCAGCCCACCCTGTTGCGTGGGGTCTCGGCGGCCACCAGCGCAGTCGCTGCTGCCACGGTGCCGCTGGTCGCGCCTTGAAGAAGACGCAGGAGCAAGAGGTCGGTCGGGTTGCGCGCGAAGAAGATCAATCCGACTGTGAGCGCGCCGCCGACCATCGACCTGATGAGCATCGGCTTTCGCCCGTACCTGTCTCCGAGGATGCCCCAGATCGGACTGGCGATCGCCATCGACAGGCCGGAAATGCTGGCCGTCGCCGCCGTCCACAGGTCGAGCTCAGGACCCTTGGGGACGCCCAGATCGTGGTGGATGAAGATCGAGATGAACGGAAAGGCGAAGCTGAAACCGAAGATCGCCATGAACTCGGCGAACCACAGCGCGGCCAGGTTGCGCCGCCAGTCGATTCCTCCGGGTCCTACGGGGGGACTCGTCGCCCGCGGATCAGTTCCCAAGCAGCTCGACGATGCGGTCGGAGGTGATGGGCAGCCGGTCGATCACAGCGTTCGGGTTGCGCTTGCGCAGCGCGTCCTCGACTGCGCTGGAGATCGCGGCGGGAACGGGAATCGTCCCGCTCTCGCCGGCGCCCTTGAAGCCCTCGGGGTTGGAATCCGTCGGTGTGTCCAGGCCCAACAGCTCCGGCAGGCCAACCTCGCCGGTGCTGACGATCGTGTAGTCGAGAAAGCTCGGGGTGCGGTAAGCGCCGTCCGTGTCATAGATGGACGCCTCGTACAGCGCAAACCCGAGCCCGTGCGCGTACCCGCCGTGCAGCTGGCCCTCGAGGGTGGCCGCGTTGATCGTTTTACCGGTGTCGTGGACGATCACGTACCGCAGGACTTCGACGTGTCCCGTTTCAGGGTCGACCGCGACGACCGCCGCATGGCAGCCGCTGGAAAAGGTCAGCGGCCGTTTCGGGTCGAAGGTCTCGAAAACCTCGAGGCCTTCATCCGGCACCATGTCAGTCGCCGGCACCTGCCGCGCGGGCGCGCCGCGGACGCCGATCACGCCCTCTTCCAGTTCGAGGTCATTCACGTCGGCTTCGAGCACGTCACCCGCGCGCTCGAGGATGCGCTTTCGCAACGCGCTGGCCGCCTGTGCCGTGGCACTGCCGACCTGAACTGCGCTGCGGCTGCCCGCAGTCAGAAGCGCGAAGGGCACGTGCCGCGTGTCGCCGGCGGTGACGCGAATTTTTTCATAGGGCCAGCAAAGTCTCTCCGCGGCGACCAGCGCGACCATCGTCTCGTGGCCCTGCCCTTGCGGACTTGAGCCCACGTACACGTGAACGATGCCGTCTTTCGTGACGCGGATCTTCGCGGGCTCGCCGCGGCCGAAACCTGTGGATTCGACACAGCACGCCACTCCCATGCCGACCAGGCGGCCGTCGGCCTGGCCGCTGCGGCCAGGATCTTTGCCCAGCTTTTCGAGCGCCATCTCCAGGAGGCGCGGGTAGTTTCCACTGTCATACACCAGGCCGCTGCGGCCGGCGGGAAAGCCGGTCGTGTAAGGGATCTGTTCCGGCTGAATCAGGTTGCGCCGTCGAAGCTCGGCCGGTTCGAGCTTGAGCTTCCGGGCAAGCCGGTCCATGACTCGCTCCATCCCGTAGTTGCCAAGCGGCCGCCCGCCGCCCCGGATGAATCCGGTGGGGACCGTGTTCGTGTACACGAGCTGGTGCTCCAGGTCCATCGCCGGCAGCACGTAAGCGGAGATCAGGTGGGAGACGATGATGCCGGGCTGGCCGGTGCCGGAACCGGCGTACGCGCCGATGTCGTGGATCAGCCTTCCCCGCAGCCCGCGCAGCTTGCCCTTCCGATCCGCTGCCAGCTCAAGCTCGATCACCGAGCCGTGTCCTTGCGCGGTAGTGGCGCCGTCCTCGCTGCGCGAGGCGACCCAGCGCACCGACCGTTTCAGGCGCCAGGCAGCGAGGGCCGTGAGCACCTCTTCCGGAAACACGCTTCCTTTCGCGCCGAACCCACCGCCGACGTCCTCCGCTAGGACGCGAACCTTGTCCACTTCGAGACCGAGAGTTGTGGCCACCGCTTGCCTGACGCCGAACACGTTTTGCGTCGAGGTCCACATCTTGATGCCGCCGCTCTCTTCGTCCGGAGCCGCGGTGACGGTGCGCGGCTCCATCGCCGCGCCCGCAACGCGCGAGGTGGTCAGCCGGATCTCCGCGGTCACGCTGCCGGATTCGAATGCAGCTTTCACGTCGCCGTACGTGGTCGAAGCGGACTGAGCGATATTGGATTTCATGTCGGCGTGGACTGTTGGAGCGCCATCAGCGATTGCAGTGATGACGTCGCCGACACCAGGCAAAGGGTCGAACTCCGGCGAGACCTGCTCGGCCGCGTCCTGCGCCTGGTAAGCGGTTTCAGCGATCACCATCGCGTAGGACTCTCCGACGTAGTTCAGCTCGTCTCGATTGAGGATCGGCCGCCCGCGCCGCTCGATGTCCGGGGGGGTGAAGTCAGTCAGGCCAGGAGCGACCTCGGGCAGGTCGTCGGCGGTCCATACCGCGATGACCCCGGGCATGCCGGCTGCCACAGACCTGTCGACGGCCGCGATTCGCGTATGCGGCAGAGACGACCGGCAGAAGGAGGCGTGAACCAGGCTGTCGAGCTTGATGTCTCCGGCGTAGCGCCCCTCTCCGGTGATGAGTCGCCGGTCCTCGAGCCGGGGCATGCGCCGGCCGATGTACTGAGGCACGACAACTACAATAAGTCGTCACTCGACACCGCCATTCCGCCGCGGGCGGCTAGCTCAGTTGGGAGAGCGCCAGCTTGACATGCTGGAGGTCGGGGGTTCGAAACCCTCGCCGCCCACCACCGGGATGGCGTCGTCGCATTTCGGGGACAATCCATGAGCCTGGCCCGGTCGTCTAGTGGACTAGGACGCCACCCTTTCAAGGTGGATACCAGGGGTTCGAATCCCCTCCGGGCTACCAGGCGAAAGGTCGAGAAGCGGGCGTAGCACAATGGTAGTGCGGCAGCCTTCCAAGCTGTTTACGTGGGTTCGATTCCCATCGCCCGCTCCAATCAGACTGCTCGTCGTGGATACAGCCAAAAAGGAGCAAATGGCTGTATCCCGTCGAGCCGCACAAAACTCACACCCGGTTCCAAGCTCGTTTTGAGGTTGGGCCCAGAAGATGGTCGGCATGAACCCGAACAAGACCCGCACCCTGCTACTCGGATCCGCCGTGGCCGCAGCCATGCTCTTCGGCGGCGTGATCGGCGCCACAGTGCTCGCGAAGTCAACGCTGACGCCCGCCAACGCCGCCCCGCTTGCCGCCGCTTCGCCGACTCCCAAATCCAACGAGGCCACGGCTCATGAGGCGGGGGAGACCGCCGCTCAGGAGGCCGCCGAAAACAACGGAACCGCGCGTCACGGTGGTGGCGGACAGCCGAACGAGACCGCCGCTCATGAGACTGCGGAGACAGCGGCACAGGAAGCCGCTGAGAACGCCCGCATCAAGGCGTCGCCCGGAGCTTAGTAACCGAAAATAGTCGGCGTGCCTTCGAAAGCGGGCGCGCCGACTCCCGTTTTTCTTGAGGTCGGCGCCAAGCGAACGTTCGCGAGTGCCGCCGGCTGGCCCGGTTGGTGCCGCGCCGGAAAGAACGAGCTCGCCGCGCTGGAGTCGCTGGCGGCGTATGCGCCTCGATACGCCGCGGTGGCAAAGTTGGCCAAAGTTCCCTTCCCGACAGCATCAACCAACTTCAAGGTCGTCGAGCGGCTGACGGGCAACGCAACCACCGACTTCGGCGCGCCCGGCATCTCGGCCAAAGCTGAAACGGAACCCATGACCGCCGCCGAGACCAGGCGAATGTGCGACCTGGTCGAAGCCTGCTGGACGTACCTGGACAAGGTCGTCGCCAAGGCCCCGGCCTCGCTGCGCAAGGGACCTCGCGGCGGAGGCAGGGATCGCGACGTGATGTTCGACCACGTTCTCGGTGCGGAGGTGGAGTACGCAAAGCGCATCGGGACACGCTTGAAGCAGCCGGATGGCCGAAATCGAGCCGCGGTCGGCGCCTTCCGCAAGGCGATTCTCGAGAGCTTCGGCCATCCCAACCGGGAAGAGAAGTGGCCCGTTTCATACGCCGCGCGCCGCACGGCGTGGCATGCACTCGACCACGCGTGGGAGATCGAGGACCGAAGCACCCCGTAACCGCCTCGGTCTATCTTGGGGCCCTGATGCAGAACACATCTGGACTCTTGGTTGTGATGGCTCACCCGGACGACGAGTCGATGGGGTGCGGGGGCGTGATCCTGCGACACACTCGTGCCGGGGTGCCGGTGAGCCTCGTGTGCGCGACGCGAGGCGAGGCGGGGTGGAGCGGCAAGCCTTTCGGCGCCAAGCGAGAGGACCTCGCGCAGATCCGCACCGCCGAGCTCGAGGAAGCAGCGGCGGCGCTCGGCATCGGCAGCGTCGAGCTATGGGACTACCCAGACGGCGGAGTGAACGGCTGCGACCCGCAGGAGATCACCGATCGAGTGTGGGAGAAGATCTCGACGCTGCGGCCGAAGGCGGTTGTGGGCTGGGGCCCCGACGGCGTGTACGGGCATCCCGATCACATCGCCATGGGCGCGTGCACCGACTCGGCTGTGAACGCCATGGCGGAGGGAGACCGCCCGGCCCTGTACCACCTGGCGGTGGACCAGCAGGTCGCCGATTTCTATCTCGAGGCGCTTCGACTCACTGGCGATCGTCACGAGCTGCCACTGGTCGTGAAGGACCACGTTGATGTCGTGATCGACCTGGATCCGGACGAGGTCATGATGAAGCTGCGAGCCATCGACTTTCATCGAAGCCAGCTCGAAGAGTGGCGGATCGCGATTCGGGAGCACCCGCGGCTGATGCAGCAGGGATACGGGCACGAACCTTACCTCGCCATCCTGTCGCGGGCGCCCGGCCTCACGGACAAAGGGTTGTTGGGCGAGTTCGGATGAACTCAAAGAGGCAGACTTCCTATTAGTAGCCAGGCAAAAGCATGGGATTTCTGTAGGCGAAACGCAGCCGCCTTGGGCTAACGTTTAGCGCCTGATTGACGGCTGTGCCGGTGGTCTGACTAAGTCGGGGGTGACGAAAGCCAATGGACGTTCAGGAGGCGGTGTCGGAGAGCCAGCACGTGGCTTCTGCCGATGACAACGGCGACGGTAAGCGCGACGGGCAGCGCAGGTTCACCATGGGCCCGAACGACAGCCTCGAAGGCAAGCTGGTCTACGACGGGCACGTGCACGTCGATGGACGAGCCGAGGGCGAGTTCCGGGTTACGGGCAACCTCGATGTTGCCTCCGGCGCGACGGCCCGGATCTTGATCGAGGCCACGAACGTAACCCTGAAAGGCACCGTCGAAGGCTCGGTCGCAGCGCGCGACAAGCTCACACTCGGTCGGGGCGCGAAGCTCAGTGGCGACATCGCCGCGCGCAGGCTCCAGATCGATGACGGCGCAAGCCTCAACGGCCACGTTCGTATGGGTGACTTTGAGCAGCACGGGTCCGGCGGCTAAAAACCGCACCTCGGCGTCGGCGGGTAACGGCTCCGAGGGGAACCACAGCTCGCTGGTCCTCGGTCCGCGTGACCGGTTGGTCGGCCTGCTCTACGTCGAGGGCGACCTGCGCGTGGTTGGAACGGTCGAGGGCGAGCTCGATGTCACCGGCAGCGTCGAGATCGACGACGGCGGCCGTGTCACCGGACCTGTGACCGCGCGCGACCGGCTGGTGGTCGGGCGGTCGGGCGTACTGAAGGGCGACGTGCGGGTGGCCCGGTTGGTGGTGGAGGACGGCGCCACGTTCATCGGAAAGGTCTCCATGGGCAAGGCAGCGCTGGAAGCGCCGCCAAAGCCACCTGAAGTGGCCAAGCCACCCGAAGCGGTCAAGCCGCCCGAAGCGGTCAAGCCACCCGAAACGGTCATGGCACCCGAAGCGGCCATCGCACCGGAAGCGGTCAAGGCACCGGAAGCGGTCAAGCCCCAAGGGCCGGTCAAAGCGGTGCAGCCGGTCAAGCCGGCGCAGCCCATCCAGGCGACCAAGCCCCCCGACCGAAAGACCAAGCCGCCCGACCGAAAGCGCCGCTTCTAGCGCCTGGCCGCCTTCTTCGCCGTCGGTTTTTTCTTGGGAGCCTTGGCGGGCATGGAGCTCGTGTGGGCCAGTGCCTTCTTGATCAGCACGACTGCGGGCGCCGGCTTGATGCGCCAGTCTCCCGGCACGATTACATACCCACTCATCTTGTGCCCGGCCATGGGCTCGAAGTCCCGACCGCCCTGTTTCTTCACCGTCTCAATCTCGTGCTCGGGCAACCGCACCATCAGCTCCTCGCCGAAGATCCCGCAAAACATGTTGCCGTTCACGAAGGCTGACAGCTGACCAAACATCGGCTTCAGTGTCACCGCAGGCTGATCGGGCACCAGCCTGCTGAACGCTGCCTTCGCCTCCTCGCTCGGTTTGGGCATTGAACCTGGTGCCATCCGACTCATAGTTACCTCCGTTCATGATGTCAGGCGGGCGAACCCGGCACGCAAGAATTCTCCCTCCGGATGGTTACTCGGACCAGGCGCTGCACATGCTCGAGAGCCGGATGCCTGGCGCCTACTTTTTGTAAGCGACCGGTCAAAGGGGGAGCGGCGTTGGTGTTTCGTGACGTGGTAGCAAACCTGCTTCACCGCCTCGGCATGGTGGGTGCGATCGTGATCGCGAGCGCATTGATCTTCGGTGCGGTCGCGGGGGGCGTGATAGTCCACCGGCTGGACACCACGCCGAGCGCCTCGAGCGAGCAGGCGCAGGGCGACGAGTCGGGTGAGAAGACGAGCGAGCCTGCGGACAACGGCCACCAGGACTCATCGAAGTCAGAGGACTCTCAAGACAAGGACGTTTGACGTCCCGCCAAGCGCGCTTTACGATCCGGCGCGATGACCGAGCAGACTCCGAACCCCAATCCCGCTGACGTCCCCGTCGACCCGCTCTCCACTCACCCGGCATCGCCATTCCTCCGGACCGAGGCTCCTACCCCGGTCGCCTTCGGTTCGCCGCCCAACCAGACACCGACCGCGCCCATCTACTCGACCTGGGTCACGTACCGCACCCAGATCCAGTTCGGGTTGACGCTGCTGGCCTACCTGATGGTGCTCGTCGGCTCGGTCAATGTCCTTCAGGCCAATCCTGAAGCGGCGTGGCGGTATTACGTGGCCTTGCTGCCTGTAATTCCCGCCGGGCTCGTGATCTGGGTCTTCATGCGAACTGTGTCACGGCTAGACGAGGTCCAGAAACGCATCCAGGTGCAGGCGTTCGGTTTCGCCATTGGAGCGACTGCCCTGCTCACGTTTGGATATGGGTTCCTCGAAGGTGCGGGAATGCCGCGTCTCAGCTGGATTTATGTCTTGCCGCTGATGGTGGTTCTGTGGGCTGTTGGGGTGGCGATGTTCATGTGGCGCCACCGGTGAAGAATCGCCAGAGGGTGCTGCGGGCGGAGCTCGAATGGTCGCAGGCTGACCCGGCTCAGCAGTTGGGCGTCTCGCGGCAGACCGAAGAGATCTTCGAGGCGGACGCCCGGCGCGCCTAGGCTGACCGGCTACCGGGCCGGGTTATGATCTTCCCTCTGGCCGAGCGGGAGTAGCTCACTTGGTAGAGCGCGACCTTGCCAAGGTCGAGGTAGCGGGTTCGAAGCCCGTCTCCCGCTCCACCTTCGCCCCAAACGTTGAGTGTGCGGCCAATCGGCTTTCGAGGGATTCGATTCCCTCTTTTCGAACCACTCCTCACCCTTAATGGGCAGGCTGCCATTTCGAGGATGCATCGCCCACGATTCTGGGTCGTGTCTCGAGCTCCACGGATTCCAGATGCTCTGACGATGGGTCCTTTCAATCTCGAGGAGGCTAGGCGGCATGGGCTAACGAAGGATCACCTGCTCGGTGCGAGTTGGCGCCGACTCGGTGGCGGCTATTACGCGTTCCGTGCCATAGCCGATGACCCCAACGTTGTGCTTGCCGCGATCATCCGGCGTCTTCCGAGGACGGCAGTCTTCTCCGGTCGAACCGCCGCTTGGCTTCATGGCCTAGATCTACCTCCATGCGAACCGGTTGAGGTCACCGTCCCGTTGGGCTGCTCCACGTCGCGGCTGGTTGGAGTCGCAGTGCGGCGCTCCACGGTTGACGCGGGCGAGACCGTGACGCGCCGCGGGCAGCCGGCAACGTCGGTGGTTCGTACGATCGCCGATCTCGGCCGACGCCTCCCACCGGTTGAAGCAGTGGCAGCTCTCGACATGGCGTTGCACAGGAAGCTGCTCGAGTTGGTTGATCTGCGTACATGGGCCGGCGAACACCCGCGGTATCGCGGCGTAGCCCGCCTGCGCCGAGCCATCGAGCTAGCTGAGCCGGCAACTGATCTGTGATGGAGACCAGGCTGCGATTGCTCCTTGTGCTCGCCCGGCTGCCTAGGCCGCTAGCCCAGATTTCGCTCTACGGCGAAGACGGTCGTTTCGTGGGGCGGCCAGACTTCTACTACCCGCTGCACCGCTTGGCGCTTGAGTACGACGGTTCAAGCCATCGCGAGAACCTGACGGCCGACAACCGGCGTCAGAATCGAATGGTCGACGCGGGCTATCGCCTGCTGCGCTTCACAGCCGCCGATGTCCTGTCAGCTCCAGATTCCGTCGTGGCTCTGGTGAGACGGGCACTGGCCGCTGGTTCATCGAGTGTGCTGCCAATCGGCTTAAACGGGGAGTCGATGCCCTCTTTCCCGCACACTCGTCGCGCTGATGGCCATAATCCGGCCGCCGAACTGGCGTCTTCTGAGTTGCGCCGAATTCCAGGGCCCGCCGTTTACGATTACCACCAGAAGTGAGTGAGCCCACCGGCCAGGAGACAGAGACCGGACCAGCGCTCCCGGGCGAGCGCCAAACGCGCCTGAGCGGAGCCTGGACGGCCCTCGTCGTCGGCATCGTCATTCTGGTCGTGATCCTCGTCTTCATCCTGCAAAACCTCCAGAACGTCGAGGTCCACTTCCTGTTCCTTCAGGGCCAGCTTCCCCTCGCGGTGGCGCTGCTCTTCGCCATGGTCCTCGGGGCGGTGGTGGTTCTGACTTTCGGTGCCTTCAGGATCCTTCAGCTGCGCCTCGTGGCGAGGCGGGCACGGCGTCAGGACAAGCAGCCGAGCCCAACGGCCGAATAGCCAAGCGCCGCGCAAAGAGACGGCTTCGCGAGGGGAGGCTCTGCGCGCCCAGGCTCTACTTCAACAGCCTAATGTTCGTGGTTGGAGGACCCGTCGAGCCCCTTGTGTTCGTGGTTTGAGCTCCCGCCGAGCTCCTTTACGCGCTCGTCCCAGTACCCGAGACGCTGCCGGAACCTCTCGGCCTGGGCGACGACGACAGGGACGTTGGTCAGCTCGACCTCACGCCGGCCCTCGTCTGACTGCGTGGCCATCAGCTGACGGATGCGCGCCAGCACCTTCTCTTCCATGGCTAGGATCTCGAAGTAGATCTGGCGCCAGTAGATGGCGTGCTCTAGGGTCGCGTCAGCCGGAACTCCCTCGCCATCCATCGCCTGGGTCCAGTCGCCGCCGCGCTCTGCCGCATCGACATCCGGGCGT
>Ga0209588_1000080_pt1 | contig 31448 bp, 26 predicted proteins | sample Rivendell_Oct201_10_FD_188351 | JGI IMG/M metagenome (GOLD analysis project Ga0209588, IMG submission 188351) | Vadose zone soil microbial communities from the Eel River Critical Zone Observatory, Northern California, USA -... | ecosystem: Host-associated > Plants > Roots > Rhizosphere > Soil ...
GGCGAGCATGCGCAGCGCCGTCGACTTGCCGCAGCCGGATGGGCCGACCAGGACCATGAACTCCTTGTCCTTGATCTCGACGTTGAAGTCCTTGACCACCGTCAGGTCCGCGGTGTAGCGCTTCACAACATGGTCGTACGTGACTGATGCCATTTTTTCTCTATCCCTTCACAGAACCGGCGAGGATGCCGCGGACGAAGTAGCGCTGGAGGCTGAGGAAGACGACCAGGGGCACGATCATCGAGAAGAATGCCGCCGCCGTCAAGAGCTGGTAGTTCTGTCCATACGAGCCGACGAGGCCCACGAGAGAGACAGTCATCGGCGCCACGCTGGCCTGCCCTCCGACGTACATGAGGGCGACCAGGAGGTCGTTCCACACCCACAGGAACTGGAAGATCACCAGCGAGGCGATGGCGGGCACCGAGAGCGGCATGACGATGCGGAAGAACACCGTCAGCGTTCCGGCTCCGTCGATCTCAGCCGATTCAAAGAGGTCGCTGGGGAGCGCGCGGAAGAAGTTGGACAGCAGGTAGATCGAGAACGGCAGGCCGTAGCCCGCATGCGCGAGCCACAGGCCCAGGTAGGGCGGCAGGCCCAGCGACGTGAGATGGTCGGGAGTAAGGCCGAGCTTGTTGAAGGCCGTGAGCACCGGAATGAAGGTGAGCTGCAGGGGCACGGCGAGCAACCCGACCAGGGCAAGGAAGATCCAGTCGCGCCCGGGGAACTTCATCCAGGAGAACGAGTAAGCGGCAAACGCGGCGACGGTGATCGGGATGATCACGGCCGGGATCGAGATCATGATGCTGTTGAAGAATCCCTGACCCAGGTTGCTTGCCGTCAGCATCTGGGAGTAGTTGTCCAGCGTGAACTTGAAGGGCGGAGACAGGGCCGTCCACCAGCCCGTGTTGGCGATGTCGGTGGGCGAGCGGAACGAGGTCACGAGCAAACCCGCCGTGGGCACGACCCACGCGACGGTCAGCCCGATGACGGCGATGTGCAGGACCACGCCGGAAATCCTCTCGGTGATCCACTGAGGCGAGAACCGAATCGCGGTGGACTCGGCCCGTGTCGCGGCAGCAACGCTCATCGTCTTGACTCCACAGCGCGGAATTGGCGCAGGTTGAAAATGAGGACAGGGACCACGGTCACGAGCAGGATCACCGCCACGGCGCTGGCGCCTGGGTTGTCATTCGAGAAGTACAGAAGCTTGTACATGCGGTTGGCGAGCACGTCCGTCTCGTAGTTGCCGGCGGTCATCGCGTAGACGGTGTCGAACGCTTTGAGCGCGAAGATCACAAGCGTGGTGCCGACGACGACGACGGTGGGCATCATCAGCGGAAAGATCACGCGGCGAAAGATCGTGATCTCTCCGGCGCCGTCGACCCTTGCTGCTTCGAGCAGGTCGCCGGGGATGCCCTTCAGGGCGGCCGACAGAATGACCATCGAAAATCCGACTATGCCCCACACCGCCGCCCCAATCAGGGCGAGGTTGTTGATCGGAATCAGTCCGAGCAAGGGAGTCGTGTCCTGGATCCACGTCCGGGGATCCTGGTGAAACAGCGTGTTGAGGAGGTAGTTGAGGGTGCCGGTCTGCGGCTGTCCCGGCGGCTGATAGGCGTACATGAATTTCCAGATGATCACTGTCGCCACCGAGGAGATCGCCATGGGCATGAAGATCAGAGACTTGACGACGTTCTCGTAAGGCACGCGGTCGAACAGCACGGCCAGCAGCAGGCCGAACGCAAGAACGAAGAGCGTGTAGAAGATGAGCCAGTAGAGGTTGTCCCGGATCGCGATCCAGGCGCCCCCGGTCGGGAATCCGCCGAGCTGTGTCGCGTAGTTGTTCAGCCCAACGAAGTTGCCCTTCTTGTCCTCGAAGCTGGTGATGACCGTGCCCACCGAAGGTATGACGAGAAATCCCGCCACCAGCGCAAGCGCCGGGGCGACCCAGATCCAGGGCCGGACTGCCGGGCGCCATTTGTCAGGCAGCCGCCGGACGAGGTACTCGCCGCCAATGATGTAGGCGGCGAGCACCGCTGGTACGCCGATGATCACGGCGACCAGTGTCGGCAGGTCCGTCAGCAGAACGCTGAAGTCCATGTCTTGCTGCTATTCGGTTACGTGTACGCCTTGGCCTGGACCTTATCCAGGTCGGCGAGGATCGTGTCGAGCTGGTTTTGATTGGCGGCGAACTTCAGAACCGCTGACCAATACGCATTCTTCATGTCGGCGGGCATCAGGTCGCCGGCGTCGTACTTGCCGACCTTGGTGTTGACCAGGATCTGGGCCGTCGACTTCGAAAGCTGGTCGGGGTAGCTGTCCAGGCTGACCTTGCTGTTCGGCGAGATCTTGCCACCGCGCTTGACCCAGATCTCCTGGGCGGCCGGGGTGGTCAGGTACTGGATCATCTTCCGCGCCTGCGGGGTGTCGTGGAACATCGACCATGCGTCGCCCGCGACGACGTGTGCGCCCGCGACTTTGATGTCCGGCAGCGGGAAGAAGTTGTAGTCGGTTCCCGCCACGACGGACGGGTTGGCGCTCTTGAAGAAGCTGGTGATGAACGAAGCCTGGTTGTGCATGTAGCACTTGGGCGGGGTCTGGAACATCGGCGTGCCGGCGTCGGTGAAGCTGGTCGACGCCATGCTCTTGGCGCCACCGTAGACGTTGCTGTCACCGGGACCCAGGATGGTGCCCCAGGTCGTCCAGGCGAGCTTGATCTCAGGCGAGGTCCACTTCTGCTTGCCCTGCCACCAGTTGTCATAGACAGTCGCCCCGGACTGGCTGAGGACTATCTCCTTCACCCAGTCGCTGCCCGGCCAGCCGGACGCGGCGCCGCTCTCGAGGCCGATGCACCACGGCGTTGTACCGCCGGCCTTGATGGTGCTCTGCAGGCCGGTGAGCGCGTCCCACGTCGAGGGAATGCTGTAGCTCTTGGCCTGGAAGTTCTTCGGGTTGTACCAGATGAGTCCCTTCAGGGAGACCCATGAGTAGATCTGGTAGAGCTTGCCGTCGCCGGCCGGCATGCCGAGGTCGATCCAGGTCTGCGCGTTCTCGGCTTTCAGCTTGGTCATGTCCACGATGCTGTTGAGGGAGATGACCTTGCCCTGCTTGGCGAAGTTGGTGAGCAGAGTCGGGCTCGGCGCCGCCGCAAGGTCAGGCGGGTTGCCGGCCGCCACGCGCGTGGTCAGGAGCGCGTCCTGGTCACGGCTGGCTTCGTACTCGATCTTGATCCCCGTCGAGTCCGTGAACGGCTTCATCACGGCAAAGAACGAGGCTTGCTCATCTCCGGTCCACGTGGCCATCACCTTCACGGACCCGGCGTTCTGGGTCCCGCCGCCGCCGCAGGCGACGACGGTGAACATGGCCACGAACGAAAGAAGCAGACTCCGTCTGAACCAAACCGATCGCATCTTTAACACCCCCATCGATGCTGGGTTGACTGCGAGGTTACCCCGTCACTCATTCTATGTTCCTTCCCTTTCTAGGTGAATCTTCGAATTTGACCGCCTGCCTTACCAACTGCCGCCGATCACCTCCTTGAGGCCCCGGACGGGGGCGACGTGGAGCCGCGCACCACGAGGCTGGTGCCGAGTGGTGGCGGGGATTGCACCGCCTTGCCCTTAATCCGCTGGATCAGCAGGCGGGCCGCCAGGCGGCCTTTTTCGATTATGGGCTGGCGGACCGTGGTGAGCGGGGGAGTGGTCCAGGCCGCCATCGGCAGGTCGTCGTAACCGACGACCGAAAGGTCGTCCGGAACCTTTAGGCCGGCCGACTGGGCCGCCGCCATCAAGCCTATCGCCGCCATGTCGCTCATCGCGAGGACAGCGGTCGGCCTGCGCTTGCCCCTGGGCAGGCTCTCGAAGGCACGCTCCCCGGCCGCCCGGGTTGCGCCCGCGGTCACGGTGTGCGGCTCAGGGGCGCCGGCACGATCCAGCGCGGCACGATAACCGGCGAGCCGTCTCGACGCGGTCGGGGTGTTGCCGACCTGCGCCCGCGTGGGCGGCAGGACGATGATCGCGAATTCCCGATGTCCGAGGTCCAGCAAGTGCTGCGCGGCGGCCCGAGCGCCGGACTCGTCGTCGACGTTCACCGCCGGGCGGTTGGGCGATGACTCCGAGTCCACCGCGACGACCGGGATGCCGATGCGGTCGAGCATCTCGAGGGCCCGATCGTCGGCGCTGAGGCCGAGGCTGATGAAGCCGTCGACGGAAGCCTGGCGGATCGCGCCTTCGAGCGAGCCGTCGAGGGGCGGGACGAGGAGCATTGTGAGGTCGTGCTCCTCGCAGAGCTCGCCAAGGCCCTGGATGAGCTCGCTGAGGAACGGGTTGGCGAAGACTGTCGAGAGGCGCTGTGGGATGAGCACACCGATCGTCCCGCTCCGCCGCATCGAGAGCGCCCGGGCCGCCGGGTGCGGCGTGTAGCCGAGGTCGTGGGCGACGCCGAGCACGCGCTCGAGCGTGGCCTGGCCCAGGCGCTCGGGATTGTTGAACGCAAAGGAAACGGCGGTCTTCGAGACGCCGGCCGCGCTCGCCACGTCAGCGATATTGACCCGAGACACCCTGGCCGACCCCCACTGGAAACCCGGTCATACGGCGACTCCCACCCTCGAAATAAACCGCTTTAGTAAAGCGGTTTAGGCGGGATCGTAGACCGCTCCTGGCCGGCTGTCAAGAGGCAAATTTCGGAACGTGCGGGGAGGCCGGCGGATTTCGGACGTTTGGCGGCAGACGTGCCACTCAAGCCCGCGGATTCGGCCCGTCTGGTGCCACACGTGCGATATGGCACGCCAAGTGGGCCGGGCGTGGCAGCCGGACACCGGTCTGTGGAACACTCCGCCGGATGAGTGACACCTTCCGGTTCCCCGAAAGCTTCCTCTTTGGCGCCGCGGTGTCGGCTCACCAGGTCGAGGGGGGCAACACGAACAGCGACTGGTGGTGGTGGGAGCACCTCCAGGCGACCGTGTGCCACGAGCCTTCCGGCGACGCGTGCGACTTCTATCACCGCTACCGCGACGACATCGCGATGCTCGCCAGCTTTGGCCTGAACGCGTTCCGTTTCAGCATCGAGTGGGCGCGCATCGAGCCGGCGGAGGGAGAGTTCTCGCGGGCGGCTTTGGGGCATTATCGCCGCGTGCTCGAGGCGTGCCACGAGCACGGCGTGATGTCGATCGTGACGTTTCATCACTTCACCCTTCCGAGGTGGCTGCAGGACGCCGGCGGCTTCGCGTCGGATCGGTTCCCGCAGCTCTTCGAGCGCTACTGCGACCACGCGGCGGCGGCGCTCGGCGACCTGATCGGATGCGCGTGCACCATCAACGAGCCGCAGGGGTTGGGCTCGAGCGGCTACCTGCTGGGCATCAACCCTCCGGGCCACGAAGACGACCGAGAGGGCGCCCAGCGGGCGGTCGACAACCTGATGGAGGCCCACAAGCTGGGTGCCGCGGCGATCCGGGCGCGCCACAGGATCCCGGTCGGCGTCACTCTCGCCATGCCCGACCTTCAGTACGAGGACGGCGCTGTACCCGGGAGCTCGTCACTGGAGGTGGAGTCGAAAGTCACCGACTGGTTCCTCGAGCTCGCCCGCAAGGACGACTTCGTCGGGGTGCAGACGTACACGCGGTTTCGGTACGGGCCGGACGGGCCGCGGAGTCCAGGTCACGACTGGAGCGACACGATGCGGGAGGTGATCGAGACGGACGTGACGACGCAGATGGGGTACGAGGATTACCCGCAGGCGCTTGGGGCGGCGATCCGCCGGGCGGCTCGCAGCTGTCCCGGTCTTCCGATTCTTGTCACGGAGAGCGGGATCGCGACCGCGCACGACGAGCGGCGCGTCGCGTTCATTCAGGCGGCACTTCGTGAGGTGCAGGCTTGTCTGGTTGAAGGCATCGATGTGCGGAGCTATCTCTACTGGTCGCTGCTGGACAACTTCGAGTGGGCATTCGGCTACGCGCCGACGTTCGGCCTGGTCGCGGTCGACAGGCGGACGTTTGCCCGGCATCCGAAACCGAGCGCGACGTGGTTGGGGGCGGTGGCGAGGAGTCGGTCTCTCCCGAATTGAGCTAAGTCTTCGGTGTTTGCGTGATTGGGCGAATGAGGGCCGGGTCGATCTTCGGCTTTCGGTCGAAAGTCAGAAGGCCGTTGCGCTCCTGCTCGATGTCCGTCAGCTGCGTGTAGCAAAAGCCCTGGACGGGGCCCGGCGCCATCAGCGCCTCGACCATCTCTCGATAGGTCTTGAGCAACTCGGCCGGGTCCTTCGCCTCCGACCAGCCAAAGCCACCTTTGCCGGCCAGCGCGATGCCGCCGAACTCGCTGACGATCACGGGCTCGCCGCTGTACACATAGCCGGGCAGGTACGCGGGCCTTGGCCGCCCGTGCGGATCGAGCGCCGACTCACGGCTGCCGTAGCGCTGCGCGAGCTCAGCAGGCGAGCTGTAGTCGTGGAGGGTGCAAAGGTCGCTGGTCGCATGGTCCCATCCGTCGTTGGAGATCACGGGCCGCGTTCCGTCGAGAACCTTCGCCCGGTGATAAAGCACCTCGAGAAAGCTCGCGGGGTTGGCGTCGAGTCCGAAGGTTTCGTTCACCGGCACCCAGGCGGCGATGCACGGGTGACACCGGTCACGGAAAACAGTGGCGGTGAATTCGGAGATGAAGCCTAGCCTCGCGTCGTTCGAATCCTGCTGGAAGTTGGGCATCTCGCTCCAGACCAGAAAACCGAGCCGATCTGCCCAGTAAAGCCACCGCGGGTCCTCCACCTTCTGGTGCTTGCGCGCGCCGTTGAAACCCATCGACTTCGCGAGCTCGATGTCACGGCGCAGATCTATGTCTGAAGGCGCGGTCATAAGTCCGCCGGGAAAGTAGCCCTGGTCGAGGATGAGTCGTTGGACGTACGGCTCGCCGTTCAGCCAGAACTTGCCGTCGCGAGTCTCTATCTTGCGCAGGCCGAAGTAGCTTTCGACGCGATCGTCATCGTTGAGTGTCGCGTGCAGCTGATAGAGGTTTGGAGTCTCGGGACTCCAGGCGTGGACTTCGCCAAGCGCGATCACGCCACTACCCGTGCGCCGTCCGACCTCGCGCCCGCCAAAGCTCACCACGAGCTCTACCTCGCCGTCAGCGGCGACCTCGACGTGGACCTCGCGACGATCCAGGTTGGGGAGGATCGTCAGCCCTTCGATGGATTGCGATGGAAGCGGCTCCAACCACACCGTCTGCCAGATGCCGATAGTGGCGGTGTAGAAGATCGATTCCGGCGTCGCGGTCCAGTGCTGCTTTCCTCGCGGGATGGTCTTGTCGGCCAGCGGATCTTCCGCGCGGACCACCAGTAGGTTGTCGCGACGGCCGGTGACGTGGCTGATGTCGGCGGAAAACGGCGTATGGCCACCCTCGTGGCGCGCCACCTCCTCACCGTTGACCCAGACCGTCGCCCGGTAGTCGACGGCGCCGAAGTGAAGCCGGAGTCGCGCTGAATCTGGAGCGTCGAACCGGCGCCGGTACCAGACCACGTCACCGGGCGACGGGTCGCCGATCCCGGAGAGGGCAGCCTGGGGGCAGAACGGCACGGCGATCGAGCGATCGAACCTCTCCGTGTCCCCGGCGCCGAACTCCCACCGGCCGTCAAGGCTCATCCACCTTGAGCGCCTGAAGATCGGACGCGGATAATCCATTCTTAGATGCGCCCTCAGATCGAGGCCAATTCTGGCCTGTCGGCTGTACTTCGAAGCGTCGTCGCCGACATGCAGCACGCCTCCGGCGCGGAAATCGTCTCCATCTTCCTCTACGAGGAAGACACCCACGCGTATTACGCGCCGTTTGCGACCGGCCAGCCACAGGAGAGCCTGCTCGACTCCCTCGCGGACATGAAGGAGCAGCTCGCCCGGTACCGGGCGGACGCCGAGCAGGGAAAGGTGCCCGACGAGCTCGGCATCCACCAGTACGGTTCGACGGTCTGGCTCACCGCCACCCGTCAACGGCTTGTGGCGATGGACGCGCCGTCCGAGATCGACAGCACTTTCATCCGCCGCTACCAGGTGCAGTCGACGATCGGCCTGCCGCTGCTTGTGGGTGACCGGATGCTCGGGCTGATGTACTTCAACTACAGATCCCGCGAGCGCGCGCCTGACGACGCCGGGCTGAAGGAGCTCGAGAAGCAGGCGGCGGCGGCGACCGCGGTCATCCAGAACGTGCTCGAGCGCGCGGAGCGCACCGCTCTCGAAGGGCTGGCGCGCCTGACCGCGCTGCTCACTGCTTCGACAGGCGATGCGAGAACCGACATGAAAGAGCTGCGCCGCCTCCTCTCCATCGCGCTGGCCGACCTGCTGATGGCGAGCAACCTCGACGGCGCGGCGATCTACCAGCTCGGCCCACAGCGCACCAGCCTTGACCTCGTCACGGCGCACCTTCGCGTCGGGGCACCGATGCGCATCGAGCGCGCCGACCCGTCAGTGGCCTGGGAAGCCGCCATTGGCAAGACGTTGGGCGCGGCGACCGCGGAAGCTGACCTGCACCCGGTCGCCACCTATCCCCTGGGCAGCCTCGACGAGCCTCATGGATACCTCGTACTGCTGAGCCGCGACAAGCTCGCCACGGTGCGCCGTGCACCTCCGACGGACATGATGCTCAAGGCCGGCGCCGAGCTGATCGGCGGGGCGCTCGCCGGCCAGCGTCTGGTCACCGAGCTGGAGAACAGCAACCGCCTGCTGGGCGCGCTTGGGGACATGACCAGCGCCATGCTGCAGCCCGGCTCGAGCCGCCACGACGTCATCGACGCCGTCGTCGGCCGTCTGACGGACGCAGAGGTGCCCGAGTTCGACTTCAACTTCGCCACCGTCTACCTGCTGGAAGAAGGCGATCAAGTCAGCGAGGAAAACGGCCTGGTGGTGCGCATGGCCGCCGGGGCAGCCACCGCGGCCGCCATCGATACAGAGGCGGGGAAACCGAGCGGCAGGCGAGGGACGCCTGCCCGGGTACCCAACTGGGCGCTCGAGGAGGACAGGCCGCTGTCGGATGACGACGTGCTGGTCTACGTCGCGCGAACCTGGCAGACGGCGATCGTGGGTCCTCTGCCGTCGCGCGACCGGGCAGACGTGATCGCCGGCGCCATCCCTGTGTCTGCCACCTGGACTGAGGTGCCTATCGTTCGGGCTGACGGCTCGGTGACAGGTCAGGTGCTCGCCTGCCTGATCGGAACGAAGGAGCGCGCGCACGGAGGAGACGGACCTCCCTTCACGCTGGCGGGAGAAGTCTTCGAGCGCGGCGGCCACAAAGACCTGATCCGCATCTTCGTACCTTTCGGCACAGATGAGAGCGGGCGCGCGACCGGCGCGCTCGAGGTCGGCTATCACCGATCGTTCGAGCGGCGGCCGGATTGGGGCCAGGTCGAAGCGCTGCGCGCCGCCGCCGCCCAGATCGCGGTCGCGGTCGAGACCGCGCGTCTGTATGAAGATGCGCGGCGGCACGCCGAGCAGCTGGAGCTCGTCGCGGATGTAAGCAAGGCGATCGTCAGCTCGATCGACCTCGACCAGACGCTGACCCTGGTCGCCCAGAACCTGGTGCGACTGGTGAACGCGTCCCTCTGCCAGATCGCTTTATTGGAAGAAGATCGCGAAGGCTGGTACGGTGCCGCCGCGTCAGACCTGGAAGACCAGTGGCGTCACCTGCACGCCGAGCGCTCACAGGGGTCGTTTCTCTTCGAGGTGTTCGATCGAGGCCAGCCGCTGGTCATCGACGACACCGGTTCATCAACCCAGGTCGAGCCGGCGTATGTGCGCTCCTTCGGAGTCCGATCGCTCATGGCGCTGCCGCTCGTCGCCGACGGTCAGCCCATCGGCGCGGTGATCCTGGCCGAGCGTGATCGCCGGCGCCGCTTCACTCCAGAAGAGGTGCAGCGGGCCCAGGGCCTTGCCCTGCAGGCGGCGGTGGCGATCAAAAACGCCCGCCTGCATGCGCTGGCGGAAGAGGAGCGGCACCTGCAGAAGGACTTTGTGCTCATCGGCTTCGGCCAGTGGGGGCAGAAGGCGTACCAGCACCTGCTCACGCTGAAGCAGTTCTTCAACTTCCGGACGCACGTCGTCGAGCAGGATTCGCCGGGCGCACGCGAACGTCTTGGCGCGAAGGACGAGGAGGTCCGCGCTCACGGCGACTCCTTCTACTGGGACAGCCACGGATCGCCTGCCCATGACCAGCTCGCGCATGAGCTCGAGTCGAGCTCGTACGTCATCACATATGTGGCGACACCCGCGGCGACTCACCTGCCGACGCTCGCGCTCTATTACGACCTGAGCGACGTCGTCCTGATCGAAAAGCCGCTGGGCGCACCGCCCGAGGCTTATCGCGAATTCCTGGACACCGCGCCGGGCGGAGTCGAGATCGTGGCCGCCGATCATTACTACTTCAAGCTCGAGGTCCGGTTGCTTCAGCTCATGCTGGCCGAGGAGCGGACGCTGCGCGATTTCCTGGCCAGCGTGGAGGAGATTCGCATCGAGATCCTCGAAGAGCAGCCGCTGGTCGGGGCGGCCGCCGACATCGGGGTGATCGCGGACCTCATCCCGCACGCCTTCGCGATCATTTCCCTGCTGACCCCAATCGACAGGATCAAGCTCGACCCCGAGTCACCGCTGCTGGTGGGCCGGCACGAAGGCCTCACGGGCCAGCGTGAGAGCTACGCGCGCATGAACGCGACCTTTCACTACCAGGGGCGGCCGGTGAAGCTGGTGATCGACGTCGGCAAGGGGGCCGATAACGCGAAGTGGATCAAGCTGAGCGGCGAGCGGCGAACCGCGGGCCGGAGCCCGAGCTACAAGTTCGACTTCGGCAAGGGTGAGGCGATCGACGGGACGCAGGCGACAGTGCGCGCGGCGGTGCGCAGGATTCGGGAGCCGGGCGTACCCGACAACGCGCATCTGAACATGCTTCGCCACGTGATCGAGAAGCGCCATCCGGCGGTTGGGATCCTCTCGATTCGCGAGGCGATCCGGGCGAACCAGCGCGTGCGGGAGCTGGAGGCGACGGCCGTCGAGCTGCTCGCGCGAGATGAGTGGACGGGCTACGCGGTCGGCTCGAGGCCGGCTTTCGAAACTGCTGTCCGAGCCCCTCTCCCCAGCCCTCTCCCCTGAAGGGGAGGGGGAATACGACTCGCTGAGCACGAGCAGCCTCGCGGACCGGGTGATGGTCAAGAACGACCGGTTCTTCGTGGTCTCTGCTCGCGACAGCTCGATCCGCGCCACGGAACGCGCGGGCGACGGCTTGTGGTTCGCCGACACTCGCATCCTTTCTGAGTACCGCCTGCTCGTCGGCGGCATCGATCCTGTGCCGGTCAGCGCGGTGATGGAGGATGGCTCCGCCTCATTCCAGCTGACGGCTGGGGGCCTGCGGGTGAGCCTGGTGCGCTATGTAGCCGGGGGCCTCCACGATCAGATCACCTTTACCAACCAAGACGGTTCGACCCTCGAAGTGGACTTCGAGCTGGTGTTCGCGGCCGACTTCGCGGCCATGCTCGCGATCCGGGGCATCGCGCCCGAGCTTCCACTGCCGGTGCCGGCTCCTGCGACGGAGACGGTCGACGGGCTGGTGATCACGCGAAGTGATTGGCCTGGCCAGTCGTCGCGCGTCATCGTTCGGCCGGCTGGACTGCGACGCCGGATCAGGGTGGAGCCTGGCAAGGACGTGACCATCCTCGTGGACGTGGTTCCACAAAAACCCGACGCCCACGCGAGCGACTTCGAGGCGGGCTTGAAGCGGGTCAAAGCGGCGTACGTGCAATGGCGTGCGGACTCCGCATCGATCCGAACTGACAACCCTGCGGTCAATGAGCTGCTGGAGCGCAGCCTCGCCGACATTCGGATGCTGTGCGATCGGTATCCGACCGGCATCTACCCGACGGGGGGACTGCCCTGGTATGCAGTGCCGTTCGGACGCGACCAGATCATCACGTCGATGGGGTTGCTGCCGATCAACCCCGAGGTCGCTCGCGGGGTACTGCGCTATCTGGCCGCGCATCAAGGCAGGCGCACCGATCCCGACAGCGAAGAGCAGCCGGGCAAGATCCTTCACGAGGTCCGTACTGGCGAGATCGTCGACCGGGGGCTGTGGCCGCACGTGCTGTACGGCACCATCGACGCGACCCCGCTGTTCGTCTGTGCGCTGGCCGAGACCGTCGATTGGACCGGCGACGACGCGCTTCTGGATGAGCTCTGGCGCGCTGCCGAGTCGGCGCTCGAGTGGTGCGCCAGGTACGGCGACGTCGATGGCGACGGCTACATCGAGTATCACAGCGGCCGGGCGCGCAACCAGGGATGGAAGGACTCGGACGATTCGCTGACGCACGTCGATGGCACCGACCCACCACGACCTGCCGCGCTGTGTGAGGTCCAGGCCTACCTCTACCGCGCGCTGGTCGACATGTCGGTCAGGCAGCCGGAGTTGAAAGAGCGGGCGGCGGAGCTTCGCCGGCGTTTCAACCGCGACTTCTGGGTTGGGCGGGAGAAATATGTCGCGCAGGCGCTCGACGGCGCAAAGCGTCCGGTCGAAGCGATCACGTCGAATCCAGGGCATTGCCTGTGGGCCGGGCTGCTGCCGCGCGACCGCGCTGCGGATGTGGCGGACCGGCTGCTTTCCCCCGAGCTGTTCAACGGGTGGGGCATTCGCACGCTTTCAACGCAAGCGATCAACTATGACCCGGGCAGCTACCACAACGGATCTGTGTGGCCGTTCGACACCGCGATGGCGGCCGCGGGCTTGCGGAAGTCGGGTTTTCCGGAGCATGCCGAGCGGGTCGCCCGAGCGCTGATGGAAGGCGGGCTGGCGATGCCGTTGAGGCGGCTGCCTGAGCTGTGGCGCGGCGACGAGCGTGAGCCAGGCCGACGTCCGACCGACCACGCGAACAGCTGCACGCCACAAGCGTGGTCGGCGGCGTCGGCGTTTTCGTTGATCAGCACACTGCTGGGCCTGGACGCCGACGCGAGGAGTGGACGGCTGCGTGTGGCGCCGATCGAAACGAAGCTGTGGCGGCGGGTGGAGGTGAACGGCTTGCATTTCGGCGGCCACCGGATCGACTTCGCGATCGACGGCACACGGGTCAAGGTCGGAACGCTTCCTAAGGGGATTAGAGTCTCCAGCGCCTAGGGGCGCCTCGGGCCTCCTCAGCTAGTCGCTTTGCGGCGGCGAGATCGTGTCCGGTGCGGCAGGTAGGATCGGTCGCCGATCCACTGTGCGGGCGGAATGACAAGCCAGTGTGAAATCGTGTTCAAGGTGTCGGCGTAGTTCGAGCGCAGCTCGACGAATCGCTTCCAGCCGGCCTCGCGGTCCTTGATGGTGTAGCCCGCCTTGACGAGACGATCAACCGCGACCTTGTATTCCTCATGCTCGACGATCGCATCGCCCGAGCTCTTGGCCCCGAAGACCCACCTCATGTCCTCGACTAGATGATTGCCCACCTTGAACATGAGGTGAGCTGCGCCCTCTGATTCGTCGTCGATAGTGCTGATGACCAGAATGGCCGCGTCCATCACGGCGCCAAACGAATTGACCCAGGCCTCGTTGTCGTGGCTGGACCGGAAATAGATGAGCAGCGGATAAGCGAGATGGCTCTCCAGCACCATCGCCGACCAGCGCCGCCATTCGTCAAACGTCGAAATGAGTTCCGAGCGCATGCGGTGCTCCGCGACCGTCTCGAGGATCTGGACGCCGGACGGAGGCGCGCCCGCCATCGCGTCGAGCGAGACGACCAGCTCCTCGCGCGACCGGAATGACTCGTACAGCGAGAAGAGCAGCGTGATCGCCAGGGCGGCGATCCCGACACCGGTCGCGCTCTCGGCGAAGATGACGAGTCGTGCGGGGCCGACCTCTGGCACGAAGTCTCCGTAGGCTAGCGGCACCAGGGTGCTCGCTGAGATGTAGATCGCTGTGGCGAAATCCTGCGGCGGCGGTCGGAACTGATCGGCGAGGCCATTGATGAGCATCCCGTAGGCGACGATCAGGGCCACTGCCCACACTCCAAAAAGCATCAGGAGAGCGATTGGGGCGAAAGCGGCAAGCCTGGCTTCACTGCGATCGATCCGCGTCGAGCGCTGGCTGACCCAACGCCAGACCAGCCACATCGGCCTCACAAAACGGCGCGCCAGCTGCATTTTGCGCACCGCCGGGCGCGGCAGGACGACCGTCTGGAAGAGGTCGTATAGGACCGTGGCGAGAATGAGCGGCGCAACCACCAGCTCGGCAACACGGTCCGCTGTCACAGGTGGGATCGTATAACTAGGAGGATCTGAGCATGGCCAGCCCTGTTTTCGAAACGGTGCGCACGGTGCTCGCGGTGCGCGAGTTTCAGGACAAGCCGATACCGGTTGAGGTGCTGCGCCGCATCGTCGAGGCGGGTCGGCTGTCGGCCAGCTCGATCAACCAGCAGCCGTGGCACTTCGTGCTCGTTCGCTCGCGCGATGCGTTGCGTGAACTCGGCGCCATGATGAGGACGGGCCGTTACATCGCCGATGCCGGAGCCGCGGTCGTCGTGGCCTACGAGAAGAAGAGCCAGTACGGCGTGTCCGATTGCAGCCGTGCCATCCAATCGATGATCTTGGTCGCCTGGGCCGAGGGGGTTGGCTCTAACTGGACGGGCTTCGGAGGCCTGGAAGCCGTGCGCAATAAGGTCGGCCTGCCGGACAGCTATGAGGTCCTCGCCATTGTTCCTTTCGGGTATCCGAAGCGAGCTCTGGGAAAAGGTAAGAAGAAACGCAAGCCGCTCGGTGAGGTCGTGTCGGCCGAGCGGTTCGGCAACCCGCTAGAGACGGTGTAGGAGTGGGATCCTCGGGGCGATCGCGTAGTTGAGCTGGATGAGGACGATCAGCGCGATGCTTACGTACGTGTTGAAAACGCACAGCGCGGCGGCGACCGCGTAGAGCGACTGCGCGCTGAGTACGCGGCGCCGAATCACGCGAATCACTGTTCGCTCGTCCCCTCCTTCGGCCGTGAAAAGATTTGCTCGCAGCGCATACTCCGCGCCGGCCAGCAGCACGAAGCCCAGGACGACGATGTTGATCCAGTACACCAGCAACGCCAGCCGGAACGTGATGAAGGTCGCGAGCAGACCCGTCGAGAAAGGGACGAGCGTGACAGCGAGCAGGAAGCCTATATGGATCCAGGTGTAGTTCCTGTCGCTGCTCTTCAGCTGGCTGAACTGGGTCTGCTGCGCGACCCAAAAGATCCCCAGCGTGAGGAAGCTCATCGCGTACGTGACGGCGTTCGGGAGTAGCTGAGCCAGGTGCCTGGCGAGGTCTGCTTCGCTGACGATTCCCTTTGCGGCTGGAACCGTGAGGCCAAGTACGAGCAGCGTCATGCCGACCGAAAAGATGCCGTCGCTGATGCCGGACAGCCGATCGAGGCTGTGTCCGGCAATGATGTTGTAGTAGGGACCTCTCCCAGGACTCTCACTCACTGCCTGTAAGGATGCCCGTTCAAGCTCCACAATTAGAGGCATGCAGGAAAAAAGCGAGGAGCAGATCATCAGCCGCCTCTTCGAGCTCGAGAACGGCGGCCAGTCAGAGAGGCGGGCGCAGCTGAGCGGAGAGCGGTTCCTTTCCCTGATCCAGGATCCAGACAGCGGTCGCGCCTACGTGTTCAGTCACGCGACCGACGCGACTGAAGGCGCTGAGGTTCCGCCCGGAACCGAGTTCTGGGAATACCCGACGCAGGATGAAGCCGCACGGGCATACGACCAGCTGCTGGCGGAGTCGGGGCAAGCCGGGGATGTGGTCGAAGAAGACTCTGAGGAAGGCATCGGTGACTCCGAGAGCGCCGGAGCGGAGGTTCGTGATAGGTACTCAGCCAGCGACGATGACGATCTCGTCAACGTCGAGGAGTCTGAGGAGTCAGACGCCGTTTCCTGATCTCATGGAAATTCGCGAGCTGGACGCGGTCGCTGCGCGAGGCTGCGTGGCAGAGGTTGCGGACCTACTGATCGATTCTGTCGAGGGCGGCGAATCTAACTGCACCTGGCGGTTGGGGTTTCATCGCCGGCTTACAGCCCGAAGGGGTTGTAGGTGGGTAACACCCGGCTCCCGATCTGCGTGATCACGATGAGGCTGTTCGTCAGCAGGAGCACCCCCATGGCGCCCAGGACGGCTGCCGACGCCAGGTCGATGGGTCGGCGCCACTCACTGAGCCTCCGCACCGTGGCGACCGCCCTGTCCACGCCAAAGCCGAGCACCAGAAACGGCAACCCGAGGCCGACGCAATAACAGGCGACGATCAGCAGTCCGCGGGCGGTGGTGCCCGTCGTGGCACCGGAGGTCAGGACTGCGCCGAGCACGGGACCGATGCATGGGGTCCAACCGGAGGCGAACGCCAGCCCGAGCAGAAAACCACCCAGCGGTCCAGTGAAACGAGGCGCAGTCTTGAACAGCCTGAATTCGCGATCCATCCCCGGCAGCCGGAGGAGGCCGGCCAGATGCAGAGCGAAGAGGATCACCAGCACGCCCGCGAGCGGGGTGACCACGTCGCGGACGGGTTGCAGCAGGGAACGCAAGGCATAGAACAGCGCGATGAGGATCACGCTCACCCCGATCACGAAAGCGATGGCGCTGGCGAAAGTGCTGAGACGCCAATGGTTGGCGGGTGTGGCGCCGTCACCTGCCGGCGTACGAGCCAGGTAGGACACGTAGACGGGTACCAGGGGCAGCACGCATGGAGACAGGAACGAGGCGGCTCCGGCCGCTAACGCGAGCGGCAAGCTGACGTTGTCGAGCGTCATGGGGTCGCTCAGGATGCTAGGCCAACACCAGAATCGGAGTGGTGGGCCGGGCAGGATTTGAACCTGCAAAGCTTTCGCGGGTGGTTTACAGCCACTTGAGCTCGCCAATGCCCAGCCGACCCAGTAGCGAGCAGTAATCGTACGGAATCCCATCCAGTCGCTCGGCAGCCGCGCTGATGGGCATAATGGCGCCCGTGGCGCGAGGCTATGCGCGATACGTCCTCGTCGTCATGGTTGGGATCAACTTCCTCAACTACATGGACCGATGGGTCGGCTCGGCCGCCTCGCCGCTAATCCAGAAAGAGTTCCACCTAAGCGACACCCTCGTGGGACTCCTTGGCTCGTCCTTTCTAATTGTGTACGCCTTCGCCGCACTGCCGTTCGGCTACTGGGCAGACCGCGGCGTACGAAAAACGGTCGTCGGGGTCGGCGTCGCAATCTGGAGCGTGGCAACGCTCTTCACCGGATTTGCCCGCAACTTCCTCCAGCTGTTCCTCAGCCGCGCCGTGTTGGGGATCGGCGAAGCCAGCTACTACCCGGCGGGCACCTCACTCCTGTCCGACTACTTTCCGAAGGAACAGCGCGGACGAGTGATGTCGATCTGGCAGGCGGGCAGCGCTTTGGGAATTGCAGTCGGCTTTGCGGGTGGTGGCTACATCGCGGAGAAGTACGGGTGGCGCAACGCCTTTTTCTTCGCAGCGGTGCCCGGAATTCTCTTCGCGCTGCTTGCCTTCGGGCTGCGAGAACCGCTCCGCGGAAGCGCCGAGAGACGCGGTCCCGCGCTCGAGAAGACTCACGACGCCAGCATTGGCAAGTTCCTCGATCTGATGCGGATTCCCACTCTCCGCGCGACGATCTTCTCCCAGACCCTTCTTTTCTTCGTACTTGCCTCCAACGCTTACTGGCTGCCCCTCGTCCTGACCCGGCGGTTCAACCTCTCAGTGAGCAAGGCCGACCTGCTGGCAGGCGTCGTCCTGGTAGCGGGGGGTCTGATTGGGACCTTGGTTGGCGGTTGGATCGGCGACCGGCGTGCCTTGAAGAATCCCGCGGCGCATCTTCAGGTCGGTATTGCCGGCTTCCTGCTCGGCGCAGTCTTCATCACCATCGCCCTGGTGGCCCCGATGAATCTGGGGCGTGTACCGCTGTTTGTTCCGGCCTTTTTTTTGGCTGTCGTCAGCCTGTACCTGTATTCCGGCCCTTTCACCGCCCTGTCGCAGAGCGTTGTTTCTCCGAGCCTCCGTGCGAGCGCCGTGACCATGCTTCTGTTTGTCTCGCACGTCTTCGGAGATTCACACTCCCTGTTTGACGTCGGCTTCATCTCCGATCGCGTCGGCAGCCTTCAGCTCGCGCTCCTGATGACTTCTCCGACGCTGCTCATCCTCGCGGCATTGATAGCGGCGACGGGCCTGCGCTCAGTGCATCGCGACGTCCAGAAGATGGAAGACGAATGGGCGGAACGGCCCGCTTCTGCTCTTAGTAGATGAACCCCACGAGCTTGCCGCCAAGCTGACCGGGCTTGATCGTGCGCTCGTTGATCACGTTGAAGGCGATCCAGTTCATCTCGGAGACGACCCACGATCCGTCAGGGTTGACCGACTCGACATAGGCCACGTGCCCCGCCCAGCTCTCCCAGGTCACCATGATCGAGCCCACTTTCGGCGTCGGCCCGACCGGATAACCCTGCGCTGAGGCGTTGTAATACCAGTACCCGGCGTCGCCGCGCCACGTCACGTTGCGCTTGGTGGCGACGTACCACGTGCACCAGCCGGCCGGGAAGCCGGTCGCTGGGTATGGGCCGAGGCAGCAGCCGACCACGTGGGCGTTGAACGCCTTAGTACCGGTGTTTGCAAGGAGCTGGTATAGCGCGGGCGGCGGCGGGAACGCCCCACCGACCCCGCCCGGGATGACCAACTGGATGCCGGCAGTCAACTGAGGGTTGCGTAGCCGGTTGAAGTCGATGATGACCTGTGGGTCGACCGAAAACTTGACTGCCAGGCTTTCGAACGTGTCGCTCGCCTTGGTCGTGACCACGATTCCAGGCACCGGCGGGATGACCAGCTGGTCCCCCGTGCTTACGGTGTCGGTCGAGATCAGGTTCGTGTTCGACCAGCGAATTTGACTCACGGTGACGCCGTACTTCGTGGCGATCGAGGTCAGGGTTTCGCCCGGTGCGACCGAGTAAAGGCGCGGCGTGCGCTCGATCGGGGTCGAGGTTGGGATCGAGACCGGCTTGATAATCGTGCTGTAGCGTCCGAGCGAGACATCACCAATGGTTCCGCCATCGACGAGCGTCTCCGCATTCGCGTTGACGGCGCCTAGGCGAGTGGTCAGCAAACTGGGGAAATGGCGGTCCATAGTGGCGTAGCTCGATATCGCGATCGCTACTGCGAGCACGACGGCATGCGTCAAATAACGATGAACTCGCAATTCCTACCCCTGAATGTGCGAACTCGCCCCGCGTTGGGCGGCTCCCCAGAAACGGCCGCCAACGTACCAGACGTCCGCCGAGGGCGTCAACCCCCTCTGGGCGCCTGGGCGGCCTCCAAACCGGCCCGGCGACCCAAAGTCGCCGAACTCGATCCGAATACGCGCCTTGGGCCTCCAAAGGCCCTTCCGGCGAACTGTAGTTCGTAGGCCCAGGCGCTGCCTCACACGGCCGAGGATCCGGTTCATAAAGGCGTCCAACGCCGGCGGGGGTCGGTACTTGCTGTTTAGGCCGACAACCGGCCATACCGGATATAAAGAGACGCGCGTAATGGCACGCCTCCATACACCCGTTTGCCAGCTGTTCGGGATCGACGTCCCGATCTTCCAGGCGGGGATGTCCAGATACACCACCGCCGAGCTGGTGGCTGCAGTGAGCAACGCCGGCGGCCTCGGCATCATCGGGGGGCTCGGCCGCACGCCCGACGAGCTCAGAAACGAGATCCGCCAGGTGCGCGAGCTGACCTCTCGCCCGTTCGCCGTCAACCACGTCGTTTGCCAGCTCGACCCGGCCGCTGTCCAGGTCACCCTGGCCCAGCGTGTCCCCGTGCTGTCGCTCGCCTGGGGCCGCGCGACCGAACTCACCTACCAGGCTCACGAGGCGGGCAGCAAGGTGATTCACATGGTGGCGACCCCGGAGGAGGCCGGCCTTGTTGCCAGCGATGGAGCCGACGTCATCGTCGCCCAGGGAACAGAGGGGGGCGGCCATGTCGGGATGATGGGAACGCTGCCGCTCGTGCCCATGGTGGTCGACGTCGTCGGCGACATACCTGTCCTCGCGGCGGGCGGAATCGCCGACGGACGAGGGCTGGCGGCCGTGCTCATGCTCGGCGCCCAGGGTGCTTTGATCGGCACGCGGTTCCTGGCCACTCCCGAGGCGAAAGGAAAGGGTCACTCGAAGGACGTCATTCTCAATGCGCTCGGCAGCCAGACCGTCGCGAGCAAGTTCTACGACGACGTGCTCGAGCAGTTATGGCCTGGAGCGATGGTGCGGAGCATCAAGCACCCCCTTCTCGAGGAGTGGGGCGATCGCCCGAAAGAATGGGCGCTGGAGGCAGACCACCTGCGACCTGCGCTCGAGGGCGCCCTGGCCACCGGAGATTTCGTCCTGGCGGGGGAATCGGCCGGCCTGGTCCACGACATCGTGCCAGCCGGCGAGCTGGTCAGGCGCATCGCCCGCCAGGCCAAGCTCCTCCTGGCCCCCGACTAAGGCCCACCCCGGACGTAGATCGTCTGGCCGGAGACAAAGCTCGACTCATCGCTGCAAAGGAAGGCGATGACATTGGCGATGTCCTCCGGCTGCCCCACGCGACGGAGCGGGATTTGCGACGCCGCTCCAACCTTGAAGGCCTCGAAGTCGACCCCCATACGCTCTGCAGTGGCTCGCGTCATGCGGGTTTCTACGAAGCCTGGCGCCACGACGTTGACGTTGACGTTGAACGGGCCCAGCTCGATGGCGAGCGTCCGTGCCATCCCCTGGAGGCCTGCCTTCGCCGCCGAGTAATTGGCCTGCCCGCGATTGCCGAGAGCTGATGTCGATGACAGCAACACGATCTTTCCATTCTTCTGCTCGACCATTGGCTTCTGCGCCGCCCTGACGCATAGGAACGTGCCCTTCAAGTGCGTGTCGATCACGGCGTCCCAGTCCTCGTCCGTCATCTTGAAGAGCAGGTTGTCTCGCGTGATCCCTGCGCACGCGACCAGGATGTCTAGCCTGCCGAACTCCTTCACGGTCCGCTCGACCATCGCGTCGACCTGCGCGCGGTCGGTGACGTCGCAGGCGATCGCGAGGCCGCGAATCGGACCGGCCACCTCCTGAGCCGGGGCAACGTCCATGTCCGAGACGGCCACCTTCGCGCCTTCACGCGCCAGCAGCTGCGCCGTCGCCGCGCCGATCCCCCGGCCGCCGCCCGTGACGAGGGCGACCTTGCCTTCGAATTTCACGTCGTCATACTATCGAGAGCGGTGCCACCATCCTTGCGCGGGTCGGAGGCGCCGTGGACGAAGCCATCCGGCTCGGCAACGATGACCTGCGGCCTCGCGAAGTACGAGTCGTAGTTCAGCGTGCGCCGGTTGACGCGATAGCCAAGCTTCTCGAGGCCCTGGCAGACCGCCAGAGGAATCCGCGCCTCAGCCTGGACCACGTCGCCCTGGAAGTCGATCCTGGGCGCGCTCACGGCCTCGACCGGGGACATGTGGTGGTCGAGCACGTTCACCAGCACCTGCAGCACGGCGGTCACGATCTTCGTGCCGCCCGGCGCTCCGACGCAGACCCGCAAGCGGCCGCCCTCGTCGAACACAAAGGTGGGCGTCATCATCGTCACTCGCGTCTTGCCTGGGCGGACCGAGTTGGGGCGGCCGGGCCGCGGGTCGAAGCAGTTCATATAGTCGTTGTAACCAAAGCCAAGGCCGGGGGTCACCACGCCGCTCGCAGCCCCAAGCGTGTGCGTCACCGAGACCGCGTTACCTGCGTCATCGACGACGCATACCTGAGTCGTGTCGGCGCGGTCGTGGGCGCCGGCTGCAGCGGCGACCACCTGTCGCGCCCTGGCCGCGTAGTCCTTGTCGGCAAGGGCTCCGGTGGGAATCTCGACGAAGCGCGGGTCGGCGATGTGCAGCTCGCGATCAACCACGGCCCAGGCCATCGCTTCGACGATCAAACGTGCGGCTTCAGTACTCGGCCATCCGTGAGCGCCAAGGTCGAACCCTTCGAGAAAGTTCAGCATCTGCAGCAGCGTCAGGCCGCCGGCCGGCGGGCCGGCGGCGGCAACAGACAGTCCGCGATACGTGCCTCGCAAAGGCTCGGTCACGTTGACCTTGTAGCCCGCCAGGTCCTCTTTCGTGATGAAGCCACCATTGGCCTCGAAGTCGGCGGCGATGGCGTTCGCAATGTCGCCCTTGTAGAAGGTCTCCGGTCCGTCGCGCGCAAGCAGTTCCAGCGTTCGCGCGTAATCGCTCTGCACAAACCGCTCGCCGATTTCGAGCAGCCTTCCGTCATGCGTATAGATCGCCTTCGCCTCCGGCGTGGCCTGGATCCGCTGCTTGTTCGGCACGACGTCCGGTCCGTAGTCGGTCGTCCAGTAACCATGCATGTAGCCGGACACCGGGAACCCGTCGCGCGCCAGCGGGATGGCCGGTTCGATCGCCTGCTCCCACGAGATGGTGCCGAACCGGGTCAGCGCCTCATGCAGGCCAGCCACTGTCCCGGGCACCCCAACCGACTGGTACCCGACATCGTTCACCCAACCCTCGAGCACGTATCCATAGCGGTCAGCGGCCTCGCGAATGAACACGTGTTCCCATTGGTCTTCGCGCGCGCGTGCGCCGGCCGTCGCATAGAACTCGAGCAGCGCATCGGTGCCTTTGGCGTTGTGCAGGAGCATCACGCCACAGCCCCCTATGCCACACATCTGCGGGTCTAGTACGCCCTGCACGAACGCACACGTCACGGCTGCGTCGACGGCGTTTCCACCGCGCCGCATGACCTCGAGGCCGATCTCGGCTGCCTGCGGTTGCGGGCAGACGATGATGGCCACGAGGCTAAGTTAGATCAACTGCCGGGTTGGAAGGACAACATCCCCGTCGCGCTGTCCAGGAGGTTCTGCGGGTGCCGAGGCGAGTGGTGCCGTGTGAACGCGATGGTTCCGCCACGACGCCCCACCACGCGGCGTGCAATGGCGCCTCCCTTAGCGAACCCCTAAGCGTGCCCATTTCGCCGGCGTAACTCGGAGCTCCCCACTCCCGTTGCAACCCAGCGTGGGCGCGACTCTGTGATTCCGGTGCCGGCCCCGCTGCGCCGGCTCGTGGTCACCCTGGTCGTCATGGCGGGCGTTTTGAGCCTGGGCATCGGAACACTCTGGGTCTCGACGCCTTCGGCGAGCGACGTTCAGCAGCGTGTCAAAGAACGGACTGACCGTCTGGGCGTGGTGCTTTTGCAAGAGGATCAGGTTCCGCCGCTCTTGGCGGCGGCCGTGGTCGCCACGGAAGATGAGAAGTTCTACTCACATCACGGCATCGACTCGATCGGCCTCGGCCGCGCCGTGCTCTATGACGTCACACACCTTTGTTTGTGCGAGGGCGGTTCAACCATCACCGAGCAGCTGGTCAAGGACGTCTACCTCTCCGGCTCGACTCGTGGTTACAACAAGGTGAAAGAGCTCGTCCTCGCGCTCAAGGTCGAGCGAGAGATCCCGAAGGGCCAGATCATGGCCGACTACCTGAGTGAGATCACCACCGGCTACGGCCGCTACGGCGTGAGCTCAGCCGCGTGCGCCTATTTCCATGCGCCGCTGGGTCGCCTGACCATCGGGCAGTACGCGCTGCTTGCGGGTGTCACACAGGCGCCTTCGATCTATGACCCCACCGTCAATCCTGGCGCCGCCTCCGCTCGCCGAAGCCACGTGCTGCAGACGATGCTGGCGCACGGGCTGATCTCCAAAGACCAGGCCGCCGCCGCCGAGGCTGAGCCGGTGCTGTCAGCTGGATCTGGCTGCTAGCCGATCCAGGCCAGCGGCGAAGTGGCGTCGAAGCCCTGGTTGGTGGTGACCTGGATCGGCTTCACCACCGGCGGTGGGGGTATCGGTGATGGGGTCGGGCTGGGAAATGGGCTGTTGTGCGGTCCGCCGGGCGTTGGGGTCGGGGTCGGAACCGGTGGTGGCGGCGGGGGATTGTAGGCGTTCTTCGGTAGGAACCAGAGCTGGAAGGGACCGGCCGAAACGCCGGGGGCAAGGTAGGCGATCCCACTTCCGTCTGGAGCCCAGGCCGGCTGGGCCACCATCTGGTCGGAGATCACGGTCTGGAGGCCGCCTAGACTCGAGCCGTTCCACGGGGCGATGGTCAGATAGGAAACCTGCTTGCCGTAGTTGCAGATCATCGCGATGCTGCCGCCGTCGGGCGAGAGCGACGGTTGCGAGCAGCCGGCGGCTGTAGAGGTCAGCGCCCTGCCATACGACCCAGCGCGGTTGGTGAACCAGAGCTGGCCGACCCGGTTGTTGTTCTCGTCATAGGAGTACTTCGTGTAGATGATCCCCCCTCCCACCAGAGGCAGCGGCTGGATGTCACCGCCCGTGTAATTGTTCGTGGTGGTCCAGAGCCTTCCCTGGCGGATCGAACCCCCGACCGGTACAGCCCAAACCGACATGTCGACGTCGAAGTAGCCATCGCCCGCGTACTTCGGACCGTCGTAGCTCATCCAGAGCGTGCGCTGGTCGGGGCTCAGCCTGGGGTAGAACGACCACGCGTTAGCGCCGGTGTCCCACCTGTCGCGGGGCGCCGCCTGGTTGTTCGTGAGCTGGCCGGTCACCTGGCCGAAGCGTGTCAGGGTGTAAACGTCGGAGAAAAAGCCGCTGCGCTTGACGGCAACCAGGGCGCTGCCATCCGGGAAAATGGCGGGCTGCATCCAGCCGTCCTCCGGCGTGAGTTGATGGAAGCGTCCCGCGCTGAAGCTGTAGAGGGCGCCGCCCTGCGCGAGGTAGAGCGTGCCGGGTAGTGAGAAGGCCTGCGGCTTCGGCGTCGCTTCGGGCGGTTTCTGTACTTTCACGGCCACCCTGGATTGGCGCGACCCCAGGTAGACGTACGACGTGACACCGGTCACCACCATGAGGACAGCGAGGCCGAGCGCGAGCAGGAATCGCGGGATCATGGGAAGTACTGGTGCACCAGCGGCAGGATCAGGCCCCAGTTGGGGTAGAGGCTTCCGCCCGGAGCACCTCCGCGTGTGTAGGGCGACGCCAGCACGAACTGCTGGATCGAGTCCGGGTTGTCGAAGCTCGCCGCCAGGGGAAGCATCTGGGCAACCCGGTCGATACCGATGCTCGTCTTCACCTCGCCGCCAATCGCGGCCGCCAGAGACGGAACGTCCCCCGGGCCAAGCTGCTTGGCCTTCTGGCGGATCGCCGTCAGCACCTGCTGCTGCCGCTTCGAGCGGCCGAAGTCACTCTGGTAGTCGCTGTGGCGAGAGCGCACGTACTCCATGGCATGTCTCCCGTCCATGTGCTGCGGTCCGGCGAGGACGGCGACCCGTTGGTAGCCGTATGGGTCTCCGCCGTACACGTCCAGCGGGTAGTAGTCGTCAAAGACCGGGTTGGTGGTGACGACGTCGATGCCGCCGATGGTGTCGATCACGTGGATCAGGCCAAGGAGTCCAACCCAGATGTATTCATCGATGTGAACCCGGAAGTTCTGCTGCACCGTGGCGATCGCCGCACCCGCGCCGCCGTACGCGTAGGCGGCGGAGATCTTTGAGGTCCCGCCCACGGACAGCGGTACATAGAGGTCGCGTGGGATCGAGATCATGACGACCTGCTTGGTGGCGGGCGTCACGCGGACGAGGATCATCGACTGGGTCAAGACGTGATCGGCGCTGAACTTCGAATCATCGTCCGAGCCGAGCAGCAGGACCGTGAAGGCTCCGGGCGAGACCGGACTGGGGGATGGCGACGGCGAGAACAGGATTTCTTCTGGCGAAGGCGAGGGCACGGGGACCACCTGTGCTGTCGCGTTGTAAGCCGCGACGGCGGCCGGGATGAAGTACGCCAAGCCGCCCGAGACCGCTGACAGGGCGATCGCGAGCGCGGCAAGGACGAGGCTGCGGAAAGGGCTCAGGCGCCTGCGTGACGCGCGGGCGCGGTGCCTTGTACCGAACGGCACCCCAAGAGTTTAGCCGGACGCCTGCTCACCTATGTAAGCGACCTGTTAACTGACGTCAGTGGCGAACCACGGCAAGCTCCACAGCCTTGACCGCGAGAAGGACGATCGCCACGACGAGGTAGCCGCTGAGCGTGAGCATCGCGATTCTCCGCACCATAGACATCTTGGGTCGCTCGAGCAGGGCGAGGGCCGGCATCCGCCAGTTCTCGCGTTCAGCGCGCGAGACCTCCGGGACACGCTCTGCACGGCGCTGCGAACGCCACAGCCACACCCCACCTCCAACAAACAGGACGATCATCACCGATCCCAGAACGGCCACAAGCTTCGTCACGTCGATTGTCGGGATGACGGTCGTCACCACCAGGACCAGGGACAGAAAGAGCAGCACGGTGACGATGAAGCCGGCGACAGCGTTGAGCCACGGCTTGTTGACCCAAGGGCCCAGCACCGCGCGATCGTTGCAGAGGAGCACCAGGAACACGGTTGCGCTGGGCAAGAGGATGCCCGCCAACGCCTGTACCGCGGTCGTGATCAAGCCAAGGGGCGCGTGCGGGATGAGGGTGATGGCGGCGGCGAGGGCCACCATCGCCGTGTAGGAGCCATAAAAGAGCTTGGCCTCGCGCACTCCCCTGTGCAGCGAATGGCGCAGCCCAAAGATGTCACCGAACGCATATGAAGTCGCGAGGGTGACTGCTGAGGCTCCCACTATCGACGCGTCGAAAAGCAGCAACGCGAAAATCGAGCCGACCGCGGGGTGGACGTGTCCCGCCATGCCTTGAGCGATGGTGAGGGCGCTGTCGAACTTGCCGAAGTCTGGAGTGCCTGAAAAGGCAGCCGCCGCCGCCATCATGATGCAGGCCGCCCCGATGACGACCACGAACGCGCCGAGGATCGTGTCCGCCTTCTCGTACTCGAGCCAGCGTGGCGTGATGCGCTTGTCGATCACGTTCGACTGCTGAAAGAACAGCTGCCAAGGAGCGACCGTCGTGCCGACGATGGCGATGATCAGCAGGGCGGCATCGGAGGTAAAACCTCCCTGCACGCTCGGGAGAACGAAACCCTTGAGCGCGGCCCCTGGATCCGGATGGCTCATCACCAAGAGCGGGAAGACCAGCAAGCTGGCGGCGACGAACACAAACATGGCCCGCTCCCATCGCCTGAAGTTGCCCGTGATCGTGATCCCGATCAGGATCAGGGCGGCGACGGGAACGACAACGTAAGGACTCAGACCGAAATACTGGCCCGCAAGGCTGATCCCGATGAACTCCGTGGCAATGGTCAGGAAATTCAGAAGGAAGAGATCGCCGACCGAAAACCAACCCCAGAAATTCCCGAACCGCTCCTTGATCAGCTTTGCGTGGCCGACCCCGGTCACCGCGCCGAGCCGCACCACCATCTCCTGGTTCACGATCAGGACCGGGATCAACAGCACCAGCGTCCACAGCAGCGAGTAGCCGAAGTTCTGCCCGGCCTGCGCATAGGTGGACACCCCACCCGCGTCGTTGTCGCCGACCATGACGATGATGCCGGGGCCGACGATCGCGGCAAGCGTCAGGAGGCGGCGGCGCCACGTCCGGCGCGGCGTGACGTCGCTCAGCTTGATAGTGCCGAAAGCGCCGTGGATGTCGCCCACGTGCATCTCGTCAAGAACCGCTGACGTGGGGGTCAAGCGCGAGTCCTTCTCAAGCGGCTCGCGCTCGCCCGTCAAAAGCTAGACCCCTGAGCTCGCTTCGACGCGGTTCCGCCAGTCCTCAGGGACCAGCGCCTCCAGCAGGTCGTCCACCGAGATCGCACCAATGAGATTGCCCGTCCGGTCGGTGACGGCCAGGGCGGTCAGGTTGTAGTCGGCCATCATCAGCGTCACGTCCGCGAAGTCGGCGGAGGCTCCGATCGCGCAGTCGGTGAGGTCCAGCTCTTCGACTTTCTTCTCAGAGTCAGTCCGCGCGAGGTCGGCGAGCGCGATGCTCCCGATGAACTTGCCCTCTTGCTCAGTCACGAAGACGGTGTTCAACAGCTGGTGCGGCGCCTTGTCGTCGATACGCACCGCTTCGATCGCCATCGCCGCGGTCGAGCCCTTGATGACCCAGACGTAGTCCGGGCTCATCATGCCGCCCGCCGTCGTCGGGTGGTACTGCATGAGCTTGCGCAGCTTGTGCTGCTGGCTGGGCGACATGAGATTCAGGATCGGCAGGCGCCGCTCCTGGTCGAGCGCGCCAAGCAGGTCCGCGGCGTCGTCGGGAGCCATCCTGTCCAGCACCCGCGCGGCTTCTTCGTTCGAACGCGACTTGATGAATTCCGCCTGATGCTCGGAGTCGAGTTCTTCGAACACGTCGGCAGTTAGCTCTGCGTCGCCCTCGACCGCCTTGATGATCTCCTCGCCTTCGGCGTGCGATGCGCCTTCGACGATGTCGGCGATCTGTGCGGGGTGCAGCCGGCGGAGGCGCTGCAGCGGCATGAGCAGCTTGGCCGTCGGAACATGGCCCATGAAGGGCTGGACGTCCTTCCAGTCGAGAATCGCGTGCCGCCGCAGGTCGGGCCTGCCGCGCCTGGGTACCAGCCTGCGCAGCATCGCCTGGGGGCTGCGGTCGATGCCCTGCAGCCGCCAGCCATCTTCGGTCGGAGCCAGCACCAGGTCATGGGCCTGCACGATCCGGCCGCGCGTCACGTCCACGAGATGGCGGCCGAGCACGTCGGCCGCGAGCAGCACCTCACCGGGCCGGCGCTGGAACGTCTGCGTATGGATTGTGTGTGTGTTCAGCCGGACCGCTCCTGCCTCCAGCCTGTCGATCAGCTCCTTGCCCACGAACACGTCCTGCGCGCCGACGCGCACCTTGAGTCCCGTCACCGGCGGATATCCGCCCTCCGCCAGCTTGACGACGACATCCTGGAGACGGCCCACCTCCGCGCCGGCCGGGTTCAAAACCGGACTGCGCAATAGCTGCGTGACCATGATTCGGCGTTTGTCCGGTGGCCGGCTTTCCTTCACGTGTCCATCCGCCTGACTTTTTTCACTCATTTGCTCTTATCGCATCCCAATCCCATGCCAGTTACCGTCGATCAATCAATTATCGAACTTACTTCGGGGCCTGCTCCATCTTCGCCTCGAGGTGCTCCATGCGCCGGATGATGCTGTCGAGGGCTTTGTCCTGGGCCAGAAGGTGCTCCTGCATCTGCAGGCACTCGTGCAGGATCGCTTCGGCGTCCTGATACGTGACGACCGCCCGCTTGTCCGAGGCGGCGCCGAGCACCTGCTGCCCGACCATCAGCACGAACATCAGCAGGAGCTGGACGATGTTGGACAGGAAGAGAAGGAACGCGAACGGATAAGGGTCTCTCCTGAATTCCCAGATCCCGAGCGTCGCCAGGGTCATCCACGTGACCTGGATGACGATCGCGATATAGACCGCCCACATAGTGCCGACCCTGCGAGTGATCGCGGCTCCGAGCCGGCCGTTGAACCCGATGTGCTCGTCGGAGACCTTCGGCGGCGCCTTGAGCTTTCTCGCCTCTGTCTGCGGGTGAGGATGGTGGACGAAGTCGATCGCGGCCATGTTGAAGTCCTCCCAAAACGTGGCGTGCGTGCGCGTGGATTACTTTAGGATCGCGGGACATGGCACTACGCGTCGAGGTCTACCGCGCAGAGCTTCGCCGCCTCAAGGACTGGGAGCCATACCTGAAAAAGCACTCGGGGCTTCCAGGCCCAAGGGCAAATCTCGAGCTCGTGCATGCGGTCGGCGACGAAGCCGACGCCGACCGGCTCTGGCGCCTATCTGCTTCCACCGACGAGTTCCTCGCTCTGTGCGGCACGGCCGGTCTTGGCAAGGTCGCGTTGATGGAGCCCGACACGGTGATGACCTGGCTTCGCGAGCTTGCCTCCGACGGAAGGTGGCGCGTGCGCGAGGGAGTGGCGATCGCGCTGCAGCGCATCGGCCGCGAGAACATGCCGCGTCTTTTGGCGGACATGCAGGTCTGGGCGCAAGACGGGCCGTTCGTCCAGCGGGCGGTGGTGGCCGGCCTTTGCGAGCCCGCCCTCGTCAAAGACCGCGGGCACGCCGTTCAAGTGCTGATGATCCTCGATCGCATCACGAGCTCGCTCGCGGCGATGGAACATCGGCGCGACGAAGGTTTTCGAGTGCTGCGCCTGGCGTTGGGCTACGGCTGGAGCGTCGCTGCGGCCGCGGCGCCCGAAAACGCCTGGCCGTACTTCGAGAAATGGTTGCAGTCCAAGGACAGGGACGTAGCGTGGGTGATGAAGGCCAACCTCGAGAAGGCGCGCATGGCCGGCCTCCGCGCTGAAATCTCGACGCGCGCGACGGCGAAGCCGAAACCAAAAGTCAAAGCCAAACCCAAACCAAAGGCGAAACCGAAAACCAAGAACCCAAAGAAGAAGCCGCGGTAGATTGGTATAGAGGTCGCGCGCGAGGTGCGCCGCGTACTGTCGTCAGTTCCGCGGACTTAGCGGCGCTCGAGGACGACGATCGGGATCTCGCGCTTCGTCAAAGTCTGCTGCTGCGCTGGGTAAGGCACCGCTTTCGCGAGCTCGTCTCGCTCCTCAGGCTTGGCGACCCGCGCTCGGACCTTGAAAGGTTCCGGACCCAGCTCGACAGTGGCAATCGGACGGGCGAGCAGGTTGTGGTACCACGCAGGCGCGGCTGGCGCACCGTTGTCCGAGGCGATCACGACCAGGCGGTCGCCGGCGCGACCGTAACCGAGCACCGCCGTTCTTGCCTTTCCGCTGCGCGCGCCGGTCGTCGTCAGAATCAGCACGCCGCGCCCTGCCATGGGGCCCGTGAACTGTCCATGATTGGCGCGGAAGTCGGCGATCACTTTCGCGTTGAACGCCTTCATATCCGTCGGCTTCGCCATGGTGTCTTCATCTATACGAGTGGTGCCCCGCGAGTCATATGACTTCAGGACAGGCATATTCTGGCCACCGCCAGCGGCTTCGAGCACGTTGACTCGAGTAAAAGGGGCGGCGTTAAGACGTCCCGGCGCGGATTAACACAAGTTCACGTTGCTGATTTCGGTGAACGCCGGACGAGGAGGCATACCGTCTGGGGCAGTGCCGCTAAGAATCAGCGAATAGCGCAGGTCGAAGTTGCACTGCTGTTGTGAACCAGCCGGCTTCTGAGGGTGGTCGGTATAGGTCGCCCATGACGAATGAACTGGGATCACCCAGTACCCCGGGTACATCGTCCCGGCAAACTGCCCACCGATCGAACCGGTTATGTCCGGGCATCCGCCGGAGATCGTCCACGCGAGAACCACGGCGCGCGGCTCAGCCTTCGCCGTGAAGCTCGCGATCACCAAGTTAGGGCAGGCCGGCGGCGCTTTAGGTCCAGGCGGCGGTTGCGCTGGGGGAGCGGCGACGGCTGCAGCGCTGGGCGGTGGCACAGGTGACGGCGACGGAATTTCTGTGGGCAGAGGACTCGCCGTCTCGGCGGTGAAGGCCGGGCCCCCGGGCGTTGAAGACGGGTCGGTGCCAGGCGTGGCGGTTGGAGCCCGACCGCATCCGACGGTGAGCGCGATGAGGGCCGCAAGCGCGAGCAGTCTCACGACGGAAAGATCGTATCGAAAGA
>Ga0209588_1000081_pt1 | contig 31210 bp, 53 predicted proteins | sample Rivendell_Oct201_10_FD_188351 | JGI IMG/M metagenome (GOLD analysis project Ga0209588, IMG submission 188351) | Vadose zone soil microbial communities from the Eel River Critical Zone Observatory, Northern California, USA -... | ecosystem: Host-associated > Plants > Roots > Rhizosphere > Soil ...
ACCTGTGCGGGGCGGACCTGCGCGGGGCGGACCTGTGCGGGGCGGACCTGTGCGGGGCGGACCTGCGCGGGGCGGACCTGCGCGAGGCGAAAAACCTTGAGCGGTTCCCAATCTCCATCCTCGGCCACAAGCACGGCCTGTTCACAACGATGGATGGCCACCTTGCTATCGGCTGCCATGTTCACAGCTTTGATGAGTGGACGCGCCATGCCGAGAAAATCGGAAGCGTCGAAGGCTACTCTTCGCTGGACGTAGAAATCTACAAGCTGCATATCCAGCACATTCAAAAAGTTTCGCAACTGCTGTGGAACGCCAAGAAGGAAGAAAAAGCAGAAGCGGTCAAGGCATAGGAGCACAGCGATGGGCGAGCCAATCCGTGTCGTAATCAGCTTGGACGAAGAGACGCAGCAGCGCCTTGCTCGCTGGCAGGAGCAATTCTCCATGCTGGTTGGCGACAACCGATCACGGCTGGTGCGACTCGCGCTCGAAACTCTGGACTGGCTGGGCTTCACACCGGACACGGTAATCGCTGCGATGAATCAGGCGCAACGAATAAAAGTTATTAACTTTGCACAAAGCCAATTTAATTTCCCTAGCGCCTCCATCACGCCCCAACAGCTAGGGCCAAAGCCGCCTGTGAGAGCAATCAATCCCACTACCCCTGGGAGCTCTCGCGGGCGGCGCCTCTCCGCCATTAAACGAGTGGCGGTTGTGGGCCAGGCCAAGGTCCATCGAACATGGGGCACCTCCCTTTCTGGGCACCTAAGCCCGTTCAATTCTAACAGTTATGCGAGGGTGGCATGAGCCGAACGATTGAGCGCAAGCTTTACAAGTTTCGCCATCCTGAATGGCTTCGCGCCAACAGGACGGAATACCAGCGCAAATGGAGGGAGCGCAATCCAGAGAAGCTCGCTGCCCATAAAGCGGTTTCCGTCGCTCTGTCCAAGGGGGTACTGCGCAGGCCTAGGGTTTGCTCACGGTGCAACGAGCCGTGCAAGCCACACGCGCATCATGCGGATTATTCCAAGCCCTTACAGGTGGAGTGGTTGTGCTGGGATTGTCACAACGTCGAACACGGCAATGCCCGCATCGGCCCAAAGGTTAGCCCGGCAGAACTCTACGACATAGTTGAGCAGGGGCAGACGGCGTGATTACCCTCCGCCTCATCCCCCTGCTTCTGTCTTGCGTCACGCTGATGCTGGCTACGGGCGCTTCTCTACGCGTTCCGTCTCACGCTATGCCGTGGACAATTCCGGCCTACCTCGCTGCGCAATGCCTGTGCGACCTCATTAACTTTCTGAATTTGCATCGGGCGCAGAACCATGAGCCGCAGTACGTGCGCTGCTTCGCTTTCCTCTTCGCGGCGGGAATGGTTTTAGGTATCGCGGTGACAGTGGTGCTCGTCCGTCCGGCTTTCCAAGGTGCATGGCTGTGGTTCAGCCTTGCGGCGGCGGCCTACTCCCTTTCTTGGGGAGCGGCAGTTCTGCACAACTTGAAGCCGGCTGGCTGGCTGTACGTCACCGTGGGCTATTCAGTGCTGATGCTGTGCTGCGGGACGCTGTGCGCATGGGCGGCGCTCGCCAATCTCCAACCCGCGCTCAAGATTGGCGCCATCGTTCTCGGGGTCCGCTGGCAGGCGCAAGCAGTGTTCGGCTTCGCCTACTCGCTCGGCATCACTAAAAATTTCTGGCTGTGGTTCAAGCTGAATCACTTGGTTCCGTCGCTCATCACGATTGTTTGCGCGCTGTGGCTGTGCATTTGGTACAGCGGCCTGCGAAGCGAGAGCGCGAAGCCCCTGTGGGCGGAAGTGCAACACGTCGAGGTGCGTCCATGACCCGCTTCCTCCGCTGTGGCCTTCTCTTAGCCGTGCTGCTGGCGTGGGCCGTGGATGCTTGGCTCAAGCCGGCGCCGAAGCCGCAACGCGAGGTGCCAGTCCTGTTCCCGCACCTTCGGCCACAGCACCGCGAGCGCAAGCCCAGCGACGAATGCAGCGACTACGCAGCGGAGAAGGCACACCCGAACTGGTTTGCTTGCCCGATTGACGAACAAAAAATGACGGAGATGTGAAGGGAGAAAAGCTATGAATAAGCCGAAACCAAAGAAAGTCAACTTTGAATTAATCGTCAACGAGGAAGGCGAGCCGTACAGGCTCCTCAGGGAGGTGCGCTCGCAATTCCACGAGGAACTGGAGGAGGCCAGAATAGCCCTTGCTTGGCGCAAGTCTCTGAAGGCCGATGTTGATGGCCGCTTGGTCCTCGGCAAATGCGTAAAGGCGTCAGACCTCCAGCGCGAACTTGCTGATTGGGATTTTGTAATCCTCCTGAATCAAGAGGTCTGGGTCAATAGCGAATTCACCGCAGATAAGAAAAGGGCTCTACTCGATCACGAATTGTGTCACGCCGCGCCCGTTGTGAATGAAGAAGACGAGCAGAAATTGGATGAAAGGGGGCGATTGGTTTGGCGCGTTCGCAAGCATGACATCGAAGAGTTCCAGGGAATCGTTGAGCGCCACGGCTGCTATAAGCGCGATTTGGAGCGTTTCGCGGAAGCCCTACTTAAATCCAAGGAAACCGCAAAGCTATTCGCTATTGGTGGCAGGCGCTAGAGGCGTGTCCGATTGACGAGCAGCAGATGAAGAGTTTTTGAGGAGAAAACGATGCGACTGACGTTGGAGGAGTTGAAGGCGATGAGTGACAGGGAACTGGGAAGTCACTGGTATACCGGAAAGTTCCCCTTCGATGTCATGGACCGATGCGGCGGATGCCTAGCCTCGCATAGCATTCGCACTTGCCGAGAGCACGGAGATATTTCCGCACCTCCGTTCATGGTCAGTTCTTCCAACGAGGAAGTTATAGGGGCCTATCTTAATCCGCACCTAGAAGAGTACTTGGCTGCGCGTCTCTTCCATGACTCGCTCTATCCGCAAGAGACGCCCACGCCACAAACCGAGCAGGCGGCCGCCGAAAGCGTTGCCAGCCCTGAGCTGGTCGCAAAAGGGGCGCATGGGAGAGATGTGAGATGAGCAACGAAGAGGTCGAAAAAATAGAAGCGTTCGTGGCAAGCGACTGGACGCCTGCAATTATCGCCATGCACGAACACGCGCTTAAATTTCACAAGACCGACCCCGGACAGGTTACGCGCTTCGCTGGCGAGAAGGTGCGCGTCCGGCTCAACGACGATGCTGACGCGGCATGGCGAGCGGAAAGACACCTGTTCATGGGCTGTGTAGCGCGAGGGCTGGAAGTTCACCCGGACGACGCGATGAGATTGTGGCCTGACCTGGCAGAGAACAACACGAACGTAACGATTTGCGAATGCGTTTTGCTGATGGATTGAGGGAGGCGAGCAATGGATAGGAACCAAGAGTACTTGGCGCACGGCAGCGGGGAGATCGAACCCGGCGAACACCCCTCGGCTGCATCTGCACGGCCTGCACGCTGGAGCGGCAACTGGAGCGCGATGGAGTCTATGGCCGGTACGATTCGCATTCCTGCGTAGCACCGCATTTACAGCGAGTGGTGGAGATCAGGGAAGAGTTGAAAGAGGTTTCGCACACACCGAGCGGCGGGCAGCATCGCGGCGACCGCCCCATTACGCCGTGGGCGGAACAAGCACTCCCGAAAGGCCACCCCGGAAAAGGCTAACGATTTTCAGTAGTCACTTAGAAAAGGAGAAAAGCAATGTCGTACATCATCAAGGACAACAAGAAAGACTACACCCCGGCCCCGGAAGGATTACACCAAGCGGTTTGCATTGACGTTGTGGAGTTGGGCCTTGTCACCACGCAATACAAGGGCGAGCCCTACACGCGGCGTTGCAGCGAAATTCGCTGGGTGATCGAAGCGATAGACCCCAAGACCGGAAAGCAGCACATGCTTCTGCGGCGCTTCACGGAAAGCCTCAGCACGAAAGGGCACCTGCGTCCATTTCTTGAGTCATGGCGCGGGAAGAAATTCACCAGCGAAGAATTGAACGGTTTCGACATCGACAAGTTGGTGGGAGCGAACTGCCAGATTCAAGTCATTCACAACCTCGCCAGCGACGGAAACACCTACGCCAACGTGCAAGCCGTCGTGCCCATTCACAAAAACGCCGCGCGCATGGCCGCACCTTCCGACTATATCCGCGTCAAGGACCGTGACAAGGAATACAGCAGCAACGGGCACGGCGAGGCGGAGGCAGTCGAAGAAGAGTACGTGCCGTTCTAAGGAAAGCCAATGACCAAACGAGCCAGCCGCGAAAGTGGAAGCAAGAGATGGTACCCAATCGGAGACAAAGAATACGTCTCCGTCACCACAGTTTTGCAGATCATCAGCAAGCCAGCCTTAGTTGCGTGGAGCGCAAAGGTCGAGCGTGAACTGGTGACGGAAGTTTCTGCCGGGCTCTATCTCGACGTAGCCGGAACCAAGCCCATGTCACGGATGGGCTGGCTCAACTCCCTGCAATCGCGGCTCGGCAGCGAGAAAGCACACAAGAAACTACTCGACAAGGCTGGCGACATTGGCAAGCAGATTCACGACTTGATTGAGTGGACTCTGCGAGCGTCCCTCATGCAGGAGCCCGGCCACCCGCCGAAGATTGGCGACAAAGCGCAGTGGGCGTTCATGGCTTGGGAAGATTGGCGCAGATCGGTAAACCTCAAACCCATTTTCATCGAGCAGACCGTCTGGAGTGATAACAACTGTGTCGCTGGCACGATGGACCTCTTCGCAGAACTCAGCGGAGAAGTGAAAGCCAAGCACTGGCTCACCGGCGAAACAGTCACAAAGAACTTCGACAAAACCCCTGTGATCGTGGATTGGAAATCGGGCAAGAAAGTCTACCCGGAATCCTTCCTGCAAAACGCAGCGTATCGCAGCTTCCTTCGCGAAATGGGCCACGGCGACCCGAAAGACGGATTGATCGTGCGCGTCCCGAAAGTGGAGACAGACCCAGAGTTTGAAGTGGTTTGGTGTCCACCAGAGGAAGAGTCCCTACCAACTTTTTACCACGCCCTGAAGCTCTGGAAGTGGCAGCAGAAATACGACACATGGAAGCCGGAAGAGAAGCCGATCGCGCCACCGGACAACCTTGTGCCGTTGCTGGAGAAAAGTCTGGAGATGGTGAATGCACCGCAGGCCACATAAGAAAGACGACGCAGCGACGAAAGCAGCCAAGTTTGAAAGCCGCTACTCGTACATCTCTTTTAGGCTTCACCCCGGAACGACTCACCAATGCGTGTACTTGGCTGGCTTGGACACAGAGGCTTGCAGGATGGCCGTTTACGTTCGCGCCAACGGTAGGTGCCAATACTGCGGCAAAAGGCTTCCCCTGAACGGGGATTTGATGTGGCGAGCCCATCTGGCACATGGCGGCAATACGAAAGTAAGCCGCTGCTGGTGCCCAGAGAACCTAACGCTGAAGTGCTACCACTGCCACATCGTTGTCGAGCATAACCGGGAAGTCCGCTGGTCGAGCAAGGAGAATGCGGCATGACATACGCCGAACAATTTGAATCTGCGCTGCGCTGCAAGACGCCGGAGGACGCGACGGCGTGGCTCAACCGCGAAGTCACGCGCTACAAGACCAAGTTCGGCATTGAGCCGGAAGAGGCGCGTAGAACCATCCTTATCAATCTCGGCTACATGGCCGGATATTACGATAGGTCCGTTGGCGAAAAGATCGAGTCCCTGTTCGGAGCGAGGCACCCCATTTTCGGAGCTATTTCGCCGGAGGTACGCGCATGAGCGACGAATACGTAAAGGTCGTAACGAAATGCTGCTGCTGTGGCGGCACTGTAAAAGCCAGCTATCGCCAAGATTACGACTGCGGCAAGGCTTTCGCTGAAGCTTGCGATGTGTGCGTGCCGTGCTTCCAAGCGGGCTGTGCAGTGCTGACCGGCGAGACGTGCAATGTGACGGGCAAAACGCAGGCTCGGTTGGTGCAGCCATGAGCATCTACGCCAGGCACGGCCTACGCAAGCGAGCGTACTGCCCGCCAACCCACGTTGCTGGCAAGGATTTGCGGCGAGTGCTCGGCTGGACGCTTCTGGTGCTGGCTGGGCTGGTGGCGCTGATTTTGTGGAGTAATTCACAGTGAAGCGCGAAGCCAACCAGCGCGACCGGATTCTAGCCTTACTGCAACAGGCGGGTGAGCGCGGCGTGTCGAATCTTCTGCTCAATGAGGTGTGCTTCAGGTATGGCGCTCGGCTGTGGGAGCTTCGCAAAGAAGGCTGGGACATTGACACCGTAAAGGTAGGCGATGACGGCGTATACAGATTTGTGTTGAAGGGCAAGCGGGAGCCGGAGCAGTTGAAGTTGATTGCGTAGGGCGGAAAAGAAAGAGAGGAAACGTGAAGAAAAAAGTCGTAGTGAGGATCGAGCAATCTCCTGAACCTGGCGAGGTTGTAGAGAAGTCGGTCTTGGCGAAAGCTATCGTGGAAATAAGTCAAGGCGTGCGGCGCCTAGAAGGGGCCGGGATTACCAAAGAAGCGGTGATTGTTCTCACCCAGTACAACTGTAAAGCAGTTGGTCAAAGCTACAACAAGACAAAGCCTCCATTGGCGACAGTGCGCGCTGTGCTCGATTCATTAGGCGAGCTTCAGCGCGAATTCGTACAGCGGTAGGTCGGGCCAAGTAAACAGGTTCGGGGACGCTACTCCTGACCCGCAAGGGTGAATAGAGGTCCAGTTTTACCGTCAGTGGGTTGCTGTGCCTAAAAACAAAGTCCTGCTCTGGGTGACCGCTTCCCAACAGGCAACCGCATGGGCATCGCAGCCTTTTTTACTGGCCAGTGTTCGACTCGCTCATCTCCCACACCCTAAATGCGGGAGAAAAAGCGGGGGTGTAGCTGAGGAGAAAGATGGGCCTATTCGAGTTACCGGAATGGCTTCCTCTCGAAGCTTGGAATGGATGGATTGAGATGCGGGAGAAACAGCGCTGGAAATTGACAGAGCGAGCCAAGCGCATGTGGCTGGCTGATTTAGAAGCGTGGCGAATGGAGGGTTACGACATCGCATACATCCTGAATGAAGCGACGAAAAAGGACTGGCGGGGATTGTTCGTGAATGACCGGACGCCGCGGATAGTTGCGAGGCCGGAAGTTGAGACGAATGACAGGGACGTTGAGCTTATCAACTGGGCGATCAAAGAAAGTCTGAGGACCGGGAAGAACGCCGATGCCCTATTACGCGAGGCGCGAAAGAGGCCAGCATGAAACGCCAGCCACCATCACCGGGCGGGAAGCGCGGCAAGCCAGCAATCGGCTACCAGTGCAAGGCGGGGAAGTGTTGGAAGTGCATCAAGAAAAACTGTCTTTGCAGGTGTGGACATACCACGGCATGAGACGCGACCTGTGCGAAGCAGCCAAGAAAGGAAAGTTGTGCTGCGACGACCTTTGCCACGGAAATCCAGACGATACGCTATGCGGCTTTGACAAGAGTTTCTGCGACGAAATCACGGAAGAATATGAGAGCGAAGAATATCAGGATGAGGATGACTGCTTGGATTGCGGAATGTGCGACTCCTGTATAGAGCGCACGCGAGCACACTTTAAGGAAATGGAAAATGAGCAAGCAAAAAATGATTCAGCCCGACCCTAATGCTCCTTGTCAGTGGTGCGGAGCGAAGGAGCACAAAGAGCCCACGCGGTGCTTTGAGGGCAAGACGTGCGCGCACTGTGGCGGGATTCATTGGGGGAGTTTCAACTGCCCGTACAGCGTAACGCAAGAGAGCGTGGCCAGCGCATGAAAAGCAGCAAAGCCAAGCGAGCCTACAACCGCGAGTACATGAAGCGGCGTCACTGGCGGAAAGTCGTGCGGATGTATCTGCCATTGCTGAGGCGCAGCGCGTGAATGACCACTTCTCTCTATGTCTGTTTGCGCTGCGAAATCTGGGTAATCGAGGAGCACAGCGGGCCACCCGTGCAAGAGGGCCGAAAGGTCATGTGCAAAGCGTGCTGCCGGAAGGCAATCAACGAAGCATTTGGAATTGAGGAGGGGCTGAATGAGCGAGGACAGGTCAGGCGAGACGATGTGTTATGTCGCAAAGGGGAAATGCGGCCACTACTACTACGCCGCTGTGGATGATGACAGTCTCAGCACTCGAAAAGAGATTGCGAAAGAGATTAAGGAAATAGTCACGCGAGGAGACACCGTTGAGCGCAAAACTGTTCAATGGGTGCGCGACGGAGGGCTGGATTGGACTGACGCTTGCCGGAACAAGGTGTGCGCGGGGCAGCCGACGCCACAGACTGAGCAGGCGATAGCCGGAAGCTGAATCAGCCATGAGGTTTGTGAAAAGAAGCGTTGGACGAAGCGTTTGGAGGTGCGAATGATGCAACTACCTGTAGCGGAGTGGAACGGCTGGAAGTTGGCACAAATATTTAACTGGGTCGTGGCCAGTAAGCACGGCGAGAAGTCGAAATGGTTCTTCAAGCCGGAACCTGAGCATGTGCGGATGCGCTACCACTCGCAATCGGTATCGCTGCACCACTGGCTGGACGAGAATTTTCCCAAGCGAGGCGTGCGGCCATGAGAACAAGCGTAGGGCTGCTGCCTGACAAGCCAGTTTGCCGCTATCACAGCGTACCGCTCAAGCCGAAGCTGGAGACAGGGCCGCTGTTCATGTCGCTCAAGTCAGGCATCGAGCGCAACAAGCGCGTGGTGTACCGCTGTCCTGTGGCCGGCTGCCCGTTCTGCGCGATAGGCGAAGAGCGATACCACCAGAACGCGGAAGAAAAGAAGTGTGTTTCGGCGCTGAGTCGAGATTATGCCTAAAGAGCTGACAGAGGCCCAGCTTTTGCTCCGCACGCACTTGAGCGAGCTCGGCTATGAAACCGAGGTGGAGTACCAGTTTCACCCGGACAGACGCTTTCGCTTCGACCTGGCAAACGTGGAGAACCGGCTTGGCTTCGAGGCGTGCGGCGGGCAATGGACAGGCGGGCACCGGCACCGAGCAGCGATTACGCGAGACTACGAAAAGCTCAACTTGGCGCAGGTGCACGGCTGGAGATGTTTCTACTTTACGAACGAGCAGATATTAAAGGGCGAGGCATTGGAATGGCTGAAAGAGCATCTGAGTTGAGCGCGGGAGGAACCTTTCTAATGACGCAGACTGTTTTTGACACACCGAGCCGCTAAATCAGCGTGTGGCGACCGCGTGAAGAGTTTCGGTAGAAGTTAAATCTGAAAGGAGAAATATGGAATCAGTACAAGAGCAAATCGGTAGGGCCAGAGCAGAGCAAGAAAAGCTGGCGGCAGAGAAAGCATACTACGGGACACTGAATGAAGCCGCACAGCCGAGTTCACAGGTAGGCGGAATAGGTGCCCAAATCAAGCAAATGAGCTCACGGGAGCGGTTGCTGGACCTCGTTCGCAATCACAAAGAAACGTACATTCGCAAGCTCGTCACTTTGCAGCGAGCAGAAGACAAAATAAACAGCCTGAGACTGTCCGAAGCGGAAGCTGTGCAGGATTTCTTGGACTTGCTTGCGCAGTCGGGCATCTGAAGCCGCACCTCGAATTGACTGGGGCGGTAGCCATGATTGGAGCCGCCCCGCTGGTTCGGGAAAAGAAAGGGAGCAGGTCCATGACGCAAACTAAGCTAGAAGTGGGACAGAAGGTGCTGGTATGGGCAGAAGTCGTCAGTGCTCCAAGCGGCGACTTTGTGGAGGTAAACATTACGCGTGGTGACCAGCCATCGCAAATGGTACGCGTTGACTCGCTCCCCACAGGCAGCGCGGGAGACTCTTCTGAGCCGCAGGGCGCAATCACGGTCACTCCAGCAGGGCCGAATGGACCGTTCGACGCTAAATTCACCAATGCGTTGCATCAAGTTGGCAGGAGCATATCAGGCGACCCGATTTATTCGTCTGACTCACCGAGCGGCGGGAGCAGCGGGATGGCGACCTCCTCAAACGATATTGCTGTGGCTGTGGGCTTGGCCATCTATGCCCGCATGGTGCGGTTGTCTCATGATAGCAACCAAACCGTTAGTGAGAAGCGCGATTACTACGTGACGCTGCGTCAACTGGAAGAAGCCTTTGTTCAGATGCGCGATGAGGTGAGACGATGAATTGCCAACCATTTATTTGCGACGAATGCAGGAAGCTGGACAGGAATTGGTACGACTCTTGCCCTCACGCACCCCAGCAAAACGGAGGCAGCGCGGGAGCAGCGAGCGCGTACAAGGAGCTCCTCAGCGACATGTACGAGGAGCTTAAGCCGGGACCGACTGGCGGGAATGATTACAGTGACGCTTGGCAAGTATTCGGCGAGAGGCTTACTGCGGCGGCGGAGGGCAGGCTAACTTATTTTACTGCGCCAGTCACACCAGGCAGCGCAGGATTGAGAGTTACTGGCGAGCAGTTTAAGGCTGCATATTGGGCTGGATATAAAGGCCCCGCCGAAGAGATGTGGAATCGCATGGCCAATGCGCTCAACGCGAGTTCGTTAGACGCACCTGCCTTTCTCAGCGGATTAGGCAATGAGACGGTTGCTGAGTTTGATGCGCGAGAGCTTGCCGCGGCCCCGCCCCTAGCGGAACTGTTCAAGAACCGCTTTAACGCTGAATACACGCCCGAGTTGGAACAAGAGCTAATCGCCATTATCGAGCGCAAGCGGACTGCGCCTGCGGCCCCGCGTGACATGGAGGACTTGTTTAATGCGCTGACTCCAGAGCAAATAAAGCGCGTCTCGCAAGAAGCTCAAGGCATCCGCTATTCAGACTTCTGGTGGAACGATCTCGCCAAGCGACTAGCTGCGCTGGCCCCTGCACCAGCAGCGGGAAAGTGCCCTAGTTGCGGCCATCGTAACCATGATGGAGTCTCATGCTTGGAGTCGGATTCTTGCGGGTGTGGACAATGAGTGGGTGTAGCGTTTGCGGCAAGCCATCGAATCCAGTCTACATGTGTGACCGCGATGAGTTCGACAACCAGTATTGCGGCGAGTGCTTTGAGAAAACGGGCTGTAATCAGGAACACGATGAGGACTGCGCAACAGCGATTCGAGACTAATAGCTGGAACTCGGCATTTATCGCCATGCGAATTTACGATGAAGTGTTAGCCGATTTGCAGGCGCTGGCTGAAGCACCAAAACAGGAGGGGAAGTGACGAAGCAGAACGAAGCACTGAAGCTGATTTACGGCAAGATTTCCAGCCGAGGATTCTACGACAAGAATGACCTCATCGACATTGCCCTATTGCAGTGGATTCGGGACACAGCCGAAGCTGCGGTAGGTCAAGCGGCCACCCCCGAGGCGAACTTGACGGGGCGACTCACGCGCAAGGAACGCGATGAAGTACTGGTGCTGGCCTCGAATTGCTGGGACCGCGACTGGTTTCCTGAGCAGGAAGCGCAGGATGGATTTATCGCGTGGATTGATAAGCGGCTGTGTGGCGCGGGGCTGCGCGCCAAGCTGGAGGCGAAGGTGAAGGAGTGGCGCACGAACTGTAGCGAGAATAAAGACGCGCACAAAGCGGAAAATAATCTGCTTGGATATGAATACCATCGCGGTGCATGTGAGGCATACCGTCGCGTGGAGCAACTGTTAGGCGAGGGGAAGGAGACGCGCCCATGACCACTAAGCAGGAGCGCAAGCCGAAACCCTGTAGCTGCCGCGACCGCATCATCTGTCCCATTTGCGGACTATGCGAACGTTGCGGAAAGGAAATAAAGAAGCCATGACGCAAAAGCTGGAAGAGAGAGCGCGAAAGTTGGCAAAGTTGCTGGAGCCTCATTTGGGTGATGCCGAGTGGTACACCGAAGAAACAGCAGTAGAGACGATTGTGGGGTGGCTGGCCGGGGCGCTGGCCGCGTGTGCGCTGGAAACGTCTAAGCCGCTAATTGAAGCTGCGACTGCTTTACTCGCTAAGCTTGATGAAATTGAGAGGGACACGTCTGGCATATTCGTGATGGCTCACGTTCACGGAATGCCCTACAAGGGTCCGAATTGGGCGGAAGAATACAAAGCGATGCGCACCACGCTAGAACGCGCAGCGGAGGGGAAATGAAGCGACGTAAACGAGAGGTATTCCGCGGCATTCAGGTGCAGCCGCCGATCTTTACCCCGGCAATGGCAGGAGGTTGCGGCGTGCCAGCAGTTCTGTCGGAGACAGTCTTTACCTACAACATCCCCGTCTACCACTCTGGCGACATGCTGATAAATATTCCGCCGCTGAAAAAGTTCAAAGCTGGTGACAAAGTACGGGTCACTGTGGAGCTGGAACGCGCAGCCCAGCCAGAGACAGGGCAGGGGAGGGGGTCTTCTCACAAACCGAGCGGCGGGCAGCAGCATGGCGACCGCATCAAGGAGGCTGAGCGTGGATGACAAGCGCAAGGGCATGAAGCGAATGATTTGGTATGCCGCTACAGGGCGCTGCATGTGCTGTGGGTGGCCGCTGGCAAAGGACAGGGACTCCGGTTGCGTTCAAGGAGATTGCTCGTTCCGTCCAGCGCATAGCGATTTCATGTACGACGATTGGCGTCTGCATATGGAGATTTTGAAAAACATAACCACGCCGAGGCCAAAACAGGCGATAGCCATGACTGAATCCACGCCGCTGGGTGAAAAAAGGCCGGGGAAGGAGCAGCAGCCCTGAGCGATATTAAGCTGAAAACTGGCAAGGTATTACGAGCCAATCGCGGCATATTAGGCCTAACGCCCGATCTGGAACTGACTGAAGGCTATGACGGTGGATTCTGGTTTGAGGATGATGACCCGGACCCGCAATACCAGCCACTAACTCCAGAAGAGCGAGCTGAAATAGCCGATATGATGATTGACCGCTGGCAGAGGTGGAAAGCCGGGAAAACAGCCCGCCCAGATATAGCAATCCCTGGTGAGGAGTGGCGTGAGAATGAGGCGGAGGGGAGCGTTTGACGGATCGCCGGCGCAAATTGACCGAAGACCAAGTGCGAGGGATACGGGCAGCGCGTGCGGCCGGCCGAACCTACGGACAAATAGCCATTCACTTCAAAGTCGATAGAGCAGTCATCTGGCGCGTAATCAACGGCTTCAGCTACAAATCGTCAACGGAAAATCGTCAACACCTGCCAGAAACACTTGACTCGCCCTGAGTCATAGCGAATCATCAACTTACCACTCTGCATCACGCTGGGGCGCTGGTCGGCCTCCTCCGCTGGCGCCCAGAGCGGGAAAGAGTGGGAAAGCAACACCTTGCGCCTGGGTTCGACAGGCAGCTCCCCATGAAGGAATTCCCATCCCTAAACCCCGCGTAGCCGTCATCCTTGAGGACGGCAGTAATCCTGCCCATCTGTATCAATTCGAAGCGAAATCCCGTGTCGACGAAGGCAAAGCCTTCTGGGATGGAATCGCTTGCGGCTACGACAGCCAATACGATGCCATCCGTATGTTATCCAAACGGGTGAGCGTGCGTGGTGTTTTCGATGAGTGGAAGGCGCGGCCGAGCGGCAATAGCTTACCGGGCTTCAGCTTCACAAGGCATGACAAGGCCCTGCGCGGAGAATTGGTGCTTCAGCTTGTCTGAATCGCGCGAGCACATTGCAGATTACGCATGAGCGGGTATTGATGTGCGAAAGCGAACAGCCCAATCCATTGAGGAACACAAGGCAGCGGTTTCCACTGAGCCCAAAGGGAAGAACAAACGAGGCGACGGGCGTGGCAAGCACCCAAACTCCCGAAAGGGAGACACTAATCTCAAACCGTTCCCCCCTGGCGTGTCAGGAAACCCCGGAGGCTTACCCGGTACGGACATTGCTGCGCTTATCGCTCGCCGCGCCTTCGAGCAGAATGAACAGCAGGTCACAGAGGGCATGGTCGCTCAGCTCCGTAAAGGCAATGCCTACGCTTTCAGCGTCCTCGCGGACCGAGCCTACGGGAAAGTGAAAGAGACGCAGCAAGTGGAACTGACTGGGCCTGGCGGCAAGGCATTGGCGATCACGATAAAACTGGTGAAGGGCGATGGCGGCGGCAAGTCCAAGTCTTGAACTCACGGCTGAGTTTCCCGAGAAGCTGCAATTTCTCTTTGAGCCTCATCGGTACAAAGTTGCGAAAGGCGGGCGAGCTGGCGTGAAGTCGTGGAATTTCGCGCGGGCATTGCTGCTGATTTGCGCGCAGCCGTCTTTGCTGTGGCCGGGACGGACAGAGGCTCCGCGTATTCTTTGCGCCCGCGAAACGCAGAAGTCTATTGGGGAGTCAGTCCATCATCTCCTTGAGGAGCAGATCGGCCTATTAGGATTGGGGAAGTTTTACGAGGTCCAACAGTCGGTAATCCTATGCAAGAACGGTGGGCAATTTGCCTTTGCGGGGATTCGGCAGAACGTTGCGAATATCAAGTCGTTCGAGGGGTTTGACATCGTTTGGGTAGAGGAAGCGCAGCGCGTCTCGAAGAATAGCTGGAACGTGCTCATTCCTACCATCCGCAAAGAAGGCTCTGAGATTTGGGTATCGTTCAACCCGGAGCTTGAGAGCGATGAAACCTTTCAGCGGTTCGTGGTGGCGCCGCCGACCAATGCGGTGGTAGTGCATACCACGTTCCGTGACAATCCCTGGCTGTCTGAAGTCATTAAGCAGGAGATTGAGGACTGCCGGCGACGTTCAGACGACGATTATCAGCACGTGTATGAGGGTCACTGCAAGCAAGTGGTAGAGGGCGCGATTTACAAGAAAGAGGTTCTCGCCGCCGAAAAGAATGGCCAGTTTACCCGCGTGCCTTACGATCCAACCCATCCTGTCAATACGTTTTGGGATTTAGGATTTGGCGACAATACCTCCATTTGGTTCGAGCAGAGCATTGGGTTCGAGTTTCGATTCATTGACCACCTGAGCGGGTCATTACAGGCGCTGAGCTACTACCTCAAGGCCATGCAGGAGCGCGGATATACCTACGGCCTGCATTACCTGCCGTGGGATGGTGCGGCGAAAGAGTTGGGCACTGGGCGTTCGATCCAAGAGCAAATCCAGGCGGTCTACGGCAAAGAGAATGTACGCTGCGCGAAGAAGCTCGCCGTAACGGATGGTATTGAAGCGGTTCGCGCGATCTTCCCCAAGTGCTACTTTGAGCGTGAGAAGTGTGCGGACGGCCTGCAATCACTTCGGCACTATCGCTACGCCTACGATGAGAACTTGCGTACCTTCAAGCGCGAGCCTTTGCACGATTGGGCCTCGCACGACGCGGATGCATTGCGCACAGCAGCGGTGGCCGTGAAAGAAGAAGCGCGGCCAAAGCAGACGAGTGAGCCAGTGACTAGTTCTTATTTTCCCCGCGGTGACGGCGCATGGATGAGCTGAAGGAGGCTCCGATGGACAAAGGCGTAGCGGTAGCAGAATCAACAAAGAGCAAGAAAGTTCCGAAAGTTATCGACCATTTGCGTATTAGCCGATCGCTCGAAGGCGGCCATGTGATTGAGCACCACTACACCAGCTATCAGCATGAGCCGAAGCCGTACAAATTCGGCAAAGAAGAAGGCGGGCGCGCAGCGGCACATATTGCGCGTCACGCTGGCCTACCACATCCGAAGTTGGGCGAGCAAGAGGGCTCCGAATCCGAATCAGAGGTCGAATAGATGCCCGCCTTCCTCGAAGCCAAGCTTAAAAAAGAGTATGGCAACAACAAGCACGCCATCTACGGAACCATGAACAAGGTCGGTGCTATGCGCGGCAATAAAGAAACCAAGAAGGGCCGCGCGATGCAGAAGAAGCATGACCGCAAGATGAGCGGAAAGCTGAGCGAGATGGCATGAAGGACTTTGCCGAAATAATCGGCGAGCCCTACGTGGGCCGCCAAAAATCCAAGCGGGAAATTCGCGACACCACGCATGGCAAGCCTGAGAAGCCTGCGAACTATGTGTATGGCCAGAAGCTCTCAGAGTGGGATTCATCGCTACCAGTGGGCAGTCTCTCGCGCGATGCATTTATCCGCCGCGTCGAGCCGATGCGGGACCGTATTTTAGTGCAGCTCATTTCGACTAAGCAGCAAGGCTCAATCACGCTGACGGACCCTGAGCCACTGATCGGCGGGTGCCGCAAGGCGGTGGTGCTCAAGACGGGGCCTGGGAAGCGCGTGCCGGGTGAGTGGTGGAAGCGCAGTAAGCCGCTGTTCCTCTCGATGGATGACGCTGAAACTAGCAAGGAAATATCCGTGCCTGTGGTTGGAAGCGACTGGGAATGGATTCTCGGCTATCGCCAGCCTCTAAGCGTGCAACCCGGCAACGTCGTGCTCATTGGCAACTGGGTAGACCTCGAAGTGGAAGATGTAGCGCTGTGTCAAGAAGCGGATATTCGCGTTCGACTCTAAATGGCCGTAGTCCTTTCCTCGAAATCCAAGAAGCGCGATAAGAAGCTGGACGCTGATGACGAGCTTATCGCCAAATCCCTGAAACGCTTTCAGATCACGGCTGATACTGAATCCGAAAGCCGCAAAAAAGAGCTTGAGGACTTGCGCTTCTCTATCGGAACAGGCCAATGGGATGAAGCGGTCAAGGCCAACCGGGAAGTCGAAGGCAAGCCCTGCCTCACCGTTAACCGCGCCAATGCGTTTCTTCGTCAATACACTGGCGATGAGCGCCAGCACAGGCCGTCCATGCTGGTGAATCCCGTTGGCTCAGGCGCCGACATCGAAGTAGCCAAGATTCACCAGGGAAGCTTACGGCACATCGAAGTGGCCAGCTTTGCCGACATCACCTACGACGATTCCTACGACATGATGATGCGGATTGGCCGCTGTCCGTGGCGCATCAAGACGGACTTTGTTTCGGATATGTCGTTCGACCAAGAGCAGCGCATTGAGCCAATCGCTAATCCCTTTGCCGCTTACCTTTCGCCCGTTCGCAACATGCTTGGGCAAGACCCATTGTGGGCGCACGTTGTCGAGGATCTGAGCAAAGAAGAGTACGAAGCTAAGTACGGCAATTCGCAGATGGCCCAGCTTCATTTCCCGACAGACATTGGCAATCCAGCGCCTGATTGGGTGACGAAAAACGGTGCGCGCATCGCGGAGTATTGGTGGATTGAGCTCCAGCCAGAAACAATCTGCCAGCTTGCCGATGGCAGCGTGAAGCTGAAGAAGGATTTGACCCGCTTAGAAGCGATGGCCATTGACGACGAGCGCGAGACGGTTGTTCGTAAAGTCTGCTGCGTGAAACACAACGCCATCGAAGTGCTGGAGACCTACGAATACCTCGGGAAATACATTCCGCTGGTCGAAGTGAACGGCCTACGCCTGAACGTCAACGGGAAAATCTACAGCGCCGGCATGGTGCGCGACTACCGCGATGCGCAGCGTATTTATGACTTCATGGTGACGCGCCAGGTTGAGCAAATCGACGCGCAAGGCAAAGATCCACTGTTTGCGGCAGTGGGAAGCACCACGAATCTGGAAGAGATGTATCGGATGATGAACCGCAAGAACTTCCCGATCGTTCCCTACTATGCGTATGACGAAAACGGCAAGCCGCTGCCCCCGCCGAGCCGCGCGAATCGCAATGTAGACATTCAGGGCATGGGAGAAATCATCAAGCAGGCCGATTACGACATGAAGGCGGTAATCGGCATTTACGGGCCGCGCGTGGACGAGCCGGGGATGCAAGCGGAATCCGGTTTCGCCATCATGACGCGGCAACAGCAGTCGGATACTGGCATGGTGAGTTGGTCAGACAACCTCAACCGTGCGATCCGCTGGCAAGGCACGATTTTGTTGGACCTGTGGCCACGCTACGTCACGGTGCCTAAGTTGCAGCGCATTATCAATCCCGATGACAGCGTGAAGCATGCGGCAATCTTTAATTCACAGCTTGGCGCAAGCCAAGAAGATGCCGCGCATTTGCTCGACGGCGAGGCAATCAAAAAAGCCTACGACGTTGGCAAGGGCGAGTACGACATAACGCTATCGAGCGGCCCGATGAATCAGACCGCGCGCCAAGAGGCGTTTAAAGCGCTCACCTATGTCATCACGCAGAAGCCCGAAATGATTCAGTTTCTTGGCGATATTTGGATGCGTAACGCAGATTTCGCGGATGCCGACATTGCCGCCAAACGATTCAAGAAGATGCTGCCTCCACAGTTGCAGGACGATAACGCGGACGACGCTCAGGCGCAGGTTACGGCCTTGCAATCGCAGCTTGCGGCGTTGGGCCAGCAGCAGCAACAGCTTGTCGCGGAGTTGGCGAGGGCCAGCGATACGATTCGCACTGACCGGCTGGGCAATGAAACCAAGGAACGCATTGCCGGATTGAACTCCCAGACGCAGCTTGCTTTGCAGATTCTCAAGACCGAGGGAGCGGCTGGGCTCGCTCATGCTCAAGCGGTTTACGACACCATCAGCCATCGCATGGAATTGCTGCATGAATCCATGACGCCGGAGCAGGATGCTGGCGCCGCTCCGCCGACGCCGGAATTGCCCGGTAAGGTAGAGCCCAAGGTTCAACCAATCACGCCGGCTGCGCCGACCGTACCAGTTCCAGGGAGCACAGGTTAGTGAAAATAAAACTCGCGGTCTTCCTCATCATTGTACTGATGATTGGCGGAAGTGTGTTCGCCCAGATCGGCAATATCACCAACCCCGTTACTGGCGTTCTGTCTGTGCAAGATGGGGGCACATGCTCGACGGCCAATTCCTACGTCACGCAGCAGCTCCCCGTAAATGCTTCCACTACAACGGTCAACCTGGCCGGAACCTTTTCCGCAACACTGACCGTGCGCGAATCGAACAATGGCGGAGCAAGCTGGACGACGGCAGGAACTTTATCGTCTGCCGGTACTAGCACCTATTCCACTAACGGCTTCTCACATCTCTGCGTGGACCTCACGGCGTACACGTCTGGCAACATACAGGTGTCGATCTCCACGGGCCTCTTGCAAGTGCAAAGCGTAGTGTCAGGCGGCTCCTCTTCAGTGAGCAGCCTGAAGGGCGTAATCGATGCCACTATTGCTGGGCAAGGATTTACGCCTGCTACGGGTGGTGCGCGATGGGTGTCTGATGCGGTTCTGACGGTTAGCAGCCCGACAGTCACATCCGCTACGGCTGGATGGTCCGCTGCAACCGACCAAGGGGCAGGGCATGTCATCTGGTGTACGTCTGGCGGTTCCGTCGGTGGAGGGCAGGTCAATGGCGTCCTGAACGTTCCGAAGTCCTCTATCACGGTAGTAAATGCCACCACGGTAACGGCGGGAAGCAACGCCTCCGCCAACGCTACCGGAGCGTCCTGTGCTTTCGGCGTGGACAATGACGACGTTGGACTCAATGCGGCATGGACACAGACTGGGAGCAAGGGTGGCGGTCCCTGCGGTACGGTCCTGCTAAGTTCCAGTTTCATTGTCGAGAATGCGGTTTTCGTTTCCACCCCAGCCTGTAATAACGCCCAGACAGGCGGCAGTAGCCGAGGCATGCAGGTTATGGGCTGGAGTCGCACGCAGAATCAGCTTCTCATTGCCCCAACTTTCGTTACCACGAGTTGCACTGGCGTGCTTCAGAGTTGTGTGGGCGGCGTACAGGGCACAACCCTGATGCACTTCGGTGTCTTTGGCTTGAACTACTGCAATGTCCCGAATCCCGGCTCGCTCATCAGCGTTTTTGGGCTGACGACTGATACCTATATCTACGATGTGTTAGGGGAGGGCTGGGCTTGCGGGGTCGCGGATACAAACGTCATGGGCGTTCGGCTCGGGACTGTCGGAGAGATTGTTTGGTACGGAGTATTTGACGCGATAGGAAACGTTACCTGCCGGAACGAAACGGGTTCCGGCAGCGTAATGACCGATACATTTTGCGGAGACTCTTACGCTGAGTCTCTCATTATCATGCCTAACTCATCGTTGCAAACCAAGGGCGGAGGGTACGGCATCACTTCCAAGCCGAATGGTGCCATTGTCCACAATTTTGGGATTTGGTGGAGCAACCACGAAAGAATTGCGGGCTATGGCGGCAACGCTCAGGTTGCAGTTCAGACAGAACCGGGAGGCGGAACGACAAACATCACCTACCTTGACGGTATGAATTTCGGGATGACTGGGAACGCCAGCTCGACCGGGCTTTACTGTCCAGCCACAGGAACAAGCTCCACCGTTTATTCACGAAACGGATTCCTGCAAGGCGGCTCCAGCAACTTCGCCGTGTTTAACACCGCCTCGTCCAACGTCTGCAAGTTCCACGACCAAGGTGGTAACACCTTCGTAAACAATGTGAGCAACGGAGCGGGTAGCGCATGGTTTACGGACACCCCAGGGAGTACGTTTGGCGGAACGCAGGCGGGGATTGCTCCAACGTGCGCGGCGACAACTGGCGGCACCGCCTGTTCCTTGGTGGCTGGCAGCACAAACGAAAAAGGGACGGTCAGGATTACTGCCAGCGCGGTTGCAACGGGCACCGTGACTCTAACCTATGCCGGGACGTTCGCGGGGGCGACGAATACAACGCCATCCTGTCATTTCGACTATGCCAATACTGGAACTGGCGCATGGTCACTGACTGCGACCACGCCCATTGTGCTAACGACGCGCTCCACGACCGCTCCAGTCATCAACTGGAATCAAACCGGAGCACTTACAGCAGCTTCAACCTACGACATTGATTACACCTGTTGGGCGAGGTAAACGATGAAACTGATTTTACTTCTCGCGCTTTTCCAGCACATCGACGGGCGCATTCTAACCAGCGAACCGTGGGACTTTTCCGGCGTAGTGACGGAGCGGGTATCGGGCTATGGTCAAGGCGAAGGAATCATTTCCGTGGACCTACCGGAATCTGTGACGACTCCAGCGTGTACCTGGGTAGACACCGAAGACAATAAGCATTTGCGATTCGGCAAGGTCACAAAGCAGCGCGTGACCATCATCACCACTGGCATTGGGCACCACATCACCGCGAAGTGTCACATTACGAAATACAGGCCATTTATCAAATGGCCCAAGGATGTGCAATGAAACCCCTCCTCCTCCTCGCTCTCCTGCTTGGAAACAAAACGAAAGGAAACATAAATGTCTAAAGGAATCATCCTGAAGTCTGCCAGCCACGAAGAAAGCGATGAGGTACGCCAGGCAAACCTCGAAGCCGTAATGACAAAAGCTGGCTACGAGGTCGAGAAGCCCGAAGGGGCTGCTCCTGAAGTCGTTGCGGAGCCGGAGCGCGATGCCTTCGACACCGAAGAGGAATTTGAAGTGGCGCATGTCGAGTGGCAAGAGAAACAGGAAAAGCCAGCCGCAAAAGCTGACGAGGATGACGAAGAGGAAGAGGCTCCGAAGAAGCCGAGCCGGAAACAGCGAGCCATCGACCGCGCCACTCGTCAGCTTCAGGACGAGCTGAAAGAAACAAAAGACCGCCTCGCGGCCCTCGAAGGAAAGAAAGAGGCAAAGGTCGAAGCCCCGAAGGAGCAGGCGCGGCCAAAACGTGCCGACTTTGACACGGACGAAAAATACGAAGATGCGTTGCTTGCTTGGGGCACGCAAAAGGCCCTCGCTGACAAGGCTCTGAAAGACGCTGAATCTGCAAACAAGACGCGCTTCGACCAAAACCTCGCCAACTATGCCTCTCAGCTCGAAGAGGCGAAGGAAAAGTACGAAGACTTCGATGAAGTCGTCAATCAAGACATTTTTATTGGGAAAGAAGCCCAACTAGCGATCTTAGAACTGGAGAATGGCGCCGAAGTGATTTACTACCTTGGGCGTCACCCAGTTGCAGCAGCAAAACTCGGTGAATTATCTCCAATCTCCGCCGTTATGGAAGTCGGTCGCCTCTCCGCGAGGCTGAAGACTGGCTCGCCTGCAACCAGCGATGCTAACGACGGAGCTCCTATTAAACCCAAACCCAAAGTGCCGGCTCCGGTGCGGACCGTGAACACTTCGGGAACCACATCCGCTCTCACCTTTGCGGAAATTGCCGCCAAGCCCAGTTATCCAGGCAAAGCCAAGGATCTGAAGCGCGCAGCGTCCGCAGGGCGATAGAGCAGAAGGAGCCTTAATTGGCAAACGTACTTCTTACCCGACAGGAGATCAGTTGGAAGAACCTATTGGTTCTCGAAAACTCGATTTCCTTCACCAAAAAGGTTGACCGCCAGTACGACGATAAATTCGGCAAAGCTGGCGCGAAAATCGGTTATCTCATCAACATCCGCAAGCCCGCGCGTGCAGTCAGTACCGCAGGGCAGGGCATTCAGTTGCAGGACTACATTGAACGCTCTGTGCCTTTGGTGCTGAACAAGCAATACCAGCAGGCGCGCGGATTCACCTCTTCCGATATGGCATTGAGCCTCGATGACTTCACGAACCGGGTCACCAAGCCGCTCATCGTCCAGATCGCCAATGACATCGATTACGACGGTTTGCAGCGTTTCATCGACGTGCCTGCTGAAGTTGGGACGCCCGGTACGGTCCCCAGCACCGCAGACACGTATCTGAACGTTTTGCAAATCCTCGCAGACGAAGGCTTCCCGATTGATGACGAAGAGAGCTTGTCAGTTCACATCGCGCCGCGTATGCAGCGGGCCATCTTCCCTGCATTGCAGGGATTGATCACCAATGCGGGCGGCACGGCGTCTCTGGGCTTCTTGCGCAACTTGAAGCCTGGCAAGGGCGGCCAAGATGATTACATGAAGGGGCTCGTCGCTGAAGGGCTGGGCTTCGAGTGGTTCATGTCGCAGAACGTTCCGACGTTCAAGACTGGAACGCAAGGCGGCACGCCTCTAGTCAACGGAGCGAACCAGACTGGCTCCAACATCGTCACAAACGGCTGGACCGCAGCAACTCAGGTGCTGAACGTTGGCGACATCATTTTCTTCGCTGGCGTCCACCGCATCAACCCGCTAACCCGTCAGTCCACTGGCGACCTACGGCCTTTCGTCGTACTCGCCAACGTGAACTCGGATGGCGGCGGCAACGCCACAATCCCAATCGCGTGCGTGGACGGTGACGGCCTCACGCTTGGCGGTCCCTACCAGACTGTAGACGTTTCACCGGCCAACGGTGCGGCGATTACGGTACAGGGCGCAAGCGCGGTGCAGTCCTACCGCGGCATCGGCTTCCATCCTACCGCTTTCACTTTCGGCTGTGCGGACCTCGAGACTTACGAAGGCCAGCACATCATGGAAATGGCCGCGGATAAGGAACTTGGCTTGGCGATCCGCATGTGGGCGCAACCCGACATCAACACCGACCGTTTGCTGATGCGCTTGGACACGCTTGGCGGCTGGCTAACCCAGTATCCGCAGGGCGCAGTCAGGATCGCGAGCTAAGGGAGAAAACAACGAACATGAAAACACTACAAAAAGCAGTTCTCATTCTCGCGGCGGTCCTGAGTTTCTGCGGAATCTCGCAGGCCCAGGTCGCACTGACACAAACCACGCTCACATCAAGCGTAAACGGCCCCGCGCTGTATGCCGGCACTTCGGCGACGATTGACCAGTGCATGTTCCTTGCTTCTGTGACTGGTATCAGCACGCCTCCTTTGCCGGGTTCGCCGGTCAGCGTTATTTACGTTGGCAGGGAAGCGCTGGGCGTGCTGACGGTCAACACCTCCATCAAAAGCGTCTGCGGTTTTCGTGGCTATCTTGGTACGCAAGCCGCTCCGCATCCGTCTGGTGACATGGTGTTGATTTCTAACGCCTATCAAACAAACGTCCAGTATGGAGCGAACCCCATGCCTTCTGGGTTCTTCCAGCAAGACCCGCCGATTGGTGGCGGTTGCACGGCAGCGAACATACCTACTACGCCGTGGGTGAATATACTCACGGGCGCTCAGTGGTTGTGTTCTCCGATCACCGGCACTTGGGTTCCTGGTTTTCAGAACCCCTGGGCTATTGATTCCGCTTCGCAGACGGCAACGGTTCCTGCGGCTGCTGGTACGGTAACTCCCACTGGCCCGTTATTTGTCATCAGCGGCGCTGGTGCCATCACTGGCTTCGTTGTCCCGATTGGCTGCAATGCTACGGCGGTGGGCGGTTGCTCCTTCACCGTGATTGCTGCTGCCGGTTCGACGTGGACTTGGACCGCAGCTGGAAACATCATGACGGCGGGAACTGGAACCCCTGGCCACACATTCACGTTTACGTGGTCGGCGAGCTTGTCCAAGTTCGTGCCTTCGTCCTTCACGTAATTTAACCTTCAACCAAGGGGGATGCGCTTTCCCGGCATCCCCTCACTTTAAAAGGAGAAGAAAATGAAATTGGATGGTACAGACACAATCAAGCCGACACCTTTCGATGCGCACGAGCAGGTAGTGCGCGCGCCGCATACGCATGAAGCTCCTGCCAATGCGAGCGCCGAAGCTCACGAAGCCAGCGGCTACAAGCCCGCGGATTATGAGCATCAGGAGTATCCGAAGGCCGTAGCGCACGACAAAGAAACTGGCGATCCGGTCATCGCTAAGGACGAAGCCCACGAAGCCGAATTGCTGGCTGGAAAGGGGGAATAGATGGGGAACATCGAAGATCCCGCCAAGCAGGAAAAAATCCGGCGCGGGCCGCACCAGTTTGTGCATGACCCGTCCAAGGGGCAATTCGGCATCTACGTCGAAAAGCCCTACCATCACCAGGAGTATCCGAAAGTGATGGACAAAACGCCCTGTCCGCAACTGAAAGACTTCAAGGGCAAGCCCGACGCCGACATCCTCTTGGACAATGCCCGCAAAGAGTGGGACACACTGCAAACGCAAAGCATCGTCCACAACAAGGCCGAGGAAGAGAAGTGGCTGGACGAGCACAAAGACGACCAGGCGCTGACGGTGCAGGACCGCCAGTATCCGAAAACGATGGACCGCATGCCTGCGCCGCTACCCGAAACATTCGACACCTTGGAGGCTTACCGGGAAGCGAAGCAGGCATGGAAAGAGCAGGTCACCGCGAGCATCGTGCATGACAAAGACGAAGAACAGCTTTGGCTGCGCGAGCATGGCGGCGAAGCACCGAAGCGCAAGGGCAAGGCAAAAGCGGCCTAGTGCCAGCTATTTGTTTCGGAGCAGAGATAAGTTTTCCCGTCAAGTTGGAGTAATTGGCCAGTGATGCAACTGTTCGGATGTGCCTTCAATTCCAATTCGAGTTGAATGCGCCCTTCATGTTCACCAGATCGAAATGCTCCATAGCATCCAGCGAAATAAATACCTAATGCGCCCAACAAAAGCAGGCTGTTTTTAGTGGACACCAAATGGCTAACCTCGGCGCAAACATTCCCGTTCAGCGGTCTGCTCAGCAGTTCATCCAAAGCGGGCTGCGTCTAGTCGGTTCCCTGCGTTCAGGGCAAAACCTGAGCGCGGCGGAACTGACAGACTCCCTGCAAGTCTTGCAGGACATGGTGGACGCATGGAGCGCGGAACGGCTGATGATTTACACCGTTCCGTATACCACGCTTGACCAAAACGGAGTCGCGCTTACCCTCTCTGCGGGGAAACAGAAGTACACGCTCGGTAACGTCAACGGGAATGAAAATTTCCTGTTGCCGCGCCCGCCGAAAATCGACCGCGCCTCCATCGTAATCAATGCCAGCGCATCGACGCCCATCGAAAAACCGATGGAGATGTATGACGATGTGCGTTGGCAGAGCATCCCCAACAAATCGACGCAATCACTCTATCCAGAAGTCTGCTACGTGGAACCGACTGTCGATGGCACAGATTGGCTGCTTTACTTCTGGCCCATTCCAACGCAGGTAAGCCCTGTCGTGCTTTATCCGTGGGCCGCGCTGAATCAGTTCCCGAACTTGCAGGCGAAGTTCTTCTTCCCTCCAGCCTATATCCGGGCGATTCGCTTCAACCTCGCGGTGGACCTAGCGGCGGAATTTCCCTGCGACATGCAGAAGCTCCAGCTAGTGATGAAGATTGCAGACCAAGCGAAGAACGTCATCAAGTCGCTGAATCTGGCATCTGTGGCGATGAAGGAAGCGGTTTGCGATGCGGCGATTGTAGGTGCGAGCGGGTCAAGAGGAAACATCTACAGCGGCTCTGCGTCGCGGAGTCACAACAATTAGATTCGGTTTCGTGGGGGGGTCGGATCAGTCCCAGTCGCCGCTGGCGAATACCGAGCTTTCCATCAATTTCTATCCCGAAAAAACAGAGTCAGAGAATGCACGCACGGGTTGGATGCAACTGTTCACCCCAGGTGTCAGTCTGCTTGCCACACTTGCCCCTGGCCTGCCTTCGGTGCGCGGCTCGATTACGGTGAGTGGACGAACGTTCAAGGTGGCTGGCACGCATCTGTATGAGATCACGGCCAATGGAGTCACAGACTACGGCGGGAATCCCGCAACCGCAAACAACAACATCGTGGATGATGGACTTCCGGCTGTGATGGTCGCAGGTGGAACTGCGAGCGGCGCTTATCCGGGGCAAATCCTGATTTCGAGCGGTGGCACGCTGACTGCCTTTGTCCTGCCGACAAACTCCTTCGCGGCGATTACCGGAGCGCCAGCGAATATCCTGATGGTGGACTTTCTTGATGGTTTCTTTATCGCGCTCAGTTCGGGGAATACGTGGCAGGTATCGAACGTCGAGGACTGCACGAACTGGAGCGGGCTGTCCATTTCCCAGGTGTCTGTTTTCTCTGACCAGCTTCTCTCTCTCATTGCCAGCAATCGCCTCTTGTGGGTGTTCGGAGCGAAACGCGCAGTCGTCTACTACAATGCTGGCCTGCCCATTTTCCCGTTCGCCGTTGCCAATGGCGGCTTCCTCGAAGTTGGCATCCTCGCACAGTTCTCCGTGGCGCGTGTTTCCCTGGCTGCAGGAACGACAATTATGTGGCTGGGCGGAGATGAGCGCGGCGCCGGCGTGGTCTACGCGGCAAACGGCTTCACGCCTCAACGGTTTTCCAGTCGAGCCCTCGAATACTTCCTCTCGAAGAACACAATCTCCGATGCCGTGGGCTTCGCCACGCAAGAGCAAGGCCACAACTTCTACTGGCTATGGTTTCCAACCGCAAATGCTACATGGCGACTCGACGCCGATCTGGGCAAGTGGCACCAGCTCAGCTCTCTTGTCAAAGGCCAGCCCGGAGCGCATCTCGGGCGCTGCCATACCTACAATGCTGCGCTGGGCGGGCACATCGTAGGCGACCGGACCAATGGCAACGTCTACGTGATGGATTCCAAGTTCCTGAACGAGAACACCGGGGCGGGAGTTTTTACGCCGATCATTCGGACGCGCATCGGGCCAACGATTTCCAGCGAAACGGCAGCGCATACGGTTCCTATAAACGAGTTCCAAGTTGATTTTGAAGTAGGGCTTGGGCCGGAACCGCCGCTCAAAGATGCGGTCGGCAATCCTCGTGACCCAATGGCGATGTTCTCGTACTCCGAAGATTACGGAAAAACGTGGACTCCCGAGCGCATGATTCCGTGCGGACAGGCTGGGAACTTCCAAGTAGAGGCGCGCGACACACGCTTAGGAAGCTGGCGGCGATGGACACCGAAAGTTACCGTTAGCGACCCGATTCCGTGGCGCATCGTTGACGCCTACACGAACGGCACGCAAGACAGTTCGCCAAGAATGGCGAAGAGTTACGCGAAGATTCTCTAAATGGACCTCATAGAACAGATGCCCTCGGCTTCGACGTTCGACACTGGAAAGCTGCCGACACTCGGCTGGATTCGCTGGATTCAGTCGCTTGTGGACCTCATCAGCCGTGTAGTAGTAAATCGAGTTACTGCGAGCACTAACGCCACAGCCGTGAACTTGAACGGTGCAGCGCAATCAACGGGCATTGGGACAGGTACGATTACGCCGAAAAGATATAGCGAATTATGGGTGTCTGCGCGTGCGACGTTCAACATCAGCGCGGGTGGCGCTCTGCGGCTTCGCGTCTATCGAACGACTGGCGCAATTCCCGCAAACGGTGCCGCACCGAACGGCGGTGATGCGATTGTGGGTGGCGATGACTTCGCCGGGCCTGCAACGGTGGCAGGCCAGAACACGAACGGCTCTCTGTCATGGATCGACAGCGGACTGAGCGCGAATCAGGCGTACCGCTATTACTTCGCGTTTGTGGGCACGAATGCTTTGGTGGGGAACCTTGTGAACACGTCTAGCTTGCAGGTGTCGGAGCTTTGATGGAAGTCCGAGCGGCCACCTTCCGCGATATGAAAAAGCTCAGCGACCTGTCCGTCTCGCTCGGCAATGTTCCGTTTATGTTGGGCCAGTGTTTGGCAAGCCTGCTCATCGAAGAAGATGAAATTGCGGGGTTCGCTGCCGTGCAATCTGCTTGGCACGCGGCGGGCTCGTGGGTCAAAGAAGAGCATCGCAAGCAAGGCCACACCTACGAACTGCGCAACTGCTTGGACACCGAACTGCGAAGGCTGGGGATTAAAGTTTATTTCGCCATTCCCGGCAATGACTTCGAGAAGACGCTGTTTGCGAAGTACGGCCACACAACGGAGCACACGGTACAGGTGAGGCACCTCTAGATGCCATTCGGCGGATTGCTCACAGCGGGAATCGGTGCGGCGGGTTCTATCTTCGGCGGACTCTTCGGCGCGAACGCAAGCTCCAAAGCCTCGCAGCAGTACATCGACGCTCTCAAGCAGGCGCAAGGCTCGCTCACCGACACCGAGAACAAAGGGCTTGCTAATTTCCAGCCTTACCTGTCCGCAGGCTCAGGCGCGACAGGGATGCTCTCGGACATGCTCAAGACTCCGGGGCAAGGGCTGCTGACGCCGTGGACGAACACCTTCCAAGCGCCAACGGCAGAGCAGGCCGCGCAGACGCCGGGTTACCAGTTCCAGTTAGAGCAAGGCAACAACGCAATTCAGAACTCTGCGGCGGCAAGGGGCGGATTGCTTTCAGGCGGCACCCTTGCGGATATGAACAAGTTCTCGCAGGGGTTGGCGAGTGAGAATTATCAGAACACGTTCAGCAATTCGCTCACGCAATATCAGAACGCTTACCAGTCCTTCCTCAACAACCAAAATAACACCTACTCGCGGCTCATGGGCCTCTCGAATAATGGCCTTAGCGCCTCGAACAGTGCGGGGAACCTCATCAGCGGAATCGGCGGCGACATAGCGAGCCTCTACGGACAGCAAGGCGCGGCACGAGCGCAGGGAACCATCGGCTCAGCTAACAGCCTCGTAGGAATGATTCCCGGACTCACCGGCAACCTCTCGGACATCCTCAACATACTCAAGGGCAACGGCGGCGGCAGCGGCGGACCTGGCAACGGTGATTTTGGCGGGGAGGTGACACACTAAAATGGCCTTCCAACTCCCAATAATGCCCAACTTCAATGTTCAGCAACCCCCGCCATTTGACCCACTGGCGCAGCGGCAGAAACAGGCCACTCTCAGCGGGATGCTCAGCGAGAATGCACTCCGCCAGCAGCTTGCTCCGCTTCAGGTGCAGGAGCAGCAGCAAAAGGTGCAGCAGGCCACCACACAGAACCAATTGCAACAGCTCGAACTGCAATCGCAGCAGGGAATTATTAAGGCATTCAGTAATCCTGACTTCGTAAAAAAGGTTTCGGCTACCGATACTACTGCGCCGGGCGGCGCGGGCTTTGATCCCGATGCCATGATTAATGAACTCACTACGAATTATGGCGTCCAACCGCAACAGGCGCAGGCCGTTGTTGACCACTACCTGAAACGCTCACAGACGCTGGCTGAAATTGCCAAAACGAACGCTCAGGCGGGAGAAGCGCAATCCGCGATGCGGGACAAAGGATACAAACTACTCGCCGACAAGATTGGCTCAGTCCTCGACACGCCAGCAGCAAAGGCCAAAGATGCCATGACCGCATTGGCTCAGGACCTGGTGAAGAATCAAAAATCCTATGCGGGCGTGCCGCAAGACGATTTGGCGCATATTTTTCAGGCCGCCACGGCGGGGGACATCGAAAAGTTACAGGCAGCGGCGGGAGGTATCGGACTCGACGCAAAAATCGCCGACTTCCACAAGTCGAAACAAGAAGCGGTAAATGCTACACCTGAAGGCGCGGCGGCGAAGTCATCGGCGGAGGCTAAAGCCAAACTCGCCGTGGAGGGCAGCCCAGAAGCGCTCGCATTGGCAGGGAATAAGGCGAAGATAGAGGCGAACGCCCGCCAGCAAGCCGCACAGGGCGATCCGAAAGTAGCAGGGAAGATGCTGGCCGATGGTTCGCTGACCCTTGCGGACCTCAAAACTCGCGGGACAACGCCTCAATTCATCGAGCAGGCGACGGCGGAAGCTCAGAAACTCGACCCGAAATACAATCCCGCAGATGAAATGATCGCCGAGCACGTTGCGAAGTCAGGAACGGCCAATCAGTTCTTCGGTTCGGCCAACTCTCTCATTACCAAAGGTGGAACGCTCGACCAACTGGAAGCGCAGGGTAAGAAGATCCCAGAGCACGACTTGCCGGTGCTTAACACGATTGATGATTGGCAGAAGGTCGCACGCGGCAAGGGGCCGCTGGCTGGATATGCAGCTACGGCGCTCGGTGTAGCTGACGATTACGGCAAGGTCATGGGCGGCGGGAATGCATCAGACCACGCCAGAGATGCGGCATTGCAGTTATTCGCCAAAGCTGCCAGTCCAGAACAGCGCGCCGATGCAATCCAGTCAACCCGCGATGCCGTTCAATCCCAGCGGGATTCGCGCATCGGGAACAATCAATTCATGAAGAGGCAGTATGGCGCCGAAGTGTCGAAGGGTGCTGGTGCGGAGGCAACGGGCCACGTCATTGCCATCGGTGACAAGAATTATCAATACAAAGGCTCAGGAGACACCGCAGACCTGAAGAACTATACGGAGGTCAAGAAGCCTTGAGTTTACCTCCTGGCGCAACTCTGCTAAGCGGGAAAGTGCCAATGCCGCTGCCACCTGGCGCAACGCTGGTTTCCGGTGGCGCGTCTACCGCACCAACGGCAAAGCCAGGCATGGGCGCAGCGGCTCTCGGCGACCCCAATGAAGACATCAGCACTGGGCCAGAAGGCTCAATGCCGCTCAATCGATTGATGTCTCCGGAATCGCAAAGGCAAGCCACCAAGGGCGGCCTTGGTTTTGCCTCGCTGATACCGCTAGCATTTGTTCCTGAAACTTGGCCGCTTATTGGCAAGATCGGCGCCGCGGCGGGCGTTGGTGCGGCCACTGGTGCGGCTCAAGGCGCTGTCGCCGAGCATCCATCGGGCCGAGACATCCTCAAGAACATGGGCGAGCAGGGAGCTTCATACGGAGGCGGGGAACTAACAGGTGGCCTTCTCCAAAAGGCGTTCGGGTTTCTGCGTAGTCTCAGGGGCGTCAAACAAGCGGCAGAGGCCAGCAAAGCAGAAGAGGCGGCGACATCGGCGGCGACATCGGCGGCGACCC
>Ga0209588_1000082_pt1 | contig 31058 bp, 29 predicted proteins | sample Rivendell_Oct201_10_FD_188351 | JGI IMG/M metagenome (GOLD analysis project Ga0209588, IMG submission 188351) | Vadose zone soil microbial communities from the Eel River Critical Zone Observatory, Northern California, USA -... | ecosystem: Host-associated > Plants > Roots > Rhizosphere > Soil ...
CGCGCTGAGCGGCGCTGGCGAATCCTTCGCCCAGACGGCACTCATGGAACTTGGCGAGGCAGCTAACACCACCTGGCGCACCCTGGCCGAAGTACTTGAATTGCATGGTGCGTCCGAGATGTCGCCGGACAGGGTGCGTGCGGCGCTGGCGTCGGACGCCACGGGTCCGAAGGTCAGGCGTGAAATTGAAGCCGCCCTGATGAATGCGCAGCTTCGAGAGAAGCTGGCCGGGCAGCTGGACGAGAGGCTGGCTGACGGCCACCAAATCCTGGGACGCTGGGCGGTCGCTCTGACCGCGTCCGAGACGTATGCCGAGATCTTCGATCATCACGTCGAGCTGTATGGCCGGGCCAATGGCCTCCTGCAGTTTCTGCGCGAGGGGTATAGACAGACCGATCCGCGCGGCTTCCGAGGCAGGGCGCGGCGGGAATACTCGTCCCCGGGCGGGGAGGCCGAGGACGAGTGGTTCGTCGACAACCTCATTGGGACCATCAACATCGGCGCCGGCCTCGAAGACGCAACCTGGGACCTGGCGCTGCGTGTCCTGCCGCAAGCGTGGTGGGATCGTCGTACGGCCGAGCTCGCAGCAGCCGCTCGGACTCGTCGCCCGATACCGGCTGCAGAACGCTGATCCACATCGTCTCGACCCGCGGCCGCCGTTGGGCAGGCGTCGGACAGCTGACCTTACCGGCGAGCCTGGCGTTTAGGGCGGATCGCGGCGTCGAGCAGCGCTCCGACCGCGGACCTCATCGCGCTTGCGGCGCCACGGCGATCGTGGTCCATTCGCGCAGCGACTGCAGCGCCGTCGTAAAGCAGGGCTAGCTGTCGACCCAACCGCTTGGCGTCCTTTGCGCCGGCTGCCCTTACGAGATCAGTAAAGAGAGTCAGGAGCCAGGAACGATATTCCTCGGCCACGACTTCGCTCGCATCGTCGGCTCGCGCTTCAGCGCTGGCCATGATGAACCTGCATCCACGAAACTCCGAACCTGCCAACGCCACCTCGAACTCGGCGAACACGCCGAGAAGCTTCTCTCTGGGCGTCTTGTGTGCGGCCAGGATCCGCTCGATCCTTCGCTGCCGGTTACGGAAGTGCTTGTCGAGGTAGGCACGGACCAGTTCCTCCTTGCTGCCGAACGTGCTGTAGAGAGATGCCTTCGCGACGCCGGCCCGCTCGACGATGCGGTCGATGCCGACGACATGCACGCCTTCCGAGTAGAACAGCTCGTCGGCGGCGGCAAGGAGGCGGTCTCGCGCGGATAGGCGCTCCGATGCGTTTGGCTTGCGGGTGACGGTGCGCTTGGTGGCCTTCACAACCATCGGCTCATTCTGTCCTGACGTGGAATGACACCATCTGATCGGGTATTATACAGACCGGTCTGTCTACTATCTGACACTGGAGAGTACCCAAATGCCGATGATCGACGTGTACGCCGCCGAGGGAACGTTCGGCAAGAAGCACGAACTCGCCAAGGACCTTGCAGCTGCCGTGATGCGTTGGGAGAAGGTTCCCGACATCGCGCTCTTCCGCGACAACACCGCCGCATTCATTCACGACCTGCCGGCCGACTCGCTGTCCAACGTGTCCGGCGACAGCAACTACGTCCGCGTGCAGGTCCTCACGCCAGTCGGTGTGCTCGATCGCGACAAGCAGCTCGGCGTGGTGCGCGAGCTGACCGACATCGTCGCCGCCGCAGCCGGTGATCCGACGCTGACTGAGCGCACGTGGGTTCTGATCTCCGAGTCGCCCGAGGGCGGTTGGGGCATAGATGGCCACGCCAACACCGGCGCCGACATCGTCGCGGCCGCACGCCGCGCGCTCGCCGGAAAGTAGCCATCCAACCCGTTAGCGTGGAAGTCCCACCAGCGGTTTCGGCGGCCGGCCGAGCCGGCCGCCTTTCCTTTCCGACCGCCTTCGCATTGACGACCGCGATCTTTGTGCTGTTCGCCGCCGCGGCGAGCGCGCCCTCACCGCTGTACGTCGTCTATCAGAAGCAGTGGGGTTTCTCCGCCACGACGCTCACCGTCATCTTTGCGGTCTACGTCTTCGGCCTGATCGGCTCGCTGCTCACTGTTGGCGCACTTTCCGACTACGTCGGTCGCCGGCCGGTGCTGGCGGCGGCGATCGCGCTGGAAGCTCTGTCCTTCGTCCTGTTCATCGCAGCCGGTGATGTCACGATGCTCCTCGTCGCTCGCGTCGTGCAGGGCATCGCCACCGGCGCGGCGTTCTCGACGATCGGCGCCACGCTGATCGATCTGAACCCACCCCATGCGCCCGGTCGCGCCGGCCTGGTCAATGGTGTCGCGCCGATCAGCGGTCTGGCGCTGGGAGCGCTTGGGTGTGGTGCGCTCGTCCAGTTCGCGCCTGCCCCGACGCGGCTCGTCTTCGCCCTGCTGCTGGTCGGGGCTGGCGTTGCGGCGGTGATCGTCGCCCGCATGCCCGAGAGCTCGGCGCGACGCCCGGGGGCAATTGCATCGCTGACCCCGGCGCTCGGCGTTCCGGCGCGCCTTCGCCCCGACTTCTATGCCATCCTCCCGATCATCGTCGCGAGCTGGGCGCTCGGCGGCCTCTATCTCTCGCTGGGTCCTTCGGTCGCCGCCGGCCTTTTCGGCTTGACCAATCACCTCATTGGCGGCCTCGTTATCACATTGCTGTGTGGCGTAGGCGCTCTGACCGCATTCGCCCTGCGCGCTCAGCTGCCGGCGAGGCTTTTGGGGATCAGCGCCATCCTGCTCGCTGCCGGGACTGGGTTGACGTTCGCCGGGGTGGAGGCCCATTCAGTGGCCCTGGCGATCGCGGGGACTGTCGTCGCCGGTGTCGGTTTCGGCGCCTCCTCCCTCGCCTCGTTCGGGACGCTGGCCCGCATCGCCGCGCCGGGCGAACGCAGCGAGCTCCTGGCCGTCGCACTCGTCATCGCCTACCTGGCATTCAGCCTTCCGGCCATAGCCGCCGGCGTGGCGAGCACCTCATTCGGTCTGCACGCAACGATGGTGGTCTACAGCGCCGGTGTCGTCGCCCTGGGCCTCATCGCGCTGGCAGCACAGGGCCTACGGAGGAGCCGGGTCGGACCGTAAGTCTCTAGTCCGGTATCTCGACAGCCATCAATGGGGCGTGCTGCTGGCCGCCGTGCAAGTCAGGGTCCCCGAACTCGCCCTGGACGCGACGTCGCGGAATGGTCGCCTTGAACGCCAGGGCGAGATGCTCGCCAGGATCAGCCCAGGACCTTTGGCTTGGGGCGACCCGCTCGTTTTCCTGCTGATCGTGACGATCGGCGTCTCCCTGATCCGCGAAGACCTCGCGAAGTGGCCGACGCTTTCGGCAAGAACAGCATCCGGATCGTGGCTCCGGGGCAGGGGCGATTCCCCTGCCCCACGCGTTCTCGAGGTCCTGCACGCAGAATGAACGGGACAAATGAGCGAAGGCGCGAGAGGCGACGGCCGGTCTTGGCGAACTCGCTACCGCAACCGAGGTTGCGGATGCGGCGGAGGCGGGTTCTTTCTGGTGCTCACGGTGGGCATCCTGCTCAGCCTCTTCAACGCCGGCGTGGGAGCAGGCGCGTCGGTGCGCATCCCATTCACTGAGAGCAACCTGACAATCGCAGCATCGATTGGCGCCAAGGACAAGGCAGTCGCGTCCCTGCCCGGTTACACGGCAGGAAGGCTTGGCGGAAACCAGAATTTCTTCAACAACTCGACGACCATGACCATCGGGCCGGCCGAAGGCGCTGCCCTCGTCATCCTTGGCAAGCAGGACGGAGCGCCCGCGATCGAACTCCACGTCATAGTTCGATAGGCCTATTTGCGGATGCGGTAGTGGAGATGAACCACGCCGCTGCCGAAACGGCGCTCGTCCATGAGTTCCAGATCCACGCGGACATCCTTTGGGAGGGAGGACTTGCCAGCTCCCACCAGAACGGGATGAACGAACAGGTGGTACTCGTCCACCAACCCCGCCTTGATCGCCTCTGCGGCAAGCTCTGGACCGCCGACGCTGATGTCACGGCCCGCTTGCGCCTTGATCTGGCGGACCTCTTCGGGGTTGAACTCTCGTTCGATCCGCGTCCTTGCGCTGGAGACTCTATCCAGCGTCCTCGAATACACGATCTTGTCCGCCGCCTGCCATAGCTCCGCGTAGTCCAGGATGTGAGGCGGCTGGCCGGCGACGGTGTGCGCGGTCTCCCAGAACACCATCACGTCGTACGTCCGGCGCCCATACAGGTACGTGCCGATCTGCCGTTCCTGGTCGTTGACGAAGGCGTGCACTTCCTCGTCAGGGGCGGCCCAGTCGAACTTGCCCTGCGCGTCCTCTATGTAGCCGTCGAGCGATGTTATGACGGAGTAGATCAGCCTGGCCAAGGTGACTCTCCATTCATGCGAACTGAATCGCGTTCGGCAAGCAGCCTAGTGGAGCAGGTAGTAACCTCGCGCGGCCGACTTCCGTTGATGAAGCATGGATGGGGCGGAGGGCCCGGCTCGATGAGGGTCAAGATGATCCTGCCGGCCCTCACTGAAGCCACGAGCCCGTTCTTCCGACCGATCAAATACTCGCTCTTCCCGCCGCTGGGCCTCGCGACCCTCGCGACCTACCTGCGCGGTGACGACGAAGTCACGATCTGTGACGAGCACGTCGAAAAGCTCCGGCTGGACGACGAACCTGACCTCGTCGTGATCCAGGTCTACATCACGTCGGCCCGACGTTCCTACGAAATCGCCGACCATTACCGGCGCCGCGGGGCCACGGTGGTGCTTGGCGGACTGCATGTCACTTCCCTCCCGGATGAGGCGGCGGCACACGCCGATCACATTTTCATGGGTCCGGGCGAGGACACCTGGCCTCAGTTCCTCGATGACCTGCGGCGAGGAACGCCATTGCCCCGTTACGTTTCGCGCGAGAGAACTCTGGCCGCCCTTCCGCCTATCCGGCGCGACCTCATCAAGCGAAACCTGTATCTCGTGCCGAATTCAATCGTTGTCTCGCGCGGCTGCCCACACGTGTGCGACTTCTGCTACAAGGTCGCCTTCTTCCAGGGAGGCAAGCAGTTCTACACGATGGAGGTGGATCGCGCGCTGGCCGAGATCGATCGGTTACCAGGGAGGCACCTCTACTTTCTCGACGACCATCTTTTTGGAAATCCGAACTTTGCCGCGGCATTGTTCGACGGAATGGCCGGAATGGGGCGCCTCTGGCAGGCCGCCGGGACGGTCAAAGCGGTCCTCGAGCAGCCGGTCGTCCTCGAGAAGGCAGTGCGGTCGGGCCTGCGCAGCCTTTTCGTTGGATTCGAAACGGTCAACTCAGCGAACTTGCAAGAGCAGCGCAAGTACCAGAACATCGGTCGCGATTACGCAGAAGCGATTCGCCGGCTGCACGACCTTGGCGTGATGGTCAATGGCAGCTTTGTTTTCGGTATGGACCACGACGGACCCGACGTCTTCGATCGCACCGTGGAGTGGGCCGTCGAGCAGGGAATTGAAACCTCGACCTATCACATTCTCACGCCGTATCCGGACACCGCGCTGTACCGGCGCATGGATGCGGAGAACCGTGTCCTGCATCACGACTGGGACGTGTTCGACACACGTCACGTGGTCTTCAAGCCGCAGCTCCTGACTGCGCAACAGCTCGAAGACGGCTACTGGCGGGCGTACCGAGAGTTCTATCGGTGGGGATCGATCTGGCGGGGAGCGTCGTCCAAGAGCGGGCTCAGGCCGCGCCTGCGACACCTGGCCTATGCGGGAGGGTGGAAGAAGTTCGAGCCGTTGTGGGACCTGCTGATCAGGTCGAAGCAGGTACTACACGCGCTGCCTGTCCTGGAAACGATTCTCACTGGCTTCGGAAGCCGGCCGGCCATGGCGCGGCCGAGCGTGTCGTTGAGGTCCAATCCACCCATGGCGCTACCGGTCCTGGAGGAGGACGTGAGCTCGCAAGCGACCAGCGCTTGATTGCCGGATCCTGCGGCTAAACTCGCGCCCAGTGTCAAGCGTGGACGTCCTGAAGTTTCCGCCGGCATTGACGAAGGGCTTCCTGGGGGCGGCAGTGTTGACGACAGCCGCCGCAATTTGCGTGCACCTCGCCAGCTACGGTCCGAGCCAGCTCGGCCCGTCCCTGATGAACATTGCTCTGGCTCTGTTTCCTTTCTTGTTCCTGGTCTTCGGGCCCGCGGTCGTTGTGCTCAGATTTGCTCGGATTCCAATGGACCGGATCTATTCCGGCCTACCCGTCTACGTCTACGTCGTCGGAGCAGGGGTGCTTGTGTACGTCGCCATCGATTTCTTCCTGATGATGAAGGTACTTCCGGGCCAACCGGTAGAGGACGGCGCGACCTTCTACTTCAACAATCACGGCGACCACATTCCCACCAGCGCGGACGGCTATCGAATGGGTCTCATGAACTCAGCTAGGCTGCTCAGTGGTCATGAAATCGTGTTCTTCGGCTTGGCGGCACTGATCGCATATCAGTTCGATCGCATTCGCAGCGGTCGAATCAACCTCGATGCTGTCTCGCGCGACGATGCGCTAGAACGTTCTCCACTCCCTTATCCGCTGTCGCGGACGGTTACGTTGCACACCGCGCTGACTCCCGAGGTTTGCGCGCAGCGACTGCTGACATTTCTGCCTCGCTCAACCTGGTCATTCCTCGGCGGATCCAGGGGACTTCGCGGCCAGATGTCGGCTCAGGAGTTCCGGGCCGAGCTGGCGAGCTCTCAGTGGCAAACGGTCTATGCGGTGGGTAGCTTCGAAACCGCTGGCGGTGCGACTGTAGTTCGCGTGTTGCTGCCCTTCAAGAGATGGGCGCTCATCTCCTTGGCGGCTTCGGCCATTCTGTTTCCTGTTGGTTGGGCCGTCCTGGATGGCGTCGGATTTCACCTGCCCCTGTCTGGAGTGGCCATTGTCTATGTGTTCGGAATTGGACTGAACGTTGTGTTCAGTTTTGACCAGCGACGCCGATTGCTCAGCCAGATCAAGCAGGCAATTGACGGCCGGGAGGTACCCGCGAGCTAGCCCGCCACGATCCTCCTAGACTCGACAGCCCATGGAACCCGCAGCCCAGGTCCCCCTGCCCCAGCCCCCGATTGCCCGGCGGCGGCCGAAGGTCCTCGAGGCTCACGGCGACCGCCGGGTGGACCCGTACTACTGGTTGCGCGAAAAGGACAACCCCGAGGTCATCGCCTACCTGGAGGCGGAGAACGCTTACACGGACGCGGTCATGGCGCCCACCGCTCCGTTGCAGGAGAAGCTCTACCGCGAAACCGTCGGGCGTGTCCAGGAGACGGACACCTCGGCGCCTGTCTTCCACCGGGGATGGTGGACGTACACGCGGACCGTCGAGGGCCTGGATTACGAGATCTACTGCCGGCGCCCCGGCTCAATGGAGGCTGCCGAGCAGGCCTTGCTCGACGGCAACGAGCTCGCCAAAGGCCACAAATACTTCGACCTCGGCTACGCCGACCGCAGCCCTGACGAGAGTCTCCTCGCTTACGCCGTCGACTTCGACGGCTCGGAGCGACATGAGCTGCATTTCCGCGACCTGTCGTCCGGCAAGGACCTCAGCGACATCGTCGCCGGCGTCTATTACGGCGCGGCCTGGGCCGCCGACAGCAAGACGTTCTTCTACGTCCGGCCGGACAAAGCGATGCGTCCGTATCAGGTCTGGCGCCACGTCGTCGGCACGCCCGCCGAGAAGGACGTGCTTGTGCTGCAGGAGGACGACGAGCACTACGAGCTCAATGTCGAGCTGACCAAGAGCGAGCGGTACATCGTCTTCTCCAGCGCGAGCCAGGTGACCGGCGAGTGTCGCTTTCTGCGCAGCGACGCGCCAGATGGTCAACCTCAAATCGTGGAACCCAGAAGACACGGCATCGAGTACTCCGTCGAGGACCAGGAGGACCGTTTTCTGATCCTCACCAACGACGGCGCCCGCGATTTCCGGCTGATGTCCGCGCCGGTGTCCAGCCCGAGCCGGGCATCGTGGACGGAGGTGGTGCCCGAACGCCCGGGCGTGCGGTTGAACGCAGTCGACGTGCACATCAGGCATGTGGTGCTAGGGCAGCGCTCCGATGGGCTGCAGCGCCTGGAGGTGCTGGACAGCGCAACCGGAGGCCTGCACATCGTCGAGCAGCCGGACCCCACCTATACCGCGTTTCCCGGATCCAGCCCGGTTTACGACAGCCAGGTGATGCGATTCTTCTACACGTCACTGACCGCCCCCTTCTCAGCGGTCGACTACGACATGCGCACGAAAGAGCGAACGGTCGTCAAAGAACAGCCCGTGCGCGGCGGCTACAACCGCGCGGACTACGTCACCGAGCGCCAGTGGGCCATCGCGCCGGACGGCGTCCGGGTGCCGATCTCGATCGTCTACCGCCGCGGGCTCGAGCACCATGGTGCGAACCCCGCCTTGCTCAACGGGTACGGGGCGTACGAGCTGTCGAGCGATCCCATGTTCGACCCCGCGCGCCTGAGCTTGCTCGATCGCGGCTTCGTCTTTGCGATCGCTCACGTGAGGGGTGGCGGGGAGATGGGGAGGGGGTGGTACGAAGAGGGCAAGTTCCTCCACAAGACGAACACGTTCACGGACTTCATCGCTTGCGCCGAGCGCCTGGTCAAGCTCGGCCTGACGACTCCGGAGCGGCTGGCGATTCGTGGACGGAGCGCCGGAGGACTGCTCATCGGCGCCGTGCTGAACATGCGACCTGACCTGTTCGCGTGCGCGGTCGCCCAGGTGCCGTTCGTCGACGCGCTGACCACCATGCTCGACGACAAGCTGCCGCTGACGGTCAATGAGTTCGACGAGTGGGGCAACCCTGCCGAGCTCGACTTCTACCGCTATATGAAGGCGTACTCGCCCTACGACAACGTGCATCCGGCGTACTACCCGGCACTGCTCGTGACGGCAGGCCTAAACGATCCGCGCGTCTCTTACTGGGAGCCGGCCAAGTGGGTGGCAAAGCTACGTTCGAGCGGCCAGAGCGAACGGACCCTGCTCCTGAAAACGCAGATGGGCTCGGGCCACTCGGGTCCATCCGGCCGATACGAATCGTGGCGCGAGGAGGCGTTCGTCAGCGCCTTCGTGATCGACCAGATCGCGTCTTGACTTGGTCCCAGATCAGCGATACGCTAACTGACCTGCACACCCATCCGGGTGTGTCTATTTTGTGAGGATTCGTTGATGGGCGGCATGTTGAAGGTGAGACTCGCCGAGGGCGAAGTCTGCCTTGTGACCGCACATTGACCCTCTTCCCGTAGCAAGAACCTAGAAGACAAGAACCAGTCAAAAACAAGTAAGGGACCGTGCGGTAGTTGGGCACCGCACGGTCCTTTTTCTTTTGCCTGAGGACTTTTTGAGGAGCATTCGAATGTCTACAAGAGCGATTGAGATCCACGGGGTCCGCAAAGCGTTCCGGCATCGGGAGCGCGAAACGGGCGCGCCCTGGTGGAAGCGCGCCTGGAAGGACAAGGTCGCCCTGTATGAGCTCGACCTCGTGGTCGAGGCGGGCGGTGTGACCGGGATCCTGGGGCCCAACGGTAGCGGCAAGTCGACGCTCATCCGGATCCTCGGGACACTGCTCACGCCCGACGCGGGCACGGCGATGGTCTTCGGCTGGGACGTGGTCGCACAACCTCTATCGGTGCGGCGCCACGTCAACCGAGTCTCGGTCGAGGCAGCCTTCTTCAAAGAGCTGAGCCCGTGGGAGAACATGCTCTACGCCGCACGCCTCTATGGCGGCGGCGCCGCCGGCACTCGCGAGCGCGTGCTGGAGATCCTCGAGCGCCTGGGCCTGCCGCTCGACACCGTCGACCAGCCGATGAAGCAGCTGTCACGCGGGCAGCAGCAGAAGGTCGCGATCGCGCGCAGCTTTCTCACCGCTCCATCGCTGCTTTTGATGGACGAGCCGACCACCGGGCTCGACCCGCGATCGAAGAAAGAAACGCAGGCGCTGCTGCGCATGCTCCGCGCCGAGCGCGAGGTCACCGTGCTGCTCTGCACGCACGACATGGACGAGGCCGCCGAGCTGTGCGACCGCGTGCTGATGATGGATGACGGCCGCGTGCTGGCTGACGGAAGCCCCGAGGAGCTGTGCCGCCTGCACTCCAACAGAAAGCCGAACCCGACCCTCGAGGACGTCTTCATGCACCTGACCGGAAAGAGCCTCGCAGTCGATGAGGAGAAGGAGGCTGACTCTCCATGAGTGTCGGAAAAATGGGGCCCCCGCGAACTCACGGCGCAGCCTCTGAGTTCGTGGGGTCGAAGCACGTCGAGCTGAACGCGCTGTTTGGCTTCGCCGAACGGCAGATGCACGTCGTCAAGCGCTACTGGCTGTGGGAGGTGGTGTGGCTGTTCTACAGCCTGGTCAGCGTGCTCTCGATCGGCTATCTCGCCTCCGGCCTTGGCTCACTCGGCGCGGAGAACGGTACGTTCAACTTGCACAAGGCGCAGCTGTACCTGCTCATCGGCGCGCTCCTGTGGGGCTACCTTTCGCTCGTCTTCATGGAGGCCGCCTACGCGATCTCTTGGGAGAGATGGGAGGGGACCATCGAGTACACGTTCATGGCCCCCGTGAAGCGTGTGACGCACCTGTTCGGCATCTGCCTGTTCGCCATCGGCTACGGCCTGGCACGCACGTTCGTCGTGCTGCTCATCGCGATGGTCATGTTCAAGCTGGACTTCTCCCACGCCGACATTCCCGCCGCGCTGGCCGTGCTCGCCGCCAGCACGGTGCCGCTGATCGGCCTGGCCATTCTGACGTCGGTCCTTCCGCTCCTCTCGCCGCAAAAGGGTGAGCAGATGTCCGTCGCCGTGCAAGGTTTCCTGCTTCTGGTCTCTGGGGTGTACTACCCGCTCAGCGTGCTGCCCGCGCCGATGCAGATCGCCGGCGCGCTCAGCCCGCTGACCTACGCCCTGGCAGGCATCCGCTCGAGCCTCCTCGACGGGGTTGGCCTACGCGACCAGGTCTCGACGATCGGCATCTTGCTGGGCACGGGCGCGGCGATGATTCCGCTCAGCATCCTGGCGTTCAGCTGGGCCGAAAACCGGGCCAAAAGGCTCGGCCTCTTGAAACGAAGCGGGTAGCGCAGACCCTCCAAAGGATTCCTGGTGCCCTGGCAACTGGCCAAACTAATGTTCGGGACTATCACGTTTCAACGCATCATCTAGGGTCGCTGATCAGACCAGGCCCAAGATGTCGGGACCGCACCCCTTGGAGACTCGAAAGGGCCCCCTACATCTTGTGGTAAGGGTATTGACAGGCTTCGGTAGCGGGGTTAAGGTTCGCGGCGAATCGCGGTGATCAGTGGGGAGAAGTGGTGAGTCAAAACAACGCTGAAGCATACGTCGCACCCTACGTCCAGGTACAGCACGCCATACACCTCCTCTACGCCACTTCTCCCCGCAGCCGCGATGGGCACCCGGTACCCGCGAACCACCGCTTCGACAAAGACGGCAACCGCCTTCCTCTGGAGCTCCACGGTTGCGGCTGCAGTCTCTGCGCTCGCCGCCAGCGTGCCATCCAGCTTTTCTGGGCCCGATGAGTGTTCACCGGAGCGCACCGGGTGAGGGTGGACGACAAGGGCAGGGTGGCCATCCCGGCCGCCTTTCGCAAGCAGCTCAAAGAGGGCAGCTTCGTCTCGGTCAGCCAGGACCAGGTCCTGGCGATCTACCCGCCGGAACTGTGGACCGCGCTGGCACAGGAGCTGCGCAGCCCGCTGCCCGGTCCGGACCAGCGCGCACTCGCTCGTACGCTCTATCCGATGTCGGATCCCTTCGAGCCAGACGGGCAGGGACGGATCAGCCTGCAGCCGGAACAGCGCCGCGTGGCGGGGATCGAGTCTCCGTCGACGGTGGTGGTGATCGGGACCGGATCTCGGGTGGAAATCTGGCCCGAGGCCCGATGGGACAGCTACAACGCCGACGCGCAAGGACGCTTTACAGAATTCGCTGACAGGGTGATCTCAGCGCACTGAGCCCGCACCGACCTGCACTTTCACAAGAGGTAATAGAGCTGCTCCAGCCCCGAGTCGGGGCGGTCGCGATCGACTGCACCCTCGGGCAGGCGGGCCATGCCCGCCAGATCCTGGAGAGGATCACACCCGGCGGCCGGCTGCTCGGGATCGACCGCGATCCCAGCGCCGTCGACGCTGCACGGGTGGCCTTGGCCCAATTCGGGCCTCAGGCGGTCATCGTTCACGGACGCTTTTCCGAGCTTCGCTCGATCAGCGCCCAAAACGGCTTTGATTCAGCCGACCTGATCCTCTTCGACTTCGGTCTTTCCAGCAATCAGATCGACGACCCCGAGCGCGGCTTCAGCTTTCAGAGCGAAGGCCCGCTCGACATGCGGATGGATCCAGGCGCCGGTCTCAGCGCCGCGAAGCTCGTCAACGAGTCCGACGCACGCGAGATCGAGCGCATCATCCGGGAGTACGGCGAAGAGCGATGGGCTCGCCGGATCGCACAGTTCATAGTGGCGCGGCGCCCGCTGCGCACCACCCGCGACCTGGCTCAGGCCGTCGAGGCCGCCATTCCGAGAGCGGCGTGGCCTCGCGACATCAATGTTTCGACCCGGACGTTTCAGGGTCTCCGCATAGCGGTCAACGACGAGCTAGGCGAGATCGAAGAAGGATTGCGAGCAGCTCTTACGACACTAAAACCCGGTGGTCGTATGGCGACGATCAGCTTCCACTCCCTGGAAGACCGTTTGGTCAAGTCATTCTTCAACGTCGAGTCCAAAGACTGCATCTGCCCACCCCAGCAGCCAGTCTGCACCTGCGGCCACCGGGCCACTCTCCGCATCATCACCCGCCGTCCCGTGCGGCCCTCCGACGAGGAAGTCGCCAGCAACCCGAGAGCGCGCTCGGCCCGCCTGAGAGTGGCGGAAAAGATCTGACTCCACGAAGTCCTGGTGGCCGGGTAACCCCTCCGGCCACCAGGCGCCATTTCCACCAACAAATGAGGATCACGTCTTGACATCAACCCGAATATTGGCGCGACGTCGCCTGAGCATTGCAGGCGCGCAGCATGCCCCCGCCCCTCGGCGGAGGCGGCGCACGCGCGGCTTCATGCAGGTGGCGAGCTCGACAGCAGCCGAGAAGCTGCACCTGAGCTCGTTCGGTCACGCCTACCTTGGCGTCGGCGCGGTCCTGATCGCGGTCCTCTTCTACCTCGCGCTGGCGGCGCAGATCACCATCGCGTCGTACGACATCACCCGCCTCCAGGACCAGCAGCGCCAGCTCATCGCTGAACAGGACCAGCTCCGCTACCAGGAGGTCACCCTGCACGCTCCGGCCCAGGTCCAGCAGCAGGCCGCGCAGAGCGGGATGCAGCGAGTCGTGCCCTCGGGCTACGTGGCCGGTCAAGCGGTGGCGATCGACCTCACCGCGCCTGTCGGCGACACTCCCAACGACACCACTCCGCTGTGGGCGCGTGCGGTGGCTGCGGTCGTCAACACAGTCACTCACGACGTGGCGGCTAAGACTCGGTAGTGGCAGTGGGGGTCCGAAAACGACCCCCGCGCTTGGAGCGCATTGGCTCCACGCGCCTTCGCATCCTCGCCATGGTCCTGGTGGCTCTGGTGCTCGCCGGCACGGTGTGGTCGCGTCTCGCGTACTGGCAGATCGCCCGCCACGGCCAGCTCGCGCAGCAGGCGCAGGCCCAGTACCGAGATGTCGTCGAGCTGCCCGCGATTCGCGGCGCGATCTTCGACCGCAACCTGACGCAGCTCGTCGTGAACACCACGGTGTACTCCGCCTTCGTCTCGCCCGACCAGATCACGAAGGCACAGCGCGACCGCGTGGCCGACGGCCTCGTCTCCGCGCTCGGCGCCGACCGGGCGAAGGTGATGGCGACCCTCGAGTCCGGTGCCAAGTTCGCCTACATCTCACGCCGGCTGCCCAAGGACAAAGCCGACAAGCTGCGCGCGCTCAAGCTCCCCGGCGTAGGTCTGGAGAACGAGACGCAGCGTTCCTACCTTCCCGGCAACGGCGCCAACACAACGCTTGCCGCCAACCTGTTGGGCTTTGTCAAGTACGACGGCGAAGGCCAGTACGGCCTGGAGGCGAAGTATCAGAAAGAGCTGGCCGGCACACCGGGATACATCTCGAGCTTTCGCGATCTCGCCAACCGCGAGATAGCCCTCGGGTCGCACATCCACCAGTCACCGGTCAACGGATCTGACCTGGTCCTCTCGCTCGACGCCAACATCCAGTACGCATCCGAGCAGGCGCTGGCCGACGGAGTGCAGAGGTATCATGCCGAAAGCGGCAGCGTGCTGATCATGGACCCGACGACGGGCGGCATCGTCGCGTGGGCCGACTACCCGACCTATAACGCGAACAACTTCGTCCATACGGACACCGCGCTCTTCAAAGACAACGTAGCGAGCTACGTCTACGAACCCGGCTCGGTCATGAAGGTCGTCACGCTTGCCGGCGCCATCAACTCAGGCGCGATCGCGCCGGACACGGTGATCAACGACCCCGGCTACATCAACGTCGGCGGCTACCGCATCTCCGACTGGGACCACCGCAACCACGGCAACGTCACCTACAACTACGTCCTGGAGCACTCGCTCAACGTCGGCGCGATGAAGGCGATGCAGGCGGAGGGGCACGACAACTTCTACAAATACCTCCAGGGCTTTGGCCTGACCCAGCCGAGCGGCATCGACGTCGGCGGCGAAACCTGCTTGCTGCCCGCGGCAGCCGATAAGCTGGCGGACTCGCAGTACGCCACTGCGGCTTTCGGCCAGGGTATTGACACCAACATGGTGCAGATGCTGGCCGCGATCAACGTGATCGCCAACGGCGGGAAATATGCACCGCCCCACGTCATGGAGCGTGTCGGCACGAGGATCAACCCGCTCCTGCTCCAGCCACAGCGCCAGGTGATCACTCCCGAAACCGCCGCCAAGATGACCGCGATGATGGAGTCTGTCGTACAGCACGGCTCGAGCGGGACCTTTTCGCGGATCAAGGGCTTCGAGCTGGACCAGGCGGGCAAGACGGGCACGTCGCAGATTCCCGTCAATGGCCAATACACGCAGGATGTCTGGGCTTCGTTCGTCGGCTTCCTGCCGGCGCAGCATCCTCGCTTCACCATGCTCGTCGTGATCCGCAAGCCCCACGTCGACGGAAGCGACCGCGACTGGACGCTGAACGACGGCTATTTCACCGCGGCTCCGATCTGGCGGACGATCGCTCAGGCCATGGTGGTCAATTGGCACATAACACCGGACCCTCATTAGCAGTTCTACTTAGTACATGAGGCTCAGCCTCCTCGAGATGCTCGAGGCGACCGGGGGCGGCGAAGTCGGCGGCACCCAGGTCGGTAATACGTTCTCGACGTTTCACACGGACTCGCGCGAGGTCGTGCGCGGCGGCGTGTTCTTCGCCCTGCGCGGCGCCGAGATGGATGGACGCCGATTCGTCGCCGATGCCATCAACCGCGGGGCGGCCGCTGTCGTCGTCGAGCAGCGCATTGAGACTCCACCCGGGATCGCGAAGGTCGTCGTGGCCGACACGTGGGCGGCCCTTTTCTCGCTTGCGTCCTTCACGCTCCGGCGCGTCAATCCGCTCGTCGTCGCGGTCACCGGCAGCAACGGGAAGACGTCGACCAAGGAGATGATCGCCGCGATCCTGTCCCGGCGCTACAAGGTCAAGCGCTCGGGCGGCAACCTCAACACGGAGACCGGCGTGCCGCTGACGATCCTGGGCCTGGAGCCGGATCAGTCCGCGCTCGTGGCCGAGATGGGCATGCAGCGTGCGGGCGACATCGCGCGCCTGGTCGCGCTGGCCCGGCCGTCGATCGGCGTGATCACGAACATCGGCACAGTGCACATGGAGTTCTTCAAGTCCCACGAGGATCTCGCGCGCGCCAAGGGAGAGATGGTCGCGGGACTTCCAGAGGACGGCACCGCCGTGCTGAATGCGGACGATCAGTTCTACCCGCTGCTCGTAGCGCTGACCTCAGCGAGGGTCGCCAGCTTCGGCGTTACGAAAGGCGACTATCGGGTGGAGGGTTATCGCGCGCTGACGGGCGGCGGCTCACAGTTTTCCTTCCGGGGCGTCGAGGTCCGCTTGAGCCTCGAGGGCCGGCACCAGGCCATGAACGCCGCGGCGGCACTCGCTGCAGGAGTCGCGGCGGGCGTGCCGCTCCTCGACGGCGCGGAAGCGCTGGAGCAAGTCGAGGTCGAACACCGCCTCCAGGAACTGCCCGTTGCAGCCGGCTACTCGATCGTCGACGACGCGTACAACGCGAGCCCGGAATCCATGCTCGCCGCCTTCGAAGCGATGGCTGAGAGCCCACGACGTGGGCGCCTCCTGGCCGTGCTCGGTCAGATGGCCGAGCTTGGCGCGCTGTCCGAGGAGGCGCACCGGCGCGTGGGGAGCCGTGCCGCGGAGGTCTTCGACGCGGTGTGTGTGCTCGACGGCGAGCGTGCGCGCGTCCTGGCCGAGTCGGCGGGCGCGGAGCTTGTGGCCAGCCGGCCCGCCGCGCGCGACTGGGTTCGCCGCAACGCGCGCGAGGGCGATCGCGTCCTCATCAAGGGGTCGCACTCCACGCGTCTCGACGAGGTGGTGCGGGAGCTCACCGAGACTTGATCTTCGACCTGGTGACGTTCGCGGTCACCTTCGTGATCGCGCTCGTTCTCTATCCCCCCACGATCCGCGCGCTGCGGCGGATGAAGGCCGGCCAGGTCATCCAGGACGAGCTGCCAGACAGCCACCAGAAGAAAGCGGGCACGCCGACCGGCGGCGGCCTGGTCTTCGTCACGATCGCGATCGTTGCCGGTCTGCTCGCCATTCCGGCCGGTCACCGAGGTGTGCTGCCCTCAGTCGCCGGCCTGTTCGTCGGAGGCCTCATCGGTTTTGCCGACGATCGCAGCAAACTCACGGTCGGCAATCGCGGCATTCCCGCGCGGCTCAAGTTCCCGATCCAGGTCGTACTGGCGATTCCCATCGCTTACCTCGCGCTCCAACTCGGGGGCTGGCACCAGCTCTTCCTTCCTGATTCGTTCTGGGTCTTGTTCCCGCTGGCCGTGGTTGCGATCGCAGGTACCGCGAACGCGGTGAACCTGACCGACGGCATGGATGGGCTGGCGGGCGGCCTGTCGGTCATCGCCATCGGCGCATTGGTGCTTCTGTTTCCGCGTGCGCAGGCCGGTGAGAAGGCCGTCGCGCTCAGCCTCTGCGGGGCGCTGGTCGCGTTCCTGGTCTACAACCGATACCCGGCGCGCGTCTTCATGGGCGACACGGGTGCTCTCGCGATCGGGTACGCGCTGGCCGCGATGGCGATCCAGCAGGGACTGATGCTGCTGCTCCCGCTGATCGGACTCGTGTTTGTACTCGAGACCCTCTCTGTCATCATTCAGGTGGCCTACTTCAAGGCCAGCGGCGGACGACGCGTTTTCACGATGACCCCGATCCACTACACGTTCCACCACCAGGGTTGGTCTGAGAACCGCATCGCGCTCACGTTCTGGGCTGCGGGGCTCCTCTCAGTGCTTGCCTCTTACTGGATTTTGCAGAACACATATCTCGCTCTCGGGTCGAAGTGACGGCGCTCGTCGTGGGCGCGGCGCGAAGCGGGATCGCGCTGGCCACCCATCTGCTAGGCGCCGGCGAAGCCGTGCGGGTGGTCGACCGCAAACTTGCGACGGAGCTGCAAGACGAGCTCGCCCAGATGCCGCCAAACGTCGACCTCAGGCTCGGCGACGAAGCGGGAGCTCTGGACGGCGTTGACATCGTCTACGCGAGCCCAGGCGTGCCGTGGGATTCACCGCTTTTGAATGACGCTCGCGCGCGCGGCATCCCGGTCTCGAGCGAGATCGACCTGTTTCTCAAGCTGTGCCCGGGCACCGTGGTGGGAATCACCGGCACCAACGGCAAAACGACCACCACCGCGCTCACCGGCGACGTGCTGGCCGCAGGAGACAGGCCGGTGATCGTCGGCGGCAACATCGGCGATACGGTGCTCGACCGGCTCCACGAGATCACCGCGGACCACTGGGTGGTGCTCGAGCTCTCCACCTTCCAGCTCGAGTCCGTCGAGCGGCCGCGCCTCCATGTGGGCGTGATCCTGAACATCACGCCCGACCATCTCGACCGCCACTTCACCTTCGAGCGCTACGTCGATCTCAAGGCGCGTGCCATCGAGTTCGCGGGCCCTGACGATTTTGCCGTCCTTAACTCTCGCGACGAGGTGGTCCGCGAGCTCGCGTCGCGCACGCGCGGGCAGGTGGTGTGGTTCGACCAGCACCAGCCCCTCCCGCCGATGCCGCTACCCGGGGCGCACAACATGGAGAACGCGCTCGCGGCCGCGGCCGTCGGCCGCATCGCGGGCCTTTCCGACGATGCGATCAAGCTGGCGATCCGCTCGTTCAGGGGGGTCGAGCACCGGCTCGAGCTGGTCGGCGAGTGGGCCGGGGTGCGGTGGTTCAACGACTCGAAGGCCACCAATCCCGACGCTGGACGGGTCGCGGTCAACGCATTCCCTGGCGCGCCCGTGGTGCTCATCGCCGGCGGCTACGGCAGCGGCTTCGAGCTGAGCGCCTGGGTGGCCGACGTGCTGGCCAAGACGGAGGCGGTCGTCCTGATCGGGGCCTCGGCCGAGCTGCTGCAAGAAGCGCTTCGCAATCATTCCAAGGTGGTGCGCGCGTCGAGCCTCGAGGAGGCGGTGGAGATGGCGGCGAACCTCTCGAGCCATGGCGGAGTGGTGCTCCTGAGCCCCGCCTACAAGAGCTACGACATGTTCAAGGACTATGAGGAGCGGGGCAACAAGTTCAAGGCCCTGGTCCGCAAGCGGTTCGCGGCATGAACGCGACCTCTCGCGGACGAACGCAGCCCGACCGGCTGCTGCTCTTCACCACAGTGCTGCTTTGTGGGGCAGGTCTGGTCATGGTCTCTAGCGCGAGCGTGGCCCTGGCGTACACCCAGCATGAGTCGGCTTTCTACTATGCGGAACGTCAGGCCGCCTGGATGGTCATCGGGTTTGTCGCGCTGTTCGTGCTGAGCCGCATCGACTACCACCGGCTGCGCCCGCTCGCGCCGGCGGGAGCGGTGGTGGCGGCGCTGCTGATGATCCTCGTGCTGGTGCCGCATCTCGGCGTGACGGTGAACGGCGCCCGCCGTTGGTTCGACGCCGGACCGCTCGGGACGTTCCAGCCGTCGGAGCTGGGCAAGCTTGCGTTCGCGGTCTTCGTCGCGTACTGGATCGACAGGAACTCGGCGCAGATCGGCGACTTCCAGAGGACCTTTCTCCCTTTCGCGGCCATGCTCGCCGGAGTCCTCGTCCTTTTAATGCTGCAGCGCGACCTGGGCACGGCGGTCGTCATGGTCGGCATCTTCGTGAGTGTGTACTGGGCGGGCGGCGGACGTTTCCGCCACATGATCCTGCTGGTGGCTGCGCTCACTCTTGGCTTCGTCGCGCTGACCATCTTCGAGCCGTACCGATTCGCCAGGCTGGCGGCTTACAAGAATCCGTTCGCGGACCCGCTGGGCGCCGGCTTCCAGGCGACACAGTCGCTCTACGGCCTTGCGTCGGGAGGATGGTTCGGGGTCGGCATCAGCCACTCCATCGAGAAGTACGGCTGGCTGCCGGAAGCCCACACCGACTTCATCTTCGCGATCCTCGGCGAGGAAACCGGCCTCGTCGGCACCACGCTGGTGATGCTCAGTTTTCTTTTCTTCGGCCTGCGCGGCTATCGTGCGGCGCTGCGCGCGCCGGACCGCTTCGGCGTCGGGCTGGCGGCTTCGATCACTACATGGATCTGCTTCGAAGCGTTGTTGAACATGGCCACGGTGACCAACACCCTGCCCATCACGGGAGTGCCGCTGCCCTTCTTCAGCTACGGGGGGACGGCGGTGGCGACCGAGCTTGCGGCAGTTGGCGTTCTGCTCTCCATAGCGCGCAGTGGCACAGGATCTTCTTTCGGGAGGCAAAAACAGAATACAGATGAGGCTATTGATCGCTGGTGGCGGGACCGGCGGGCACCTGTTTCCCGCGCTCGCAGTCGCACGAGCGTTTCGCGCTGAGGAACCGGATGGCGCATTGCTCATGGTCGGCCGCACCGGCGGACCGGAAGAACGCCTCGTGCCCGCTGCCGGCATCGACCTGGCGACGGTCAACATCCGCGGCCTCGACCGCGACGCGGTATGGAAGAACGTCGCCCTTCCATACCTCGTCCCGGCCGCCCTGCGCGCCGGCCTTCGCATCGTTGATCGCTTCCGGCCGGACGTCGTGCTCGGCATGGGCGGCTACGTGATGGCCCCGGCAGTCGCCGCGGCTCGACTTCGCGGCATTCCTTATGTGTTGCACGAGAAGGACGTGCGCCCCGGGCTGGCGACGCGCATCTTCGCGGGGAGGGCGGCGGCCATTTGCACGACGCTGCCGGGAACCGAAAAGCGGATCAAAGGGCGCCGAGTCGAGCTCACGGGGGTCCCGCTTCGCAAGGGTTTCATGCCGCGTACGCCCGACGTGCCGCCGCAACGCCTTCTGATCACGGGCGGAAGCCAGGGCGCGCGCAACCTCAACCAGGCGGTCTGGTCCGTCCTCGACGAGCTGCTGGGCCGCTTCCACGAGGTCGTGCATGTGGCCGGGCGCCAGGGCACCGAGGGCGTGCAGCAGCACGCTCGGGCGCGCTACCGGGGGATGGCGTTCACTGATGACATGCCGGACTTGATGACGAGCGCTGACCTGATCGTCAGCCGAGGGGGCGTGGGGACCATCGCCGAAGCGACGGCAGTGGGGCTGCCGATGATCCTCGTCCCGGGCACGTTCGGGGGCGGGCACCAGGAGGAAAATGCCGCCTCGATGGTCGATGCCGGCGCCGCGGTGCGGATCGCCGACGCCGAGTTGAGCGGCGCGCGCCTGATGGCGACGATCAAGGGACTCGATGACGAGCGGCTGCGCGCGATGGCGGCCGCGTCGGCCAAGGCCGGATTGCGCGACGCCGCGCAGCGGGTGCTGGAAGTGCTGCACGAGGTCGCACTCGCATGAAGGTGCACTTGATGGGTGCGGGCGGCGCGGGGGTCTCGGCCCTAGCACGAGTCTTCCTCGCCCGCGGCGACGAGGTGAGCGGCTGCGACGTGAAAGCGTCAGAGACCACCGAAGAGCTCGAGGCGGCGGGCGTTCGGATCGTGATCGGCCACGACCCCGAACACGTCCTGTTCCAGGACCTGCTCGTCTACAGCGGAGCGATCAAGCACTCCCCGGAGCTGGACGCGGCGCGCGCGATGGGCGTGCGCGTGTTGAGCCGGGCCGAGATGCTGGCGGAGCTGATCAACCAGTCCGACTCGATAGCCGTCGCCGGTACTGCCGGCAAGACGACGGTGACTCACATGCTCGGGCACATCCTCGTGGCCGCGGGCTACGACCCTACGGTGCTCGTCGGCGATGGCGCGAGCGCGCGGGCGGGACGGTCGCACTGGCTGGTCGCGGAGACCGACGAATCGGACGGGACCCTCACGCTTCACCATCCGCGCCGCGCCATCGTCACCAACATCGAGCTGGACCACCCGGACCAGTTCAGGGACGTCACGCAGGTCCGCGAGCTCTTCCAGTGGTTCGTCATGAATTTGCCTGCCGACGGCCTCGCGCTAGTGTGCGCGGACGACGAGCTGGCTCGCGAGCTCAAGCCGAAGGCACGGCGCATCACGTACGGCTTTCGTCACGATGCGACCTATCGATGCGAGCCCGTGCGCCCGTTCCCGATCCACTTCGGCGGAAACGAGCTCGGCCGGATCAACCTGAAGCAGCCTGGCCGCCACAACATCCAGAACGCGACCGCAGCGGCCGCCATGGCACTCGAGATTGGCATTCCGTTCGGCGAGGTGGCGTCCGCGCTGGAGTCCTTCCCGGGAGCGCACCGGCGCATGGAGATGCTTGGCATCTTTCAGGGCGCGACCGTGTACGACGACTACGCGCATCATCCGACCAAGGTCCGGGCGACGATCGAGGCCGCCCGCGAGCTTCGACACCGCCGCATCCTCGTCGTCTTCCAGCCCCATCGGTACTCGCGCCTTTCGGCGCTGATGCACGACTTCTCGCGAGCGTTCACCGGCGCGGACAAGGTGCTTGTGCTCGACGTGTACAGCGCGGGCGAGCAGAACACGTCAGGGGTCCAGGCCGCGGACCTGGCTCACCAGATGCCGAACGCGACGTATGCCGGAGACTTCAAGACCGCGCGCGAGATGCTCGAGGGCCTGGTCGGACCAGGCGATCTCCTTCTCCTCATGGGCGCGGGCGACATCAACAAGTTGGGCGATGAGCTGGCGCACCGCGTCTAAAGTCAAGTGGCTGCGCGCGCTGACCGGGGTCAGCGAGGACGAGCCACTGGCTACGAGCAACTCCTTCGGCATCGGAGGTCCGGCCGAGTTCTTCGTCGAGATGGGCAAGCCGCAGGCAATCGAGGAGGTACTCGACGGCGCCGCGGAACGAGGCATTCCTTACATGCTCCTTGGCGCGGGCACGAACTTGCTCATCGCCGACGCCGGCATCGAAGGCCTGGTCGTGAGGGTGGTCAACCGCGAGGTGCACATCGAGGGCCGGCAGATTCATGCGGGAGCCGGTTTGAAGATGATGCGGCTCGCGCGAATCGCCGCCGATGCCGGTCTGGTCGGGTTCGAGTTCGCGATCGGCGTCCCGGGCACCGTCGGTGGCGCGGTCTACCAGAACGCCGGGTGCTGGGGCAAAGAGCTCCGTGAGGTCCTGGTCGAGGTCGAGGGCTACATGCCCGGCAAAGGCCATAGGACCTGGAACCCTGTCGACCTCCACTTTCGCTATCGCACCTCGGCCCTTCGCGACGGTGCTCTGAAGGGCGGGCTGGTCATCGAAGCGAAGATTCAGCTGGAGCGAGGTGATGGGGAGGCGGCCAAAGCGCTGATGGCCAAGCTGACCAAGGAACGCAACGAGACGCAGCCGATCAAGACCAAGAACTGTGGCAGCGTGTTCCAGAATCCGCCGGGCGACTCGGCGGGACGCCTGGTGCAGGCCGCGGGTCTGAAGGGTGCTCGAGAGGGGATGGCCGTGGTCTCGACCCTGCACGGCAACTTCATCGTCAACGAGGGCGGCGCTACTGCTGCCGATGTCAAACGCCTGATCGAGCGCATCCAGACCGAGGTCCGCCGCCGGTTCAACATCGAGCTGGCAACCGAGGTCGAGATGGTGGGGAAGTTCAAGAAGTGAAGATCGCGGTCCTGCGGGGCGGAACGTCGGCCGAGCGCGAGGTCTCGCTGAAGTCCGGCGCGCAGGTCGAGCACGCGCTTCGCTACCGCAGTCACGAGGTCACCAGCGTCGACGTCGACCCCACCACGTGGGACGTGCTGCGCGACGGGGGATTCGACTGCGTCTTCAACGCGCTGCACGGACGGCTGGGTGAAGACGGAACCGTGCAAGGGATGCTCGAGCTGCTCGGCCTCCCATACACGGGATCCGGTGTCCTGGCGTCGGCGCTGTGCATGGACAAGGCGCGGGCGAACGCGATGATGGCGCACGCGAACTTGAAGATCCCGATGTTCGAAGAGCTCGAGATCAAGGAGGGAATTCCGCCGGAGCTTGTCGAACGTCTGGTCAAGACGTATGAGCTGCCGGTGGTCATCAAGCCGGTGCGTGAAGGCTCGACCCTCGGGCTGACGATCGCCAAGAACGTGGACGAAGTGGCGAGCGGCCTCGTCCTGGCGGCGCGCTACGACCGCCGAGTCATGGTCCAGAAGTTCGCCGCCGGCACGGAAATCACCATCGGCGTGCTGGCGACGCCTGAGATCCAGGTGCTGCCCACGCTGGAGATCGTCAGTGACAACCCGGTCTACGACTACGACGCGAAGTACACGCCGGGCAAGTCGCACCACATCATCCCGGCCCGCATCTCAGAGCGCGCCCAGCTGGTGTCCACAGATGTCGCTCGACGCGCTTTCCTCGAGCTCGGCTGCGCCGGCATGGCGCGGGTCGACATCATCGTCGACTCGCATGACAACCCGTGGGTGCTCGAGGTCAACACTGTGCCGGGGCTGACCGAGGTCTCGCTCCTCCCGGACGCCGCCAAAGCCGCAGGCATCAACTTCGATGAGCTTTGCCAGCGGCTTGTCGACCATGCGGTGGGCCGTGCTGAACGTCACGTCGGGCCTCCGGCGGGATGAAGTTTCGCCGCCGGCGCTCCCTGATGCCTCGCGTCGATTGGCGAGGCGGCCTCGAGCACACCGAACCGCTGAAGGGACAGCTGTGGACCCGCTCCGAGCAAGCGCTGCGCGAGCCGGATGTGAATTGGACGTGGCGGGGCCTTGCAGTCGGAGCGGCTGTGGCAGAAGTTGCCCTGCTGGCGTGGCTTTGGTTCGGACCGGCCCTGGCGGTACAGACGATCGACGTGGTGGGCGCGCAGCACATGACCAGGGCGCAGGTGGCGCGCGCGGCGGGACTGGCCGAGGGCGCCTCGGTGCTCTCGGTGGACGGCGAATCGGACCGCCAGCGCCTGCTGAATCAGACGTGGGTGCGCACGGCGACCGTCCTACCGCAGCTGCCGGGTGTCGTCCTGGTTCAGGTGAGCGAATGGCAGCCCATCGCGGGCTACCACGCCGGCAAGAGCGGGAAGCTCTATTTCCTGTCCGACCAGGCCGTGGTCCTCGGCCCGGCTTCGCCGACGGGACCGCTGGTGGACGTGCAGGGGCCGGCGGGCGCGGATCCAAAGGTCGGCGACCATGCGCTCGACGTACAGCTCCTCACCGCATTGGTCAACATCCAGCGGGGCCTGCCGGGATTGATCGGGCAGGAGGTGTCGGGATTCGTGTTCGACTCGTGTGGCCAGCTGACCCTTGTCGCGAAGCGCGGTTGGAAGGTCTATTTTGGCCGCGTGCTGACACCCGAGGAGTTCACGACGCTGCGCGAGAAGGTCGCCTCGCTGAAGGCCATCGCGGGGACCGTGAACTACTCCTCGCCCGACCTCGATTACGTGAACGTGATGAACCCGTCGGAGCCCGCTGTGGGCTACAAGTCGCTGCAGCCGAAGCCGCCGACGCCCGCTGGAGGCGCTACGCCCCAGCCATCTCCGACCCCGGCGAGCGCATGCAAGTAATCGTCGTTGCGATCATCTTCGCCGTCCTGGGCGTGCTGCTCGGGCTGATGTCGCCCGTGACGATCCCGATCACGTACGCGCGCTACACCGCGGTTGCGCTGCTCGCCGCCCTGGACTCGATCTTCGGCGCCTTCAAGGCTTATATCGCGGGTTCGTTCGAGCCGCGCGTGTTTTTCAGCGGTCTGCTCACGAACATGACGCTGGCCGCCGGCCTCACCTATTTCGGTGACAAGCTTGGCGTTGACCTATCGATCGCGGCGATCGTCGCCTTCGGGGTGCGGATCTTCAACAACCTGGGAGCGATCCGCCGACACTATTTGTAAATCAGCGCGAGCCAGCTGAAACACTTCTAGCCTCCCGGCCCGTATTCAGGGTGAAGTTGTGGAGAGCACCGCGGAGCAGGAGCTCGTCATTGCCGCAAAGGGTGGCGACATCGCGGCTTTTGAGGCCATCCTCGTGCCACTCATCGAGCCGGCCCACCGTTTTGCCACCGCTCTCCTTCAGGATCCTGATCTCGCCAAGGACGCCGTACAGGAGGCGTGTGTGCGAGCCTGGCGAAAGCTCGGTCGAGTGCGTCCTGGCAGCCCGGTCAGACCGTGGTTCCTCGGCATCGTCGCCAATCAGTGCCGCGAGCAGATGCGCGGACGCTGGTGGCAGGTGATCCGAATCTCGCATTCGCCTCGCCTGAACGCCGAGCTACCCGAGGACTCGGCGATCCGAAATATGCAGGTGCGAGAGGCGCTGATCAAGCTCGGTGAGCGGGAGCGCCGGGTGCTGATCCTCCGCGCCTACCTGGATCTGCCCTGGGCCGAGGTCGCGGCGGCATCTGGGCTTACAGAAGCCGGTGCCCGCTCGCGCTATTACCGGGCGATCGACCGGTTGCGTCCGCCAGGAGCTTCTCAGGAGGCAATCACGTGAGCGAAACCCGGATCGAGGAAGATGTGCGCGCGGCTCTCCAGGAAACGTATCGGCCCGCGCCGGAGCTGCTGTCGGTGTCGTTAGCGGCGATTCGGAGCGACCAGCCGCAGCGACGCCAGTTGACCTGGGTGGCGGGCTTCGTCGTGGTATTGCTTGCGGTGGGCACGGTCGCCGTCTTCACCTCGACGCGCTCGGCCTCCCGTCACGGCCCCCCAATTTCAACAACCATCACATCGCTTCCGCAGCCCATTCCTCAACCGATCACACGGACCTCAGCGGCGGCTCAGGTGGCGTGGCTCCAGTTCCAGTCCTCCCTTGTGGCAGTCGACCCACGCGGCCGGTTGGTGGCGCTCGATCGGTCAACTTCGTCGGCGGGCGCGAGGGCGTATGGGGTCTGGCGCTCGGCTGACGGCGCGACCATCTTCGCGGCAGGTTCGGACCAGGTCACCGCGTACTCGGCTCTCGATGGGACCTTACAGCGGACCTACTCTCGCGCACTGGGAAATGTGGCTAGCAGCGCTTTCAGTCCGGACGGCCACTGGCTCGCCATGCTCCTGGTGGATAACGGCCTTTTGCGACTGCAGGTGATCGATCTTCGATCCGGCTCGTCCCAAATGGTTCCTGTCGGCCACGACTCGAACGCAAACCTGCCCGGCCTGACCTGCTCAGGGGGCAGTTGCGCCATGTCAGTGGCGTGGGGAATGGCAGTCTTCGCGCCGAACTCCACGCGCATATACACGCTGACCGACTGGGGCGGACCCACACGCATTGAGGCGTTCAGCCTCGACGGCGGCAAGCTGAGTCAGACCGCGGCGGCCGTTGACGGCCAAGGGGGCCGCTCAGTTCCGAGCTGTTCCGCACCCGCGATGGCTGGACGCGTCGTGGGCGGTGGCAAGACTCTTGTCGCCTTCTGCCATATGGATGGTGCAGTTTGGTTCTTCGACCTGGACACTCTCGTCAGCTCCGGCGAGATTCGTTCAAAGCAACCCAATCCGTTCTGGCTTTCGCCGATTTTTACTCCCGACGGCCAGCTTCTCTACTTGCACCAACTGCCAGGTTTTGGGGACACGATGCAGGTCGTCGATCTGGCCCATCAGAAACTGCTGGGTCCAGTACCCACGCCAACGAAGGTCGATCAAAGCGGTCCATTCGCGTGGCTGATCAAGACGGCCTTTGCGGGCGGTGTTGCCAGCACAGTGCCTCTCTCGCCCGACGGATTGAAGCTCTATGCCGCACAAGACCATGGCGTGATGGTCCTGAGGGTTCCGGATCTGAAGCCGTTAGCCCTGCTTGCGCCAGCCTTCCCAGCGAATGAGGTTTGGGTCTCGGGCGACGGCCACACGATCTACGCAACGTCCACGGACGGCAAGCATCTGCTTGTCATGGGCGACGACGGAAGCCATCAGAACGTGGTGAATTTCGCCGACCCGACGAACGGCTTCGTGGCATCGGAGCACGGATAGACATCAAAGCCGCCACCTAGAATTCGGTTATGTCTCTAACGTCGCCCGCGTCGCGCACCTTCCGGGGCGAGGACACCGATAGAACTTCGGTCTTCAAGCTGCACTTCGAGTGGGAGGCTGGGATGAAGACGAGTCTTCACAAGCACCGAGGATGGGAGCTCGTACTTGTAGGGTCCGGCGAGCTCAACGCCGTCGTCGACGGAACCCGCAGCACGACCCGAGCGGGTGAGTTCGTCGAGCTTCCGACCGGCTCAGTCCATGCCATCTGGTCGTCGAGCCCGACCGAATTTGACGTGTTGGGTCGCACCGGCCTCGGCTTGACGATGGTTGTTCCAGGTATAGATGGCGGACTTCGCGACGTGCCGATCTATCTGAAAGAGGGTCCATGGGCGCAGCGCCCGCCAAACGGCCGGCAGTACACCGCTGATGACGAAGCCGACGAGCTCAAGCGGGCGAGCATGACTCTGGTTCCCAGTTAGTCCGGTCCGCGCGCTGGAGGGCCGAAGGTAACCGTCGGCGGGATGGTCAGCATCCGGCCGTCATCGCCGCGCACGATCTGCCAGTTGCCCTCGTGCACCATCCAGTGGTGCCGATAACAGAGAAGCGTGAGGTTGGGCGGTTGATTGTCCCCGCCATGGATCCAGTGCTTCAGATGGTGACCCGAGGTCCAGCTCGCCGGCCGCTCACAACCCGGCCAGGTGCAGCCACGGTCGCGGGCATTGATGGCTTTGCGCGCGGGTCCTGTGATCGTCCGCTTGGCCCGCCCGACGTCGATGACCACGGACTCCGAGTTGAGCAGGATTCGCGTGACCGAGGCATCGCAGGCCAACCGCTCGACCGTCTTGGAGGAGATCGGGAGCATTGAGTGCTCGAGCTCAGCCGCCGGCGCTCCGGGCAGGCCGAGCAGCGTCTCGAGCGAGGTGGTGACGTTCAGGTGAGTCCGCTGCGATCCCTGCTGCGGGATGAGGCCCGAGTCCAGGGCGTGCACGGCGACGTCGACGGCGGCATCGCCCATCCGCTTTTCCCGACTCCGATAGTCGTGGGCACCTGACTTGCGGGCCAGCGGCTCATATGCCGTGATCAGTGCCGCGCCACCTTCGGGGTCGAAATGTCCACTGAGCAGGACTGTGCCGTCGTCGCATTTGGTGATCCACAGCCGGCGGTTCTCGACCAGCCCTGCCTGCTCCGCCTCGTAGCCCTCGCGGTCAGCGGCGTGCCGGTAGTGGTTGCAGATGTAGTAGAACTTGCCCGGCGAATTCTTGCACGCCTTCTCCAGAAGTGGCGCTTCGTCGAACTTCGTGCCGAGTGCATTCGCCGTCCGCGCCATGGCTCTGGTGTGCGCGTACCCAATCGCGCCCTGCGCGACTGCCTGAACGCTCTCCGGCATTCGCCACAGGTTCTTGCCGACGGCGATCGAGTCAGCAGCGGCGTTGCTCGTCATGTGGCAGTTGAATCGCATCCAGTCGATCGCGCTGTTGAAACCGGCATGGTCCCAGGTATCGCCCTCCGCGTGCTGAGCTGCGAGGCTCGCAATTTCCAGATCGAGAAGATCTCTCTCGAGGCACTTGCGGATGAGCTCCCTATCAACGTCCGAGCAATCGTCTGGACGCTCTTCAAACGCAAGTTGAGAGAACTCCGATGGCTGCAGGTCTTGGGTCGCGAGCATAGAAATAGACTACCAAACATCTGTTCGCTTGTCAACATCTCAACGCATTAATTTCGACTCCCAGGCCCGCCCTGACACCCTTTTCCCAGTCCGTTTGTCACCAACATTTCCAGCGCACAATTTCGACTCCCAAACCCGCCACTCACACCCCTTTTCCCAGTCCTTCATCCGCCCGCCAAACCACAAGGCGTGCTCTCAGCCGACCCCCGACCCACAAAATCTGGTCCCCCAACCCGCCCGAGAGCCCCTATAATTCGCGCCAACCCGCCCCATAGCCGTCATCTCTACGTTCCAGGAGGCATCCCAGCACAACTTGTCCAGGCGGAAGAAAACCGTCGGTCTCGACCTAGGCACGAGCCGGGTCGCGGTAGTCATCGCCGAGTCTGACGACCCCGGCGCGCCGGTGACCATCGTCGGCGTGGGCGAGAGCCCCTCCGAAGGCCTGCGCAAAGGCGTGGTCGTGAACCTCGACAAGACGATCGCGGCCATCCAGGCCGCCGCCGTCACCGCCGAGCGGATGGCCGGCCAGCGCATCGAGTCGGTCGTGGTGTCGATCGGCGGCACCCACCTCTGGTCCCAGAACTCGACCGGCGTGGTCGCCGTCGCCCGGCCCGACCACGAGATCGGCGACGAGGACGTGCAGAGAGTCGTCGAGGCAAGCCGGGCGATCAGCGTCGCCTCCGACCGCCAGGTCATCCACGTGATCCCTCGCGCCTACACCGTCGACGGCCAGGATGGGGTCAGGGACGCCATCGGCATGACCGGAAGACGCCTCGAGGTCGAGACCAACATCATCACCGGCGCCCAGACCGCCGTCCAGAACGCCATCAAGTGCGTGCACGGCGCGGGCTTCGACGTTGAAGACGTCGTCTGCGCGGGACTTGCCGGCGGCGAGGGCGTGCTGAGCCAGCAGGAGATCGAGCTCGGCGTCTGCCTCATCGAGATCGGCGCAGGGACCACCAACGTGGTCGTCTACAACGAGGGTTCCGCCCGCCACATGGCCGTGCTGCCCGTCGGCGGCAACCACGTCACCAGCGACATCGCCATCGGACTGAGAACCACGCTCGACGAGGCCGAGAGCCTCAAGCTCAACTACGGCCACGCGCTCGCCGAGGTGATCGACCACGCGGAGAAGGTCGAGGTGAGGCAAGTCGGTGGCGACAGGATCACCGCCCTTCCGCGCCGCTTTCTCGCCGAGATCATCGGACCGCGCATGCGCGAGATCTTTCAGATGGCGCGCGAAGAGGTGCGCAAGAGCGGTTTCGACCAGCTGCTCCCGGCGGGCGTGGTCGTCAGCGGCGGCGGGTCGCGGCTGATGGGCACCATGGACGCCGCGCAGCACGTCTTCAACACATCCGCCCGGCTCGGCCAGCCGGCGGGGCTCGTGGGCCTGGCCGACAAGGCACAGGGACCGTCGTTCGCGGTCGCGACGGGCCTGGTGAAGTGGGGATCGCGCGCACCGGTCAGGGGCTACGGGCCCCGGCAGACCGCGACGTTCGGCAACACGTATCAAAAAACTGTGAGGTGGCTGCGCGATTTTTTCTAGAGAACAAACCCGAAATCAGCTGGAGCTCGCCATAGCCAAAGCAAATTCGGATCAGGAGGAAACCATGAAGGAAAGTTTGTTGCACGAGGGGCGAGCCCGAATCAAGGTCGTCGGCTGCGGTGGAGGTGGCGGAAACGCCGTCAACCGCATGATCTCGAAATCGCTCAAGGTCGAATTCATCGCGGTCAACACCGACAAGCAGGCGCTCGAACGCTGTCAGGCCGACGTCAAGGTCCAGATGGGAAGCAAGATCACCCGCGGACTGGGCGCCGGTGGTGACTGGACGCGCGGTCGTGACGCCGCGGACGAGAGCCGCACCGAGCTCTCAGCGGTCGTTCAGGACTCGGACATGGTGTTCATCACCTGCGGCATGGGTGGCGGCACCGGCACCGGGTCGGCCGCGATCGTCGCGGAGCTG
>Ga0209588_1000083_pt1 | contig 30693 bp, 29 predicted proteins | sample Rivendell_Oct201_10_FD_188351 | JGI IMG/M metagenome (GOLD analysis project Ga0209588, IMG submission 188351) | Vadose zone soil microbial communities from the Eel River Critical Zone Observatory, Northern California, USA -... | ecosystem: Host-associated > Plants > Roots > Rhizosphere > Soil ...
CTGAGGTCGTCGTTCTCTGGGTCTAGATCACGAGCCTGATACTTGCGAATCGCTCCGACCAGTTCCTCGAGGGGTGTTCCCCCCTCCCCCAACATGAGAAAAGCGTACCAAACATCTGTTTGTAGGTCAAGAGTTTACAGGGTCAATTTGATCTCAAAACCCACAATTTCTTCGGACCCCGCCCGCACTACCCAGTCCCCGGCCCGACTCCCTTTTCCCAGTCCGTCGTCCGCAACTCCGTAGCATATGGCCGTGCCCGACGCGTCCAAGGTTCGGGTGCGAGTCGCGCCCAGCCCCACCGGGTTTGCTCACCTGGGCACGGCCAGCACCGCCCTCTACAACGTGCTCTTCGCCCGCGCCAACGGCGGGAAATTCGTGCTGCGCATCGACGACACGGACGCCGAACGCAACCGCCCGGAGTACGAGGCAGTGATCTATGAATCGCTGCACTGGCTGAGGCTGGACTGGGACGAGGGGCCCGACAAGGACGGCTCGTACGGCCCCTACCGCCAATCGGAGCGACTCGACATCTACAAGAAGGACGCCGCACGGCTGATCGCGGAAGCCAAGGCTTATCGCTGCTACTGCACGCCGCAAGAGCTCGACGCCGAGCGCAAGCAGGCGCAGGCCGAGAAGCGTGCCTATAAGTACTCGCGCCGCTGCTTGACCGATCCGCCAAAGGACCGCACAGAGTTCGCGGTTCGCTTCAAGGTCCCGGGCGGCGAGGTGACGTTCAAAGACATGATCCGCGGCGACATGACCTTCGACGCCGGCCTCATCGGCGACTTCATCATCGTCAAGTCAGACGGGTTCCCGACGTATCAGTTCGCGAGCCCTGTCGACGACGCGACGATGAAGATCACGCATGTGATCCGGGGCGAGGAGCACCTTTCGAACACTCCCTACCAGCTGATGCTCATCGATGCGCTCGGCTACGAAAGGCCGCTCGCTTACGCACACATGCCTCTCATCCTGGCCAAGGACGGAGCCAAACTGTCCAAGCGCAAGCACCTCGAAAGCAACTTGATGCTGTTCCGTGAGCAGGGTTACCTGCCCGAGGCGATGATCAACTACCTTGCCCTGCTGGGCTGGAATCCCGGCACTACGCGGGAGATCTTCACCTTCGACGAGCTGGTGCACGCCTTCTCATTCGACCGCGTGCAGCACGCCGGCGCGCGCTTCGACTGGGAAAAGCTCAACTGGATCAACGGCGAGTACATCCGCCGCCTGGACGACGAAGAGCTCGCCCGCCGCCTTCAACCGTTTCTGCCGAAGCTCGATGAAGCTACGATCCGCCGCGCGGTGCCCGCGCTCAAGACGAGGATGACCAAGTTCGCCGACGCCGCCGATTTGCTCGAATACCTGTGGACCGATCCTCCCCCACCTTCTCTGGACCCCGAGTCGGTGGAGAGCGTTCGCGCGGCGATCGGAGCACTGAAGGATGTGCCGTGGGAGCCGGCGCCCATCCACGAATCACTGATGGGAGTCGTCGAAAAGTCCGGTGCCAAACCCAACAAGATCTTCATGCCGATCCGCCTTGCCGTCACCGGCAAGAAGATCTCGCCGCCCATCGACTTCACGCTTGCGCTGCTTCCGAAGGATGTCGCGATGTCGCGCCTCTACCGCGCGATCGGCGCTAAAGACTGATGTTTCTCACCATCGTCATCGACCTGAACCCGAACCTCTTCAAAATCGGGCCCTTCCTCATCACGTGGCACGGAGTGTTCGCGGTGCTCGGAATCCTCGCCGCAGCGCGGCTCGGTTTGTGGCTTCTCGAGAAAGACGGGGTCGACGTGACCCGCAGCTCGGACGGTGTCGCGTACATGGTCGTCCTCGGCCTCATCGGCGCACGCCTCCTTTATGTGTGGGAGAACTTCAAGCTCTTTGCGGGCGGATCGCTGCTCAGGATCTTTGCCCTCACGGAGGGTGGCATCAGCCAGTGGGGCGGCCTGTTCGGCGCGATGGTCGGGGCCTACATCTGGGCCCGCAGGGCGCGACTCTCTTACTGGAAGATCATCGACGCGAGTGGCGCCGCGGCCATGATCGGCGTGGCCGTCGGCCGCATCGGCGACGTCATCAACGGCGAGCACCACGGCACGCCGACCACGTTGCCGTGGGGGGTCGAATACGTGAACGCCGCGACGCTGGGCGAGCCGGGGAGGGTGGTTCATCCCGAGGTCGCCTACGAGATGGTGCTCTGTCTCGCGCTTCTGGGAGCACTCCTACCTTTCCACCAGAAATTGAAGGGGCGGCTGCCCGACGGGGTGCTCGGCTTCATCTACGGCGGCCTTTACGCGACCGGGCGGTTCTTTCTCAGCTTCCTGCGCACCGACCCTACCCTGTTCCTCGGATTGCGCCAGGCGCAGCTCGCATCGCTCCTCATGGTTGTGATCGCAGTCGTGGTCTCCGCGATCCTTCTCTGGCGAGCGCGGGCCGCCAGAGAATCCGTTACCGCGGCGGTTTAGCCACCAACCGCCTGAGTCGCGCCGCCAGGCTGGGAGCCTCTGGGTCGTGCTTGAAGTACACGTGGACGTCATCGTGCGAAGCCAGCGCTGAGCTCACCTCGGCGATCCACGGCTTCAGTGACGCGGATGTGTAGCCGCGGCGCAAGCGGAAGTACGCCACCGGACCAACGTCGACTCGCGGCGCCCGCGGCCACTTCTCTCCATCGGTGACAACGAGCGCGCCTCGGTGCGCGCGCAGGATGCGGTAGGTCTCATCGGAAAACCACGATTCATGGCGGAACTCGGCGGCCGCCGGACGGCCGAGCGCGCCGAGCAGCGAATCGAGAAGATCCAGGTTCAGCTGGCGCGTCGGAGGAAACTGCAGAAGAATAGGACCGAGGTGGTCGCGCAGCGGCGTCAGCCGCTCGCCAAGGATTCGGGCCAGCCCGACGCGATCGAAGCCCTCTGCCGAATACGTCAGGCCGCGATTTGCCTTCATGCAGAAGAGGAAGCCGGGCGGCGTCGCAGCGGCCCAATTCACCATCGCGCTCTCCGGCGGGGTGCGATAGAAGCTGCCGTTGAGCTCTACGCCGTTCAGCCGCTCCGCGTAGTACGCGAGCATCTTGGCGCCGGGCAGCGTCGCCGGATAGAACTTTCCTCTCCAGGTCGCGTAGCTGAAGCCGGAAGTACCGGCGTAGAGCATCTGCGCTACGAGACCGCGGCCTTGCTGCGCATCACGCGCTCGTGCAGCTGGCCGCACGCCGCGTCCGCCTCGCGACCGCGAGTGTCGCGCACCGTGACGTTGAGGCCCTGCGCCTCGACCATTTCCTTGAAGCGCCTGATCGCGGCACGCTCGGGCGCGCGATAGGGCGTGTCGTCGACGGGGTTGAATGGGATCAGGTTCACGTGCGCGAGCTTTTTCCGCAGCAGCAGGCCGAGCTCTTTCGCGTCGCGCTCGGTGTCGTTGACGTCCGCTAGCATCACCCACTCATAACTCACACGCCTGCCGGTCGTGGCGCCGTAAGCCTGCGCCGCATCGACAAGATCCCTGACAGGATATTTCCGGTTGATCGGCACCAGCACGTCGCGCAGCTCGTCGCGGGCAGCGTGAAGTGAGATGGCGAGCGTCACCGGCAAGCGCTCCTCCGCGAGCTGAACGATCCTCGGGATCAGCCCGCTGGTCGACACGACGATCCGGCGAGGGCTGACGCCGAGCAGCTCAGGGTCGGACAGGCGCCGCACCGATTCGACGACGGCGGCGTAGTTCGCCATCGGCTCGCCCATACCCATGAAGACGACGTGCGACAGACGACGGCCCTGGGCGGCCAGGAGCCGCGCCGCGTCGACGGCCTGCTCGACTATCTCGTGCGCGGCAAGGTTGCGCCCGAAAGGAAACTTGCCTGTGGCGCAGAACGGGCAGCCGATCGGGCACCCCGCCTGCGATGAGATGCACAGCGTGGAACGGTCGGCGTAGCGCATCACGACAGCCTCGACCGAATGGCCGCCGTCGAGCTCGAACAGCGTCTTCGTCGTCAAGGAGTTGTCCGCCTGGCTGACGGAGACAGGTTGCAGCGACGTGATCCTGAAATCCCGCTCGAGCGCAGCCCGCAGCGCCTTCGGCACGTCGTGCATCGCCTGGAACGAGCCGGCTCCGCGCGCCAGCCAGCCCCACAGCTGCCGCCGGCGATAGACGGGAGCATCGTTGGCAACCAGCCACGCTTCGAGCTCCGCTTTGGATAGGGAAAGGATTGGCGGTGTCTTCATTGGGTTTGGGCGCCTACGATACCGACGCGTAGAAAACCTCTGCGTCGCCCTCGCCGCTTGACCGAACCTGGCCGTCGTCGACCAGCTTGCGAAGATGCGCTCGCATCGTCATCTCCGCCGCGACCATCAGCTTGTCGTCAAGGTCGCCATAGACGCGGCGGGTCAGCCCCTGTGCCGCGCCCCTGCCGCGCCGCACCTCGGCCAGCACCTGGGCCTCGCGTTCGAGCCGGTGCTTGCGGTATTCCGCGATCTTCCCCATCGCGTCCTCGACGGGATCCCAATGACCCGGAAAGAGCAGCCGCGGGTTGAGCGAGGCCACCTTGTCCAGCGATTGGAGGTAGTCGGCGACGTTCCCTTCGGGGTACGTGACCATCGAGCTGCCGCGGCCGAGGATGAGGTCGCCGGTGAACAACGCACGGTCGCCCGCCAGCCAGAAGCACAGATGGTCCGCGCTGTGGCCGGGCGTGTAGAGGGCCGTCACGTTGAGCGTGCCGACGCGAACCAAGTCTTGATCGCCCAGCTCGGGATAACGCTGAACCGACGCGTGATGCGATGCGCCGAGCCGTTCTGCAAGTGGCAGGTGGTCTGGGTGCGAATGCGTCACCAGCACAACGCCGACTGTCGCGCCTCCGATCCGCTTATTGATCGCAGCCAGATGACTTTCGTCATCAGGCCCGGGGTCGATCACTGCCAGCACCGGGCCCGCCTCGACGATCCACGTGTTGGTCCCCGGACCGGTGTACGGCCCGGGGTTAGGAGCAACCACTCGATGGACGGCTGTCAAGGTCGGTGTGCAGGCAGGTAGATGTCGACGCCGCCAGGTCTCGCGGTGTCGAGCCATCCGTCGAGGTGCGTGTCGACGATCAGCCGCAGGAGTGGTTCGCCCATCTCGGGCACGGACAGCGGATTCCGCGGTCCGGGTGCGTCGATGCGAACCTTCCACCACGAGCCGACAGGTTCGGCGGCGACGCTCAAGCCGGCGCCGCCAAGCCACTCTTTCGTGCGAGTGAACGCTTCGACCAGCGCCGGCTCGGAGCCGAGGACGACGGCGTTTGGCGGGAGCTCCTGGCGCGCAGCCGCCGGCATGGCCAGGTTGAGAACCGCGCCGAGCACCACCCTGCGCGCGGGATCCTTCGACTGCACCGCCGCAGCCTCCAGCGCGGCCGCGCGGCGGCCGACCTCCTGCGCTTGCTCGAAGACCGATTCGAGACGCTCAGGGCGTCCGAATGCCGCTTGCCGAGACGACTCCTGCAGGGCGAGGACTGACGAGCGAAGCTTGTGGCCGAGCCGCCCCAGCAAATGGTCGCGATGCTCGTCGGCGAACTGCTGGCCGAGCTCGGCGCAGCGGCGGGCAACCTTCAGCCCGGTTTCTAGCTCTGACTTTTGGGCCCAACCGACGAGCCTACCGCCTAGATTGACCGGCGCCCAGGGTCCGCCCGGCGGCGGAAAATCCCGGTCGGCGGGACCGTGGCGGCGGTGGTCGGGGATCGACTCCATTCCGCCGCCCACTCTCACCCACATCGGCGTGGTGGACGGCAACCTTAAGTTCGAGTTCCGGCAGGCACCGTGAACTTGAAGGTCGTGCCGCCGCGGTCACTTGTCGCGACCCAGATCCGGCCGCCGAACGACCGCTCGACGACGAGACGGCAGAGATAGAGGCCCAACCCGAGGCCTCCCTGAGACCGGCTGCGGCCGGCCGGACCGGTCTTCTCGAAGACTGTCTCCAGGCTCGCGGCCGGCAGTCCGGCGCCGTGGTCTGTGACCGTGAGCTCGAGCCATCCGCGCTGAGCCTCTCGCGCCTCGATGAGCACTGGCCCGCTCGTGTACTCCAGGGCGTTGGCGATGAGGTTGGTCAGGACCTGGGAGAGGTGAGTGGGCTCGCAGTAAGCGCGCGGCAGGCCTTTAGGCAGGCTGACCTTGACCGCCGCTGACCGCTCCTGGTAGCGGTGCATCAGAACCCCCATGACTCCTTCCAGAGCAGGGCCGAGATCCACGATCTCGGGGTTTGGCTCGAAGTGCCTGGTCTCGAGCTTGGCGATGATCAGCTGGCTTTCGACGAGGCTGAGAAGGCGGTCCGACGACTCATACGCCTCCTGCAGCAGTTCTCGGCGGTCGGTCGGACCGATGGTGTTATCCCACTGCATGATCCCGGCCAGGGTGTTCTTCATGGCGGCGGCCGGGCTGCGAACCTCATGGCCGATGGCGCGCAGCATCAGGTCTTTGGCTTCCAGCGCGAGTCGCTGCGTGGTGACATCTTCATGCAGCGTGAGGACTCCGGCGGGTTCACCTTCAAGGCCGGGGATGACCACGCGCCGGACGTGCACCGTGCGATCCGGGTCGCGCATGCGCAGCTCGAGAGTCCCGTCAGCCGAACCATCTTCACTCGGCGAGGCGCGGGCCGCGTCGTAGATGTCAGCAGGTTTTCGCCCGGGCATACCAGACGCCGGCAGGTTGTAGATCGATTCGATCTCTGGGTTGGCGTACACGATGCGGCCCGCGGCGTCCTCGAGCATCACACCCACGGGCGAGTGTCGAAGAATCGCGTTCATCATGCGTCGCTCGCGATCGAGCGCATCGACGAGCTCGAGCTGGCCGATCTGAACCGCAGCCTGGCCCGCGAGCACTGCCGCGAGACGCCTGGTTTCGGCGCCGCCGGCCGTCATCCTCGCGACGAGCAACCCCGCGAGCCCACCCTCGACCTGGATCGGGATTGCGAAAGCGTCTGCCGGAGCGCCGAGCAGGTCGAGGAGCGCGCGCAAACGGCGGCTGCCGGCAGGCGAGCCGAGCGCCTTCAGCAGCTGTGCACTGTCGCTGACCGGCACCTTGGGAGCATCCTCGACGTCTTCGGAGCGACGGACAAGGTGACCATCCTCCAGGAGCCAGAGCTCGCCTTGCGATCCGGCCAAAGCGCGGCTGATGAGCCTTGCCATCTCTGACCGGGCCCTATCGGGCTCCGTTGGCGTGAGCTCGGCGAAAGCAGCAACAGCCTCCAGGGTCCGGATGCGCCCGCGCGTCTCCGCCACCAGTCGGGAGTTCTCGATCGCGACCGCGGCATGACGCGAGAAATCGAGCACCGCGGAGGTCGGTTCGGCGAGATGCGTGGACGCATGCACCGAGCCGATGGCTCCGACGAGCCTGTCGCCATACCACAGCGGGATCAACCCCCATGCACGTCCATGCGCGGTCCCGCTGAGGACCCCGGGATGCGCGTCGCGCCAGCTCTCCTCGGTGCTGAGGCCGGCCCACGACAACACTTGCTCGGCTGCTGCGTCGCCACTGCCACGCGTCGCGCTGATGCGTCCTTCGGTGTCGAAAGCCCAGCAGACCGCGCCGGCGCATTCGAGCATCGTCCTCGCCTGGTCCGCAATGTTCGCCACCACACTCATGAGCTCGTGGCCGGCGAGCGCCGCGAGCTCCTGGATGCGGACCGACTGGACAAGGGCGAGCTCGTTGGCGTGGTGCAGCCGCATCGTCCGCAGCGCGATCCCAACCACCGGCGCAGCGGTCTCGAGAAGTTTGAGGTGTGCCGGCTGAAACCGGCCGCCGTCGTTGCGCATCGCGCCGATCCCCGCCACCACACGCTCGGCCTGGGTGATCGGAACCCACACAACATGGCTTGGAGACAGAGTGAAAATGTGCCTACCGATTGGCTCCGCAAGGTCATCCTCATCGGCGGGTTCCACCTCGAGCACTGCAGTCTTGTCTTCGATCATGCGGCGGAAGAACGGGGTCTGACTGACGGGCACCGGACCGATCGCGGTCACCGGACCGCCTCGCTCTACCGCGAAAGCAGCCATATCGCCGGCCGCGTCGAGATAAGCGAGGACCATGTGCGTCGCTTCCAGGTATTCGCTGGCGACTGTGAAGATCGCTTCTGCGATCTGTTTCTCGTCCGAGGCTCCCGCCACGCCCATCTCGAGGACGTGTAGGGCTTCCAGTCGCGCGCGCTCCGCCTGCGCCTCTGCAAAGTGGCCGGCGTTGGCGAGCGCCAGGCTCACGTGGGCGGCGACGTCCTGGAGCAGCTTGACATGCCATTCGTCGAATGCACCTTCGTGGTACGACTGCAAAGAAAGCATCGCCGTGATCTGGTCGCCGCTCAGCACCGGCACCCAGACGAACGAACGCGACACGAGGCGGCGATCGGATGGAGGTCCGGAGACGAAGATCGCGGCGCCCTCTCCAACCGTCCACCGCTCACGCTCCAGGTCCTTGCGCTGGAAAGTGCGCGCCCATGGCGAAACGCGAACCAGCACCGGCTTTCCCGTCTCGTACGCCTCGCGAGACGGACCCGTGACGGCGAGCGCGATGGGGGGAAACCCCTCTTCCACGCCGGCGACGTACTGATATCCCGACGCGATCGGCCCCTCCGCTGTCTGCGTGATCGTGGCGAGGATGAAGCCGTCGAAGCTCATGAAGCTCGCGAGCTCCTCGCGCAGCGTCCTCATGATCGACCAGCGATCGAGGCTCGATGCCAGCCGGCGTCCGATCGAGTTGACGACCTCGAGCCTTCGCCTCTGGTCCTCGATCGCCTCATAGCTGCGCGCGTTGCGCAGCGCGAGCGTAACTTCGTCGGACACGAGCTCGAGGAACGACGCCGTCGAGTCCTCGTAGAGGTATGGCCTCTTGCTCTTGATGCCGAGCGCGCCGCGCACGACGCCCCCTTCTTTGATCGCGACCCACAACGAGGATGAGGGTTCGTGTGTGAGGAGCGGCTTTGGGTTGCGCGACAGCGTGCGTGCTGGAACCACCAGGGCCGACCGCATCGGCACCTCTCGCGAGGTCGGCGGGGAATCGGCTTGCACACGCAGGAGACGCGCTTCCTTCCCGTCGCCATCAGGCAGCGAGACCATCTCGAGGGTGTCGACGGGTAAGAGCTCGTTAAGTGTCGTGTGCAGCGCGGCCAAGACGCTTGGCTCATCGAGCGTGGATGCCATGGCCCGGGCGATGCTGTTCAACGCCTCCAGCCGGCGCGCCTGGTTGCGGGTCAGCTCGTTGAGAGCGGCGTTGGCGATCAGGACTCCGAGCCTTCGATGGACCTCCTCGAGGAACGCGGTCTCGGAAGGCGGTACACGGCGAGTTCGGTAAGACTGGTAGGCCAGGCTGGCGATCACCTCGCCGCGGTGCTCAACCGGCACCCAGATCGACAGCTTTGTCATGCGACTCGCACCTGGCCCCTTTCCCGGCTCCCTCCGATTGGGGTCGTTGACGATCACGGTGGTCTTTGGATTTTTGAATTGGTTCTCGAAGAAGGACCCCGCGATCGGACGCCGGCGAAGGTCCTGGAGCACGCCCGTGTCGATGGCGAGGGAGTGGTACCAGCCTTCCCGGTCCAGGACCTGAAGAAGCACGACCCCGTAGCCGAAAAGTGGTTCGAGCCCGCGATAGAGGACCTGCACTATGTCGGCTTCGGTGACGCAGCTGGTCAGCTCGTGGATGAGCTCTGCAGGCGTCTTCGCCGGGACCGGCTCCTGTGGACGTCGAGCCGCCTTGAGCCTCGCGACGGCGGCTGGTGCCGCGGGGACCCTCGCCGGCGTAGCTCGCGTGTGGCGCTTTAGCGCTCGACGGGCGGGACCTGGCATTGCCACCGATACACTACCCCCGTGCCGTTCACCCCGCCCAAACCAATCGCTCCGACACCGGAGGACCTTCGCGGCTCAACCGTGCTCGTGGTGGACGACGAGCGAGCCTGGCGCGTGATCCTCGAGACCGACCTGAGGATGCTCGGCTACAAGGTCTCGATGGCGGAGGACGCGGACCAGGCGCTCGAGAAGGCGCAGTCGGACCAGCCCGAGGTCGCGATCATCGACCTGATGCTTCCCGAGCCGATGGATGGCTGGGGCCTGCTCAACGAGTTGAGGGCGCGCGGGCAGAAGGTGCCGGTCATCTTCTACACCGCTTACCCCGTCTTTCCCTCAGGAACGGACGATCCTGACGTCGTCGGCTACATGAGCAAGGCGATCGACAGGGCAGACCTCTATGCCTTGCTGCCCCCCGCGATCCGGCGCTCACGCGAGCGCCGAAACTCAGATTCCTAGACCGCTAGTACCCGAGGAGCCACGAGAGCAATGATTCGGCCCAGTCGGCGCCTGAGGCGAGCGACAGAGCAGCGACGAACGCCACGGCCAAGGCCACGCGCCTAACCTTGATTCCCCAAGTCATCCCTACCCTACCCCTTTGTTTTTCGAACCGATGCCAGGACCGAGATGGAGTATGCGCCGGTCCATTCGTATTTGCTTATTCACAGTCCGTCAATATTCGTTAAAACTTATTTAGGCCTAACCTTGGAAAATCAAAGGTCGAAAGGAAGGTCGCGAGGCCCGGCACGGAGCCACGAGGTACGGCTGCCTCCGCTGCCGCCCGGCCTTGAGGTTTACCGGCCCGCGGATGTCCTCGGTTCGTCCGTCCTCGTGGTCGAGGACGAGGCGGCGATGCAGCAGCAGTTGAGGATCGACCTGCAAGATCTTGGCTACCGGCCGTCCGTCTCCTCGACCGCTCCGGAGGCGCGGCACCTGCTCGAGCGCGAGCGCATGGCGGCGGTTCTGCTCGACCTGGTCCTGGATGAAGGCGAGGATTCTGGCTTTGAGCTACTGCAGTGGATTCGCCAACACCACCCCGGCTTGCCCGTCATCGTGCTGTCGGCCGCGCAGGTCAACTCAGCCTCGATCCGCAAGGCGTACGAGCTCGGCGCGAGCTCGTACTTCGTCAAAGGCAACGTGCCCATGGCACACATCTACTCCGACCTCGCGGCACGTCTCGTTGAGCGAGGAACCGGCCGGCCTGGCAGCTATCGCTTCGGGCGTCTCGAATTCGACCCGACGCGCCGAACAGTGAAGGCCGGCCGCGAGGAGATTCGCCTCACGCAGCAGCAGACTGCGGTCGTGCTGTTTCTCGCCCAGGGCTCCAAGTCCGCCACGGCCCGAGACTTGATCGAGGCCGGCCTGTTTCGCACCAACGCCGCGCATTCGACGGTGCATTCGGCGCTGCTGACACTGAGGCGGCGTCTCGATACGCTCGAGCCCGGGCTTGGGCAGAAGCTGGTGCGTGCAACCGCTCGGGGGTACAACCTGGTGTCTGTTCATGACTGACAACGACGCCGCGATCCCGACGCCGAGCCGCTCCGTCGTCGACGAGGTGATCGAGCTCAGACGTCACTTCCATCGGCACCCCGAAGTGAGCTTCAGCGAGCACGAGACCAGCCGGCAGCTCGGAGCGCGATTGGGCCAGCTCGGGTTGGAGCTCAAACCGTGCCCGACCGAGACCGGGGTCGTCGCCATGCTGGACACGGGCAGGCCGGGTAAGACGGTGATGCTGCGGGCGGACATCGACGGCCTGCCGATACTCGAAGAATCCGGCGTGACGTTCGCATCGCGGACCGACGGGCGCATGCACGCGTGCGGTCACGACGCGCACATGGCGATGATGATCGGCGTCGCGCGTACGCTCGTCGACCACATCCACGACATGCGCGGCCGCTACCTCTTCGTGTTCCAGCCCGCCGAGGAAATAGTCGAGGGCGCCAAAGCGATGATCGCCAAAGGCCTGCTCGACCAGCACCATCCGGACTCGGTGATCGGATTGCACATCGCGAGCTTCCTGGAGTCGGGGACCGTGGTTTCAAAACCCGGATTGATGTGGGCGGGGTCCGATGCGTTCGAGATCAACTTCTCGGGGCCTGGAGGCCACGGCGGGATGATGGGGCGTCGCGGCAACGTGCTCGCGGCCCAGGCGTTTTTCGTGGAGCGGCTGCACACGGTGGTCGAAGGCCTCGAGCAGGATGGCGTGCAGTGCCACACGACGATCGGCGATATCAGAAGCGACGGGGCGTGGAACATCGTGCCGCGTGGCGTTCTCGTCAAGGGAAGCCTGCGCACCTTCAACGCATCGCTTCGCGAGCAGGCCCTCCTGCGCCTGCACGACCTGTTGCGCGAAACGGACACCGAGTTCGACGTGGGCTCCAAGGTCGACCTCGTTCATGGAACTGTGCCGCTTATGAATGAACCCAACGTCACACGCACGGTGCTCGCGGTGGGACGTTCGATCATCGGCGACAGGGCGAGCATCCTCGGCAGGCCGCTCACGGTGAGCGACGACGTCGCGGAATTTCTCACGCGGATCCCAGGGTGCTACTTCATGCTCGGAGCGATGCCTAAAGGTGCACCGCCCCCCGCCCACCACTCACCGGGGTTCCGCATCGACGAGGATGCGCTCGAGATCGGCGTCAAGGTCCTGGCGGGAGCGGCGTCACGACTCTCGGCTGAATAGATGCTGTGGGTTGCCGCGATTGCGCTCGGCCTTGTGGCCGGCTTCGCGACCCGTGGGCGCATCGACAATCTGGCTCGCCTTCACTTTCGCTGGCCCTGGCTCGTCGTTGCAGTCCTGGCCATCAGGGCCGCGGCAGTGCTCACGCCGCTCCGCTCCGTCGATGGCGTCCAGTATCTGTACGCGGCGGGCCTCGCGACGCTCGTCGGCTGGGCGCTATGGCACGTCAAACGAGTCGCCGGCATCTGGCTTGTCGCAGCAGGAAGCTCGCTCAACCTGGTCGTGATCGCGGCCAACAGCGGGCGAATGCCCGTGGCGCCGGAGCTGGCCGGTTCCCTGGTCCAACGTGGCCATCTCGGCCAGTACGCGGTCATGGCGTCAGACACGCACCTGAACTGGCTCGGCGATTGGATCTCATTGCGGGGACTTGTCGGCTGGGGACCCCTCGACGCTTACAGCCCCGGCGACCTCATCGTCGCCCTCGGAATCGCCGCCGTCACAGCCCTGGCTATGCGAATTGGCGCGGAGGCCACGGAAACCCCGCCCGGTATAGTGAGTGACCCGCCGTGATCATCTTCTGGATCTTCACGCTCTTTGTCGGCAGCTCAGCCTTTGCCTTCGCTTACATCTATCTGCAGCTGGGCATCGGCTGGTCGCTGGCCTACGCCCTCATCGCCATGCTCTTGAGCCGCGGAATCCTGAGCATGGCTCGAAGGTGGCTGATCGTCCGGGAGCGGATGACTCCCGAGACCGACACGATGAAGCGCACCGTCGAGACAAACCGGGCGATCTTCTGGCGCCGGGCCCTGTTTCTCGGCGCGATTCCGACCGTGTACTTCCTGGTCATGTACTACGTCTTCAACTTGCTGCCCGAAGAGGCGATCGCGGGTCTGCCGGCTCTCCTGGCGCAGGTCTTCACCCAGCTCATCTACCTCTTCTTCCTGCTCGGCGCCAACTTCCTCCTGTTCTTTGGCCCGTTCTACATCTACACACGAATCGGCAAGACGATGATCAACCCCGACGACGCCAACTTTGGGGTGAAGATCGAAGACGTCCGAGGCCAGAAGGCGGCGGTCAACGAGATGCGCCGGATCCTCGACCTCATCGAGCACGGCAGGATGTTCGTCAAAGCCGGCGGCAAGCGCGAACGTGGCGTGCTGATGGTTGGACCTCCCGGTACCGGAAAGACGATGCTCGCCAAGGGCATCGCGTCGTCGCTGAACGTCCCGATCTACATCGCCAACGGCGGCTCGTTCGCCGGCATGTTCCTCGGCATTGACGCCCTGAGCGTCTACTTGATGGTGCGCGCCGCCCGCAAGCGCGCGAAAGTCTGGGGCGGCTGCGTGGTGTTCATCGACGAGATCGACGCCCTCGGCCAGAGGCGCTCCGGCACTGGCGGAGCGATGGGCGGAGCGATGGGCGGAATGATGGGCGGCGGCCAGCTCGGGCTAAACATGCTGCTGGTCCTGATGGACGGCATCGACAACCCTGGATTCTTCGTCCGCCAGCTGCGAGGTCTTCTGAACCTGACCCTGGACGGGTTGTTCATGCCGCGCGTGATCGCGTTCAACGGCACGCGGTGGCAGCTGCGTATTCCCGCGCTGAAAGCCCCCGCATACAACATCATGTTCATCGGCGCCACCAACCGGCCGTCCGTCATGGATGAGGCGCTGACCCGACCCGGCCGGTTCGGGCGCCAGATTGTCTTTCGGCTGCCGAACCGCGAGGACCGCAAAGACATCGCCTCGCTCTATTTCGACAAAAAGCAGCACGACCCGGCGCTGGACACGCCGAGCCGGCGAGAAGAGTTCGCGAGGATCACCGACCAGTACTCGCCGGCTGACATCGAACAGGTCCTGTCGCTTGCGCTGCTGTACGCGTTCAACGACGGACGCGACAGGCTCAACTGGGCGGACATTCGCGAGGCCATGGGCAACGTCGAAGCCGGGCTTGCCATCCCCGTCGAGTACACCGAGCGCGACAAGATCGCCGTCGCGCGCCATGAGCTGGGTCACGCGGTGGCATCGCATTTCTTCAAGACCGGTTACGAGCACATACGCCTCTCCATCCGGCGCCGTGCCACCACACACGGGGAGATCGGCGGGTATCACAAATCGCTTCCGACAGAAGAGGAGTGGCTTGAGTTTCGCTCTCAGCTAGCCGCCGACCTGCGTCACTTCCTCGGCTCGATCGCGTGCGAGCACGTCTTCTACGGCGAGAACACCAGCGGCGTTTTCGGTGACCTGAGCAGCGCGACCTCCATCGCGTGCCGCATGGTAGGCACTATCGGCATGGGTCCAGACATGCTCTCGCCCGAAATGTCGACGAAGGCGATCAACATCGGCGAACAGCTGATCTCAGTCGCGGAGATCCCGGCCGGATTGCACGCGCAAGGCACCTGGCCGGGCGCCGTGTTGAGCAATCCTCGCGGCCGCCGCGTCGTCGCGCAGCTCCTGGGTTCCGCCTACATCGACGACTGGCGCTTGATGAACGCGAACAAGGAGGCCATCGACCAGGCCGCCGAAGCGCTGATCGCCCAGGGCGAGCTGGTCGGCGATGAGATCAGCGGGCTGCTCGAGTCGGTCGGCCTGCGTGAGGTAACTGCAGCCGACCCATATCCGCCCGACCTGCCGATGGTTCCGGATGTGCGCGCGCCGATCGCCGCGATCTCGGAGCCAGCCTGATCCGACTCGCCGCTGCTGTCCTGGTTGCACTGGCCCTTGCGCTTCCTGCGCAGGCGGTCTACGCGCAGGACCCCGACCGAGGTCCGAGTCCGCAGCATGAGGCTGCACGAATCATCGCCGCGGAGCTCACGATGAGCCGGGCCTCGGCCGAGCTCGACGCACTCAATGCTCAGCAGCCATCGAGCTTGCTCGATGCGATGCGGCTCGAGCTCGCCAAGGACCGCGCTGCATATGCGTTCAGGAACGCCGCGCGCCAGGAAGAGCTGCGGATCTACGAGCTCGCGAGCTATGCGAGCGTCGAAAACGCCGTCATACCTCTGCTGCCCTCAAATCTCCAGGGTTCAATCCGGAATTCGATCGCCGGGCTGCATTCCCTGTACATCCTCGGCGGCATCGACGAGTACTACCTCGTCAACGTGCACTTCACGCACGCCTACAACGAAGCCAAGCCGGTGAGCGACTTGCGCGCTTACTACCTGGAAGCGCAGCGGAGATACGGCGTTGACGCAAGCTACCTCGCCTCCATCAACTTCATCGAGAGCAACTTCGGCCGCATCAACGGCCCCTCGTCCGCCGGCGCAGTGGGTCCAATGCAGTTCCTCCCCTCGACATGGACCCAATACGGTCAAGGCGGCAACATCAACGACCCGCACGACTCAATCCTCGCCGCGGCTCGCTACCTCGTGCGCAACGGCGCGCCCTACAACATGCGGAACGCGATCTGGCATTACAACCTCGACTACGACTACGTGGACTCGGTGGAAGACTTCGCACGCGCCTATCGCACCGACCCGGGTTGGCTCGATCGGATGTATTACTGGAACACGTACGGATGAGATCCGTGAAGTTCGCGGCATTAGCGGCGGGACTCATCTTCGCTGCCGCCTGCACGACGAACCCGATTTGGAGTCGCACCTCGCCAACACCGCGTGCAGCCGCGAGTCCGACCGCCGTCATCACGATCCCGGTCGTGAGCCCCGCGCCTGCGGCAGCGGCGGCATTCGATCCAGCTCGGGTGGTCCGCGTGCTTGGCTCGGCGGTCGCGGAGATCCTCGTCACGCAGTCAACAGGCACGCGCGGCATCGGCACCGGATTTGTCATCGCCCACGAGAACGGCGCCAGCTTCCTGGTCACGAACAACCATGTGGTCGCGGGTGCAACCAGAGTCGTTGTGCTGATGCCTGACGGACGGCATTTCGTGGCGAAGGTACAGGGCACCGACCCCGTCCAGGACATCGCCGTCGTCAGGGTGGACGATGCCTCCCTTACCCTCGCGCAGTTCGGCGACTCGACCAAGCTCGTGGTCGGCCAGCAGGTCGTCGCCATCGGAAGCCCGCACGGTAACCAGAGCTCAGTCACGTCAGGCATCATCTCGGCCCTTCACCGCACCCTCTCCGCAACCACACGCCCCGGAACACCCAGCGAGGACCTGCCCGACGTCTTGCAGACTGACGCAGCGATCAATCCCGGAAACTCGGGCGGTCCGCTCGCCGACGGTGACGGAAACGTCATCGGCGTGAACACGGCAGTCGATGCCACCGGCCAGGGAATCGGCTATGCGATTCCAAGCCTGATCGCGAAGCGGATCGCGCAGGACCTCATCGCCGGCCGCAAACCAGGCCATCCGTACATGGGCGTTTGCTACCAGTCGGAGGACGCCGCCCTGGCAAGCGGCAAAGACGTCGCCGGTTATGGCGTGCTCGTCACCTCAGCCCTGCCGGGGACCCCGGCCGCCAAGGCCGGCCTCAAAGCGGGTGACGTGATCGAGAAGGTGGATGGAGTCGAACTGAACAACGGCCAGACGCTCGGGGGCGCGATACAACCCAAGAGTCCTGGCGACACAGTCCAGCTGACAGTCCTTCGTTCCGGCGCCACCACGACATTGCCATTGACCCTGGCCGACCGCTCGTCCGCGCCCACCGCGAGCTGCGCCACGACGCCCTAGCTCCTTAATCGTCGAAGCCGCTGCCCGCTCTCGAAAACACCCAGCAGAAGAACAGGTACGCTGCCACACCCCTCATGCCGCGGCGGCCAGCAGGCTGGTGAGCTCTTCCGTAGGATTGTGCGAGTATCCACTCATGGAGTACCGCATCGAACAGTTGGCTCGGTCGGCGGGGGTCGCCGTCGACACCATCCGCTTCTACCAGGGCAAGGGCTTGCTCGACGCGCCTCGCCGCGAAGGCCGCGTGACCTGGTACGGAGAGGGCCACCTGGGGCGGCTGCGCAGGATCAAAGAGCTGCAGCAGCAGGGATTCACGCTGACGGTGATCCAGCGCTTCCTGACCGGCGAGCTCGAGGCGTCGGATGAGGCCCTGGTCGCGGCGGTCACGCGACCTACGGCGCCTCAATCTCTGACCCTGGGCGAGCTGGCCGAGCGCAGCGGGGTCGCCGAACCATTGCTCAAGAGCCTGGAGCAGGCGGGCCTGCTGGTCCCGGTGGAAGGCGGCGATGAGCCGCTCTATCCGGCCGATGACCTGCAAGCGATCGCCGCCGGAATGAAGTTGATCGCGGCAGGTGTGCCGCTGGGCGCGCTGCTGGAGCTCGGCAAGGACCACGCGGCAGCTGTCGACCGGACCGCTCGACAGGCAGTGGACCTGTTCGACCGCCACGTGCGCGAACGCATTCAGTCCGAGGGCGGCGCCACTGAAGCGGCCGAGCGCCGCCTGCTGGAAACGTTCAACGAGCTGCTCGAAGCGAGCGGCACTCTGGTCCGACATCACTTCCAGCGCACTCTCCTCCGCGCGGCGAGAGAGCACATCGAGAAGCGTTAGGTGTCCCGCCCCCGACGTTCCTTGCATCTTCGCGGCCTAGTCGGCCGGGCGCCTGCGGCGCTGAAGCCTACGTCGAGGGACCCGGCGCTGCGGAGTCACGCATCCACGGATGCGCTCCTCCTTGCGCCACCCTCTCCTTGGCTCCGACCGCCGATGCCGCGAAATATGCGGCGGAACGCGAGGTCGGTACACCTGTGAAAACGGCAACCTCGGTCCGCACATGGGAGCTTGATCGCACCCCGGACCTAATCGACCTGGTCAGCGCGGCGCGGGACAACGGGCACGAGGTCTTGCTCATCGAGCGACCGATGCCGGACGCGGTCAGCATCGCCGCCCTCGGCAAAGCATTTGACATCGTGGCCGCGAAAGGCGGTGTCGCGCTGGAGGATGCGAACGGCGAGGTCGTCGACTTCGAAGCTGGAAACGACAAGCTGCTCGCCGCATCGCGCCTGTGGCGAAGACTTTGCGAATCGCTCGCCGGACCAATCGCGGTCGGCGGGTTTGCCTACCGGCCGGATCGCGTGCCCGGCGGGCCCTGGTCAGGCTTTCCCTCTCTACTTCTACGTGTGCCCGAGCTCGCGGTCACGCGAGTGCGGGGCCGCACCCACGCCACCGCCATGACCGCCGAGGCCGAGTCTCTGCTCGAGCTGACCACGACCGGCGTCCGCGCGCCGGCGGCGCGAAGGCTCGAGGTGACGCCCGTCCGCAACACTGTTGCGTGGACCGCTGCGGTCGGAAGCGCCGCGGCTCGCCTTCGCGCCGGCGATGCGGAGAAGGTGGTGCTCGCGCGAGAGGTGCTTGCACGCGGCGATGGCGTTGTCTCCGCCGCGATGGTCGCCCGCTCTCTTCGCGCGGCATACCCGTCGTGCTTCACGTACCTCATCACGGGCGCCGACGGAACCGCCTTCGCCGGAGCATCACCGGAGCTTCTCGTTCGGCGCTCGGGCGACAGGGCTTTCTCGCAGCCTATGGCCGGATCCGTCGCACGAGGCGCGACCGACGCCGAGGACGAGCGACTGGCACGTCAGCTCGAGGACAGCGCCAAGGACGCTCTCGAGCATCGCGTCGTCTCGGAATTCGTCGTTGAGGCGATGCGACCGTTCGCGCGTTCGGTCTCCGCTCGAGAGCCTGAAGTCGTTCGCTTCACGAACATCCAGCATCTCGCCACGTCTGTGACCGCGGAGCTGACGCATCCCCCGGCCGACGCGCTCGAGCTGGCGGCCGCCCTCCACCCCACGCCGGCCGTCGGCGGCTGGCCACGAGAAGCGGCCGACGAATTGATCGACGAGCTCGAAGGATTGGAGCGTGGCTGGTATGCAGGCGCAGTCGGTTGGATCGACGCGCACGGCGACGGTGAGTTTGCGGTAGCGCTGCGCTGCGGGTTGCTCTGGGAGGACGGCGCGCGCCTCTACGCGGGAGTTGGAGTGATGCCCGACTCGGATCCCGCGCGTGAGCTGGAGGAAACGGAGTTGAAGTTCAAGGCGCTGCTGACGGCGCTCGTTTGATGCACGTGACCATCAATGGCGCGCGAATCCATTACGAGCGCGCAGGCGCCGGACTTCCAGTGATCTTTCTGCACGCCGGCATCGCCGACCTTCGGATGTGGGAGCCGCAGGCCACCGCATTAGCAAAGGAGTTCGACGTCATCCGCCTTGACCAGCGCGGCTTTGGTCAATCGGAGCTGCCGCCGGTCTCATGGTCGCCGGTCGAAGATCTCCTCGCGATCATTGATGAGCTGGCTCTGAAACCGGCACACCTGGTCGGGTGCTCGATGGGCGGCGCGCTCGCCATCGATTTCGCGCTCGAGCATCCCGAAAGGATTTCGAAGTTGGTACTGGTCGGGACTGCCGTCCACGGGCGCTCCGGCCGGCCGGAGCACCGTCATCTGTACGCCGAGGAAGCTGCCGCGCGAAAGGCGGGCGACCTGGACGCGCTCAAGGAAGCCCTCATGTACCTGACGCTCGACGGACCCTACCGGCCGCGAGGTTACGTTGCGGAACCTCTGCGCTCGCTCTTCCTGGACATGAACAATCGCCTGCTCAGCTCCGATTTCGAGAAAGCCCCGTCCAGGTGGTCCGATCCGCCCGCCGCAACGCGGCTCGGCGAGATCTCCGCGTCAACCCTGGTAGTGGTCGGAGACAAGGACTTGCCGAACGTGTTGGAGAACGCGGATCTCCTTGTGGAATCGATCCCGCATGCTCGCAAGGCTGTTATCCACGACGCTGCACATTTGCCGAACCTCGAACACCCGGAAGAGTTCAACCGAATCGTGCGCGATTTTCTCGTGGCGGACTGAACTCGGCGGATTCAACCATTTCGGTAGAGATGGTCGAATCGGCTGCGGGGATAGAGCCATTTCGGCCGAGTTGGTCGGGCTCAACCTTTCAGAGCTGAAGCCGCCGCCTCCCAGCACAACCGATGCCCATTGACACTGTCCTCGCGCTTGAACTTCACGACCACCATCGTCGGAGTAGGCGCCGCGAGCGCGTCCGTGATCGCCGGCTCGAGACCGGAGCGGTCGGTCACCGGGCTGTACACGAGTCCATAGAGGCGCGCCACCTGCGCAAAGTCCAGGCCCAGCGGGGTGGCGAAGAGCTCCTCGAAAACGTCCTGGTGCTCAGCTTGCGGCAGGAAGTTGAACACTCCCCCGCCGTTGTTGTCGCACACGATCAGCGTGGCCCGAATGCCGTGCCGGCGCAGCGCCCACAACCCATTCATGTCGTGATACAGCGACAGGTCTCCAAGCAGCAGGACTGTCGGAAGATTCACCCGACCGGCAGCCATCCCCAGTCCCGTCGACACCAGCCCATCGATGCCGCTCGCGCCTCGATTGCCATAGAGCCGCTGCTGCGGCCTCGCCTGCGGCCAGAAAGCCTCGACCGCGCGGATCGGCATGCTCGAACCGACGAAGACCTGCGCCGGGTCCGGAAGGCGAGCACTCAACGCGCGCACCACATGGCCCTCGTGCATCGGCGTCGAAACCAACGTCGCCGCGATCGCTGCCGTGGCGCGCTTGCCGGCAGCCACCCACTGGTCTCGCCACGCAACTCGCTCGAGAGGTGGCAGCGCCTCGAGCAGCGGCTGCGGTTCACACCCGACGACGTTGGTGGCGACCTGGTCCTGGTCGCGCCAGGCGTGGTCCGGGTCGATGAGGAATGTCGGCGCCGACGCCGCAGCCAGCCACTTGTTCAAGGCCGGAGACGTCGGCATGGCTCCCAGCCGGATGACCAGGTCCGGCCCGTGCTGCAGCGACCAACCGGCTCTCAGGAGCGCCTCATATGACTCGATCGACGCTCCGGTCTCGGGGCGCCTCAACTGAGAGGTCGGCTCGGCCAGGACCGGAAGGCCGAGACGGTTGAGTGCCGGCGCCAGCCGCTCGCCCTCACGCATCTCCCCGGCCACGACCAGCGGGCGCTGCGCGCGCTGAAGAGCAGAAGCCAGCGCGGCCACCTGCGCTGACGTCGGCAGCTTCCGGCCGCGGCTCACCGACTGCCCTGCCACGCCGATCGCGACCGGCACGTGGCCCGGCTTGGGCACCAGGGGCTCGCGAAATGGAAGGTTCAGGTGCACTGGGCCCGTCGCCGCTTCCGCAACCGCCCGGGCCGCGAGCCGCCGCCACAGGCGAGCCGCGTTGGGCAGCTCCACCGGAGCGCCGGGGTCGAAAAACCATCGGACCGCAGTGCCGTACAGCCTCTGCTGGTCGATCGACTGGTTGGCCCCCGCGCCCTGCAGCTCGGGAGGACGGTCTGCGGTAAGGACTATGAGCGGCGTGCGCGAGTAGGAGGCTTCGACCACTGCTGCGTGAAACTCGGCGGCCGCAGTTCCAGAGGTGCACAGAAGAACTACCGGTTTGCCGGTTGCCTTGGCCATGCCGACTCCGAAAAACGATCCCGACCGCTCATCGATGTGCATCAGGACGTTGGTCTTGGGATGGTGCTGGAACGCCATGGCGAGGGGCGCGGACCGCGAGCCCGGGGAGACACACACCCACTCCACGCCTTGAGCCGCCAGCTCGTCGACGAACGTGGCAGCGAAGGATTGCGTTACATCCATACGATTGAGTGATTGTGATTCTCGAGGGTGACGACGTGCGATTGAGCTACTTCGTGAGCGGCGAAGGCACGCCGGTCACGCTGCTCCACGGGTTCACGCAGAACGGGCGGAGCTGGCTCGAGACCATTTCCCGGATGCCGCAAGGCTGGATGTGGATAGTGCCCGACCTTCGCGGACACGGTAAGACGCGGACGCAGCCGGGCGCGGTCTGCACCATGGACGCATGCACCCGCGACCTCGAGATGCTCTGGGACCACCTCGGCATAACACGCACTCATCTCGCGGGCTATTCCATGGGAGGGCGGCTCGCCCTGCATGTCGCCGCTAGGCGGCCGCAACGCATCCTCTCGCTCCTGACCATTGGCGCGCATGCGGGCCTCGAGGAGGAAGCGCGCGCGGGACGCCGGCTCGGGGACGATGCTCTGGCACATCGCATCGAGAACGACGGCTTCGAATGGTTCGTCAAGTACTGGAGCGGCCTGCCGCTGTTCGCCGGCCTGGAGCGCCGAGGTCCTGCCTTCGTTGCCCAGGTGCGGGCGGAGAGGATGACCAACCACGTCGCCGGACTTGCTTGCTCGCTGCGCGGCATGGGGGCCGGGAGCATGGAGCCCTTGTGGGACGAGCTCGCCCATGTCACATTTCCATGCACATTCGTCGCCGGGCAGCTCGATCACGGCTACGTCAGCTCGGCCCGTCGCCTCGCGGCGACGGTGCCCAACGGACAGATCGAAGTCGTACCCAGGGCCGGTCACACCGTGCATCAGGAAAGGCCCGAAGCATTTGCCCGCGTCCTCGCCGGTCACCTCACGGCTGCGACGTGGGTCGCCCCCACGCCAGAGCCCTCGACCGATTTTGCGGCCGGCGACGAATGGCCCTCGAGCTCGACCTCCGCCTGAAGACCTGCGGCGTACCGAGCTGCCCCGAGGCGCTCCTGGTCGAGCATCGCGCCATCGTCAAACGGCCGCAAGACAAACCTGGTGCATCCCGACTTGCGCTGTCTCTCGACCTCACGCGCCACGTCCGCAGGCCTGCGCGCCACGATGAAGGCGCTCGTCACAGCAGCAGGCCAACCGCGAACAGCAGCGCGAAAGCAAGCTCGGCGATCGCCATGCGTTTCAAGGCGCGCACCAGCGGTGGTCCGGCAACAGTGGCGTAAGCGATGCGCGCCGGCACCACCGCGATCGGTAGGGCGAGTACGACGAGCAGCACGGTGACGCTCGCCAGCTTGAGAAACACCACGACGAGCGGGATCGCAAACGCGACACAGATGAGCGCAACGAGGAGGACGCGAGTCCGCGGCCGGCCGATTCGCGTGGCCAGCGTCCTCTTGCCCGCTGCCGCATCGGTGTCGATGTCGCGAAGGTTGTTGAGAACAAGGATCGCGGTCGCGATGCATCCCATCGCGCTTCCGATCAGGATGGCGAGCGGCGTGATGCGCAGCGTCTCGACGTAAACCGTTCCGACGGTGGCGACCAGGCCGAAGAAGAGGAAGACGAAGACCTCGCCCAGGCCGAGATAGCCGTAGGGCCGGGGGCCTCCCGTGTACAGCCATCCGGCCAGCAGGCACGCCGCACCCGCGACCAGCAGCCTCCAGTCCGTGCTGAGGCTCAGGATCAAGCCCGCGACCGCGGCGACGCCAAACGCTGCGATCGCCGCCAACCTCACGTGGTCTGGCCTGACCACGCCTGACGACGCGGCCCTTATCGGCCCGATGCGGCGCGGTGAGTCAGCGCCCCGCGCGAAGTCCGAATAGTCGTTGGCGAAATTCACTCCGATCTGCATCGCGACCCCGACCACGACCGCAAGGAGTCCCGCGCCTAGCCTCGGCCCGCCCTCGTGGACCGCGATCGCAGTGCCGGCGAGCACGGGCGCGACCGAAGCGGCCAGAGTGGCAGGCCGCACCGCCGACCACCACACCCTTGCGGGCGTCAGCGCCGCAGCCGTAGCGATCATGGTCGCTTAGGGAATTTCGAGAAGTCGGGCTTTCGCTTCTGCACGTAAGCGTCCCGACCTTCCTGCGCCTCTTCGCTCATGTAGTACAGCAGCGTTGCGTCACCCGAGAGCTGCTGGATGCCGGCCAAACCGTCGTCCACCGCGTTGAGGCCGGCCTTCAGCAGACGCAGCGACAGTGGGCTGAGCTCGAGCATCTTGCGGCACCACGCCACCGTTTCTTTTTCCAGGTCGGCGAGCGCCACGACCTTGTTGACGAGCCCCATGTCCAGGGCCTGTTGCGCGTCGTATTGCTCGCACAGAAACCAGATCTCACGCGCTTTCTTCTGACCGACGATGCGCGCGAGCAACCCCGCGCCATAGCCGCCGTCGAAGCTGCCCACACGCGGACCTGTTTGGCCGAAGCGCGCGTTCTCGGCGGCGACGGTCAGGTCGCACACGACATGCAGCACATGGCCGCCGCCGATCGCGTAGCCCGCGACCATCGCGACCACCGGTTTCGGCAGGCGGCGGATCTGGACCTGCAGGTCGAGCACGTTGAGGCGCCCGGTTCCCTTGGGGTCGGTGTAGCCGTCGTCGCCGCGAATCCGCTGATCGCCGCCGGAGCAAAACGCTTCGGTGCCGGCCCCGGTGAGGATGACGACGCCGATCTCAGGGTCGTCGCGGGCGACCTCGAAGGCCTTCGACATCTCAAAGACCGTGGTCGGCCGGAACGCGTTTCGGACTTCCGGGCGGTTGATCGTGATCTTGGCGATCCCCTCCCATGTCTCGTAGATGACGTCTTCGTAGTCGCCGGATCTGAGCCACCCTGGATGTTTCAAGCTTTCACTCCTAGAGCGATCACTAGCACTATTGTCAATCGTACCAGTCGCGTCAGCGCCCGCGCGCCGGCTCCTCCACCCGTCGCCATCGCACGGAACTCTTGGCGAATCGCTCGTACAGCCGGTCGTACCACTCGTTTCGGATCACAAGGTCAGGGCGGAATTGCACGATCATTGCGACGACCTCGCGGTATCCCCGGTTGGCAATGAGGAGTGGAGACGGACCATTGCTGACGACGATTCTCTTCAAACCAATACCGAAGGGCGGCAATGGAGTCCTTATCCCCTTGAGGTCTGTCAGCGGTATTTCGTGGCTTGAGCTGATGCAACGCCAACGGAGGATCGAGCCATCGATCACGCCGATTTCGTCTGCGATGAGAAACAGGAAGCTATAAGCATTCCACGCCAACGCCGATAGCCACAGAACCACAAACACAACCCCCGGCCCCTCGCCGCCGGTGACGAGGTTCCACACGAGAGCGACGCCGGCTAAACCGAGTACGAAGAAGACCGTCAAGACCAGGGGCCGGTAGTTGACGTAGCGATAAGTAATCGTGTCTCGGGCTGCTCCAGGAGTGCTCTCGCTTGGGTATGCGACTGTCACCCAACGAAGTCTATTGGGCGTCCGGATTCATGCCCGGCGCAAATGAACGTCTAGCGTCGTTCGAAGGCGAGGCGCGCGCCGAGGCCGAGCAGGACCACGCCGGTGAGCCGGGTCATCACCCGCCGCACGCGGAGTCCGGGTCCGGACCGGCCCAGCCGGCTGACCACATGGCCGTACGCGATGAGCCAGGCCAGCAGCATCACCTCGAACGCTGCGACCATGATGGTCAGGCGGCCTGACGTATCGCCAGGCATCAGAAACTGCGGCATGACCACCACGAAGAAAGCGCCGGTCTTGGGATTGAGCAGGTTGCTCACCAATCCCTGCTGGAACGCCGTCCAGTCACTGAGCGCTGCCCTTCCCGTCGAGCTCGTGCCTGGCTGGTCAGCCTCGCGATGGGTGGTCAGCAAAGTACGCACTCCGAGGTAGCAGAGGTAGACCCCGCCGGCGAGCTTCAAGGCCGTGAAAGCAATCGAAGATTGTTCGAGGAGAACGCCGACGCCGAGCGTCGCCGCCGACACCCAGACAAGAGTGCCGATGGCAACGCCGATCGCGGAGAAGGTCGACGCGCGCGGCCCGGCGGCCAGCGCATTGCGGATGATCAGCGCGGTATCGGGTCCGGGCGTGACGATGAGGAGGGCAGAAAGGAGCACGAATGCTGCGATTCGCGCATCGAACTCCACTGTCGCGACCTATACGCGCTGGCGCGGCTTGCGGCGCGGGAAGAGCCGGACGATCTTCGCGTAGTCCTCCGGCGTGTCGATGTCGTCCGGCCGTCCCGGCGCCGGCACTGTGTCAAGCAGCTCTGGATGGCCTTGCAGAATCTGGCGTGCACCCGCGTCGCCCTTCAGCGCGAAGAGCTCATCCCACAGCTCGCGAGCAAGCACCACGGGCGGCGCCCATTCGCCATGCGCCTGCGACACGGCGACCGCGGGCCGCGAGCCCTCGCGGCGCCACGCCCGCATCAGCGTCGCAACGGTACGGGAGCCGACGAGCGGCTGGTCGCCGAGCAGAACCACAGCCGCCTCGATGTCGCCTCTCATGGCGTGCAACCCCACCTGCAACGACGACGCCATTCCTGTCCTCGCCTTTGGGTTGTGTATCAGCTCCGCATCGCCGTGCACCGCATCCCGAACATCATCGGTCGAGTACACGACGACGACCTGGTGGCACCCACCTTCCGAGGCGGACTCCATCGCGTGACGAACCATGGGCTTGCCATCGAAATCGAGGAGCACCTTTTGGGATCCGGGCATGCGCGAGCTCGAACCAGCCGCCAGCACCACGGCCCCGATGGGCAGCAGGGCGGCCGCAAGCCGCTCGAAAGGAGGCCTCGCGGAACGAATCCACTCGACTTCGATGTTGGCGCGAATGGCGCTCTCGGCAAACACGCGCAGACGCTCGCTGTCGCCGTCGACAAGCATCAAGCGCCTTCCGGCAAAAGCAAGCATGTCCGGCACCGTTTCGGGCAAGCCGACCACGGCGAGCGCGCGACAGTCCGCGCGGGATGCCAGGTGCTGAAGGGCGGAGTCGAGGTCGCGGCCGCGGACGACGAGGCTGTGGGGACCGTCAGGTTCGCGGTAGGTGCGCCCTCTGACCGCCAGATCGAGGTCGCCCATCACGAAGATCGCCATGTCGATTAGTGGCCCGCTCTGGGGGGCCGCTGCAGATTCGCGACCTTGTCGGCCGGAGCCAAGGAGACGACGAGCACGCGAAAGAGCGCATCGCGTAGATGCGTGACTGAGCGCGCGCAGGAGGCGACGCCGGCTTCGGTGCCAAAGGCACCCGGCCGACTAGGGCGTCGAAGATGCGCGGACCTTCCGGAGCGGGCCACTAACCCCAGCATGCCAGAACGGACCCGCCTTACTCTGGTTGGAATGCCACTGCTTGGAGCGCACGTCGATTCGTCCGGCGGCCTGCACCTCGCCTTCGAGCGCGCCAAGGCGATGGGCGCCGAGGCGATCCAGATCCACCCCACCCCGCCCGGTTTCTGGGGCTCGCCGAAGCTTGATGAGAATCGCATCGCGTCGTTCAAAGAGGCTGCTGCCAAGCACGGCCACCCGCCCATCTACTTTCACGCCGTCTACTTGATCAACCTCGCCGGCGACGATCCGACGCTGCGACAGCGTTCCGAGAGCACGCTCGCGGGTTACCTCAAGGCTGCCGACGAGCTGGGCGCAAACGGCGTCATCTTCCACACGGGATCGCACAAGGGCGCGGGGTTCGACGCCAGACTTCCATCGATCCTCGCGCACCTGAAGAGCGTGCTCGAGCGCGCCAATCCGACCACCGCCCACCTGCTGATCGAGAACAACGCCGGGCTCGGTGGCTGTGTCGGTGCCCGCTTTGAAGAGATTGCGCAGATGCTGAGCGGGCTCGACGACGAACGTGTCGCGGTCTGCTTCGACACGTGCCACGCCTTCGCCTCCGGCTACGACGAACGCACCCCTGCTGATGTCTCGAACACGCTCGACGAGCTGGACCGCGTCATCGGCCTTTCACGCGTCGAGGTCATCCACTGCAACGACTCCGTCACCGGCCTCGGTTCCAACCGAGACCGCCACGCGAACATCGGAGCCGGGCAGATCGGCGAGGAGGGTTTTCGGGCCCTGCTTCACGAGCCGAGGCTCGCGAAGCTCCCATTCATCCTGGAGGTGCCTGGCGCGGGCGGCGGTCCGGACGCTGAACAGGTGGCCGTATTGAAGCGACTCGCGAAGTAGAGGCGCGGTTGGCCCAGGTCCAGATCCTGTAGCCCAGGTCGGAAAGGGAGGTGGCCGCCAGGCGGCTGTTCTCCATCTCCCGCTGCAGATCCTTCAGGCGCTCGAACGCGACGTCCTCGTTGTAATGCTGGTACATGCCTGGTTCCTCCGTAACCAATGTTCGCTGTATGCCAGTTATTATAACCGATGTTCGTTAAATGCGGGTTATGGATATACTCACAATCGTGGCTGACCGCGAAACCGCTCCGGGCGACATCGGCCTCGTCCAGGCCTTCGTCAATACCGCTGACCTCCAGGACGGCCCGGAGGATCTCTCCGACCCAAACACGCTCAAGGCCTGGCTCGTTGCAAAGGGCCTGATGGACGGCTCGCATACCGTCGACGCTTCCGACCTGAAGCACGCGATCGCCCTCCGCGAGGCGATCCGCGGCACGATCGGCCCTAACTCCGGTTTTCCGGTCTATCCCGTCGACATCGCCACGCTGAACGGCGCCGCCAGCGCCAGCGGTTTGCGGATGCGCTTTGGCGCGGACGGCAAGCCCCGCATGGAGCCTGAAGCGACGGGGGTCGTCGGTGCGATGGGACGCATCGTCGCCACCCTTTACTCGGCTATGGAAGACGAGAACTGGAGGCGTCTAAAGCTGTGCAGCTCGCAGGCGTGTCGCTGGGCTTTCTACGACCGGTCCAAGAACCACTCGAGCCGCTGGTGCACGATGGCCTCCTGCGGGAACCGGGAGAAGGCGAGGCGATTCCGGAGCCAGAAGGCGCACGCGTAACGGGCTACGCTCGTGAAGCTCGGACCTCGCGCATCGCACTCCCGGAGCCGCCAAATCGCACCGATGTGATCTCGGCCATGATGCCGAGCGCCGTCTCCTCGGCTCCTCGGCTCCCGAGATCGAGGCCGATCGGACCGTGGACTCGCGCGAGCTGCTCTTCGGTGAATCCTTCCGCCCGAAGTGCGTCGAAGCGGTTCTGGTTGGTCTTGCGGCTGCCGATCGCGCCAATGTAGCCCGCGTCCTTCGTCAGCACGGAACGCAGAGCGGGCAGGTCGAATTTCGGGTCGTGCGTGAGGATCACGACATACGACGAGTTGTCGATGACGAGCTTCGCGATCGCCTCGTCTGGCCAGTCGACGATGAGCTCGTCGGCCTCCGGGAACCGCTCCTTCGTGGCGAACTTCGCGCGGGCGTCGACGACGGTGACCCGATAACCCATCAGCTTCGCGAGCCGATGGAGCGGGATCGCGATGTGGATCGCGCCGACGATGATCATGTGTGCGGGGCGGCGGAACGGCTCCACAAAAAGGTCTCCGTCACGGTGTGCCAGCTCAGATCCTGGTGGCGTCCATCCCTCGACCAGGTCCGCTTCGCCGGTCACGAGGTTGGTGCGCAATGTTGCCTGCTCGTTGCGTTGAAGCATCGCGATCAGCTGCTCGTGCACCGGGCCCAAGGGCTCGACGAACACCTCGATGTGACCGCCACAAGCAAGACCCACCTCGAAGGCGACGTCATCCGCAACGCCGAAAGCCGCCACCTTCGGTTTGCGGCTCTTCAGCACCTTCTGCGCCTCGTCGAAAACCGCGCCCTCGATGCAGCCGTTGGATACGGAGCCGGCCATCTTGCCCGAGCGCGTGACCACCATCTTCGAACCCAGCGGGCGGGGACTCGAGCCCCATGTCTCGACCACTGTCGCGAGCGCGATGTCTTCGCCGGCTTTGGTCCATTCGGTGAGCTCGGTGAGGATTTCGCGCACCTATCGACTCCCGGCGCGGGTGCCCAGCCCGGCCAGCAGGCGGCCGAGGTCCTCGAGCGCCTTCAGGTTGTGGGCGGCGAGAAAGTCGTCGACATGCGGCAGCGCCGCCGCCATGCCGCGCGTCAGCGGTTGATATCCCTCTGAACCAAGGAGGGGATTGAGCCAGATCAATCGGTGGGCCGAACGGCGGAGGTGGATCAGCTCGGCGGTGAGTCTCGCCGGATCTCCTCGGTCCCATCCATCGCTCACGATGATCACCACCGCGCCGTGTCCCAGCACGCGCCGTGCCCAATGGCGGTTGAAATCGGCCAGCGCCTCGCCGATGCGGGTGCCTCCACTGAAATCGTGGACGCCCTTGCTCACGGACTCGAGGCAGCGATCGAGGTCTCGATAGCGAAGCAGTCGAGTGATCCGCGTAAGTCGCGTCGAGAATACGAAGGCTTCCACATCCTCCCGGCGCGCGATAGCGTGCGAGAAGATCATCAGCAGCCGCGAGTAGCGCTCCATCGAACCGCTCACGTCGCAGATCAACACCAGCGGCCTTCTCCGTATCCGCGGCCGGCGGTGGAACAAGCGCATCAGCTCGCCGCTCGACCTGATCGCATGGCGTGCGGAGCGCCGAAGATCGATCCGTCCCGCCCGCGCGGCGCGAAGGCGCCGCGTCTTCCGCTCGGCGACTCGCCATGGCGCCTGCTCGAGGAGTCGCCGCACCTGCTCCGTCTCCTGCCAGGTCATCTGTTCGAAGTCTTTGTGCCGCAGAAGCTCTTCGGCGCTGTAGCCGCTCGAGCTGATCGGCACAGCCGTTGGTTCTTGCTCGCGGTTCATTTGCGAGCTGCTTAGGCCAAGTGCATTGGCCCACGCCTTCGCCCGC
>Ga0209588_1000084_pt1 | contig 30169 bp, 27 predicted proteins | sample Rivendell_Oct201_10_FD_188351 | JGI IMG/M metagenome (GOLD analysis project Ga0209588, IMG submission 188351) | Vadose zone soil microbial communities from the Eel River Critical Zone Observatory, Northern California, USA -... | ecosystem: Host-associated > Plants > Roots > Rhizosphere > Soil ...
GTCACGCAGCGCCAGCCCGGCGCCGGAAGCGCCGACGGCTCCCAGATACAGCTGTCCCTCGGCTCCGATGTTCCAGAGCCTCATGCGAAACGCGGCAGCGGCGGCTAGGCCCGTAAGGAGCGTCGGCGTGGCGGTGACCAGGGTGTTGGTCAGCGCGCCGGGCGAGATGAAGGCTCTGTCGAAGAGCCGGGCGTAGATGGCGAGCGGGTCTTTGCCCGCGACGAGCAGCACGATCGCCGTGGCAATGAACGCCGCGACCAACGATCCCGCCGGAACCGCGACCAGGAGCCAGCGCGGCGTGTCCAGCCGGCGCTGGATCCTCACGCGGAGGAGCCGGCCATCATAAGACCCAGATGCTGCACGTCGGCAGTGGATCTGGGCACGACGCCGACGATGCGGCCCTCGTAAATGACCGCGATGCGGTCGGCGAGCAGGAGGATCTCGTCCAGGTCTTCGCTGATGAGAAGGATCCCCACACCCTTGCCGGCGGCCTCGAGAAGAAGGCTCCTGACAGCCTCCGTGGCGCCGACATCGAGGCCCCGCGTGGGATTGGCAGCCACGATTACGGCCGGGTTGCTAGACAGTTCACGCGCGAGGACGACCTTTTGCACGTTTCCGCCGGAAAGCAGGCGGGTCGGCGTGTCAGGACCGGGTGCCGCGACGGCGAACCGCCTCATCAGATCCTGCGCGTTGCGCCTGATCCGATCGTGACGCAGCACGCCGCGGGTTGACATGGGCGCTTGGCGGTGCGATTTCAGGATGAGGTTCTCGGCGATCGAGAGGCTCGGCGAGACCCCCGTGCCGAGCCGGTCCTCCGGCACGTGCGCGACTCCCTGGACGATTGCCCCTTCGGGGTCGCCCGAACGCAGGCTTCGTCCCTTGACCGCCACGCTGCCGGATGTGCGGGGGCGCGCGCCAGAAACGGCCTCCGCGAGCTGCCGCTGGCCATTCCCGGCGACGCCGGCGACACCGAGGATCTCGCCTTGATGAACGCTGAGGGAAACGTCGTGCAACGCCTGCAGGCCAAGGTCGTCGTCAGCGGACACGTCCCGAAGTTCGAGAGCAACTTCGCTTGGTGCCGCCGCCTGACTTTCCTTGGCAGCGCTGAATACCACCTCGCGGCCGATCATCATTCGAGCCAGCTCGCGTGGGCTGCTCTCGCGCGTGTTGACAGTGCCGATGAGCTTGCCGGCGCGAAGGACCGTCACCCGGTCCGACACCGACATCAGCTCGTCGAGCTTGTGCGAGACGAAAACGATGGTCCGGCCTTCGGCCGTCATGCGGCGAAGAGTTTCGAAAAGGTCGTCGGCCTCTTGCGGCGTGAGGAGCGATGTCGGCTCGTCCAGGATGAGGATCCGCGCCCCGCGATACAGCGCTTTCAGAATCTCGACGCGCTGCTGCTCGCCGACCGACAGCTGCCAGACTCGCGCATCCGGGCGAACCGGCATTCGATAACGTTTGGCGAGCTCGCCCACCTGCGATTCGATGGTCGCGGGATTGGTGCGCAGCCACGGCGTGCCGCGGTGGCCGAGCACGATGTTGTCCGCGACCGTAAGAGACGCGGCGAGGCGGAAGTGCTGGTGCACCATCGAGACGCCGGCCTCGGCGGCGTCGCGCGGAGAATGGAACTCGACCGTCTTGCCGTCGATCGCGATCTCGCCTGAATCCGGTCTGTAGAGCCCGGTCAGGATGCTCGCCAGGGTTGACTTGCCGGCGCCGTTCTCGCCGAGCAAGGCATGGACCTCGCCGCGGCGGGCCTCGAAGTCGACGGAGTCGTTCGCGATGACCCCGGGAAAGCGCTTGGTGATCGAACGCATGGTCACCGCCGGGACATTCCCGGCGGTGACGTCAACGTTCGCGATCGTCAGCTGCCTTTAGGGTTGCCGATGACGCCCTGGACGAACCAGTCCATCGTCAGTATCTGGTCGAGGGTGAGCTTGGTCCCAGATGGGACCTTGACGGCACCGGACTGATCCTTCAGCGGCCCGGTGAACTCGTAGAAGCTGCCCGCTTTGAGCGCCGCCTTCTTGTCATTGATCGTCGCCTGCGTCGCGGCGCTGACCGATTTGCCAAAAGGAGCAATGTCGACAAACCCATCGTTGAGGCCGCCGTAGTAGCTGCCGGTCTTCCACGTGCCGTCCAGCACGGCCTTCACGCGCGTCAGCTCATAGGGGCCCCAGTGGTAGACGGTTGCAGTCAGCCACTGGTCGGGGGCGAAAGACGTCTGGTCGGAGTCGTATCCCGACCATTTGATGCTGCCGGCGGCCTTGGCAGCCTCGCCAGTTGCGGGGCTGTCCTGGCCCTGACCAAGAACGTCCACGCCGGCCGCGATGAGGCTCTGGGCTGCTTTCTTCTCCTTGGCTGGGTCAAACCAGGTACCGGTCCAGATCACCTGGAGAGTTGCGCCCGGACGCGAGGTCTGCGCGCCCAGCGCGAAGGCGTTGATCTCGCGGATCACCTCTGGGATCGGGAAGGGCGCGACGAACCCGATCTTGCCGTTCTTGGTGGCCGCGCCTGCCGCGATGCCGGTCAGGTAGTCCGCGTCCTCGGCGGCGCCGAAGAACTCGGCGAAGTTCTTGTCCGTCTTGAAGCCGGTCGCCTGCTCGAAGTACACGTTCGGGTACTTCTTGGCGGCTGCGGCCATCGCGTCCTGAAAGCCGAACGAGGTGGCGAAGATGAGCTTGTTGCCGTCCTTGACGAGGTCATCGATCACCTGGCTCGTCTGCGGCCCCTCCGGGACGTTTTCCTTGAACGTCGTCTTGACCTTGGCGCCGAGCTGCTGCTCGACGTAGAGCCGGGCGTCGTCATGGGCCTTCGTCCAGCCTGCGTCGCTCGCGCTGCCGACATAGATCCAGGCCACCTTTGTGGCGGTAGACGCCGGCGTTGCAGCATTACCGCCGCAGGCGGCCAGCACGAAACCGGCGAGTGCGAGCAAGGTCAAACGTCTCATACGAATCATTCCTCCCCTGTGATTACAAAGGCGCGCCCTCGGCACGACCCCTCCCGTCAATCTCGACCGCGGGTCATTGTCGCGGCGACCTGCGGACGGATGCTTGTTCGCTGCACACACTTTAAGGCCAGCAGGCTCGGGCGAACCGCACCAATGTTCAAAGTTGCCGTGTCTATATTTTCAGCCGGGCGAACTGTCAAGATCGCGACGTGGCCAGAGTGCGGATCACTGTCGGCGGCCTTGAGTTCGATGCCCGCCTCGAGATCGAGAGGGCGCCCAAAACTTGTGCGAGGTTCACGGCGATGCTGCCGCTCAAGACCCGTCTCATCCAGGCGCGCTGGAGCGGAGAGGCCGCCTGGATCCCGTTCGGCGACCTCGACCTGGACCTCGGTTACGAGAACCACACGAGCTACCCCGCGCCCGGACACCTGCTGTTGTATCCGGGCGGCATCAGCGAAACCGAGATCCTGTTTCCCTACGGTGCGGCGGTCTTCGGCAGCAAGATGGGCCAGCTGGCGGGCAACCATTTCGCGACCATCGAGGAGGGCGCCGAGCAGCTCCCCCAACTTGGGAAGATCGTCCTCTGGGAGGGCGCGCAGGACATCACTTTCGAAGCCATATGACAGCTGGCGGTGATGCGGCGACGGTCATGCGGCGCTGCGACGTGCTCGGCGCGTTCAGCGAGGAGCCGGGGCGGCTGACCAGGCCTTTCGCCTCGCGCGCGATGCTGCAGGTCCACGAGCAGGTCACCCTGTGGATGCGCGATGCGGGGCTGGCGGTCCGAAAAGACAACGTCGGCAATCTGCTGGGTCGGTACGAGAGCGCCGGAGGCGGCAGCTCGACGCTCATTCTGGGTTCTCATCTCGACTCAGTTCGCGGTGCAGGCAGGTACGACGGGCCGCTGGGCGTGATGGTCGCCATCGCCGCCGTGCAGCGGCTGCACGACAGCGGGTCGAGGCTGCCGTTTGCGATCGAGGTGGTCGGATTCGCCGACGAGGAAGGACTCCGGTACGGCACCACCTACATCGGCAGCAAAGCCCTGGCCGGCGCCTTCGATGTGGCGGATCTCGAGCGCGCCGACGCTCAGGGAGTGACTATGGCGCAGGCCATTCGCGACACCGGGGGCGATCCGGGCCGGCTCGCGGAAGATCGATGGCAGGGCGGCAATCTGCTCGGCTACGTGGAGGTCCACATCGAGCAGGGCGCGGTGCTCGAGGCACGCGACCTGCCTGTCGGCATCGTTTCGGCGATCGCCGGACAGTCGCGCTACCGCCTCACGTTCACCGGAGATGCAGCCCACGCCGGAACCACGCCGATGGACCGCCGCAAGGACGCGTTGGTGGCCGCCGCTGAGTTCGTGATGGTGGTCGAAGCCGAGGCTCGCGAGACCGATGGACTGGTCGCCACGGTAGGTCAGCTCGCGGTCAGCCCTGGCGCAACCAATGTGGTGCCCGGCCAGGCGGTGCTCAGCCTGGACGTCCGGCATGCCGACGACAAGGTCCGCGTGGAGCGCTCTGACCGGCTGCTCCATCGCGCACGCGACATCGCCACCCGGCGCGGCCTGTCGGTGGAGTCGGAACCCGTCGCCGAAAACCGATCGGTGCCCTGCTCGCCACGATTGATGTCGGTGCTTACACAGGCGGTGCAAGAACTAGGTCATCCCGCGGTGACGCTCGGGAGCGGCGCCGGACACGACGCGGTCGTCATGGCCGGGATCACTGAAATGGCAATGCTGTTCGTTCGGTGCAAGGGCGGCATCAGCCACAATCCCGCGGAGTCGGTTGCCGAGGAGGACGTGGCTGTCGCGATCGACACGCTGAGCAAATTCATGGAGCTGCTGGCCGCAAAGAGTTGAGCGACCTGGTCATTCGCGGCGGCCACGTCGTCACTGCAGCCGGTGTTTCCACCGTCGACATCGCGATCCGGGATGGTGTGATCGCGGCGGTCGGGCCCAACCTGGCATCCGCTCCCGAGGAGATCGACGCCGCCGGATTGCACGTCCTGCCCGGCGGCATCGATTCGCACGTGCACTTCAACGAGCCCGGACACACTGATTGGGAAACGATCGCCAACGGCTCGGCCGCGCTGGCGGCGGGCGGTTACAGCGCGTTCGTCGACATGCCGCTGAACAGCCTCCCGGTCACCGTCGACGGCGAAGCCTTCGACCGGAAGCTCGCCGCGGCAAAGGCTTCATCACTGCTCGACTTCGGTTTGTGGGGCGGCCTCGTGCCGGGCAACCTCGACCGACTCGAAGAGCTTCACGCGCGAGGGGTGCTCGGCTTCAAGGCTTTCATGTGCCCGAGCGGGCTCGACGAGTTCCCTGGATGCGACGAGCGCACCCTGCGCGAGGGAATGCTGCGCATCGCAGCGCTCGGCTCCATCCTGCTGCTGCACGCCGAAGATCCGGGGATCATCGACTCGCTGAGCCGCAAGGCGATCGCCGCGGGCCTGACGGGCGCCCGCGACTTCATCCGCTCGCGACCGGCCGCGGCGGAACTGGAAGCCATCTCGCTCGCAATCTCCATCGCGGGCGAGACGCGCTGCGCCATCCACATCGTTCACGTGAGCACCGCCGACGGCATCCACTTGATCCGTGAAGCGCAGACACATGGCGTCGACATGACTGGAGAGACCTGTCCCCACTACCTGCTCTATACCGAGGATGACATGGAGACACTTGGTGGCCTAGGCAAGTGTGCGCCGCCGTTTCGCACGGCCGAGGATCGCGAGGAGCTGTGGGCGCTCCTCGCGAAAGGAAGCTTGCACATGGTCGTGTCGGACCACTCCCCCAGCTCGCCGGAGCTAAAGCGAGGTGACGACTTCTTCAAGCTGTGGGGCGGCATCTCCGGGTGTCAGTCCACCCGCCAGCTGCTGCTCGAAGGTGCGCACCAGCGGTCGATCGACATCGGGGTGATCGCCGCCACAACCGCCACCAATGTGGCCCGGCGCTTTGGGCTCGCGCACAAGGGAGAGATTGCGGTGGGCTTCGACGCCGACCTGTGGATCGCCGATCTAGCAGATGAAGCGGTGGTCCAGCGTGGGGATCTCCGCTACAAGCATCCCTTCAGTGCGCACGAGGGGCAGGCCATCCGCGGTCGAACCGTGAGGACTTTGGTCCGGGGCCAGACGGTGTTCGCGGACGGCCGGGTGATGCCCGGGCCGCCCGGCCGCTTGCTCACAGCAAAACGCATGTAGGTATGTCAGGCGCTGTGCGAGATAGGACCACGCACGAGCCACTCGCTTGCGTCGAAGTCGACCTCATCGACATAGCACCAACCCCAGTCCTCGCCCGGCTCAAACGATCTGATGATCGGGTGACCGGTGCTCCGGAAATGAGCGGTGGCGTGCTTGTTCGGCGAGCTGTCGCAGCAGCCCACGTGGCCGCAAATCATGCAGAGTCGGAGGTGAACCCACGAGGCGCCAGTCCTCAGGCAGTCCTCGCAGCCGTCGGCGCCAGGGGTGACGGGGCGGATCTGGTCGAGATGCGCGCAGCCGGCAGTCACACAGGTGAGGGTACGCCGTCGCGGTAGCGGTTAGCGGTCAGGTAGAGACGCGCTCGACTTGATCGTCACGCGGTCGAGACGGTCCCGGATGGCACGCCTCGCGCGCTCGAATCCAACGCCGTCTCCGTCAATCACGTGACTGCCGTTGGCCCCGCTGAGCAGGCATCCCAGCTCCCAGGCCAGCTGGTCGGGATCCACCGCGGGATCAACCTCGCCCGCGGCCTGGGCTTCACGGGTGGCCCGAGCCAGGCTGCCCGCCCAGTACCGCACCCTTTCCATCACTGCGTCCCGCACCGGGCCGGGCCGGCTGTCGAACTCCGCCGCTGCTGCCTCGAAGAAACAGCCGCCGGGGAAAACTTTCCGCTCCACATAGGAGAGGTGTGCGTTGCACAGAGCCCATAGACGGCCGATGCCGCTGGGCACGCCCAAGCCAGGCTTGAGAACCTCCCGCGTGAAGACGCGCGAAGCTTCTTCCACAGTCGCAAGCTGGAGCTCCTCCTTGGAGCCGAAGTGCGCGAAGAGCCCGCTCTTGCTGATGCCGAGGTCGCTTGCGAGCCTCTGCAGGGATACCGCCTCCAGGCCTTCGGCCGAGGCCAGCTGCGCCGACCGGCTCACGATCGACTGTCGAGTGCGGTCGCCCCGAACGCGGCGGCCGTCGATCACAGCGGCCTGAACTGCCATGGGCGATATGTTAGCACGACCAGTCGGATTGTCTTGACTTTGTACGACCAGTCGTGCTATTTTTAGGCCCGTGATCACGTTACGGCGCGGAATCGACAGCGGCGTGGAAGCCTCCAGGCTCGATACCCTCCGCTCGACCGCTGAGCTGGCGGGGTGCACCCCTGCGGAGCTCCGCTCCCTCCTTCCGTACGTGGACGAGGTCACTGTGCCGGCGGGCACCCGGATCGCTGTGAGAGGTGAAACCTCCAACCAGTTCGTCATCGTGGCCGAGGGCCGCCTCCGAGCGGGCTCACCCGACTATGGCTGGCACACGCTGCTTTCCGGCGAAACCGCTGGATGGGCCGCAATGTGGGAAATGGCGGCGAACGACGAGACCGTGATCGCGGAGACCGAGGTTCGGCTCCTGGTCATGGGCCATGCGCAGTTCCGCGCTATCAAGGCGATCGCACAGCGCCCGGTACCAACCGAACGCATCCTGCGTTCACACGCCGTCGCGCTCTAGCTTGTTATAGACGCGCGCGCGAGGCGAGGCGCTTGCTCTCCGCCGCGAGGTCACGCGTGATCGTGTTTTCGTCACCCGTTAGGAGTCGCCCGTCGCGGACGACGACCTTGCCATTGACCACCACCGCCTCGGCACGCGCCGGTGGAGCAAGAGCCAGCGCAGCCAGCGGATCTCCCATTCCGGCGTGAGCGAGGTCGTCCATCCGGAAGAACGCGACGTCGGCGCAGTTTCCGACAGCCAGGGTTCCGCAGTCGTCTCGCCCCAGGCAGGCCGCTCCGCCGGTGGTGGCCAGACTCCAGGCTTCTCTGGCGGTCAAAGCGGTGGCTGCGTCCTGGCGACCCTGGATCGCGGCGCGCCCACGCGCCAGCAGCAGCGACTGGTGCATCTCCATGGCAAGGTTCGAGTCCTCGTTGCTCGCCGCGCCATCGACGCCAAGGCCAACCTTCGCGCCCGCGCGCACTAGATCCTCCACTCTGCAGGCGCCGGCACCGAGGCGCATGTTGCTCGAGGGGCAGTGCACGATACCGGTCCGAGTCTTCGCAACTTGGCCCACCTCGGCGTCGTTGAGATGGATGCCGTGCGCGTACCAGACGTCATCGCCGGTCCAGCCCAGGTCTTGCATCAGCTCGAAGGGCCGCTTTCCAAATCGCTCCAGGCAGAAGCTCTCCTCGTCCAATGTCTCCGCGAGGTGCGTGTGCAGACGTACGCTGTGACGCCGCGCCAGCTCGGCCGACTCGCGCATGAGCTTTGGGGTCACCGAAAACGGCGAGCACGGGGCAACCACAACGCGGCACATCGCGCCGCGTGACGGATCGTGAAACTGCTGGATCAAAGTCTCGGTGTCCGCGAGAATCGTGTCCTCATCCTCGATCACGGTGTCGGGAGGCAGGCCGCCCGCCGATTCGCCCAGCGACATCGAGCCGCGGCATGGATGGAAGCGAAGGCCAAGCTCACGCGCGGATTCGACTAAAGCCTCGAAGATGCCCGTGCGTCCGCGTGGGAACACGTAGTGGTGGTCCGTCGAGAGCGTGCATCCGCTTAGCAGCAACCGGGCCATCGCGGCTCTCGCCGCGATGCGAACGGTGTCGGCGTCGATCTGCGCCCACACGGGATACAGCGCGCGCAGCCATTGGAACAGGCCACCGTCGGGCACGTACCCCCGGGTCGCCCACTGGTACATGTGGTCGTGAGCGTTGACCAGGCCGGGCACAGCCACGCAATTCGGGAGATTGAGCGCCGAATCCGTGGCAGGCGGCTCGCCCGAGCCGACGTCGGCGATCATTCCGTCGCGCGCCAGAAGCCAGCCATTCTCCAGCTCGCCGGTGCCGGTGTAAACAAGTCCGGCCCGCAGCAGCAGCGTTGCCATCTCCCCGCCCCTCACCCTAAACCTCTCCCCTAAAGGGGAGAGGTAATCAGGTCGTCAGGGTGGACAGGCACCCGCGTGATCGGCCTGCCGGTGGCGGCGCGGATCGCGGCCACTATCGCCGGGCCGGACGAGATGGTGGGTGGCTCGCCGACTCCCTTCAATCCATATGGCGAGTGAGGGTCGCCGAGCTCGAGGATGTCCATGCGAACGGGTGGCATGTCGAGGATCGTCGGGAGCAGATAGTCCGTGAAGGAGGCGTTCCGGATCACCCCGTCCTTGACCTGGATCTCCTCCATCACCGCGAGGCCGAGGCCCTGCGCGGCGCCGCCCTCGAGCTGTCCCTCCACCGCCTGAGGGTTGATCGCTCTGCCGACATCCTGTGCTGTCGCGAGCTCGACCACCTTGACGAGCCCGAGCTCAGTGTCGACGTCGACCACTGCACGGTGGGCGGCGAACGCGTACTGCAGATGCGCGTTGGCCTGCCCCGTTTCGCTGTCCAGTCGATATGTGCGCCGCGGACGGAACTCTCGCGTCTCCTCGATCGCCGCATCGCCGAGCAGCGTCGCGAGAGTGATGATGACCTCGCCCTCAGCCGAAACCACCGCCCCACCTTCGAGCCGCGCTGCAGCCGCATGACCCAGCTCCGAGCGGGCTAGCGTAAGCACCCGCTCCCGCACCGCCTCGCACGCGGACTTGACCGCCCCGCCCGTGATGTACGTCTGGCGCGAAGCCGACGATGAGCCCGCTGAGCCCACCTGCGTATCGGCGTCCAGCACGACGACCTCGCTCACGCCCAGCTCGGTGCCGGCGATCTGCGCTTGCACTGTGACCAGCCCCTGCCCCACCTCGGCAGCCGCGGTGTGGACTTCAGCGCGAGGGCGTCCATCGACGACTGAGAGGCGCACCCGCGCTGTCGAGTAGTCGTCGAACCCCTCCGAGTAGCCAACGTTCTTGAACCCGAGGGCATAGCCCACGCCTCGGCGCACGCCTTCGCCATGGGTGGTGTTGGACACTCCGCCGGGCATCTGGGTGAGATCTTTTTCCCTAGCTCCTCTTGTTTGACCGGGCTGCGGGGAAAGGGAGATCGGCGGTGGGAGTGGCATTTTCTGAATTCGCTCCAGAAGTTCCGCGACAGGAGCAGGCCCTTCCACCACCTGACCGGTGATCAGGGTGCTGCCAGTGCGCATCGCGTTGCGCATTCGCAGCTCGACCGGGTCCATGCCGATGGCCGCGGCAAGCTTGTCCATCTGCGCCTCATGGGCGTAGCAGTTCTGGACCGAGCCGAAGCCGCGCATCGCCCCGCACGGCGGGTTGTTCGTGTACACGACCCAGCCATCGACGGTGGCATTCGGACATTCGTAGGGTCCCGCAGCAAAGCAGGATGCATTGGCGATCACCGCGGTCGAGCTCGATGCGTAGGCGCCTCCGTCAAGCATCACCCGCGCCTTGACGTAGACCAGCTTGCCGTCGCGGTTGGCCCCGTGCTCATAGACGAGCTTGCCCGGATGGCGGTGGACATGGCCGACGAACGATTCCGGACGCGAATAGGAGATCTTCACCGGGCGGCCGGTGCGCAACGCGAGCATGCATGCATGAGCCTGCATCGAGAGGTCCTCGCGCGCGCCGAACGCGCCGCCGACGCCGGCCATCGTCAAGCGAACCTTCTCCGGCGAAAGGGCCAGGATTCCGGCCAGCTGGTCGCGATCGACGTGCAGCCACTGCGTGGCGAGGTAGAGATGAACTCCGCCGTCGCCATCGGGTATGGCCAAACCCGACTCGGGTCCGAGCGGCGCCTGGTCTTGCATGCCGACCTCGTACTCCCCCTTCACGACCACGTCCGCACGGGCGTTCTGGTCGCCGCGCCGGATCTTGACGTAGCGGGTGACGTTTCCGTCCGGGTGCAGACGTGGTGCGGCCTCGGTCAAGGCGAGCTCGGGGTCGGTGAGCGGCTTGAGCACCTCGTACTCGACGCGAACTTTTTGGGCAGCGCGCCGGGCAAGCTCCGGCGTTTCGGCTGCGACCAGTGCCACAGCCTCGCCCCAGAAGCGCACCACGTCGATGGCGAGGACAGGCTGATCCTGGATCTCGAGCCCGTATACCTTGTGGCCAGGCACATCCTGGTGAGTGAGGACGGCGTGCACCCCTGGCGAGGCGAGAGCTTCAGCCGCGTCGATGCGCCGGATGCGTGCATGCGGGTGCGGGCTGCGCACCGTCGTCGCCCACAGCATGCCGTCGACTCGCAGGTCCGACGAATATGGGAACTCGCCGCGCACCTTCTGATCGCCATCGGCTCGGCGCGGCGACTCGCCGACGCGACCTTTTACTGGTACAAGCGCTGCGAGGCGAGGTTTCATTTCGGGTGCCGGGTGGCGGCCAAGTGCACCGCATCGATGATCTTGGCGTAGCCGGTACAGCGGCAGATGTTGCCCGCCAGCGCTTCGCGAATCTCCGTGGTCGTCGGCTGCGACACCCGCGTGAGCAGGTCGTGCGTGGCCACCACGAGGCCTGGCGTGCAGAAACCGCACTGGACCGCGCCCGCCTCGAGGAAGGCCTCCTGAACGCGGTCCAGAGCGCCCGCCACCGCGAGGCCCTCCACCGTCACCACCTCGCGACCCTGCGCCTGACCTCCCAGCACGAGGCACGAGCAGACGAGCTGCCCGTCCAGGAACACCGAACACGAACCGCACTCGCCCTGCTCGCATGCGTTCTTCGAGCCGGGCAGATCCAGGTGTTCGCGAAGCACAGACAGGAGGCTCTCCCCCTCCCACACATCCTCGGCGACACGTGGCCGCCCGTTGACCGTGCAGGTGATCCTCACGCCGCTCCTCGGTGTTCGTTCCAGGCCCAGACGAAGCTGCGCCGGGCCAACACGGCGAGCGCGTGACGCCGGTACGCTGCCGTGCCCCGGACGTCGTCGACGGGTTTCGCCGCCGCGGCAACGAGCTGGCCGAAACGAACAATCGCGGATTCGTCGAGCGCTTCCGGCTTCTCCCATAGACCGTTCTCTTCCAGCACGTCCGCCAGAAAAAGCTCAGCCTCCATCGCTCTAACCGGCGTCGGCGCGGCGGACCCGATGCCGGTGCCGATCTTCCGACGCTCGGAGTCGATCGCGAGCGCGAACGAGCAGACGGCAATCACCATCGCGTTGCGCGTGCCGACCTTCGAGAACTGCTGCGGCCCCTTCGCGGGTTCGACCAGAAAAGCAGCGATCAGCTCGTCCTTTCTCATCGCGTTGCGCTTCGGCCCGAGGAAGAACTCATGCGCGGGCACGCGCCGCGTGCCTGCGGTCGAAGCGAGCTCGACGATCGCGCCAGAAGCGAGCAGCGGTGGGTGAGCATCTCCGGCCGGCGACGCGGAGCCGAGGTTGCCGCCGACCGTGCCGCGATTGCGGATCTGGGGCGAGCCTACAGTGCGCGACGCCATGGCGAGTCCGGGAAGCCGGTCGCCCAACTCGGCGATGAGGCGGGTGTACGTGACTCCGGCGCCGACGCGCAACCAGTCCCCCTCCTGGCCCCACTCCGAGAGCTCGGCGATCCGAGTGAGATCGATGAACGATGGCGGCCTGTGCCGGTCGAAGTTGATCTCGACCATCACGTCGGTCCCGCCGGCGATCGGCAGGGCGTCCGGGTGGGCGCCCCTCATGGCGAGCGCCTCAGCCCACGTGGTCGGCTGTAGAAAATCCATCGACGATCACCACGCCTGATCGGCCGGAGGGGCGTCGTCGCGCGTGACCGTCCCTTCGATCAACCCATACGGCCGGTCGGCAGCGTAGAAGACCTCGTTGTCGTTCTCGAGACCGAAGGGCTTGAGGTCGACGGCGAAGTGATGCTTGTTCGGCATCGAAAAGCGGATTTCGCCAATCTCCGGCCGCGCCTCGAGCACCGCCTCCCCCATCGCGTATAGCGTCTGCTGCAGAGAGAGGCTGTGCTTGGTCGCGAACGTCTCGATCATCAAGCGCCGAGCTTCGGCGCGGGCGTCTGCCCAGTCGACGTCGGAGTCCAGATATCTCCAGCGCGCGTCGACGGCGGTCGCCAGCACGCGATCATGCGTCTCCGGAAGCGTTGTGTAGCGATCTTTGCCGTACCCCCAGAACTCCGAGCCGGCCGTCTTGAGCAGAGTGAGATCGGTGAGACCTGACACCACCCAATCCGCCTCGCGAGTGCAGGTGACTGTTGCTGTGCGCTGCTCCGACCCGGCGCGCTCGAAGGCATGCGGGTGGGGCCCGCCGCCGGCGTGGATACGAGTCCATGGCTGCTCTGAAATCAAGACCCGAGCGCGGTGGACGGGCGCATAGTCGCGCAAGAAGTGGCGAGCGAGACGCAGCCCGAATTCTTCGATCGCACCTACGTCCTCCCTCGCAAGAGCGAAGACGGTGTTCTTCTGGGTATCGGTCGGCACCACCAAACTGTTGTCGCCGGTGAGGTGGGTGGCCGCGAAGTCGCCGGCGAGCATGACGCTCACGGTCATGTCCTTGATTTCGTGGACGGTTCCCTCGGGCCCATCCTTGGTGACGCGGACGACATGCGTCTCCGCCTTCCCATACTGGTTTGCGCCGAGGCGGGCCGTCATGTGCCCCGGTAAGTCGAGTAACCGAACGGGCTCAAAAGGAGCGGGACGTGGTGGTGGGCGCCAGGGTCGTCTACGGTGAAGACCACCGACACCTCCGGGTAGAAAGCTTTGGCTCCAGCCGATTTGAAATAGGCCGCGGTGGCAAAGTCCAACCTGTAGTCGCCCGCCTCGACGCGCCCTGACGTCAGGTCCGCAACCCGGCCGTCGTCATCGGTCAGGCCCGTTCCGACTGCCGACCACGCGCCGTTCCCGCCGCGGTGGCTGAGGGTGACGGCGAGCCCGGCAGCAGGGCGCCCGCGCGCGGTGTCGAGAACGTGCGTCGTGATGCTCATGACTGGAACAAAGCCACCATGCGGAGGCGCGCGATCTTGCGATGCTCGGCAGCTGCCGTCTGTGCCTCGGTCACCGGATCGTTGTCCATGCGGTTGCGCATCGCGGCCAGGATCTCATCGGCGCCGCGCCCTGCCGCGGCGATGAGAAAGACATGACCGAAGCGAGCTTCGTAGCGGCGATTCTCCTCGGCCAGCTGAACAAGCACTTGGTCGGCGGCGGTTCGAACACTGCTTTGCTCGCGCTCGGATGCGGCGGGTGAGCTGCCTCCACTCTCCCCGATACGAGGGTGCCCCGCCAGAGCCTCTGACCAATCCAGTGGCTCGAGCGTCGACCACGCTCTTTCAGCACCGACGAACAGAGCGTCGAGATCTGCGTACGGTCGACCTCCCGCCACCAGGCGCACCCACTTGTGCGAGGCGAAACAGGTGTACAGGCGTTGCTGCGCCTCTTCGGGCGGCAGGCGGTTGAGCTCATTCAACACCCAAAGGCACCAGCTCGAATCGCGCCACGTCGACCAAGCCCCGGTCGGTGATCTTCAGCTCGGGAATGACCGAGAGGGCGAGGAAGCTCAGTGTCATGAAAGGGGCGTTCATGGTCACGCCCATGCCGGCCAGGCGCTGCTCCATCGAATGCATTCGTTTATGGACCGCCGCCAGCGGCTGATCGCTCATCAAACCGGCCACCGGCAGCGGAAGCTCCTCCACCACGCGGCCTCCTTCAGCGATCACGATGCCGCCTCCAATTTCCGGCATTCGCAGCGCGCAGGCTGCCATGTCAGCGTCATCGACCCCCAGCACGACCACGTTGTGGGCGTCGTGCGCGACGGTCGAAGCGAACGCGCCACGCTTGAGGCCGACGTTGGTGGCGAAGCCCAGGCCGACGCGGCCGCTCGCATGATGCCGTTCGAGCACCGCGATCTTGACCAGGTCGCGCTTGGGGTCGGCAACAATGAACCCGTCGCGAGTGGTCGGCTCGACGAGCTCCGTCCCAGTGAGGAGCTGCGACGGGATGACCCTGATCACTCGGATGCGCTTCGCGCCGGCCGCCACATTAAAGGACGAGGCACTGACTTCCGCCAGGTGCACGGTCTGGCGCACCCACTCCGGGACTTCGAGCTTGACGAATCGAGGCGCCGCTCCGCGCTTGAGAACCTGGCGGGGTAAGAAAGATCGAAGATCATCGAGCACCAGGATGTCGGCCTGGTAACCGGGCGCAATGGCACCGAGGGTGCGCAGCCGGTGATAGGTGGCGGGGTTGAGCGTCGCCATGACCACCGCGTCCTCTGGTGCGATGCCCTCCTCGACAGCGACCTTCACCATTTGGTCGATGTGACCCTCCTCCACGATGAAACTCGGTTCCCTGTCGTCGGTGCAGAACATGCAGCGTTCGGGGCCGTAGCGCTTGACCAACGGCAGAAGGTCGCGCAGATTGCGGGCGATGCTAGCCTCGCGAAGCATCACCCACATTCCCAGGCGGCGCTTCTCCAGGGCCTCCTCGTATGTGGTGGCCTCGTGGTCGGAGCGGATGCCTGCCGCGATGTAGGCGTTGAGCGCGGGGCCGCGCACACCCGGTGCATGGCCGTCCACGTGGTCGGTGAGGCCTGTCTGCAGCTTCGCCACCTCCGACTCAATGCCCGCGATGACGCCCGGAAAGTTCATCATCTCGGCTACGCCGATAGTGCGATGCCGGCGGAGCAAGCTCTCGATGTCGCCGATCGTGAACGGCCGGTGAGGAGACTCGAAACGTGAGGCGGGCACGCACGACGAAGCCATGACGAAGACGTCGAGCGGCAGGTCGTCGCAGCTGTCAAGCAGCCAGTGGATGCCATCGGTCCCAAGCACGTTGGCGATCTCGTGTGGATCGGCGACGACCGCGGTGGTTCCGTGCGCCAACACAGCTCGGGCGAACTCGTCGACGGTCAGCTTTGAAGACTCGATGTGCATGTGCGCATCGATGAACCCGGGCACCAGGTAGGCCCCGGCAACGTCCATGCGCTCGGCGCCGTCGTAGCGGCCGAGGCCGACGACATGGCCGTCCGTGATCGCTACGTCCTCCTCGAGCCACTCCTTGGTGAAGACCGACAGCACTTTGCCTCCGGTCAAGACGAGGTCGGCGGGCTTATCCCCTCGCGCCACCGCCATCCACCGAGGGTTCATGACGGTCAAGGATAGTTCGGCGCCTCCAGATGCCTGGGGGATTTAGACAAACAGCGGCTGCGTCTTCGAGCGCTCCAGCATGGCACCCACATCGGCCTCGCTCGGGCGCTTCTCGAAGCGCTCGGCCGCATCCAAGACCAGCGGCAGCAGGTCGACGTCCCCAACCGTGTTCAGAAAAACCCCGGGCCGCCCGAGAACCCACCAGACCGCGACGTCGATGTCAGCCTGCCTCTCGAGCGGCTCGTACCAGGTGGCATGCGTTCGGCGCCGTCCCAGCCACGGCCGCAAGGCGATGGACTTGATCGTCTGCACGGCGACCCTACGCGCAGCGCACGTCTTGACGAGCGCCTCGAAGTTCTCGGCGTAGTAGGGCAGCTGCATGGTCACGAAGTTGTAGGGAAGAAGCACCGAGTCGAAGTCGAAGCGCTCCAGGCTGCGGCGGTGGTTCGCTGCGATTTGCGCTCCGTGTCCGGTGACCCCGATGAAGCGCACCAGGCCCTCGGCTCGTGCGTCAACCGCAGCCTCGATGACCCCACCCGGGCTGAGCGCCGTATCCCATTCGATGGGGTCGGCGAGGTTGTGAAGCTGCCATAGGTCGACGTGATCTACCCCGAGGCGTTCGAGCGATCGGTGCAGCTCGTCTCGCGCCTTCGCCTTAGTTCGGGCGTCCGTCTTGGTCGCCAGAAAGAAGCGGCCGGGTTCGCGCTTCAGCCATGGGCGTATTCGCAGCTCGGCGTCGCCGTAACTGGCGGCGGTGTCGATGTGGTTGACCCCGTGCCGAAGGAGCACTTCGAGCGTGCGATCGGCGACGTCCTGGGTGACCCGCGCAAGGGCAGCAGCGCCAAAGAGGGTGCGGCTGCTCTTGTGCCCCGTTCGCCCGAAGGCGTCAACAGGAATGGCCATGCACTAAGGGTATGCCGGGATGGACCCCGGGCGGCTACGCCTCTAGGGTTTTGCCAGCGCCCAGTTGGTCTTGCCAGCACCTGTGGTGTCGCCGACCTTTGCATCGTTGATGAAGAAGTAGAGGGGCATGCCCTTATAGGTGACCTGTGTTAGGCCTTCCGCCCGGTTGATGGTGGAGAGCTGACCCGTGATTCCGGGCCCCGCTGCGATCGCTGTGTTCGGCGGGACCGCCAACGCGGGCCAGTTCTTCAGGCATGCACCGCTGCAGTTGCTCACACCTGCCGTGTCCTTGGCGAAGACGTAGAGAGTCATCTGCGTGGTTGCCGAAACCAGAAACGTGCCACTCGTCGCGTCAGTCTTTGTCACCACGACCACAAATCCCTTCGGACTTGGCGACGAGGCTGCAGTGGAGGGCGAGCTTCCGCACGCCACCAGCAGGACGGCAAGAATTCCGAAAACCACGAGCCGCAGTGCCTTCATGCGCACCTCCATCCAGAGCCCGATACCGGCCAGAATTCGATACCGGAGCGGGTTACCTACCCGGGGTCGCCCGGCCGAGCGAAAAGCCGCTGGCGATCTCGGCGGTAAGGGCGAGGATCTCCTCATCGGCAGCCGGGGAGATCTGGTTCCAGTCGAAGATGCCTCCAGTTTTGAGGTGGGGATCCTGGCTGATTCGCAGGCATGCCCGCACCCACTGGCGGAAGTAGACCTCCATGCCGCCTACGTCCACCTGCGTGTCCTTGACCACTCGGTTGATCACGACCACGGCCCGCTCCCGCACCCATTCCACGCCGCGGCCGTCAGCGACGAATTCCAGCGTGAAGGCACCAAGTTCGGCACCGTCAAGCTCCGCGGGCGCCACCACCACGAGCTGGTCGCAAACCTTCTCCAGGATGTACTTGGTCGTGTCGTCCAGCAGTCCTGTACCGAGGTCGAGGACGATGATGTCGAAGTAGCGCTCGAGCACGCTGAACACACGACGGTAGTCATCCTCGCCGAGTGCCTTGCGAATCGTGGGATCGGTGGGCGCCGTCATCACCTCCAGGCGAGACTCGGGCACATGGGTCGTGAAGCGGTGCAGCTTCGGCAAGGTCAGGTCCTGGTCGCGCTCCACCTCTGAGCTGTCGAGAAAGTCGATGAGGTCCTTGATCGACCGATCGTGATGCGTCCTGACGCGACTGCGAAACGTGCCGTGGTGTGGGTTGCATTCGACTGCGATGATCCTGTCGGTGCGCAGCATGCCCATGCGGCTCGCCAGCAGCAAAGCCATTGTCGATTTGCCAACGCCCCCTTTGGCCGAGGCAACAGCGATGTGGGCAGGCGGATCGATCGCCGGCGTGCGCGCCTCGCCGAGAAAGCGCGCGTGGCGGACTTCGGCCGGGCTCGGCCCCAGGTTGATCCGCCCTCCGCTCAGGTCGTAAAGGCGGCGGGCAATTCCCGTGCCAGGCGCTGCGTTCGTTGCTTTGACATACCTGCCGGGCATGAACCTCGGGGCTCCGTCGTGCGTCGCGACGGCGCCCTGCACTTCAGAGGATGGAGGCGGGGGCGTGGCGCCAGGCGCCGAGTCCTCCGACGGTTGGGCTTCCGCAGTCTGCGCAATGGGCTGCCAGGAATGACCGTTCCACCACCATCGGCCGTCGGCGCTCGTCAGTCGCATGGGAGGAGCTTATACGGTGGTTTCAAAAGGCGGACGAACCCTTGCAGCTGTAGCCTGAGCTTCGAATGACCGAGTTGAGCCCAGAAGACACGCTGGAGGTCGAGGCGGATCGCCACCGCCGCGTGACCGCCGCGTTCCGCCTGGGATCGGAGGCGTCGCCGAGGTCGGCAGGTCTCTCAGCTCTCGGACAGCTCGTCGCCGGGCTGGCGATCGCCATCGGCGTCGCCTTGATTTTGGGAGTGATCGCCCTGGTCAGCCCCGGGAAGTAGTCCCTTTCGGCTCACTTAAGGCGACCTGCACCAGTGACGGGCGCTCGTGCCGCCTCACAAGCATTCCTCTGCCTGGAGGCTGCGCACCGCTCCGAGACGATCCGATGATCGCCCCCTCCTGCGGGTCACCGCTCAGGAGCAGGCCGGGACTGCCGAGCTCGCGCAGCCGGAGCAACAAGGGCTCCAGGATGCCGCGACTCGCACCACCGGTGCGCCGGGCCACCAGCACGTGGAGGCCGACGTCTTTGGCCTGGGCCAGGAGTGGGACAAGCGGGAGCAGCGGGTTGCTGCTTGGGGTGGCTACGAGATCGTAGTCGTCCACCACGACATAGACGTCGGGACCATGCCACCAGCTGCGGGCCCTAAGGCTTTCGATCGAGACGTCGGCAGGAGGCAACCTGCGGGTGAGAACCTGCGCTGTCTCTGCAATCTGGGCTTTGGCGGCTGCCTCGGCCCCGGCATAGCTCAGCAGATAGTCGGCCGGCACCACTCCCAGCAGGGCCCGGCGGTAGTCGACCATCAGGACCTGGACCTCATCGGCGGAATGGCGCGCGACAAGCCCAAGCAAGTATGTGCGCAAAACGTTGGTCTTCCCTGCCTCGCCGTCGCCGAAGACAAGGAAGTGCGGATCGCCCGCCACCAGGTCGAGGCGAACCACGCCGAGGTCGCGCTCGGAGACTCCAATCGGAACCCCGCCTGGCTGCGCCGCGCCTTCAGCCACCTCCTCGAGCGTGACGAGGCGAGGCAGCACCAACACCGGCTTGGCCTTGGCGCCACTCCAGCCTGAGACGACGCCACCGACGAGCTCTTCGAGTCCGCGCTGCTGATCAACGATGTCCACGCTCCCGTCGATGCGCGGAAGCGCGACCTGGAAGTGCAGGCTGTCGACATTGATGCCGCGGCCGGGCACGCCTTTAGCCACGTTTTCGGCGGCTTTGCGATTGATCGCCGACTCTGTGGGGTCGTTAAGCCGGAGCTCGAGACGGCCTCCCACCGACTCACGCAGCGACGAGCGAACGTCAATCCACCGATTCGCCGACAACACCAGGTGCACGCCATAACCGAGCCCTCTCGTGGCGATCTCCTGCACTGGCGCCTCCAGCTCTTCAAACTCCTGTCGGAGCGCGGGCCAGTTGTCGATGACCAGGAAGACATCGGCCCACCTGTCGCCATCGAGGTCGCCTTGCTGGCGTCGCGAACGAAGGGCTCCAGGGGAGTCGATCCCAGCCTCCTTAAATCGTGTCTCGCGCTCATCCAGCAGCGAAGCCACCGCGACCACCGTGCGCCGCACAAGCTCGGGATCCTGGCGGCCGGCGACACCACCGACGTGTGGGAGGGCAGCCAGCGGAGCGAGCCCCCCTCCCCCATAGTCGACGCAGTAAAACTGCGCCTCCAGCGGATTGTGCGTGAGCGCGAAGCCCGCTATCAGCGTTCGGAGCAGAGTCGTCTTGCCGCTGAGCGACGCACCCACGACCAGGAGGTGACCCGCGGATCCGGACAGGTCGGCCACGAGCACGTCCCTGGACTGCTCGGCAGGCTTGTCGACCAGACCTATCGGCACGGCAAGAGGGGTCGAGCGGCCGGCCGCGGCCAGAACCGCGTTCAGCCCAACGCGAGGTTCCAGGGGCGGGAGCCAGATCTGATGAGCTCTAGGTGCAGCGTCGCGGAGCTTGGGCACGACCACCTCGAGCAGCGTCGGACCCTGAGCGCGCTGGTCGGAGTCTGAGGCCGCGCGAGGAGCTGGCGTCTCATTCTGCAGACGGAAAGGACGAGGGCGAGATGATCCGGCCTCGGACTCGGAAGGCGGGGAGTAGACCTGGCTGACCAGAGCGGCGCGGAACCGCTTGTACACAGTGGTGCCGACCTTCAAGTAAGCCGACCCTGGAATCGGCGGCAGCTCATACGCGTCCGGAACTCCCAGCACGATGCGACTTTCGGTGGCGCTGAAGGTTCGCATGGCGATGCGGTAGCTGAGATGTCCTTCGAGGCCGCGCAGGCGGCCCTCGTCGAGCTGCTGTGAGGAGAGAAGCAGGTGCATCCCCAGGCTCCGGCCAAGACGGCCAACCGCGACGAAGAGGTCGATGAAGTCAGGACGCGACGCAAGCAGCTCCCCGAACTCGTCGACCAATATGAGCAGGTAAGGAAGAGGTGCAAGTGCCTGTCCCTCTGCGAGCCGGTGCTGGTACTCGCGCAACGAGGCCAGGTTGCCGGCGGACCTCAGCAGCTCCTGACGGCGGCGTATCTCACCAAACAGCGCGGCATGCATGCGATCGACCATGGCGAGATCGTTCGCCAGGTTGGTGATCAGGCCGGCCACATGGGGGAGCTCCTGCAGACCCGAAAACGCAGCGCCTCCTTTGAAATCGGCAAGCACGAAAGAGAGCAGGTCTGGCGGATGCGTGAGGGCGAGGCCGGTCACGAGGGTACGCAACAGCTCGCTCTTGCCCGAACCCGTGGCGCCGATGACGAGCCCGTGAGGTCCGTCCCCTCCCAATGCGGACTCCTTCAGGTCCAGCACCACAGCCTCGCCGTCGCTGCTGACTCCGATTGGAGCTCGCAGGCTCTCCGCAAGTGGCCGGCGCCGCCAGGCAGCGGCGGGATCGAGTGCGCCGACATCGCCGACTCCAAGCAGACTCGTCAGGGAGATGGTGTCAGCGAGCCTCGCACCGGGCTCCTCCGACAGGCGAAGAGGCGCGAGCCGGCGCGCCACTGCTTCGGCGCTGCGCGGGCCGAGGCGGTCTGCCCGGCCCTCAGCGGGTGGGTCACCTGCTCGGAGGGACTCGACCTTCAGCCGGCCGGGCGCGACCTCGATGCGCACGTCCACCTCGCTGGGCTCGCCTTCCGGACCACCGGCAAGCACCACGATCGTGGTCCGGCTGGGGACGCGACGCAGCAAAGTCACACCCTCGGGCGACGGGACCACCCCATCGGTGAACACGACCAGATAGGGGCCAGAATCCAGCAAGTCGACCCCGGCCTGGACTTTGCGAGCGCGGGCCGCTCTGGAAGAAAGAACGCTGTCCAGCTCAGCCGGGTCATTGGCCAGCTCGACGCCGGGATCTCCGCGGGTCCCGTTTTCGCCGCCGCGAAGATGGGGCAGCCACTTGATCCATTCCCAGTCGGGAGCTGCGCCCGGCCTGGCACAGAGAAGGACGCGTACCTCTTCTGGTGCGTGCAGCACCGCGAGCTGGCAGCAGACCGCGCGTGCCAAGTCGAGGCCGACGGCGCGCGGGCCGATGATGCTGACCACGCGCGCACGCTGGAGATCGACTGTGATCGCGTCGCCGGCGACCCAGCTGTGAGCCTGCACCAGCTCATCCGCAGCCGAGGCGCAAACCGGATCTGGGGCCTGTGCAAGGCCATCCTGTGCCGGGACCTGGAGAGGCGTCGCCAGTGGCTCCCGGCCTTGGCCCACGCGCACGAGTACGAAATCGGCATCCGCGGGGCGCCGTTCCCAGAGACGCACTGAGGATCGGATCAACGCGAGCAGCGCGTCCGGCGCCGGATGGCGCCACGCGGACGCGGCACGCTGGGCGGCGGCGGTCGCTTGCAGCTCTGAGCGCAAGTTGCTGAGGTACTCGAGGTACTTGGCCCGAGCGGTGTAACTGCGCCGCCGCGCCGTCAGCCGCTGCTGTACCCCCATGCCGACGCCCATGCCAATCGAGCTCAGCATGAAAAACAGCCCGCTCGCCACAAACAGCGGCTTGGGATTGTTGACGATGAAGAGCATTCCCCCCAGGCTGCCTACGACGGGGAACAGATACTGCAGCCACCCGGCCACCCCGGCCTGTGCCGAGTCGACACGAGGAGGAGCGGAAACCGTGATCGAGCCTTCTGGCACCGACGGCGGCTTGAGGCGAGCCGTTCGGCGAACCAGCTGGGTCGAAGCCTCCGCGGTAGCCTTCATCATTGATTCGTCACACTTGGGTCTCGCTCAGTCTAAGAAAGCCCCCCTCCGAGGTATGAGATAGACAACGTCGAGGCGTCGTGTCGCATCACCGTCGTCGGCTCCAGCCGCCGGGTTGACGTCACGTTGCCGGTGACTGTCCCTGTGGCCGACCTGCTATGGGACCTGGCCGAGATGCTGGGCGAAAGCGACGGCAGTGTTCCAGCGCGATGGGGACTCGTCAGGGTGGGCGGCCAAGCTCTGGATCCTGAGCTGGCCCTCCTGGAGCAGGGCGTGACTACCGGCACCATGCTCTTTCTGCGCGACATCACCGCAGCCGACTCCCCCCCGACCATCGACGACTACGCGGCGGGAGTCGCCATCGTCGTCGAAGCCCAAGGTGGACGGTGGACGCGGGCCGCGGCACCCGCGCTGTTCGCGGTGACCGCCGCCGTCTGTCTCGCGGTGGCCGGCCTGGTGCTGCTGTTGGCCGGCGATCGGGAAATGCGGGCCACGTTCGGACTGGTTGGCGCGACGCTTGCTGCGATCGCCGGCCTGGCTCTGACGCGGCGACTGGGTAGACGCGCCTCCGGTGGGCTGATCGTCTTGTCGGCGATTCCCCTGTGGGCGGCGGCCGGAGCCGGGCTTGCCGGCCTGGCCGAGGCGAGCGCGACATCGACGTTGGCGGCGGCGCTCGGTCTGGTCTGTACGGGTGCGGCGATCGCAATCCTGGTCGCAGGCGATGCGGTGCTGGTCGCGTCGGTGGGCATCATTGCCGCCAGCCTCCTCCCCGCGCTGGTGCTAGGTGTTTGCGCACTGTTTGGAGCGGGCTCGGTGCGAGCGGCTGCGCTTCTGATTCCGGTCACTCTTGGCAGCCTCGCGCTGGCGGAGCGCCTGGCCGTTCGCCTGGCCGGAATCAACCGTCCGGACCAGGCGTCAATCAGCGCTCGGGCCAGGCGGGGGCGTCAGCTGCTGGCAGCGATGCTGATCGGGATCGCCGTGGTGCTCATAGCCTCGAGCGCGATCCTCGCGATATCGGGTGGCTGGTTCGCGTGGGGGTTGGTAGCAGCTTCGGCGCTCGCCGTCGCGGCGAAGGCACGACACTTCCGGTTCACCGCCGAGGTGGCGCCGCTGCTTGCTTCGGGTCTGGCCGGACTGCTTCTGCTGCAGTACCCCCTGGCCGGCGCTCTCGCCATCGGGTACAGGGGCGTCGGCGGCGCCGCGGCCTTGCTGACCGCCGATGCCCTCATCCTGCTGGCGGCGGTCAGCATGGTGCGGAAATGGGATCTATCGCCAGGTCTCCGGCGCCAGCTGGGTAGACTCGAAGCAATCGCGACGGCAGCCACCGTGCCGTTGGCGGCCGGCGTCATGGGCGCCTATGCGGCCGTGACCCGGATCGTGCACGGCCTCAGTTAGCCGTTTTGAGGCTCGGCCCGAAAAGCCCTCGACGGATCTTGTCGAGGGTTTTCGTCCGAGCCTCCGCTTCCGACCAGCATCGCCGCCAACTCGCGCACCGATACCTGCCACGACGCGGGCGCGTCGCCCCAGGCAAAGCCGCGGGTCTTGAGCCGCGCCGCCGGCTGCGGTTCGTATGCGAGAGACAGCTGCTGCACACCCGCGTCTGATTGTTTGGCACGCGCGCGCTTGGAGCTCTGATTCATGACGATCGCGACCGTCCTGCCTCGACTCCGAATTGACTCGATCGCAGGTCCGAGGCGGTCCTGGTCGCCCCGCGCCGACTTGGTGATCAGCACGACATAATCGGCCGCGCCTAGCGCGGCACGGCTGGCCGCCTTCGTGAAGCCGCTTCCGCAATCGAGGATCACTACGTTGTGCAGGTGGCGCAGGTGCTGGATCAGCCGTCCCCAAGCCCGCTCATCTGGGACCGGTTTGCTGGATTGGTCGGACGAAGCGGGCAGGATCGCAAGCGCCGGCCCGACCTTGACCAGAGCGGCGCGGACTTTGTCCGGCGTCGGAGGCGGTTCGAACAATGACCGGTATGTGTCGCCCGAGAGAGTGCTCTCAGGAGCCATCCAGTGACTTAGCGCGCCAGATTGCGGGCACGCGTCGACTGCCACGACCTGGTCCTGCCGAAGATTGCTCAGAAGCGTCGCAAGTAGGACGGTGACCGTGGTCGTACCGGCGCCGGCGTGTTCAGACATCACGGCCACCACGGTGCTGGCGCCGGATCGAGGCGCGGCAATAGCGCCGTCGAGCAGGCGCAGGTACTCCGCATCGCTCATCCGATTGATGTCCAGCGTCCGCGGAGGGCCGAAGACCACAGGGACCGGCTGCAGCCTGGCTCTGAGTCGCCGCGCAAGGTCGGTGACTGAGGGAAGCGGTGCCTCTGGCTCGCCGATCATGGGCTGAGCCGGCGCAACGAGCTGAAGCACCGCCCCAGAGAAGAGGCCGCACTCGGCGAGGGTCCGTTCACCCGCCAGCGTCCCCTCGCCCAGGGGTTGGAGAGTCCAGCCCGAGGATTCAGAGCCCCCCTCGCAGACCTCGACCAGGCTGGGTATCAAGTCTTCCACCCGGGCATCCTCGGGGAGGTCCAGGCGATGCCGGCCGGAAGGGCTTTGTACGTTCACGACCAGGCGGCGTGTTGCGCTCATCGCGGTTCGACCAGGAACTTGCCTCTAATCGTTGCAGATGTGTCCAGGGGTCCTAGCATGAAACAAACGCTTTACGGCAGGCGTCGTCCGGATTCTCGAGGTTCACGATCACGCGAGAAGCGAGGCCGGCGTCCCAGCGCCGCGTCGGGAGATGGACCATGAATTTGAGTAATGCCATAGAGGCGAGCGCCGCGGTGGTGATAGCCATCTTCACGATTTTCCTTAGCCTTGCCTCCCGCAAGCGTGGCGATAAGAATTGGTGGGCCTACATGGTCAGCCTTCCGATCATTCTGTATGTCGCAGTGGCCGCGATTCTTGGCCATCCTGTTTCGGGAGCGCGCCACTAAATACTCGGAATTGCCCTATAGTCCAACGGCGCTGATCAGATGTCGAGATTGGCATCGACGACCTACACGCGTCGAGTAGGTCGGGCCAGGGCTGATCTCCTAAGTGAGCTGGGGCAATTCAGATCTCCACTCCCAAAGACCAAACGAGGCAGGGAGCTGGTTTCGCGTCATGGTTTCGTTTCTTCGCCCCCGACGCGCCATCGGCGCATGACACGGTCACGGCCGCCTGGGCCGCAGCGCGACTGCAGGTGCTGGGTTTGTCCCGCCGGCCTCCCGCCGGTATTAAGCGAGGGACACCAACCGCGGCCTGAATCCTACGGGCGCTCTACACGATGACGCGCCGCCGGCCGCTGAGGAGGATGGCCGGCATGAGAACAGTTGTCATCCTCGCCACCCTTTCGTTCGGCGCCCTGCGCTTCATGTTGCGAGCATTGAACCCAGCCGACCCACTGGGCTCGGGTATGGAGTGGACCGCGGACGAGTAGCGGCCGGATAGTGCGCGTAGCGCGGCCCCGCGAGCAGTTAGATTCAATCGCGCACTCGTGTCGATTACCAAGGGCCTACGTCCGGTGGCGCTCATTCTCGCCCTCGAGCTGGAGGCTCGGGCACTGTCGCGGCATCTCACTCCCTCATCGGTTCCTTCTCCGCAACTCTCCATCTGGGAAGGCGAGGTCGAGGGCAAATCTGTGGTGCTCGTCATCACCGGTGTCGGCAAGGTGGCGGCAGCCCTCGCGACCCAGTTCGTCTGCGATGCCTTCAAGCCACGATCTGTCATCACCGTCGGAATCGCGGGAGCGACAGAAAGTGATTCATCACGTGGCCGGCTGATCGTCGCTTCCGGTGCATTGCAACACGACATGGACGCGCGGCCCTTCACCGCTGCCCGAGGCACGCTGCCGTCGCTCGGCCTGGCCACGATTCCCGCCGACCCGACGCTGTCCAAACAGCTGCGCCGGGCGGCAGAGAGTGTGGTGGACCGGCCTGTTCAGTCAGGCGTGGTCCTCACCGGAGATCAGATCGTCACGTCGCGCGCGACCAGAGACCGCATCCTGAGCGACTTTCCGGATGGGGCGTGTTTCGACATGGAGACCGCCGCGATTGCGCAGGTGGCCCGCCAGAACGGGGTGCCCTGGGCGGCTCTGCGCATGACCTCCGATGCGGCGGACGAAACCTTCGACCTGGAGGAGGTAGTCCGATTCGGTATCACCACCGCGGCTGACCTGTTCGACCAAGTCGCCCGAGCTGTCCTGAAAGAGCTCTGACCCCGACGAGTTTGGGGCGCACTTGGAAAGGGGACGTATGAATAGAAGAAATGAGCGAGCCCAAGGTCGTCAGCTGTCTGAACTGCGGGCAGAAGACCCGCATCCGTTCTGCCGCTGGAGGTGTCCCCCACTGCCCGAACTGCGCCAAGCCGCTGCCATGGCTCACCGAAGCCGGCATACCGGACTTCGGCCCCGTAGCCGAGAACAGCCCGATCCCGGTCCTCATCGATTTCTGGGCTCCCTGGTGTGGCCCGTGCCGGATCGTCGCTCCAGCAGTCGAGAGGCTGTCTGAAGAGCTGGCCGGTCAGATGAAGGTGGTCAAGGTCAACACCGACCTGGCGCCTGGCCTGCAGGAGAGGTTTGGGGTCCGCGGGATTCCGACGCTGGTCTTGATGGACGGGGGTAAAGAGCGCGACCGTGTCGTCGGTGCGTTGAATCTCAACGCCCTGCGCCAGTGGGTCGAGCAGCGCCTGCCGGCAGCCGCGAAGAACCAGCCGAACGTCAAGTAAACGACCCCGGTTAAGCTCCGGCCGGTGAACTCATTCGTGCGCTGGCTGCCTGCTACCGGCCTGCTCGCGGCGCTGTAGCGCTGGGGCTGACGGGGCTCATCTCCCTCCTCCGCCGGTGGCAGGTGCACTGGCCTCGAGATCGAAAGCGTCGCCGACGGCCTCGGGGTGATGCTCCTGGTCATCTTCGCAGCGACATTCCATGCGCGCCTGCGCACCTTCCCATCGCTGACTGCCTTTGGTGCGGCGGCGATCGTGGCCGCCTGCACACTCGTCCAGGTCGCGGTTTTCCACACGCTCGCGTTTCGCACCAGTCCGGATCCCACGCGCGTTGTGGTCCTCAACGACCTACAGGCGTTTGTGTTCCAGGTGATGCGGAATCGGGCGGAAGGCGAAGGATGGAACGGAAACGCGGCTTCACCTACCCTTGAGCGGTGACTTCGAAAATCGGGGATTCGCTGGCCTGGCTGCCGGCGGCCGAGATCGCCCGGCGCGTCAGCGCCGGCGACCTGGATCCCCAGGCGGTGGTGCGCGCTCACCTCGCCGCCATCGAGCGGTACGACTCGCGCATTCACGCGTACATCCACGTGGACACAGCCGCGCAACCGGCAGCCGGGCCGTTCGCGGGCGTGACCGTGGCGGTCAAGGACAGCCAGCCGGTGGCCGGGATGCCTTGGACCTACGCGACGCCGTCGTGGCGCGACCGCATCGCAGAAGCGGATGCCGTCCCCGTCGCTCGCGCGAGGTCGGCGGGAATGGCGGTCCTCGGCAAGACGAACCTGCCCGAGCTCGCTGCTTCGATTGGAACGACCAACACGCTGTTCCCGCCCACACACAACCCGTGGCGTCAGGGGATCACCCCCGGCGGATCGAGCGGCGGCAGCGCCGCCGCAGTTGCCGCGGGAATGGCGACAGTTGCATTGGGCGAGGACATGGGCGGGTCAGTCCGGATTCCAGCGTCGTGCTGCGGGGTGGTGGGTCTGCGTCCGACACCGGACCGCATTCCGTGCGAGATGGTCGACGCGGCTGGACTTTCGTCGCGAGGGGCGCTTGCGAGGACCGTTGACGACGTAAGAAATCTCTTCGGCGTCGCCAGCTCGACCAGACCCACGGCTGCGCGGGCCCCCAGGCGGCCATATCGGATCGGGGTGCCGGACATGACCTCCCTCGGCGTCGATGCCGGGTGTCTGGAGGCTTGCGCGCACGCAGCCTCGGCACTGGAGTCGGCCGGCCACAAGGTCGATCCGATTCCCTGGGATCCTGACCCGGTAGCTCAGGGTTATGCAGTCGTGCGCAGGGCAAGCATGGCCAGCTTTCCGGCCGGCACCGAAACCATGGGCCCTGGGATCCGTCAGCTCGCCGAGCAGGGCCGCTCGCTCACGGCGATGGACTACTTCCACGCATTCGAGTCCGCGACCGCGGCGGCCAATCGCACTGTCGCCGTACCGCTCCAGACGCGGTTCGACTTCCTGCTCACTCCCACGCTTGGGCTCCTGCCGATGTTGATCGAGAAGGTGCCGCCGTTTCTCGGCGCCGAGTGGGCCCGCTATGTGCAGTTCGTGCTGCCTGTGAGCTTTGCGCGAGTTCCGGCAATCTCGATCCCGGCGGGCCTTCATGATGGGCTGCCGGTTGGCGTCCAGCTCGTTGGGCAGTATGCGCAGGAATACGAGCTGCTCGATTTCGCCGAAGAGCTCGAAATGACCCCCGGCTTTGGCTTTCAGCGGCCACCAGGTCTGGAATGAGAATCGCATGGAGGTAGTCGGATGAAGGCTCAGCGGGTGGAACTGTTCGTTTGTCCGATGGCCACACCCGCGGACACATCCGGCTTGCAGGCGCTCGCCGATTCGGGAAAGATCAAGCCCGACACTCTCGTCGCACTGGTGGGAAAGACGGAGGGAACCGGAGCGCACGATGACTGGGGCCGCGTGTGGGCCGACGTGGTGCTGCGCGAATGGACAGGCAAATTTCTCGGCATTCCAGCAAGCGAGGTGGCCAAGCAGGTGATCTTCGTCTTGTCAGGCGGATGTCCTGGTGTGATCACGCCGCACATCGCGGCGGTCACCCGAGAGTGGGTCGAGGTCCCGGACAGAGAGGTCGATGCCGGACGAGAGAAGCGCCTGGTCGTCGGTCGCGCCGGCTCCGAACCGATGCCCCCGGAAGAAGTCGGCCGCATGGGCCAGATTCGCAAAGTGGCAGGAGCAACGCACCAAGCGATGGCGGACGCGGGCTTGACTGATCCCAAGGACGTCCACCTCGTCATGGTCAAAGTGCCCGGGCTGACGACAGCGAGCATCAAAGACGCGGAGTCGCGCGGGAAAACAGTTGTCTCGCACGACCTCACATTTGGCCCCGAGGGCGCCGGAGTGTACGCGAACGATGCCGCGGCGCTTGGTGTTGCGATGGCCCTCGGCGAGGTACCCGAGTCGTCGCTGTCCGACAGCGTCGTGCGCCGAAACTGGGATCTGTATTCGGAAGTCGCGATGACCTCGTCCGGGGGCGAGAAGCGCCACGGCGAGGTCGTGGTTTTCGGCAACTCGAGCACGTCGCGAAGCCATTTGCGGATCGGCCACGCGATCACGCGCGACTTCATCGACGCAGAGGGCGTGAGAAATGCGCTCCGTTCCGCTGGTCTCCGGTTCAAGGACGGGTTGCCCGATGAAGCCGACC
>Ga0209588_1000085_pt1 | contig 30101 bp, 27 predicted proteins | sample Rivendell_Oct201_10_FD_188351 | JGI IMG/M metagenome (GOLD analysis project Ga0209588, IMG submission 188351) | Vadose zone soil microbial communities from the Eel River Critical Zone Observatory, Northern California, USA -... | ecosystem: Host-associated > Plants > Roots > Rhizosphere > Soil ...
CTCGTCGACGGGACTGACGCGGCCGAACCATTCCTCGAAGCCCTCGGATTCGACAAGGCCCCTGTATGCGGACCGCGCCGGCGCTTCGATCTGGCCGGCGAGGTCGCGAAAGCGGCTCGCCGCCCGCTCCGCCACGTCTTCGACCTCAGGCAGCGAGCTCATCAGAACCGCGGAAGCCACCTGCTCCAGGTGACGGCGGGCGATGGCGGGGTTGGAGTAGCGCGCGAAGACCACTTCCCCCTGCTCAGTGACCTTGAAATGGCCGCCGATCGAACCAGGGGCCTGCGCGCGAATGGCACGATTGGCAGGCCCGCCACCGCGACCCAGCGCGCCGCCTCGACCGTGGAAGAGTGTCAGTCGGATTCCTCGGCCGGCTGCCCAGCGGACGAGATCAGCCTGCGCCTCGTAAAGGGCGAGGCTTGCCGAGACGGGGCCGACCTCTTTCGTCGAGTCCGAGTAGCCGAGCATGACCTCCAGGCGCCCTGTCCTGTCCAACTGGCGGCGCACCGGCTCGAGCTCGACCATGCCATCAAGGACCTGGGAGGCTCGTTGGAGATCCTCGACCGTTTCGAAGAGCGGAACCACCTCGAGCTCGGGCCCGGACTCATTGGCCAGCGCGAACACGTTGGCAATGTCGCTCGACTGGCGAGTGAAGCTGACGACGTACCGCTTGCAGGCGTCGACTCCAAAGCGCTCCTGGATCCGCTTGATGGCCCGGAAGGTCGCCAGCACCTCTTCGGTCTCGTGTGACGCAGGTCCACTTCGCTTCAGCTCAGCCAGCGCGTGCTCGTGGACGCCGCTGTGTTGCCTGATCTCGAGCTCCGCCAGATGGAAACCGAATGTCTCGACCTGCCAGATCAAGTTTTGCAGCTCGCCGTAGGCGGGACGCCTCGCGCCCGCCGCGGCGAGCGATCTCTGCACCGCCCGGAGGTCGTCGAGGAGCTCGGCCGGGGACTGGTAGGCCGCGGGCGCGACCGCAAGCCGCGTCGCCCTGATCCGTCCCGCGACATGAATGAGGTATTGGCGGTGTTGCTCGGAGTGGGACCGAGCTTCGATTTCCGCGAACCCCGCCGGATCGGCGAGGCGGGCCGCCGCGAGCCGAGAACCCAGATCCTCGTCTGGCGGGGTGGTCACCGAGTCGGCCGTCAACGACCGTCCGATGCGGGTGGCCACCACCTCGAGGCCGCGGAGGACGTGATCGGCCTGGATGTCCATCGCGTTGCCGGTGACCTCGGCGGTCACGGCACGATTTCCATCGCGGTCGCCGCCGACCCAACTTCCGATGCGGATGAAAGCGGGTGCTAGGGGCGGGCGGACATCCGCGTTGTCGGGATCAAGCACCGCGTTCAGATCGCGGTAGATCTCCGGTACGGCTCGAAAGAGAGTCTCGTCGAAAATCGCCATCACCGAACGCACTTCGTCAAGAGGCTGCAGTTGAGTGCTTCGCAGCTGCGCGGTCCGCCAGAGGACATCGATTTCCTCGAGCAGCCGCCGCCTGGCTTCGCGCTGCTCGCGCCCCGACGCCCGTGGATCGTCGAGCACCTCGAGCTGTGTGCCGACGCGCGCAATAACTGCAACGACCGCCCGCCGCCGTGACTCGGTCGGATGAGCGGTGAGCACTGGCTGGATCACCAGGTCGCGGAGGAGCTCGCGGACTCTGTCCTCACCGTGACGAGATCGGATCTCGGTTATAGCTTCGGCCAGCGATTCGGAAATCGGCTCCGTGCCCCTGTCACGCTCGCGCAGCGCGCGCGCCCGGTGCCGGTCCTCGGCGAGGTTGACGAGCTGGAAGTAGCACGTGAACGCCCTCGCGACCTGTTCGGCCCGATCGATCGGCCACGACGCCACCAGAAGAGCGGCGCCACGATCGTCCTGATCGCTGTCGCGCGCGGCGATTACTGTGCGCCGGAGCTGTTCGACGGCGGCGAGCAGCTCGGCGCCGCCGTACTCGGCGAGCACCTCCCCAAGCAGGTCGCCGAGCAAGCGCACCTCCCTTCGAAGTGCAGCGGGCATCTCTACGCGCGCGACTTCTCGCGATCTCATGTCAGCCGACTATTCTCGGCCTACGTCGGCTTGCGCGGACCCGCGGCTACGGCGTAAGTGGCTCCAGGTTCAGTCTTTCTTGGGTTCGGCCGGTGGTTTCTGTTCCTCGCCACGGAACGATTTCCGGAACCCCACTATCGATTTGCCGAGCGCCTCTCCGATTTGCGGTAGCCTCCCGACGCCGAAGAGGATCAGGACGATCACGACCAGTGCTACGGCCCAGAACGGGTGTAGTCCAAAAGGCATAGGTGTGCACTCAGTATGAGCGATCGACCAGGGCGCTCAATCCCATCTGACACACTGAGACGGTGCGTGGCTTTCTAATCGGGCTGGTGCTTCTCATGGTGTTCGCCGTGACCGTCCTTTCGCTTCGCCCGGGCGGTATTCGGCGCCAGCTCCGGTTCGCCGCCCGGCGATTTCGAATCGTGCTGGCGCTCGGCGGGATCTTCCTTCTGGGTTCGTCGATCATCCGAATCTTCTTCCGGGATGGAGCAGTCGCCGACTGGGGGCCGCCGGCGCTCGCCCTGGTCCTCGGAGGGGTGTTCGTGGTGCTCGCTCAGGACCCTTCCTCTACTGCATCGAGTACGCATCCCCCGGCCGGAAGGAAAGGGGACGTTTAGCGGCGGATTCCGGCCGCCATCCCCTCGAGCCGGTGAATCCTCTCCTCCACTGGCGGGCGGGTGCTGAACCTTCGACTTGAGGGCTTGGTTGATGAGACCGAACGCCCGCAGCACTTTTCGTCGCACCTGCACCTAACCGGCCTCTGGCCCGAAACGTAGCGTCGCGCCCATGGAAGATCAACGGAAAGCGGTGGCTCGGATCTCGGCACAGGGGTCGGCTTCTGCGGCCCTGGACGACGTTTGTCGGTGGCTCATCGCACGCCAGTCGAACCCGATACGTTTCGAAGTTGAGGATCTGCCCGCGCTCGGACAGGACTGCTGGCTCAGGCTGGCTCTGCCTGTTACCGCTCCGCGAGCGGTGCTCTGCGCCCTCTGGCTGCTCGAAGATATCGACGCCGGCGGCTGCCTGATCACGGGTCACCTCCGTTTCGTGGCGCATCCAACCCGGCCCGACATCAGACTGAGCTTCAGCGGGCGCACCGCGACGGCGATGAGACCCACACTGCTCCAGGGCCACGCGAACCATGCCGCGCGTCAGCTGCTTGAACTGATAGGGGAGTCGATCGAACGCCCGCTCACGGCCGTTCGCCCGAGCCTCGCGATGCGGGCTTCCGCATTGCACATCGCGGCCGGGATCTAGACGCCGAGGATTCTGTGCACCACGTCCGATGTCCGCGCGTCAGCGGCCGGAAGCTCGGCCACAATACGTCCTTTTTCTATGAAAGCCGCGCGATCGGCCACCTTTAGCGCCATCTGGTGGTTCTGCTCCGCGAGCAGGATCCCAACGCCTGTGTCCCTGAGCGTTCGGATCAGCGCGGCCAGGCCCTGCACTATCACCGGAGCCAGGCCCTCCGTCGGCTCGTCGAGCAAGATGACCTTCGGGTTCAGCATCAGGCCGCGACCGACGGCGAGCATCTGGCGCTCGCCGCCAGACAGGCCACCTGCCAGGTTGGCCCGGAGCTGCTGGAGCTTGGGGAACACTTCGTAGACACGTTCCACGGTCCAGCTCGGTGCACCGCCGCCTGCGAGCCCACGCGCAGCAATCTGCAAGTTCTCTGCCACGGTGAGAGGTGCGAAGCACCGCGCCCCCGAGGGAACGTAGGCAATCCCCGACTGCGCCCGCCGGAACGCCGGCCACCGCCCCACCTCGACACCATCGATGACTACGCTGCCGGTCGTACTGCCGATGAGCCCGACGATGCCCATGATCGTGGTCGTCTTGCCGGCGCCGTTGCGACCCAACAAAGCGAGCACCTCGCCCCGGCCGATCTTCAGTCCCAGGTCGAAGACGACATGGCTCTTGCCGTAACGCACCTGTAGGTTCGATACCTCAAGCACCGGCGCCGGCCTCCGTCTGAGGCGGGTCGAGATCGATGTCGCCGAGGTAGATCTTCTGGACCTCGGGATTGGCGCGGATCGCCTCCGGGGTTCCCTCCGCGAGCACGCGCCCCTGATGCATGACGGTGACCACGTCGGCGATCCCGAACACGATGTCCATGTCGTGCTCGCAAAACAGAAGTGTGAGCCCCTGCTGAGCGACGACTCCATTCACAAGCTCCATGGCCCGCTTGGTCTCGTACGGCGACATGCCGGCAGTCGGCTCGTCCAGAAGCAGGAGACGGGTTCCTAGCGCAAGCGAGATCGCCAGCTCGAGCGCTCGCTGGTCACCGTGGGACAGAAGGCCCGCCTGGAGCCTGGATGAAGGGCCAAGGCCAACTGCTTCGAGGAGCTGCATGGCCTCGTCCCTGTACTTGCGATCTGCAATGCCAATCGGTCGGACGGTATCGCCACGGTGCGCGAGCATCGAGTACTGAAGGTTCTGCAGCACCGTCAGCTTCGGAAAGATGTTCGTGATCTGGAACGCGCGGCCGATGCCAAAGCGGGAAAGTTGGTGGGGGCGGCGCCCGGTGATGTCGACGCCGCCGAAAACGACCTTGCCTGAGTCGGGGCGAATCTGGCCGGTCAGAAGATTGAACAGCGTCGACTTGCCGGCCCCGTTGGGCCCGATCACCGCATGACGGCGCCCTTCGAGCACATTCAGGCTGACGCCGTCCACCGCCTTCAGGCCCCCGAAGCGCTTGCTCAGCCCCTCCACCCGCAGGAGCGTTGCGCCGCTCGAATGTTCAGCGTGGGACTTCACCGGACGGATCGCCAGTATCTTCGAGACGTCGATGCGGCCGAGCGCCTGATCGCTCGTTTCCTCTTCGGGCTCACGCGAGCCCCTGCGCCTGGCCGCGACGCGGCGTATGCCATCGAGCGCGGAGCCCAGGCCGCCCGGAGCCACCAGCACGATGCCGAGCACTATCGCGCCAAGCACGATGTCGAACTGCGCCGGAAGGCTCTTGCCGACGCTGTTGGCGAGCCAGGTGTAGACCGCGGCGCCAAGAGCCGGACCGAGAAATGTGCCGCTGCCGCCCAGCAGGGTCACGACGATCGGGTGCGCGCTTTCGGTCCACTTCATCAAATCCGGGAAAGCCTGGTTGTCGTAGATCGCGAACAGAGCGCCGGCCACCCCGGCGAAGGCGGCGGAAATTGTGAAAACGGCCAGCTCGTAGCGCTTCACGTTGAGCCCTATGGATGCCGCGCGCAGGCGGTTCTCGCGGATCGCAAGCAGAGCCGCACCGAATGGCGACCTAACCAGGCCGAACATGATGAGGAGGCACACCGCGACTACGGCGGCGACGAAGTAGTACAGGACCGTTGGATTGCTCAGGAAATCGGGTGGAGAGATGCCGTGGATGCCATTGTCACCACCTGTGAAGGAGTACCACTCGAACGCGATGACGTAGCCCACCTGTGAGATGGCGAGGGTTAGCAGCGAGAAGTAGAGTCGCACCGCGCGAAGAGAGATGAAGCCTGTGACCAGGCCTGCGGCCCCAACCACCAGGGGCGATAGCGCGAGTCCGGGCAGGACCGACCAGTGCAGGTCCTGGTACAGGAGCGCCACGGTGTACGCGCCGATTCCGTAATACGCCGCATGTGCGAAAGAGACCATGCCCGCGTAGCCGAGCATCAGGTTGTAGGAGATCGCCCACAGTGCAAGGACCAGGGCCGAGGTTCCGAGCACTCCAACTGTGAAGTTGGCGCTGATGGAGTCGGGGCTGACGATCTCGACGAGACCGGCCAGCGGCGGCAAGGCCAGAGCGAACGTGACCAGGACGGCTGCCGCCGCCCAGCGCAGTCCCTCGGGCGTTCGCACTCGTGCGAGGGCCGCCGTCAATTGGTTTCCGGCCGTCCGAACAGACCCCACGGCCTGATCATCAGGACAACGGCCATCAGCACGAAAATGAAAGCCAGCGACCACCGCGAGGTCGCGGGGAACATGATCCCAAAGGACGTCGCCAGCCCAACCAGCAATGCGCCGACGAATGACCCCGTCAGGCTGCCGAGGCCGCCGATCACGCTGATCGCGAAGGCAGCCACGAGGACGTCGGTGTCCATGCCAAGGCCGACGGCCTGGTCAGGACTGATCAGCACGCCTCCAAGGGCGGCCAGGCCGGCGCCGATCATGAACACCGTAGTAAAGAGGCGGGCCACGTTCACGCCGGAGGCATTCAAAAGCTCCGGGTCGGCGACAGCGGCCCGAACATTGCGGCCCAAGGTGGTGCGGTAGAGGAGCACGTACAGCCCTGCCGCGACGACCAGCGCCGCGAACATCAAAAAGAACTTGTAGGTCGGAAAGGTGATCGTGCCCAGGGAAACGCCGCCGGTGAGAAAGTCGGGAGGCCGGATGATTCGGTTCTGGCTGCCGAACACGATCCGGACTCCACCTGCGAACACCAGGACGAGCGCGTATGTAGCGAGCAGCTGTAGCAAATGCTCGCGGCCGTAGAGACGTCGAAGAACGAGAATTTCGATTAGCGCGCCCAGCAGGGCGACAGCGACTGGCGCGAGCACCAGCGCGAGGACGAAGCCGATCGTCGGCTGCGCAAAGAGACTGACTATGGCGGTCGTCAGGAAGGCCGCGATCATGTAGAGCGAGCCGTGGGCCATGTTGATGACGCGCAGAGCCCCAAAGACGAGTGACAGGCCGGAAGCGACCAGGAAGAGGACGCTGGCGGCGGAGAGTCCGGCCAGAACGGTGAGGGCCACTGTGCTCGCGCTCATTCCAAAGCCTGCCTCCCGCAGACAATGCTGGTGCGGCATCCGAGACGCCGCACCAGCCGCTTAATTCAGTTGATTAGCCGCCTTGTAGTTTCTTGACCTGGTCTTCCGGCATGAGAAGCGAGGCTCCCGGCACCAAAGTAGCTGTGGCGAACGTCGGGAACGGGTAAGCAGCGTTGGCCGCGGTCTGGCCCACCCATTCGGGTACGTCTGCCTGGTGGTCGATCGCGCGGATGGTGAAAGTACCCCGTAACCCCTTGAACGGCTGGCCGACGATCTTCGCCATCACCTTGTCGGCGGCTAAGTCACCAGCCTTGTTGGCGGCATTGGCCCATAGGTTGTAGGCGTCGTAGCCCATGATCGCCCATTCAGAAGGGAACTTGAGGAAGCGAGCCTGATAGCGCTGAACGAAGTCTTTGTTCTCAGGCGTGTCGATCGCGTAGAAAGGCGCCCTTGCGTATCCGAGCAGGTTCACTGGGAAGCTCTTACCCAGCGTCTGAAGATCGTCGGTCGACGTCAGTGTTGAGAATTGGACCTTGTTGAAGAAGTCGAAGGGCGTCGCCTGCGTGACGAACGTGACGAGGTCGCCCGAGTAGATGTTGGAGTAGACGATGTCGGGTTTGGCGGCGAGGATCTTGTTGATGTACGAGGTGTAGTCGGTCGCTCCCAGCTTGGGGTAGTCCTCGCCGATGATCTTCGCTGACGAGTTGATCTCCTTAAGCCTTGCCTTGAACGCGTCGGCCTCGGTATGGCCGAAGCTGTAATCCGGAGCGATCACGTAGTACGTCTGGTATTTGCTCTGCTTCCCCAGGTACTCGGCGATCGCCCTGCCCTCCATGTACGTGTTGGGCACGACAGAAGCAATGTAGGGCTGGAACTTGGTGGTCGTCAGGTTGAAGTCGTTGCAAGTGAAGGTGATGAACGGGACGCTGTTCTGCTTCGCGATCGGGCTCTCAGCGAGGCACACACCAGAGCTGACGGCGCCGAACAACGCCACTACCTTGTCCTCGAGGATCAGCCGTTTCGCGTTGTCGGTGCCGCGCGAAGCCACTGCGGCATCATCGGCCTGATCCAGCTCGATCTTGTAGCCGTTGACTCCGCCCCTGGCGTTGACGTCGTCGATCGCCATTTGAATGCCGTTGAGGCCGGCCTGCCCATAGCTGGCGACGGCTCCGGTCAGTGACGTCGAGAGGCCCACCTTCTTTGTGCCCTTGAAAGTGGTTCCTCCGCTCGTGGTCGTGCCTCCGCACGCGATCGCAACGAGCACGAGCGCGGGGAGCAGGACAAGGACTTTCTTGCTTAGGGTCGGCAGCCAGTTCAATTTCGAAATCCTCCTTCGAAACACATGAGTTGCTCTGCTGGTCATCAGTGCGCCAGCCATCCGGCATCGAGGGTCATTGCTGCGCCCGTCATCGACCATGCACTGTCGGCGCAGAGGAAGCCGACGGCGCGCGCGACCTCCTCGGGTTCGATCAAGCGTTTCACTGCGTTCCGTTCCAACAGAACTTTGTCGACCACGGCGGATTCCGCAATGCCGCGAATGCGCGCCTGGTCGGCGATTTGTTTCTCCACCAGCGGAGTCCGCACGTATGAAGGGCACACAGCGGTGACGCTGATGTTCCCGCCACGGGCGGCCGCCTCGAGGGCGACGGTCTTGGTCAGGCCGAGAAGCCCATGCTTCGCCGACACGTAGGCCACCTTGTACGGGGACGCGACGAGCCCGTGGACCGAAGCCACGTTGATGATCCGGCCCCAGCCTCGTTCGTACATGGCCGGAATCAGAGACCTGATCAGCAGGAATGGGGCCGTGAGCATCACTGCCAGCAGCCGGTCCCACTTCTCCACCTCGAAGCTCTCGACCGGGTTCATGTGCTGGAGGCCGGCGTTGTTGACGAGGATGTCTACCGGGCCCGCGTCCCGTGCCAAGCGCTCGACCTGAGCCTGGACGGAAAGGTCGGCTGCGATCGCGCCGGCTCCGTCCAGCCCGTCGGTCAGCACCGCCAGCGCTCCCGGATCGATATCGCTGAAGGTGACTCGAGCGCCCAGGCTTGAAAGGTGCTGGGCAACCGCCTTTCCGATGCCTGAAGCGGCCCCCGTCACCAGGGCGCGCTTGCCGCGCAGAGGGGTATCGCCACCAGCAAGCACGGTCGAAGCGTCCACCAGCCCCACAGTGCCGGACGCTACTCCCAAAACCGGGCGCTGAACTTGGTCGCGTGATACAAATTAGGCGGCAAGAATTGGCCGATTCACCTGTTACATCTGTACCGCTTAGACGGAAAAGGCGCTTTCGCCTCCACGGCTACCCGCTGGAGGAGGTCGCCGATGCCCAACAGCTCCGGTTCCTGCGCCAGGCCGCCGAGCGACAGGAGGCGGAGGCGGATCGGATCTCGGCTGCGATCTTCGAGAGGCTGCGGACCGAGATCCCGGCTTATGGCGCGATCCAGGACCCCGAGCTGATCCGGGACGTCCAGGCGGTTTCAGCCGCCATCGTGACCATCTGGCTGCGGGCGATCAAGACCGGCGAGATCGACGACGAGGATCTGTCTCCCATCCACCAGGGGGCCCGTCGCAGGGTGAGGCAAGGGGTCGACCTCCCGTCTGTCCTGAAGGCTTATCGGGTGGCGATCCGTGTCATGTGGAGGGAGCTCCTGCTCTCTCCGGAATGGCGGAGCCCAGAGCTGGCGCCGCTCCTCGCGGTCCTTGCCGAGTGGGCCCTGGACTTCACCGATGCGATGACCACCGAGGTCGACACCGCTTACCTGGACGAGCAACGGCGCCTCGCGGGTGAGGCGGAGCTGCGGCGTTCGTCGCTCCTGGAGCTCGTCCTCGCCGGCCGGCCGGAGGAGGCTCGGCTGGACCTTATGCCTGACCTACGCCGCCTGCACGTCGTGGTCGTGGCAGAAGTCGCCGATGACGTTCCGATGGAAAGGCTGGACAAGGTGGGCGTCGTGTTGGAGCGACATGCCCAGGCCAAGTTATGGACGGTCAGACGCAAGGCGGTGGTCGCCGTGCTTCGGAGAGGGCCGGCTGAAAGGCGAGAGGTGACCACGCAGCTTCTCGAGGATCTTGTGGCGTCCGAACGAATCGTGACCCGAATCGGCCTGGGCGGCGATGCGGCCGGACCGGAGTCCACCCCCTTGAGCTATTCGGAGGCACACGACGCCCTGCGCATCGGCAGAGCGCTCTTCGGCGACTCGCGGCGGGTCCATGATTTCACCGCGCTCGGCCAGTACGGCATCGCCTTGAGAGAACCCCTCGCCGCGGGCCGGTGGGCCGACAGCGTGCTTGCGGAGCGAGCGGCGGGGCTCAAGAAATCTTGGTCCCTTCCCACCCTGGAGAGCTACCTCGTCCAGCGCGGCAACCTCAAGCTGGTCGCGCGCGAGCTGGGTGTGCACATCAACACGGTGAAGTACCGCCTCGCCATCCTGCGAAACCAGATGACGGCACGGATCGATGACGGTGATGTTGCCGTTGAGCTCCTCTTTGCCCTGCGCCTCAAGAAGGTCCTGAACACCAACCTCTCGAATCAATAAAGTAGATCCAGTGGGCGGTATCGCCGCTGCAGAGACGTTTGACGGCACTTTCCCGTTCCTGCCGCATTTCACGACCAGGCCCGGATTCCGCATGCACTACGTCGATGAGGGCGCCGGCGAGCCAATCGTCCTGATCCATGGCGAGCCCACTTGGTCGTACCTCTACCGGAACTTCATCCCGACCCTGTCACGCCATTTCCGGGTGATCGCCCCGGACAACATGGGGTTCGGCAAATCGGAAACGCCGGCCACCGCCGACTACACGCTCGACCGGCACGCACGCAACCTCGGGAGCTTGATCGAGGAGCTCGACCTTCGTGACGTGACGCTCGTGATGCAGGACTGGGGCGGACCTATGGGGGCGGTCGTCGCCTCCAGGTACCCGGACCGGATGAAACGGTTCGTGGCGATGAACACGATCTTCGGCACGGATCGCAACGTGCGTGAGGACAGGCTGACGCCATGGTTTGAGGCGATCAAGACGATGGAGGAAGCTGGCCAGCTCGAGGCTGTGCTCGGCAACCTGAGGTACCTGATCGGTGGAGTGATGATGACGCTCGGCCTCCAGCGACGTGACGTCGTGACCGACACTTGGCTGCGAGCCTACGCCGCTGCGTTCCCAACCTTTGAGGAGTGCCGCGGCGCGATTGCGTTTCCGCTGGAAGGCCTGCACCTGGAGCGGATTCGCGAAACGTTGGTCGCGGCGCTTCCAGGATTGTTCAAGCTCGGCCAGGCCGGAGTGCCGGCGATGATGATCGAGGGCATGCAGGACCGTGGGATCTGGCCACATGTTGCGATTGCCGGCTTTCGCGCCTTCTTTCCCCACGGCACGGTTCACGAACTTCCCAATGCGGGCCATTTCATCCAGGAGGACGCGCCCGAGGTGATCGTCCCCCTGATCGAAGAGTTCTGCCTGAGGACTAAGTAGAAGGACTCGGCGGGGCGTGAGGTGGCGCCCAGAAGACCAGCACACGCAAGTCTTCTTCGATGGTGTGAAAGTTGTGCTCGACCCGCGCCCCCACGAAGACCAGGCTGCCGGGTTTCACAGGTCGATCCTCTCCCGCGACCCGAATGATGGCGCGACCGCTGATCACGTAGTAGACCTCGTCCTCGCGGTGCGGTCGCTGGCGATCGGTTGATCCGCGCGTCCAGATTGCCAGGCCCACGCTCAGCTTGTCGGAGGCGAGGAAATCGACGTAGCCATGACCGTCCGCATCGCGAGGCTGGGGGTCGAGCTCAGGAACCTCGTGGGCTTCCGATGTCATGTCACGACAGCCATTCGGTGATGAACGTCGGGCTCAGATGGATGTCAACCTGTTTCAGCCGTCCATCCCCCACATTGACGAAACCGTGTGGCACGTTGGCCGGCCCGATCAGGGTTCGTGGCGCCACCACGTCAATTGTTTCCGTGCCGAGCGTGAAGGAAGCGTGGCCTTCCTGAACGATGAAGATCTCAGCATAGGGGTGCTGGTGCAGGCGCACGCCGCCTCCCGGCGGCAGGTCGACCAGGATGAAAGACACGCCAATGCCGTGAGCTTCACCCTCGAATTCGTCCAGCTGTTGCTCGATGGCCATGCATTCATTGTGCCGAGCCGCCGATGCCTATGGTGCCGAGCCCACTGCCGTCAGAGCTAACGGTGGCGATGCGCTCCGATCGGCGCTGACCCTGACAGGTACTCGAGCTCCCGAGGGGTGAAGGCGCTCAAATGACTTGCCTCCTGGTTGGCATCGCCACCGAAAGGAGTTGTACATCCCGCACCGTATCCGGTCGCCATACCGAGGCACTGGCTTTCAGCCATCAATTGATAGGGGCCGCTTTCAAGGGGCCCCCCCGAGAATTCAAGGCGAAGCCTCCGAATTCGTGGGGATCAGTTTTGACCGCTCAATCTTTCCCATGGCGTTGCGGGGCAGGCGCTCCACAACCACCACCCGCCGAGGACATTTATAGGTCGCGAGGCGCTCGCGCGCGAACGCGATGAGCTCTTCCGCCACGAGCGCCTGCGTCTTCGAGGGAACGACGAAGGCCGTGACCTCCTCACCCCAAGCCTCGCTCGGGACGCCGGCAACGGCCACCTCCTCGACCGCGGGATGTGACTCGAGGACGATCTCCACCTCACGCGGGTAGACGTTGAATCCGCCCGTGATGATCAGCTCCTTGAGACGGCCGCGGATGGCGAGAGTGCCGTCTTCGCCAATCTCCCCCACGTCGCCGGTCATGAAGAAGCCGTCGGGCGTGAAGGCTTCCTTGGTCGCCGCTTCATTGCGCCAGTAGCCCTTGAACACCTGGCCTCCCTTGAGCAGCACCTCGTCCTTGTCGCCGATCTTGACCTCCACGCCGGGAAACGGAATGCCGACACGGCCTGGTTGTCGAGGACCCTCGTACGGGTTGGTGATCACGATTCCACCCTCGGTGATCCCGTAGCGCTCGACGGGCGGCTGACCCAGCAAACGCTCGCACCGCTCGAAAAGCGCGGGCGGAAGGGGCGCTGACCCGGACACGAAAAGGCGAACGTGGGAGAGGTCGGTTGGGGTCTCGTCCAGCCAGTCCAGCAGTCGCTGGTACATGGAGGGCACCCCAAAGAACATGGTCCCTCGTTGCTCATCTCCCCTGGTCAGCTCGGCGACGACGGCCTGAGGTGAGAAGTGAACGAGCGTCGCGCTGCCACCACTCAACAGCGTGCCGTGGAGGCCCATGCCCAGGCCATGCAGGTGGAACAGCGGGAGTGCATTGACGAGGATGTCGGCGCTGGTCCAGCGCCACATCTCGATCGCCCCGCGAGCCTGCGCCAGCAGCCCGCCGTGGTCGAGGACCGCGCCTTTCGGCCGCCCTGTGGTTCCCGATGTGTAGAGGATCGCGGCCGGACTTTCCGAGGTGAGGTCCGGCATCGGTGGCGGCGCCCCGAGCGGAGGCTTGTGCACGTTCACCACGCGACGGCCGAGTCGCTCCACGGTGGCGGCGCGGTCGCCATCCGTGATGACGAGGAAAGGGTCAGCGTTGGTGACGATGTGCTCGACCTCGGCTGAGCGGTAGTCCGGATTCATCGGCACGACGCAGGCCCCGGATCGCTGAGCGCCGAGATACGCGATCACCCAATCGAGCGAGCTGGCGGCGTACATCCCGACCCGATCCCCGGGCTTGACTCCGAGCTCGCGAAGCCCGCCCGCGACATGCTCAGCCTCGACACGGAGCTCGTCTCGCGTGACGTGTCGGTCGCCCGACCGGAGAACGACACCGGAACCACTCTTCAGCAGCTCCACGGAAAGAATCCCCGACCGAAGGCGATGCCGGGTCGCCTCGATGGCCTCATCTGGCATGAAGTCCGACCCCCCCGTTAGCGGCCTTTCCACTGAGCCGGGCGCTTGGCGAAGAACGCTTCGATCCCCTCTTTGAAGTCCTCGCTCATGTAGGCCTTGAGGACGAGGTCGGAGCCCCCGTCCGGCGGGGTCATCTGGACGCGGATGCGGCGAAGCGCCTCCTTCGCGGTCTCCAGCGTGAGCGGCGCATGTTGGCAGACCGTGGTGGCGATCTCCATCGCCCGCGCCTCCAACCCTTCTTCGGTCGGTACCACCTCGTTGACCAGACCGATCGCGGCTGCCTCCTCGGCGCCCACAAGCCGGGCCATGAAGATGATCTCCTTCACACGCGCGGCGCCGATCAGCATGGTCAGCCGCGCGTAGTTGGCCATCGAGAGCGTGTTGCCGAGCGTCCGCGCGATCGGAAATCCGTACTTGAGCGAGGGCGTGCAGATACGGAGGTCACAGGCCCCCGCGATGCCGGCGCCGCCGCCGGTGCAAGCGCCCGCGATAGCCGCTATCGTCGGCACTCGCACCGTTTCCAGCGCATTCAGCACGCCGTCCATGCGCTCCTCGTAGGCGAGCGCATCCTCCTCTTTGTCGAAGGCGCGGAACTGCGAGATGTCGGTGCCCGCCGCGAAGGCGCGCCCACCCGCGCCGGTGAACACGACCACCCGCACCGAGTGGTCGGCGTTGACCTCGAGGCAGACCTGGCGAATCCGCTCGTACATCGCGAAAGTGAGAGCGTTGCGCGCCTGCGGGCGGTTGAGCGTCACCCAGACGATCTCGCTTGCGTCCCCGCGCCGCTCCTCGAGCAGCTCCATTTCGCTCATACGCCGCCAAGAACCCCCTTTGCCTTGAGCTCGGCGATCTCGACATCCGTCCGCCCGAGTGCCTTCGCCACTTCCGACGTGTGCTCCCCCAGTCCCGGTCCCGCCCGCCCCTGTCGCACAGGCGTCTCTGAGAGATGAATCGGGGAACCGATCTGCTCGACGTCGCCGAGCTTCCAATGCCGGCCTTTCCAGAAGAAGTCGCGCGCTTGCAGCTGAGGGTCCTTGAAGACCTGGTCGTACGTCTGGATCTGGGCGCACGGCACGCCGGCTATCTGAAGCTGAATCACCCAGTGCGCCCGCGGCTCTTGCGACGTCACTTCCTCGATCATCGGGATAAGCACGTCCCGGCGCGCGTGCCGCGAGGCGTTGTCCTTGAACCGCTCCTGACCCGCCCACTCCGGGTGACCGAGCACCTCGCAGAATGATCGCCAGTTGCGCGGACTCGTGGCGCCGATGGTGAAGTACCCGTCGGCCGCGCGGATCGCCTGGTAAGGCGCCGAGACCTGGTGGGCGGAACCCAGCGGTTTCGGAATTTCGCCGGTCGCGAAGAAACGGCCCGCTTCCCACACCTCCAGCGACACGCCCGACTCGAAGAGCGACACGTCGATGAACTGTCCGCGGCCGGTCTCTTCACGGACACGTAGAGCCGCGAGGGCGCCGATCGTGCCGTAGAGAGCGCAGACGAGGTCACAGATCGGCACGCCGACCTTGACCGGGTTGCCATCCGGCTCGCCGGTGATCGACATCAAGCCGCTCATTGCCTGGGCCATGATGTCGAGGCCCGCGAGCTGTGAGTACGGGCCGGTCTGGCCCCAACCCGAGGCGGCGACGTAGACGAGGCGCGGGTTGAGGACCGAGAGCCGCTTGTAGTCGAGCTCGAGGTCAGACATCGTCCCCGGCCGGAAGTTTTCCACCACGATGTCCGCTCCCATGACCAGCTCACGGTAGAGCGCTTTGCCCTCAGGTGCCTTGAGGTCGACAGCCAGCGAGCGCTTGTTGCGGTTGAGCCGGATGAACGGCGAAGACTCACCGTCCAGGAAGGGCGCCGAGTCGCGAGCGCTGTCGCCGCCGACGGGATTCTCGACCTTGATCACGTCGGCACCCAGGTCGGCCAGCTGCATCCCGCAAAACGGGCCCGCCATGTAGATGCCGGCCTCGACTACGCGGATGCCGGTCAGCGGATGGTCGTGCTTTTGGGCGCTCACGACCGAATGACAACTCGGCAGTGCTGGATGGGCAGGAACAGCGTCGCCTCCCGGTCGACCTGGACCTCGAGCGTGGGCGGTGCCGTCACACGCACCCGGGGCTGGCCGGCGGCGAGCTCGACCTGGTAGTCGCGAGTCTCGCCGAGGTATGCAGCGCGCGACACGCGGCCTTTGATCTCGTTGACGCCACCGCCGTTCGGCCGCTCGAAAAGCACCTGGTGTGGGCGGATGCAGACCGCGACCTCCTTGCCGGGCGCGCACCCGGTCTCATCCTGCGCCTGAACCTTGACGCCCATTCCATCGAGCTCGACCACGCCCTTGGAAACGATCGTCCCCAGCAAGGTGTTGGTGCGGCCGATGAAGGCGGCGACGAACTCGGTCGTCGGGCGCTCGTAGACCTCATACGGGGTCGACACCTGCTCGACACGTCCGAGGTTCATGACCGCGATCCGGTCGGCCGTCACCATCGCCTCGGCCTGGTCGTGCGTCACATAGACCATCGTGATGCCGGTCTCGTCGTGAAGCCGGCGGACCTCGAAGCGCATCTCCTCTCTCAAGTTAGCGTCGAGGTTGGAGAGGGGCTCGTCGAGGAGAAGGATGTCGGGTTCCACGACCATGGCGCGCGCCAGGGCAACGCGCTGCTGCTGACCACCGGAAAGCTCGGCAGGGTACCGGTCGGCAAGCTGGTCCAGGCGCACAGTCGAGAGCGAGCGGTCGACTCTGCGCTTCAGCTCGGCACGCGCAACACGACGCACCTCTAGTCCAAAGGCGACGTTTTCACGGACCGTCTTGTGGGGCCAGACCGCGTAGGACTGAAAGATCAACGACATGTTCCGCCGCTCCGGCGGAACTACCGAGCGGCTCGTCGAAACCACGCGGTCGCCGACACGGATCTCGCCGCCATCCGGTCGCAGGAAGCCGGCGAGGAGCTGCAGCGTCGTCGTCTTGCCGCAACCGGAGGGGCCGAGCAACGCCATCACCTCGCCGTCCGCGACCTCGAGGTCGATGTCGCGCAGGGCAATGCTCTCGCCGTACACCTTGCGCAGCTGAGTGATCTTGATGCCGCTCATGAGCGTCGAAACACTCTAGCGGTGATCACGCGTGCGACGTACGAGCGGTCACGTCGCGGCCCATGAAGCGATATGCAGCGACCACGATCGCGAAGGTGATCAGCATCATCAGGATCCCCATCGTCGAGACCGCCTCGTAGTTGCCCGCGTCAGAGAAGTCGAAAATCACAGTCGTGATCACGTGCGTCTTCGGCGTGAACAAAAACACGGATGCGGAAAGTTCGCGGAGTGCTGGGATGAACACCAGCAGCCAGCCGGAGAGGATGCCGCGCCGGAGAAGCGGAAGCGTGATCTCCCAGATCGAGCGCAGCCGGCCTGCGCCAAGCGTCCGGGCTGCGTTCTCGAGGTCGATGTTAATGCCCTGCAGGATCGACTGCCCGTTGGAAAAGGCGATCGGCAGGAAACGCGTCGCGTAGGCCACGATGAGGATGAAGGCGGTGCCGTAGAGGAGGAGCGGAGGGTGTGAGTAGGCGGCCAGAAATCCTATCGCCAGCACGATCCCCGGCACCACGAATGGCGCCATGGCGACGAACCCGAGCATCGGTGCGAACGGAACCATGCGGCGGACGACGAGGTAAGCGACCAGCGTCGCCACGATGACGGCGAGCGTTGCGGCTGCGGCGCTGTACTCGAGCGAGTGCTCGATCGCGTTTCGCGTCGTCGGGTTGTCGAAAATCGCCCACCTGTACCAGTAGAGACCGAGATTTCCAGGCGCGAACACGCCCTTGCCCCATACACGCTGGAGCGAGACCACGAGCAAAGCGAAGTAGGGCAGCAGCACAGCGAGGAAGGGCGGGACGAAAGCAAGGATCGCGAACGGCCAGCGCCAGCGCCCGAGCGCCATCCGGCGCCGCACGCCGCCCTTGCCGCTAACCGTGACGAACCTGCGGCGGCCGAGCAGGCGGCGCTGCACCAAGAGCAGCGTGACCGTCACAAGCAGAAGCGGCATCGCATATGCGGCGGCGACCTCGATCCGCGGCGGGAACTCCGAGAAGAAGAGGTAGAGCTGCGTCGTCATCACCTGCTCGCGCGCCGGGATCATCAGGAAGGCGGGCGGACCGAAAAGCTCGAGGGCCTCCAGGAACGAGAGGACAAAGCCGGCGAGGATGGCCGGCAGCGCCAGAGGCAATGTGATCGAGAAGGTGGTGCGGAAAGTCCCGGCACCCAGCGTCGTTGCGGCGTCCTCGAGCTCGGACGACATCAGCTCGAGCGTGGCGGCGACGAACGAGAACGTGTACGGGATGGAGTACAGCGCGATGACGAAGATGCAGCCGCCGAGCCCGTAGATGTTGAAGGTCGGGTGGTCGATATGGAAGAGGTCGCGGATCCAGTTATTGATCATTCCCGAGTTGGGGGCAGCCAGGAAGATCCACGCGTTGGCGCCAAGGAAGGACGGCGTCACAAAGCCGGCGAGGATCAGAGGCCTCAACAACCGGCGGCCGGGCACATCGGTTCGCGAGACCAGCCAGGCCAGTGGGGTGCCCACCGCGACGGCGATGAATCCAACCGCGAACGCCATCTTGAAAGAGTTGACGATGGGGTCGCGCAAGTAGGAGTTCGTGAAAGCCGACCGGTAATTGTCGAAGGTCAATCGCTGGGTCACGGAGTCCTGGAACGAAGTGAAGATGAGCCAGCAGATCGGGACGAGCACCATGAAGGCGAGCACGACCACAGCGACCAGGAAAAGGAGTGATGAGGCTTCCGGACGCGAGCGCCGCTGGGCGCCTACCAACCGTCTTGTTGAAACCACTTCTGGGCCGCGGCCACGCCCGACCCGAGCTCGACCTTTTCACCGGCCATGTCCAGTGCCAGCTCGACGCCGCCGAGCGTGGCCATGACCTCCAGCTCGTTGAGCGCGCCGAGATGCCCGATGCGGAACACCTTGCCCTTCAGTCTGGCAAGCCCCGCGCCGAGCGAAAGGTTGAGGTGAGCCTCTGAGAGTCGGAGCAGCTCATCGGTATTGGCGGTCTCGCAGACCACGGCCGTCAGCGAGTTGGACATTCTCTCGCGCTCGTGACAGAGAAACGCCATGTCCCACGCCTCGACGGCGCGCCGCACGCCTTCGGCCAGCCGGCTGTGCCGGCGGTAGACGTTGTCGAGCCCTTCTTCGTTGAGCATGCGCAGCGCCTCGCGTAACCCGTACAGCTCGAGTGTGGGCGGCGTCGCCGGGAAATAGCCGGTCTCCATCGCGGCCAGGAGCGGGCCCCAGTCGTAGAAGCTCCGCGGCGTGGTCACCTTCTTCGAGCGCTCGAGCGCACGCGCCGATACACAGCAGATGGCCATGCCCGGTGGCAGCATCAGTCCTTTCTGGGAGCCGGTCAGAGCGACGTCGACCCGCCACTCGTCGAAGCGGAATTCCATCGAACCCAAAGAGGAGACCGTGTCCACCAGCAGTAGCGGGTCGTGTCCGGAGGCATCGATCGCGCGGCGGATGCCGGCTATGTCGGAGGTGACGCCGGTCGAAGTCTCGTTGTGCACAATCTGGATCGCCGCGTGGCCGCTGAGCTTGGAGGCGACGAGCTCCGGCGACACCGCGTCGCCCCATCGCACGTCCACGAGGTCGACCTTGACCCCGAACTTGTCCGCAACCTCAGCAAATTTCTCGGCAAAGATGCCGTTGTTGAAGGCGAGTACCCGATCTCCTGGGTTGAGCGTGTTGACGACCGCAGCCTCCCAAGCGCCAGTCCCCGACCCGGCCCACAGCGCAACGCGGCCCTCTTTGGTGCCGAAGACGCGACGCAGGTTCGCCACCACCTCCAGCGTGATCTCCGGCAGCTCCGGGCCACGGTGGTCGATGACGGCGCGATCCATTGCACGCAACACCCTGTCGGGCACGTTGGTCGGCCCAGGGATCTGCAGGAAATGGCGGCCGGCCTGGGTCCTTCGGGCTTCGCTAGACACCCATCACTGCACGCCACTTTCGAATAGCGTCCGGAAGTTGGTTGGTGAGCTGGTCGACAGTGTTGCTCAGGATCTTGATCTTGGCCAGCGCCGGGACGCCGGTCGGCGGGGCGACATCCTCACGCAAGGGGTAGTTGGAAGTGCTCACAAGGGCTTGCGAGTACTCCTTCGAGTACATGAAATTGGTGAACAGCTGAGCCGCGTTGGGGTGCTTGGAACCCTTCAGGACCCCGACCGGGCCGGGCACGATCACCGCGCCGTCGTCCGGGAACTTGATGTCGATGGGCACGCCATTCGCCTTGGAGGCCAGGCTGAAGTTGTCCGGGCCGGCGCCGACCTGTCGCTCACCCGATTTGATGTCGGTGACGGTGTCGTTCACCGACCGGTTGATCTTCGGGTTGGTGTTCTTGAAGTCGTTGAGCCAGCCGTCCCCATAGGTGCGGAGCATGGCCGTGGCCCACTGTCCGACGTAGCCCGAAAATCCAGGATGGCCGGTGGTCGTCTTGTCTTTCCAGGCGCTGCTGGCGAAATCCTTCCAGGTCGCCGGCGGCGTCGTCACTTTGTCAGTCCGGTAGTTGATGACGACGAACCCGATCGCGCCCAGGTGGTAGTAGTGATCGGGATTCAGGTTCTGGAACTGTTTGGGAAGCAAGCCGAGGTCGGGTGGTGTGAACTGCGTCAGGTAGTTCCCCCTGATCAGCGGCGGGTAGTGAGCTTCGTCCGTCGAGCAGAAGACGTCGCAGTCGGTGCTCCCCGCTTTCAGGTCCGAGTTGAGGCGCGTGTTGAGGACCTGTGCTGTCTGGCGCAGCAGGTTGACCTCGATTCCCGGGTATTTGGCTTTGAATGCGGCGGCCATCTTCTCTGCGGCGGACTGCTCGTAATGAGCCGTCCACCAGGTCACCGAGCCCTCGGCCTTGGCCGCGCCGTAGAGCTTGCTCACGTCCTTCTCGACCGGCCCCGCCGGCGCCGGAGATTGGCCGCAAGCTTCCAGCAGCGCGCCGATCCCGCCCGTGGCGGCCAGTGTCGCCGCGCCGCCGGTCCACACGATGAAATCGCGACGAGTGAGGCTGTTTTTCATCGGCGCGCCTGTCGGGTTGGCTCCAGGAAATATTCCGTAGCGTCCACAACTTCCTCCCCACTAAGCACCGTCGGTTGCCAGCTAGTCTATCTCCCGCTCCCGCATCCCCGAGGCCGTTTTGGTTCTGCGATACGGAGCACGCGATCTGTGCAGCGGAACCTACAGCACGTCGTCGCCGCCGTCAAGACGAATAGGATTGTCCGCGTGGCGGAACAGGCAAAGACCGCGCAGAGCATCCCCCTGATACGCCGAGAACGCGACGGGGTCCAGGCGGTAGAGCGGTCGCTGAGTCTCCTCGAGAGGGTCGTCGCAGCGGGCGGAGAGATCGGCCTCCGCGAGCTGGGTCAGGCCAGCGGTCTGCCCGTCGGCACGACGCATCGTCTGCTGAAAGCGCTCGTCAACCAGGGATTCGTGAGCCATAACGCACTGACGAGGCGGTATGGAGTCGGGCCGACGGCGCTGGCCATGGCCGCCAAAATCGGCTCTTCGCGAAGCCTCACACAGCTCGCCACGCCCTATCTGCAAAAGCTCGTCGAGCTGACGGGCGAAAGCGCCAACCTGGCCGCGCTCGATGGCGAGGGAATCGTCTACCTGGCTCACGTCGAGGCGGCGCGGACCGTCCGCATGTTCACCACGGTTGGCAACCGGGTGCCGCTGCACGCGACCGGTACGGGCAAGGCCATTCTCGCTTCCATGTCCGCCGCGGAACGGCGCCTGCTGCTGTCAGGCCAGCGATTGAGGCGGTACACACCGAACACGATCACTGATCGCCGCAAGCTGGAGGCCGAGCTGGATGTGATTCGCAAGCGCGGTTATGCGATCGATGCCGGCGAGCTCGAAGAGGGAGTTCACTGCATCGCAGTGCCGGTGCGCGACCACAGCGCCGAGGTCACCGCGTCGATAAGCGTGTCGGGTCCTTCGAGCCGGCTGACGCTCCCTCGGATCGGCGTCCTCGCGCCCAATGTCCTCCGCATCGCGGAAGCACTGTCCAAAGCGACGGCGAACTAGCCCTCAAGCGGATCGGGCGGGGTCGACGATCCACATGGCCCGGACAGCCTGCTCGCCGTCGCCCACAGCGGTCATCGTCACGCTCGGCCCATCCAGCTCAAATGTGATCCACCTGCAGCAATCCGCTTCGATATCGATGAGCTGCCTCAAGGCCAATGCGGCGCCAGGATGAACCGTCAGCCTCAGACCTCCCGGCACGAGATCTCGCGAAATCAGTGAGGTTCGGAACAGCTTCTGCCACGCCGCGCCAACATCCTTGAGATCCGCCGCGGAAAGGGTGCACGCGATCGTATTAGACGTTGCTCTGATCGTGGCCATCCCTACTCCTGGCTTCGGTGCTTCTCGACGGCTGCCTCCGCTGTCTCGTGATCCTCGTAAGGGCCGTCCAGGCGCACTCCCTGGGCGGTGCCGGCTTCGTCGATGTCGGCGCTGAGCACGTACCAGCGCTTGCCAAGATGCAAGACTCCGTGATGGCGCTGGGCCGTCCAGCTCTTGGGTGTGATGCCGACTCGTTCTGTCTCGGACATGGGCTCAGACTAGATTCTCTACAGTACCGGCGGCTGTGCGAACATTTGCTCGTAGTGTCGCCGCGACCAGATGACGACCAGGTGGGGCTGAACACAGCCGACCCTTCCACCCTCGTCGTCGACCTGAACTGCGCCTTCGCCTCGATCGAGCAACAGCACGACCCGAAGCTTCGGGGCCGGCCGCTTGCGATCGCGGCCTACGCCACCAACGCCGCCACGATCGTCTCCTCCTCCCGGGAGGCTCGAGACCTCGGCATCAAGACGGGAATGCGAGTGTTCGAGGCCAAGGCGATCTTCCCGAAGGTGCTGGTCATGGAGCCCAACCCACCCCGATATCGGGCTGTCTCGGATCAGCTTATGGAGATCCTGGAGCGGCACAGTCCTGACGTGCTGCGGATGTCGATCGACGAAGCCTCGGTCAACCTCGCCGGAACGCCGAACCTCGTCCGGCTGGGACCCGAAGGCGTCGGCCGCGCCGTCAAGAAAGCACTCCGCGAGGAGGTGGGCGAATGCATCACCTGCTCAGTCGGGATCTCGACTTCGATCTGGATGGCCAAGCAGGCGTCCAACCTGAACAAGCGCGACGGGCTCGAGCGGATCGACCACACCAACCTGGTCGCCGTCTTCGGTCGCCTCGAGCTCACCGATCTGTCGGGCATCGCGGAGGCATCCGCGCGCCGCCTCAAGCTCGCGGACATCCTGACTCCGCTCGACTTCCTGCGCGCCACCCCGGAGCAGCTCATGCGTGCAGGCATGCACGGCGAGCACGCGACTGCCTGGCTGCAGAGGCTGCGCGGTTTCGAGGGGAGCAGCTTCGAGGGCGTGACTCGCAAGAGTTACAGCCACTCCCACGTGATGGCGCGGGCGACGAGCTCGCAGCGGGAGCTCGAGGAGCTGTTGATGCGGCTCTCCGACATGGTCGGCCGCCGCCTCAGGGCTGCCGGGCGTCGCGGCAAGGTCGTGTCGGTGAGCGTCGTCTACCGGCCCGTGGATGGGCATTTCTCCAAGCAGGTGACGCTGCGCAACCCGATCTCGACAGGAGAGGAGATCTATCGCGCCGCGCTCGAGCTCCTGGCTGCGCGAGAGCCTCGACGCGACGTGGGCACTTTGGGCGTCGGGCTCGCGGGGCTCTCGGAAGGTGAAACCGGACAGATGGGCCTGTTTGGCGCGGAGAACCGTCCGCGCATCGAGCGGTTGGAAACCGCCATCGACGCGATCCGCAACCGCTTTGGCGAGGACGCTGTGCAGCGCGCTCGCCTGCTGGGTCGGGCCAAGGTCGTTCGGGACCGGATAGCCTTCGGAAACACGGGCCACCCAGACGATGGCTGAGGCAAAGTGGGCTTGAGGCTAAGCGGGCCGCTCGGCATCTCCGCCAATTCAGCTCTAAGGATGCAACGGGCTGGGGAGCGGTCCGCTAGTGCCCACCATACGCGTCGGGACTCGAGATGCAAGCCCCATGATTCGTAGCCGATTTCGTTGGTTGCTGGAAATAAAATGACCCCGACGAATCGCCTCTCCGGCTTCGGAACCGGTCTTGCGACCAACTCCGACTCCGGTGAACGTGTCCCTCAGGGCCAAGGGCAACGTTACTCCAATCGGGCACCTGTGCCTATGCGTATTCGTCGGGTAGCCAGGCTACTCGTGATGATTCTTGCGCAGCGGTCAGTTGACGATCCGGCCGTCCTCGAGGTGCATCAACTTGTCCGCATACTCGCGCGCGGTCTCGTCGTGAGTAGCCACAAGCACGGTGGTGCCGCTGTCCGCGACATCTCTGATGAATCTCATCATCGAACGCGCCGTCTCGGTGTCCAGCTGTGAGGTCGGCTCGTCAGCCACCAGGAGCAGCGGCTCCTTCACGATTGCACGAGCGAGCGCAACGCGCTGCTGCTCGCCGCCTGACAGCTCGTGGGCACGGTGGCCCGCGCGATTGCCGAGACTTACCCAATCGAGTGCCTGCCGCGAACGGCGATTCGCCTCCTCGCCGTAAAGCCCGGTCATGTGCAGCGCAAACGCCACGTTCTCTTCAGCGGTGAGGTTGGGCAGCAGACCGGAGGCCTGGAAGACCCAGCCGATCGACTCACGAATGAAAGCCCGCCGGCCCGCAGCATCCAGGTGATCGAGCCGGCGCCCGAAGATGGCGACCTCGCCCTCGTCTTGCGCGATGAGGCCACCGAGGATCCCCATCAACGTGGTTTTACCTGACCCGGACCGCCCGGCAATCACCACAAGCTCGCCCGGTTCGGCGTCGACATCGATGCCGGAAAGGATCAGCCGCCGACCGCTGCCGGCACCAACGTGCTTGGCGAGCCCGCGAGCGAGGATCGCGACCTCACTCATTTCGGGGACTCCGGGTCGCCGCGCCGTAGGCGGATCTCATCACCCTCAAGGTGGGCGCGAATCAAGCCGCGAGCGCCAAGGCGTTCGACATAAGCCCGAGGCAGTTGAATGCGACCGGCGCGATCCATGATCAAAAGTTCGTCCGCCACCACTTCGCCCGCCTCCTCGCGCCATCGCGTCTGGGTACTGGTGCGGCCGTCGCGGATCTGGATCACACGATCGGCATGCCGTTCGACGCTGGCGTCGTGAGTGACCATGACCGCCGCGGACCCAGATTCGCGGAGCAGCTGCCGGAGGTCTCGGAGCAGGCTGTCGGCGGTGGCACGGTCGAGCTCAGCAGTCGGTTCGTCGGCCAGCAGCACCTGCGGCTGGTTGGACATCGCAATCGCGACCGCCAGCCTTTCGGCCTCGCCGCCGGAAAGCTCGGCGGGGTAGCTCGCAGCGAGCCTGCCGATTCCCATGGTCGTCAAAAGGAACGTCGCACGTTGGCGGGCCTCAACGGCTGATCGATCGGTCATCGGCAGCAGGACGTTCTCCAACGCATTGAGATCTGTGGCCAGGTTTGCCTGTGAATGTTGAAGTACGTATCCCACGACCTCCTGGCGGTAGCTGTCCCGTTCCTGCTCGGTCATTCGTGCCAGATCGTGGCCCCCCACCCGCGCCATTCCAGCGGAAGGCGCTTCGACCCCCGCGATGACGTTCATAAGCGTGGTCTTGCCGCTCCCGCTGCGGCCCACTATCGCGACCACCTCACCGGGCTCGACGCGGAGGTCGAGGCCCTGTAGGGCTACGACTTCGAGCTCAGCGGTGCGGTAGATGTGGACCAGGCCCTCGCACTCGATGATGGGCTCGCTCATCCGAGGCGCCTCAGCTCTTCCATGACATCGACGGAGGTGCCCGCGCGACGGATGGCCCAGGCCAAAGCGCCGGCGACCGCCACCGTAAGGAGCGCACTGATCCCGAGTCCAAACCAGTCAGCGCTCAAGACCGTCGGTGGAACCAGATCCGAAGGCGAACTGCCCAACTCGAGTGACGGCAGTAGAAACACGATCAAAGTGACAGCAAGCGCACCACCGACCGCGAGAGCGAACAGCACGACAATGCCCTGCTCGATCGCGATTCCGGTCCGGACAACCCCCGGCTCCAACCCGTTTGCCTCGAGAATCGCGTGCTCGGAAAGCCGTCGTCGGGCGGCGATGAGGAAATGGACTGCAAACGCGAGGGCTGCCAACGCCAACGCGGTGCCGAAGCCAATCGCCAGGTTGGCCTGCAGGGAGAGAAAGAGCGGATCGCTCAATGCGCTCGCCTCTTCGGTGCTGCGATCTTGCACGAAGGACACGTTGGGGTTGCGCAGGAGTCGGGCAACCGTTGAGCGGTGGTCACCTTTCACGTTTAGCCACAGCTCGTTCGGCGGAACGTCATGGAACACCGCCTTTAGCCGGTCGAACGCCATGACCATGAAGTCGTCTATGCCGGGATATAGGGTTGGCACGTAATCCAACGCTCCGACAACGGTGATCAGAAACAGGCCGCCATCGCCAAGGAAGTAGATGTCGACGCCGGTCTTGATCCCGAGCCTGGAAATGGTCACCGGCGACATGAGTACCGGTATTCCTTTGGAGTCCTGTTTGGCCAGAGTAGCCAACGCCGAAGCTAAGGTAGGGGTCGACAGTCCGTCTCTGGTCCATGCCGTGGAGAGAAAACTGCGTGGTTCGACCCCTAGCGCGTTGACGATGAGGGAGCCGTTCGCCACTCGCACCTGCTTGCGCAGAACACTCGTGGCAGAAGCCACGTCTTCGACCTTCGCCAGGTCGTTCGACAACGAATCAGGAAGGGCCCTGTCGTCGTAGTGGACCAGAAGGTCCGCCCCAACCTTGTATGCCGCCCGATCGACAATGTTCTGCCGTTCGGTTGCCGAATACAGTCCAGCAAAGGCACCCAGAGCCACGGCCATGGCAAGCAGCAAAGCGAGTCCAGCGTGCTCGGTCGGCTGGCGGCTCATCCTCATCCAGCTGAGGCGCGCCGCCAGGTTCTGGGGGGCTAGATCGCAAATGTGTGCGATCCAAGGCAGGAGGCGCAAGGCGGCAAGGCCGAGGACGGCCATGGCTGCGACCGGTAAGGCCATGCCGACAACGTCTGTGCTAGATGAGGCGCTGCGGACGGCTACCTGTGAGCGAAGTTGGACCTCGGCTAGAAGCGGAATGGCAAGGATCGCGAGGCCCAGGTCAATATTCCGCCGGCGCCACCACGCCACCGACGATGGCCTGGCAGTCGTTCTGCGCATCTCGAGAACGCTGCGTCGGCTGAACGTGAATATCAATCCGGCTTCAACGATCACTACAAGGGCAAGGCCGGTAGCAAGTCCCAAGGTCAAGGCGCCCACGCCGACATTCAGCGATGCGGAAGTCCCGGTTTCCTTGGTCAGCAGAAGCCACGCGGCGGCGACTGAAAGGGCAACGGCCAACAGCACGGCCGGCAAAAGTAAAATACCCATCTGCAGCGAGAAGGAAGCGGCCAAACGGTCGCGGCGCCCGCCCCGGGTCCTCCAGAGTAGAGACTGCTGGAGGTGTGCATCCAGATAGTTTTGACTGAGCAACGCCAGTGCGTAAACCACGACAAGAACAAGGCTGGCGCCGACAAGCTCACTGGGGAACTGGTTGACGAGGGTCCTATCCAGGAAACCCTGGATGGTGTGGTCGAGCGTGGTTAGGAACGAGCCTCCGTGCTGGATCACGACCTGCCCTTGCAAATGCCTTAGCCCGTCGACCAGGGCAGGCGCGCCACTCACCATGAACCGTGCTGGATCGGCTTCGTAAACACGTCCTGCGCGAAAGCTCACATCGCTGGCACTGCGATTGGCGGCGGCGAGGAACTGGAAGTAGTCCGCTGCGGAGAGCGTGATGTCTGTGTTGCTGGGACCGGCCTGCCAGTATTGGTCGCCAGGCTTCAGCGGTTGCCAGGTGCCAACCAGCCTGATACACGACGACCGATCCTTCGGCGTGTTTTGTGTACCGACGCAGGCAACGTCTCCGACGGCTAAGCCTGCTTGAGCTGCGCCTACAAGTGAGAGAGTTGCAGGGATCGGACTTTGAAGTCCATTGCCGTCTGGCCAGGCGCCGTTCACGAGCTTTGCGTTGGTGAGTAAATCGGGATAGTACGCCGCCGTCAGGTTGTCATCCCCGGGCGACAAGTTGCCGTTGAGGGTGTTGACACGAAAAGAGCTCGCCCGGGTATAGGTAGTCAACAACTTCAGGTCGCTGCCGACCTGACTGTTAACCAGCTGAGCGGTCCGCTGCTGAAACTCGGCAAAGGCATCCGGACTGGCAATGCGGGGCTCTTCGATAACCACGACGCCGCTCCCAGCGGCGAGCAGCGACTGATAGCCCGCCTGCGCCGCACCGTCTGCGACCAAGCGCAGACACAGCGGGACAGCCAGCGCCACCGCGAGCGCTGCGCCTTGGGCGAGCGCCAATGCTCTGTGTCGCCTGAGCGCCCGAGCTGCAATCGTCCAGACGGAAAGTGGGGCTTGCCCACTCGATAGCAGGCGCGGCCGTCCCAAACTCCGAACATGGGTGGGCGGCCTTGGCAACGCCATGTTGGTTAGCCTCTCACGGCAGGCCAGATATTAGGTATCGGTTCCGGGTCAGCGCTCTTCGCGGACGTAGGGAACGCCGAGCGAGGCAGGCGCGCCAAGTCGCTGTTTGGCCCATCCGGTCGAGACGACAACGAGCACTGCCACCGTCATCAAGTAAGGCAGTGCTCCGAAGAGCTCCGGAGGCAGCGGCACCTGGTGCGACTGCAGGACGAAACCAAGGCTCGAGAAGAGTCCAAACAGGTACGCGCCGGCGAGCGTCAGCTCCGGGCGCCAGAAGGCGAAGATCACGAGCGCGATCGCGATCCAGCCTGCGCCCGAGGTCATGCCGTCGATCCAGTTCGGCGTGATGGCCAGGCTGTAGTAGGCGCCGCCGATGCCGGCCAGCAGACCTCCCGCCAGCGTGTGCGCGTAGCGATAGCGCGCGACCGCGACACCCATGACGTCTGCGGTTTGTGGTGATTCGCCGACCGCTCGCAGGTGCAGGCCGGTGCGCGTCCTGTAGAGGTACGCAAGGGCCAGAATGACCAGCGCCCACGAGCCGTACACCAGCGCGTTTTGGTGGAACAGGATCGGACCGAGCACGGGTAATCCGGAGAGCCCGAAGACGTTGATGGCGCTGAACTCGTGCTTGGCCGGCTGCCCGCCGAGGCTGGCGACGTTTCCGATGTAGGACGACAGGCCGGTGGCGCCGGCGAAGATCGTGAGCGCCAGGCCCGACACGATCTGGTTGGCGCGCAGGCTCACCGAGAGCACGGCGTGAATCAGGGATGTGGCGAGGGCCGCTGCTCCGCCGATCAACGTCGCTAGCACCAGCACGAGCCAGTCCGGACCGGCGATGTGCTGCACGCCCCAGAAGGCTGTGACCGCCCCGATCAGCATCATCCCCTCGACTCCGAGGTTGAGAACGCCGGAGCGTTCGGCGAGCAGCTCGCCGACCGCCGCGAAAACAAGCGGCGTGCCGTAAAAGATCGAGGACGCGACCAGCACGACCACGATGCTGTCGTTGACGTTCATTGCGTGCTTTGAGCCCCACTCCCCAAGGGGGAGAAGGAGAAGGCTGGGAGCGAGACCCGGTAGTGGAGGAGCAGCTCACCTCCGAGGGCAAAGAAAAGGATCATCCCCTGGAGCACTCCGACCAGCCCGGCCGGAAACCCCGGGCCCTGCAGGCTGTACCCCGCGTTCGCCAGCCCTCCGAGCAGGAAGGCAACCAACACGACCGAGAATGGGTTGTAACGCGCAAGCGCGGCGACGACGATTCCGGCATACCCAAGCCCGACCTGCTGCAGGCCGCGCGGATCGAGCACGTGGCGGAAGTCGCCGATCTCACTTGCGCCGCCAAGGCCGGCGAGCGCGCCGGACAGCGCCATCATCGCGACCACGACGCGCCGCGTTTTCACGCCCGCGTAGCGAGCGGCCGACGGTGAGTCTCCGAGGACGCGGGCCTGGAAGCCGAAAATCGTCGAGCCGTACAACGACCACAGCAATGCCGCCGCGAACAACCCGAGCACGAAGCCAAAAGGAACGACTACCACGCCCAGGTCGAAGGTCGGCCACATTGCTGCATCCGGCAACACCTTGCCCTGCGGGAAAGCACGAGCAGTGAAAGTCGTGAGGTCGCGCCAGAAGGACCTGCTGTCAAAGATCAAATAGATCAACAGCAGCCCTGCGACGTAGTTGAGCATCAGCGAGGTGATGATCTCGTTGGTGTTGAAGTAGGCCTTCAGCAGGCCCGGGATGATCGCCCAGGCGGCGCCAAAGAGCACGCCGCCCAGGATCATCGCCGCGATGATCACCGGTCCGCTCTGGTCACGCAGCGCCAGCCCGGCGCCGGAAGCGCCGACGGCTCCCAGATACAGCTGTCCCTCGGCTCCGATGTTCCAGAGCCTCATGCGAAACGCGGCAGCGGCGGCTAGGCCCGTAAGGAGCGTCGGGGTGGCGGTGACCAGAGTGTTG
>Ga0209588_1000086_pt1 | contig 30009 bp, 30 predicted proteins | sample Rivendell_Oct201_10_FD_188351 | JGI IMG/M metagenome (GOLD analysis project Ga0209588, IMG submission 188351) | Vadose zone soil microbial communities from the Eel River Critical Zone Observatory, Northern California, USA -... | ecosystem: Host-associated > Plants > Roots > Rhizosphere > Soil ...
CTGGCAGCTTTCCCATTGTGCCGCCCGTGGAGGTCGCAGCCGCCACCGTTCCACGTCCATCGATTGCGACCGCTCCGATCGTTCCGAGATTGCGGCGGCCCGAGCGCCATTTCTCCAAGACTCGTGGGGTCACCATCGATTTCGGATCGACGAAAGGGACGTTATTTTGCCTGGCGAACCGAAGGGCGCCCTCGCAGGCGAGCAACACGTGCGGCGTGCGCTCCATCACCAGGCGCGCCAAGCGAATCGGGTTTTTGATTCCCTTTACGCTGGCGATCGCACCGGCCGCCAATTTGTCTCCCTCCATCAGCGACGCATCGGTCTCCACTTCACCGTCCGAGTTGAGGGCCGATCCAGTTCCTGCATTGAAGGTCGGGTCGTCCTCGAGCACCACCGCCGCCGCGACCACCGCGTCGACCGCGGAACCTCCGCGAGTCAGTATCTCGTGGCCAGCGCGAGCGGCGGCGAGACAGCCCCGCATCGCCTCCTCGGGCGAATCGTCGTGGGCGCTGTCCCCCGCGCCACCATGAACAAGAATCGAAATTGGCATCAGGCGAAACTAGCATCAGTTGGAACCGCCCGGTCGTAAGAAGCGCGCCGCAACAGAGGCTCTACACTGCGGGCGAAGGCAGCGACCCATCGACTTCAAACTCGGAACGACTGAATGAAAACGAGAGCCTCGATCGCTCGGACGCGTTCTTCTGCGCGAATTCGATCCTCTTTGAATCGGCAAGACAGATCCAGGTTTGGAACGGGTTGGGTTTCGATTGGGCAAACGCTTTGGGAGTGAAAACGCCGACGTTGGTTCCGCGCTCCACGTCACGGGCGGAGCGGTATCGAAATACCTCGACACCGTCGTGCCGCATTTCTCGTCCCAGGAGCTGGCTTGCTCTGTACCGAGTCTTAGAAGAAATCCGGGCCTCGTATCGATCGAAGGGCGAAAGCGTCAGATCCACGCCTCGGTGTGTATCGACGTTTGCGGTGAACGCTGTCTGCTCGACGGTGATCGGAGTCAAATCCGCGCTCGTGCCCGCGAGGAAGAGGAAGCGGTAATAGGCCTTCTCCGCAAACACCCCGCGCAGCGAGTCCGCGCCGTACCAGATGCCCGGCTCCTCCCGGGTTCCGAACCGAGAACCGTGAGGCAGCGGTGGATAACGAAATGGGGTGAAAAGCAGATAGTGAAGGCGCGGGCGTTGTAACGGCTTGGGCAACGAAGGCTTCTGCCGCTCGATCAGCTCTTCGAGAATCCGTTGCTCTTCGAGCGAGCTCACCAGCTTGAGCGTTGAAACCACGTGCTGCGCCTCAACCACCCGCCACGGCTTGGCTCGAAGAGCCCGGAGGTTAGAGGTTGCCCCGCATTGCGTCCAAATACTCGCTGACATGCACCAGCCCCGGCACGGTCTGAATCAGCTGCGCGGGAACCCCGTTGAGATGGAGATTTTCGGCGTGAAACCACGCCCGGCTCTTTTCCGGGCTGCCGCCGACCAAAGCATCGAGACTGCGGAAAATCCGAATGAAGAGCAGCGCCAACTCACCCTCCTTGCTGTTGGGTTCTACCTGCCGCAAGCCCTTGGCGAGCCGGGAAAGCGATGCTTCGCTCACGCCCAACACTGTGGCGAGATGCTTCTGCGAGACCGCGAGGAGGTCGGCGGCGCGCAACACCGCCCGCGCAAGAACTCCTGCGGCTTGCGCGGGCGGTCCTAGGGACCGCTGTGTCTCAAGGTGCGTCATTTCATTTGGAATAATATGACTAGATTCTTCCAATTGCAATAGCTCCACCCCTCGAGAAGCCCAATTCTGGGTGGAGTCTTCAAAAATGGCCTGCTTGGGCGAACTTAGGAGGCGTCGCCGCGACCGGGGTGCTAATTCTCCGCAAAAATGCTCAAGCTGACCTGGCCGCGAGTGGCGGCCTGGCGCGTCCGGCGCCATCACCTTGATCAACGCGCGGCCGCCGGCAGCATGCTTACGGTCGCCAGTCGCCTTTGTGGCCTGCACGCCCAGGTGATGTCCTCGGCCGAGTTGACCGTATGGGCAAGGGTCGAAAACCTGGACCGGCGAGCGGTTCAGCGCGCGTTGTGGGACGACCGTACGCTCGTCAAAACCTGGGCAATGCGGGGCACGCTGCACTTGCTTCCCGCCGACGAGTTACCACTGTGGCAAGCCGTGGTGGTTCGCGGAGCCGCGTTTTTCGGCCGCAGGGCTGGATTTCACCGGTCCTGCTGGTCAACGGCCTAATCGAGGGTACCTGGCGCCACGCGCTCAAGAGCGGCCGGGTCCGAAGTGATCATCGAACCGTTCTTGAAGGCGCCAGCGTGGGTTCGCGGCAAGGCCGGCGTCGAGGCAGAGCGCCTCGCCAAATTTCTCGGCGGCACCTTGAGTCTCGCCTGGAAAAGCTAGGTCCGACCTCCGCAAAATCGAAAAAACTTGTCGCGCGACAAGTTTTTCAGAAAAAGCTTGTTAGTACGGCATGTTAGACGAAAAACTTGTACCGAAAATCGGCTCAACTGTCGGCAGTGCGAGTGCCCGCTCTGTGGATTGCGACCGGAATGCGTCGCCTTCCAAAATTTCCCGGCACCCGTTCAAAGCACCCTGGGATGACGGTCTTACAGCTTGGACAGGTCCCGTCGCGAAGTTGGAAGTCCTGGATGTCGTACCAGTCTCTGGCGATGAGCGACCGTCCGCAGTTCGGACAGAAGGTGGTTCCACCCTCCACATCATGGACGTTACCGGTGTACACGTAATGGAGTCCGCACCGACGGGCGATGGCTCGGGCGCGCCGAAGGGTTGCCGCGGGCGTATTGGGCAGATCGGTCATCTTGAAGTCCGGATGGAATGCGGTGAAGTGGAGAGGCACATCCGGACCCAGCGACTGCATCAGCCATTCACTGAGCTCGGTGACTTCGCGCTCGGAATCATTATGGCCAGGGATGAGCAGAGTGGTGATCTCAAGCCAAACGCGCGTCTGATGATGGAGATATTGCAGCGTCTCCAGCACCGGCTGCAGGTGTGAGAAGGTGATTCGCTGATAGAAATCTTCGGTGAACGCTTTGAGGTCGACGTTCGCGGCGTCCATCTTGGCGTAAAACTCGGCCCGAGCCGCCTCGCGCATGTACCCAGCGGTCACCGCGACCGCCCGGATGCCGCGCTCGCGGCAAGCATCGGCCACGTCCATCGCGTATTCCGCGAAAATCACTGGGTCGTTGTAGGTGAAAGCGACGCTTTGGCAGCCGCGAGCGGCCGCCTCCGCGGCGATCGCCGCCGGAGTGGCCTCGTCGGCGAGCCGGTCAACCTCGCGGGACTTGGAGATGTCCCAGTTCTGGCAGAAACGGCAGCCGAGATTGCATCCTGCCGTTCCGAAGGAGAGGACGCTCGAGCCTGGAAGAAAGTGATTGAGGGGCTTTTTTTCGATCGGATCGACGCAGAACCCGGAGGAGCGACCGTAGGTGGTGAGGACCATCCGGTCTGCCAAGCGCTGTCGCACGAAGCAGAACCCTCTCTGCCCTTCCTGCAACTTGCAGTCGCGCGGACAGAGATCGCATTGAATCCTGCCATCCTCCAACCAATGCCACCAGCGGCCCGGGTATTGATCGGCGTGCATCGATTAGTCGTAGAAAGCAAAGGCGCCGTAGCCGACCACTTCGTCGCGAGCGCCCGCGGTGTCGCCCGAATTGCGCAAATCGAGGAGCTTTGGGCGAAGGTGGTGCCTCGAGGCGGTGATGAGCAGACCATTGATCGCATTGGAGCCGCAAGCTTGCTCAGGCGAGAGCGGCGCGGGCCCGAGCGCGAGGATCTGGTCGGCGGTTCGCCGATCCACCTCGACCGCGTCTTCATAAGTCAAGTAGTGCGACAGGTCGGAGCTCACGACGATCACCGTGGATGCGTCACCCCAAGCCGCGTCCATCACCGAGGCGACCTCATTCGGGGTCGCATCGCCCACCACCAGTGGCACAATCCGAAAGTCCTCCAGCGTGCGCTGCAGAAACGGCAGCTGCACCTCGAGTGAGTGCTCGCGGGCATGCGCGGCAGAGTGACGGGTTACCCCAGGTACTGCTTCCAGCTCGGCGGCCATCTCGCTCTCGACTTGGACGGTACCCAGAGGTGTCTGGAACGCGACCGCCTTCGGCAAGGCCAGGCTTCTCAGCGGCACGAAGTGCGCTGGCCCGAAGAGTACGATTCGGCGCGGCGTCTCGCGCTGCCGACGCAATTGAGCATAGGCATGGGCAGCGACGATCCCCGAGTAAACGTAGCCGGCGTGGGGTACGATCAGTGCCTTGGCGACCTCAGTGGCCGATTGAGGCGCAACTTGGGCCAAGAGCCGATCTACGTCGGTGGAAAGCCGCTCTGCATCGGCGGGATAAAAAGCACCCGCCACTGCTGAAGGACGAACAAGCATCAACTCCCCATGTTGGCGCTCACCCGTTCGGCGTTCAAGTGCGGCGAGCAAGCGGCAACCGGAACCAGCTCAGGAATGTCCGAACATCCCCAGAGCGCCATCTGCGATCCGACGCAGGCCATCGAAATAGATCCCAAAGACGATCACACCGAGCACCAGCACGCCCAACAGCACGTTGTAGGAGCGGGGGACCGGGATGATTTCCAGGTTGGTAGGCCTCTCGAGAAACATCGTCCGAACGATGCGCGCGTAGTAGTAGAGCGAAACCGCGCTGTTCAGGACGCCGATGATCGCCAAGGCGATCTGCCAGCTTCCGCCTCGATCCACCAACGCCTTGAAGAGGTGGAACTTCCCTACGAAGCCCGCGAGCGGTGGAAGCCCGGTTAAGCTGAACAAAAAGATTGCGAAGGCTACCGCCGCGAACGGCGCGCGCGAGGACAAGCCCCGATACTCGAAGATGGACTCGGAGCCGGCAAGTCGGCCGACGATACCCACCACCAGGAAGGCGCCCAGATTCATGAACAGGTAGACCATCAGGTAGATCGCCACCGAGGCGCTGCCGGTCGCGGACGCCGCCGCCACGCCCATCAGCAGATAGCCGGCATGCGCGATCGAGCTGTAGGCGAGCATTCGTTTGAGATTGGTCTGATTCAGGGCCGCCAAGTTCCCAAGCGTCATCGTCGCCGCCGAGATGACGCCGATGATCACCGGCCACGGGACGTCGGAAACCACGGTGGCAAGATCGTTTCCGCCACTCTCGCTCATCGCCCCGTACAGGATCCGAACGGCCAGGGCAAAGCCGGCAGCCTTTGGCCCCACCGACAGGAACGCGGTGAAAGGCGTAGGAGCCCCCTCGTAGACGTCGGGGCACCACATGTGCCAGGGCACGCTGGCGATCTTGTAACCCACGCCCGAGAGAATCAGCACCACCGAAAGTACCAGCGCCAGCTGGCCCGCCCCGAATTGGCCGGACTCGAGTCCCATCACGAAAATCCGCTCCCCGTATTGGCGAAGCTGAGGTCCGGCCATCGCTAGGTTGGTGGAGCCGAGCAACCCGAACAGGTAGCTCATCCCAAAGAGCATCATTCCGGAAGCGACCCCGCCATAAACCACGTACTTCAATGCGGCCTCAGACGACTTGCGATCGTGCTTCTTGAACCCGGCGAGGGCGTATGAGACCAACGAAACCAGCTCCACCCCGATCACGATCATCAGCATGTCGGTCGAAGACGCCATCAACGAAAGACCCACGGTGATCGAGAGCAGCAAAGCGCAGTACTCGCCCATCCGTTCGGAGGCGATCTCCAGGGACGGCGCGGCCATCCAGATCGCCAGGGCTGCGATCACCCACGAAAGATACTTGAAGAGAATTGCCCAGGGATCGATCACCATCAGGCCGTAGAACAGGCCCACCGGTCGCTGCATCGGCGTGAACGACTGTCCGTCGACCACGTAGGGATGCACCGACGCGTAGTGGGTCGCGAACGCCGCCGCCACCAGAAAACCGATCGAGCTGATCGCAATGATCGCAATCCGCCGTTTCGAGGACTGGAGGAACAAATCGATCACGAAGATCGCCATCGCTCCAACCGTCAAGATCGTCTCCGGCAGGAAGTACGGCATGCTCTGCGCATTGTCGAGGATGGTAAGTGTCATGTTCCTTTGATGCTGCGCAGCAGCGCAAACAAATCGGTATTGATCAGCCGCAGCATCACGTTCGGATAGAAGCCGAACAGGATCGCCAGCGCACCAAGTGGGTAGAGCGTCAGCCGTTCGCGCCAGTTGAGATCCGGCAGATGGGCATATTTCGGATTGAGGTTACCCAAGAAGATCCGCTGGATCGTCCAGAGGTAATACGCGGCGGTGATCACCACCGCGGTGGCGGAAAGCACCGTCTGCCAAGGAAGGGTCGCGAAGGACCCGTTGAGTACCAAGAACTCGGAGATGAACCCCGCCAGGCCCGGCAAACCCAACGAGGCGAAAAAGGCCAGACCCATCATTGCGGTGTATTCCGGAACCACCTTGGCGATTCCGCCAAAGCCGGAAATCTCGCGGTGATGCGCCCGGTCGTAGATCACCCCGACGATCAAGAACAGCATCGGGCTGATGATTCCGTGGGTGAACAGGTTGAGGACCGCGCCGGACATTCCGGCTTCGGTCATTGAAGCCATTCCCAACATGCTAAAGCCCATGTGCGATACCGAGGAGTAGGCGATCAGCTTCTTCAGATCGGTCTGGGCCAGGCAAACCATTGCTGCATAGACGATGTTGATCACGGCGAAGATCGAAACCGCCTCGGCGAAGGATGCGGTAGCGCCGGGGAGCATCGCCCAGTTCATCCGGAGCATGCCGTAGATGCCCATCTTGAGCAGGATTCCGGCCAGGATTACCGAGATTGGAGTGGGTGCTTCGACGTGAGCGTCCGGTAACCAGGTGTGAAACGGCACCATCGGGACCTTGACCGCGAACGCCAGGAACATGAAGACCCAGATCAGCTTGCTGAAAGTGATTCCTCCGAGGATCGGGCCCACCTGATCGAAGAACCCGGCCTGTCCCAGCTTGGCCATGGTCAGCATATTGAAAGTTCGGGCCACGATCCGCCCGTCGCTGAGCAGGTATCCCCACTGCAGGCCGCCGGTTCCGTGCTGCCAAACGCCGGAGGACACCAAGCGTTGGAAGGCTTGCGGATTGGACGAGGCCAAACGCTGGATCGTTTCCGGATCGCCGGTGCGGTAGTAGAGGGCGATGATCGCCAAAAGCAGCAGCACCGATCCCCCCAAGGTGTAGAGGAAGAATTTGATTGCCGCGTACTCCTTGCGCGGTCCGCCCCAAATTCCGATCAAGAAGTACATCGGCAGGAGCATCACTTCCCAAAAGACGAAGAATAGGAACATGTCCAGCGCGGCAAAGGTGCCGGACATTCCGGTCTGCAGAAACAGCAGCATCGTCATGTAGCCGGGCACCTTCACGACCGAGAAGTGCGGATGTGCCGGGTCGTGGTGCTCGTGCCTTCCCGCCCACCACGGCATCGACGCAATCGTGGCAATGAAGGAAATCAGGGTGGAGAGGATTACCAGCGAAACGCTGATTCCATCGACTCCGACGAAGTACTCGATGTTGAGGCTGGGAATCCAAATCGAGCGCTCGAGGAACTGAATCTTCCCCACGGCGCTGCCGTCGTAGGTGATCCACAGATAGATCCCGATCAGGCACGAAATCGCCGAGGCCACCAGCGCGATCCAGCGCGCGAGTTGGTCCCGCTGCTCTTTCCGCAAAGGCAAAGCCAGCGAGACGCCGATCAATCCGGCTCCCAAAGCGGGGATGAAGATCAGAAGGCTGAGCAAATTGTTCATCGTTTGGATCTCGGTTCAGGTCAACGAATCAGGTAATGGATTCCGATCAGCACCAACACGCCCGCGACTGCGGCGTAGAGATAAGTTTGAATTCTTCCCGTTTGAATTCGGCGGAGCCGGTGTCCCGTCTGGATCACTCCTTCAGCGACAAGGTTGACCGCACCGTCCACCAGATACGTGTCGGCTGCGCCCGAAATGTTGCAGATGAAGCGGGCGACGACTGCCACCGCGTTCACCGCGCCGTCGATCACCTTCGCATCGAAGGTCGCAAACGCGCGCGACAGCAAACTCACCGCGCGAAGGACGGTGGCCTGGTAGAATTCATCGACGTAGTACTTATTGTAGACGACGCGGTGGAGGCGCGGAAACATCGCGGCGAGCTTCGCCGGGGCGTGGCTGCGAGCATCCTTGTAAAAACTCCGCGCAATGAACCAGCCCAAAAACGCAACCCCGACCGAGGCGAAAATCAACGCCCATTCCCAGGCGTGGCCGGACTGAGCGCTTCGCTTTTCCACCAGCTCGAGAGTCGGAGCCATCGTCGGCTCCAGCCAATGCTCGAGCAGGGGCACTTTCAGCGCGTCGATGCCGAGCAGATTGCCGAGCGGTGCCCAGAAGCCGAGCACGATCGTCGCGGCGCAGCCCGCCGCGAGAGTTACCAATACGTAAGTCATTGTCCCGGGTGACTCGTGCGGCACGCCCCCGTGTCCGTGTCCACCCTCCGCCTTGTGATCCGGATGATCAGGATGCTTCGCCGTACCCTTCGCATGCGCGTCGACTCCACCGCTATCCGGGTGCGGATCGTCGTCAAAGACCGTCGCGCTCATCAGCACGTCGTGATTGAACGTACCGGCGTGGGCGGCACCCACCGAATGGGTCGCCAGCGCTCCGTGGGATGGACGATGCCCCGCCGCGCCCCGATATTCGCCGGTAAACGTCATGTAGTAACTGCGCCACATGTAGAAGCTGGTTCCACAGGCCGTCAGCCACCCGATGAACCAGATCAGTTTGCCCAAGCTCGGGTCGAGCAAGTTGTGACCGGAGTCAAACGCTCTCCAGAGGATTTCGTCCTTGGAGAAGAAGGCGTTGGCGATTGGAAATCCGGAAATCGCGATGCAGGCATAGAGGTAAGTTTTTTCGGTGAGCGGCATGAACCGTTTGAGGCCGCCCATCTTTCGCATGTCCTGTTCGTGGTGACAGCCGAGAATGACCGACCCCGAGCCTAGGAACAGGCACGCCTTGAAGAAGGCGTGGGTTAAAAGGTGATAGGCGCCGGCCCAGAAGGCGCCCACTCCGACTCCGATGAACATGAAGCCGAGTTGCGACACCGTGGAGTAAGCCAGTACCTTCTTGATGTCGTTTTGGACGAATCCAATCGACGCGGCGAACATTGCGGTAATCGCCCCCGTCATTGCGATCACCGTCATCACCGCGGGTGAGAGCGCGAACAGGAAGTTAAGCCTGGCCACCATGTAGACGCCCGCGGTGACCATCGTTGCGGCGTGGATCAACGCCGAAACGGGAGTGGGACCGGCCATCGCGTCGGGAAGCCATACGTACAAGGGAATCTGAGCAGATTTGGCGGTGGCGCCGACGAACAGCAGAATTCCCGCCAGGATCAGAAGAGGAATGCCGAAGAAATTCATCCCCAGCAGCCGCTCTTTCATCCCGGTCTCCTCCGAAGAGAGCTGATCGCGAATTTCCCGGAAGGTCAGGCTGGGACCGATTCGGATTCCGCGGTGGGAGCTCTGCGGCGACAGCGCCGGGTCCCGTTCGTAGAAGGTTCCTGTCTGCGCGACCGGTTTGTAGTTTGGGTCTACCTGACTCCAGACCCGCTCGTGCTTGGCCACGACGTTCTTCTTCTGAACCCACGATCCGCCCAGCGCCCAGAAGAGCAGGAACATTCCGAGGACGAAGCCAAAGTCACCGACCCGGTTGGTTACGAATGCCTTCACCGCGGCCTTGGCCTTCTCGATGTCTTCGTACCAGAAGCCGATCAGCAAGTAGCTGCACAGGCCGACGCCCTCCCAGCCGAAGAACATCAGCACCAGGTTGTCGCCCATCACCAGCAGCAACATCGAGAAGACGAAGAGATTGAGATAGCAGAAGAAACGCCAGTAGGCCGGATCGTCGGCCATGTATCCAATCGAGTAGATGTGGATCAGCGAACCGACGAAGGTGATGATCAGCACCATCATCATCGATAGCGGATCGAGAGCGAACGACAGGTTCGCCTGAACGTCGCCGGCGGTGAACAGGTTCCAAAGGAAGTTGACCAGATAGCGCTCTGATGCGGGCAGCCCGATCATCTGGATCCAGGCCGCCACCGCGACCAGAAAAGCGAGCGCCATCGCACCGACCGCGATGTACGAGACGTACTTCTTCCCGAATCGACGCTGAATGAGGTGCCCGAAGGCTGCGTTGATCGCGAATCCCAGCAGCGGGAAAAACGGAATCAGCCAAAGGTAGCCGACCTCGACGATCTTCTGCGGTACCCCGGCGGCGTGAGAAGCCGCCTCTCCACCCTCCGCGGCTAAAAGCACCAGATCCTTGACGTGAAAAAGAACGTCCATCGATCAGTCCTTCAGGCTGGAGGCGTGGCTCACGTCGATGCTCTTCATGTTCATGTAGATCGCGAGCACAATCGCCAAGGCGACCGCCGCTTCCGCAGCGGCCAGCACAATCACGAACAGCGCAAACACTTGACCCGTCAGCAGCGGCGACGGGTTGAACCGCTGAAAGGCCACGAAGTTGACGTTGGCGGCATTGAGGATCAGCTCGACCCCCATCAAGATCCCAACCGCATTCGTCCGGGTGATTACCGTGTAGGTTCCGAGTGCGAAGAGCACCACGCCGACAATCAGATAGTGCGGCAATCCTGGGGCGCCCATCATCTCACTCCTTGATTTCCTTGCGGGCGATCACTACGGCGCCAATCAGCGTCGCCAACAGCACCAGTGAGGAGACCTCGAAGGGCAGTAAGTATTCGCGGAGAAACAGGCTTCCGATGGTGAAGCTCGTTTGCGGCGCGTCGAAGGGGCTGCTTGCGGTCAGCCAGGGCGAGCGAGTCGCGACGTAGCCCATCACGCCCAAAAGCGCCACCAGCAGCACGAGCCCTGGCAAGGTCCCGACCGACGGATTGCTATGCTTTTGGTCGGAGATCTTGCTGGTGAGCATCACCGCGAACAGAATCAGTACCAGGACTCCGCCGACATAGATCAGCAGCTGCGAAATCGCGACGTAGTCGGCGTTCAAAAACACGTAAAGTCCGCCTGCTCCCAACAAGGCGCCGAGCAACGCCAGCGCGGAGTAGATGATGTTTCGACTGAAGGCCACCCCCGCAGCCGAAACTATCGCCAACCCGGCCATCACGTAGAAGATCAGGTCCGAGGGTTTCGCCAGGTTGGCACCTTCCTGGGCAACCGGCACCAGGTTGGGCAGAACCGTCCGAGCGATCATCCAGAGGATGAACCCAGCCGTGATGATCAGCAGGACCGCGCCGACCAGAGTTTCGATGTATCGAGATGGCCTCTCGGATGTCTCAGCCACGCCAGAACACCTCGGAACCGGCGGTTGCCGGCCGCTTAACCGCGCAGGGGCTTTTGACCCATCGGACGAATGGGGTCAAGCCTTGGGAGCCGGCGGTGGCACGGGGGCGACCACTTTGCCCGCCTTCCAGCTGTCCATGATGATCTCCGTGGCCCGCGCAGATTCAGCGCCTCCAGGCTCGCAGAGATCCAGGCGGCCTTCCTTGCCAGAAGCGATCGCCTCCGAATACTCGCGACAAGTTGGATAGGTGCAAGCGCCGCAATCGGTGCCGGCCTGCGCTTCCTCCAACACCACCGCAAGTCTTACGCGATCGGCGCCAATCGCCTTCTTCGCAAGCTCGAGCGCCGCCGCCGCAGCGGATGCGTCGTCCTTCTTTTTGCCGGCGGGCGCGGCCGCTCCCGCGACCGGAAAAGGAGGGGGCGCACTGTCCCATTTCTTCACCAGGGCGCGGGTGATTTCGCCCAACATCTTCCTTGGGTAGGCGGTTGCACCCTTGGGAGGCTTGTAGGGAGCGATCGGGCGTGCGGGATCGACGAACCGCAGCACCATGTTCGACAGGATCCGCTGGGATCCTTCGAACTCGCGGGTGTGCTGAATCGCGCCGGTCGGACACGGCTCGACGCACAGGCCGCAGAACATGCATTTGGCTTCGTCGATGTCGAACCGGGTCATGACCCGGTTCTTCGGATTGGCAGGATCCTTCTCGATCTCGATCGCGATCACGTTGATTGGACAGGCACGTTCACAGGCCTGGCAGGCAGTGCAGGTGTCCATGTCCACTTCGAGAAAGCCCCGGTACCTGGAAGGCAGGGTGTACTGGACCAGCGGTCCGAGCTGCCTGGCCGCCGCTTCCGGTCCGGCGTACTGCACGGTCATCGGTCGGCGGAACATGTAGGACAGGGTGACGCTCATCCCTTCCCATGCGCTCTTCACCGTGTCCTTGATGTTTCCGACGTATTGGGTAACCGGCATTCTTCTTTCTCCGTTCCTTTACCAGTTGCTCAAGTCGACGCGGTCGCCGGTGAGCTGGATGTTCTTGAATGTCTTCATCAGGAAAGCGGTGAGAGGAAGCACTCCCGCGATCAGGAAGAAGGCCAGGTGGAGCATATCGCGAGCCGACCCGGGCTTCGCCTGCCCCTTGGCGGCTTCTCCGAAGATCTGAAACGAAAGCACCTCGGTGAGCGCCTCGAGGAGGACCAATCCCATTCCAATCGGGACCAGGTACTTCCAGCACAGCGTCATCATCTGATCCACCCGAATCCGCGGGAAGGTCCAGCGGATCCAGACGATCACGTTCACCAGAGCGAGCACCTTGACGAGGAACACCGCAGCGGACATCAGATAGAACCACCAGGGTACGGCGTGAGCCGCTTCCCAGCGGGTGAGGGTATCGATCGAGACTCCCGGTACCTGCCAACCCCCGAGGAACAAGGTGGTCAGCAGCGCGCTGCTCACCCACAGGCCTCCCCACTCCGCAGTGAAAAAATAGGCGAATCGCATCCCCGAATACTCGGTGTTGTACCCCGAGACCAACTCGGATTCCGCTTCCGGAAGGTCAAAGGGCGTCCGATTGCCTTCGGCCAGAAGTGAAACAAAAAGGATGAAGAATGCGCCGTAGCCCATCGGGGTCTGAAACATGAACCAATCCCAGGGAGCCCCGCCCTGTGCGCGAATGATGTCATGGAGGTTGAGGGAGCCGGCCATGATGATTGGCACCAGAATCACCATTCCGGCCGGAATCTCGTAACTGACCACCTGAGCGGCGGCCCGGATTCCCCCGAACAGCGCCCACTTCGAATTGGAGGCCCACCCGGAAATCAGAATACCCACCACGATCAGCGCGGTGATCGACACGACGTAGAAAAGGCCCACATTCATATAGCTCGGCGAGAGCCGATAGCCGAACGGGAGCACCACGAACGTCAGGACGAAACCGGTCATCACGAAATAGGGCGCAATTCGAAAAAGGAGCTTGTCTGAAGAGCTCGGGATCAGATCCTCCTTGCCGATCAGCTTGAGGGCATCCGCGAGAAACTGCAGCAGTCCGCCAGGTCCGACACGGTTTGGCCCAATCCGGGACTGTATTCGCGCGGCGACTCGCCGCTCCCACCAGGAGAGCAGCCCAGCGAAAATTGCGCCGAACGTGGTGAGCGCAATCCCGGCCAGCATCATCCCGGCCAGGTACAGGCCCTGGGTAATTGGCCAGGTCGCCGGATCGTGGCCCCAGCGCAGGATCAGATTGTCAATCAGCTCTTTCATCGCTCAGCGATCAATCTCCGGTGCCACTACGTCCAGCGAAGCGATCAAGGCCACCAGGTCCGCGATCATCAGGCCTTGAGAAACCTCTTCAATGATGCCCATCGCCAGGAACGAGCCCGTTCGCGCACGAACTCGGTAGGCGCGCTCGCCGCCGTCGGAAACCACGTAGTAGGCCATTTCTCCGCGCGCAGCCTCGATTCGGCTCTGCGCCTCGCCTACCTCCGGTTTGATCTTGCGTGGGACCTTCGCCATGAATTCGCCGGGCGGGAATCGGTCCAGCGCCTGGCGGACGATCTCTATCGACTGGCGGCATTCGAGCACCCGACAGTAGAAACGATCGTAGCAGTCGCCGATCTGGCCTCCGCGGTGACTACCCGCGTACGCCTTCCCGATCGGGACCTCGAATTTGAAGTCCGGGTACGCGCCATAGGGCTCGTCCCTGCGCAGATCGAAATCCACCCCGGATGCTCGTAAGTTCGGCCCGACCAGTCCGTAGTTGATCGCCATCTCCGCTGGGATGGTCGCCATCCCGGCCAGCCGCTCCACGAAAATCTCGCTGAAGGAGATCAGGCGATCCCACTCGCCCAGGATTTTTTCGAAATGGTCGAGCCATTTTCGGCACAGCGGCATCCAGTCGTCGGGCATGTCGAACGCGACGCCGCCAATCCGGTGGTAGTTGTAGGTCAAGCGCGCGCCGCAAAGCGCTTCCAGCAGGTCGTTGATGCTCTCTCGTTCCCGAAGGGCGTACGGGAAAGGCGTCACCGCACCGATGTCCATTGCCATCGTGCCCAGTGAAACCAGGTGCGAGGCGACTCGGTTCAGCTCGCAGCTGATCGCGCGGAGGTATTGGGCTCGCGGGGGAATCTGGAGTCCCAAGAGTTTCTCCACCGCCAAGGCGTACCCCTCGTTGGCGAACATCGCGGCGAGGTAGTCGATCCGGTCCGTGTAGGGCATGAATCCCGGATACGTCACAATCTCCCCGATCTTCTCGATCGCCCGGTGCAGGTAGCCGACTTGCGGCACCGCTTTCCTCATCACTTCGCCGTCCGCCTGGACGACGAAGTTGATCACTCCGTGGGTCGACGGATGCTGCGGCCCCATGTTGAGGATCATCTCGTGATCCGCATCCGCCCCGAACTTCGTAATGATCAGTTGATCGAGCGACATGGCTTAGCTTTCCGCTTTGTGTTCGGGGGCTGGACTTGCGGTTGGAGCGGCAGCCAGCGCCGGTGCTGTGCTTGGAGCGGGCGGTGCCTCGGCCGCCGCTTTTTCCGCCCGAACCTGGCGATCCATGTTGAGGTAGAGGTCCAACGGGTTATCGCGGACGTTCGAGATACCTAGGTAGCCGCCCGCCTCGACGTAATCCTTTCGAAGCGGTGTTCCGACCCAATCATCGGGCATCAGAATCCGCCGCAGGTCGGGATGTCCTTTGAAGGTGACCCCGAATAAGTCAAACACCTCGCGTTCCATCCAGTTCGCCGCTTTCCACAGCGGCTCCAGGCTGTCCACCTGCGGATCTTTTCGATCCAGTTCCACCTTCGCGATGAACAAGTGGCGATGTCGGTAACTGTAGAAGTGGTACACCACCCGGATCAGGTTGTCCTTCGGATGATCCGTCGCAGTGAGGTCTTCGAGAAAGTCGAAGTAAAGCTCCGGGGCATCCTTTAGAAACCTACAGATTTCCCTCAGCCTGGGTGCGGCAAAGACGCAGAAGGGGTCCTTCTTCGGCGGGCTCAGCAGCCCGACCGCATCGCCAAACTTCTCCACCAGCTTTTGGTGGATTTGCTCGAAAGTGAGGCCCGGCATTGGCTGGCTCTAGGCAACCTCGGGAAGATCGTACCCGGCCCCCGATCCTTGCTTCCTCGGGCGCATCTTGGTCTTCAGCTTTTCGCGCTTGATCAGCTCTTGAACGCGGAGGAATCCCTCGGTCAGCGCCTCAGGCCGCGGCGGGCACCCCGGCACGTACACATCAACCGGAATGATCTTGTCGACGCCCTTTACGACCGAGTAGCTGAGCTGAAACAGGCCGCCGCAATTGGCGCAGGAGCCCATCGAGATGACGTACTTGGGCTCCGCCATTTGCTCGTACAGAAGCTTGCATCGAATTGCCATTTTGTAGGTGAGCGTCCCGGCTACAATCATCAGGTCGCTCTGGCGCGGAGTGGCGCGGGGAACCGACCCGAACCGATCGAGATCTGCCCTCGGACCGCCGGTTTGCATCAGCTCGATCCCGCAGCACGCAAGCCCAAACAACAGGTAGAACATCGACGACCGCCGAGACCAGTTGATCAGATCTTCGATCAGGTTGGTGCTGGTCGTGACGAGCGCGGCCGAAGCGCCGGGATCGTGGGCGTATCCCTTGAGATCCTTGATTTCGTTGTCCGCCATCTTTGCTCCTTCTTTCCCGCTCTATCTCAACGCCTGACCGGGGCGTCCTCAATCCGCTTTACCCATTCCAGGTCCCGGCGAGCCCAGATCCAAAGCAAACCGGTGAACAGAATCGCAACGAATGCCATGATCTCGACCAACGCCACCATCCCCACACCGTCAAACACCCACTTACGGAAAACGAGGGCCACCGGAATCGTCAGGGCAATTTCGACCTCGAAGACTACGAACACCAGGGCGATGATGTAGAAGCGCGGATTGAAGTTGAACCAAGCGCCTCCGATCGGACGCTCGCCGCACTCGTAAATCAGATCCTTCTCTGAGTTCGGAAATTTGGGCCGAAACAGAGCTCCCACCAAGAGGTTCGTCAACGTAAAGCCGACGGCCGCAACCACAAAAATCAGCACCATCGCGAAATCAAACTGCACGTTGCACCTCACTCCACTCGAGGGTCCACGGCGCGGGCTTCCATTTCAGTTATAGCGCCGCCTTGTCAATTCATGCGTAATCGCGAACGAAAGTGTCTCCGTCCCCGCATTAGACCACCTGCCTCACCTCCATAACATTTTCCTAGCCATTTTCGCGACTTACGCTTGGCTTTGCCTTTGACACACCGGGGCGCGGCCCCTACTGTTGCTCTGCGTTAACACTCCTACCGATGAGTTCTCCCTTATCACCCTACCTGCCGTTAGCGATCGCGATGCTGGTGGCAGGCGTGCTCGGGACGTTGATCGTGGGCGTTGCCTCGATCCTCGGACCCAAACGCCCAAGTCGAATCAAGTCAGAGCCATTCGAATGTGGTTCGGAGCCGATTGGGTCCGCACGCCAACGCTTCGCCGTGAAGTTCTACGTCGTCGCACTCCTCTTCATCGTCTTCGACGTCGAGGCTGTGTTCCTGTACCCCTGGGCAGTGAACTTCAAGGAACTTGGCTGGTTTGGCTACTGGGAAATGGCCCTTTTCGCAGCAACCCTGGTCGTGGCGCTTATCTATATCTTTAAGAAAGGCGCGCTGAACTGGGAAAGCTGATGGCCGACATTGATGTGACATCTGCGATTGCGACGCGACGGGACGAGGCGATTGGCCGTCTCGAACGGTTGGTCTCCAAGGGGCTCGGCTGGGCTCGCAAGTTCTCCCTCTTCACGTATCCCTATGCGACTGCCTGCTGTGGGATGGAGTACATGTCGGTGGCTGCGTCGCGTTACGACATTGCCCGCTTCGGCGCAGAGTTCCCCCGCTTCTCACCCCGACAAGCGGACATGCTGATGGTGATCGGAACGATCAACATCAAGCAGGCGCCGATCCTTCGCCGAGTCTACGACCAGATGTGCGAGCCGAAGTGGGTGGTTTCGTTCGGGGTGTGCGCTTCGTCCGGCGGGTTCTACGACAATTATGCGGTGCTACAAGGGATCGATCGAATCATGCCGGTAGACGTCTACATTCCCGGTTGCCCACCGCGGCCCGAACAGGTGCTCGACGGCTTGATCTTGTTGCAGGAGAAGATCGGCAATGACCGGCACAAGCTGATCGAGCGGGCGCCCGTGCCGACCCGGTCGACGGGCAGGGACTTGCTTGCCGAGATGAATCAAGGCCCACAGGTTCCTCCGTTACCGCCGGCGAGACGCGGCTACTGAACTTCGTCGAGCCACGCCATCGCCTGACGCTGGTCGGAGCAGTCTCCTAAGCACCGCACGGCAATGGTTCCGTCCTTTCGCGGCGAGCGGATGATCCAACGCAGCCCGTCGAAGGTCCCGATGTCCTTTTCCTGGAGCACCGCCTGATGCGCCTCGTCCGAAAGCTCCACGACTCCGTTGGGTCGGATCCGATAGGCGTCAAAGCTGCGTGGCGCGACCGCGAGGTGGCCCAGATCAAATGCATCAGGGCGCGCGTGGGTAAATCCGGTCTCGGCGTAGAGCCGCCGCGGCGGCACGGTCTGTCGATTGAGCAACGGGAGCAGACTCTCACCGTCGGAGCCGGCTAAAGCAGGCAGCTTCTGCACCTCGAGGAGCGTTGGCCCGATGTCGATCAGTCGTACCAGCGCATCGACTCGCGGAACGGTCGGGCCGTGCATTCGAGCAGGGAGTTTGATTGCGAGCAGGATCCGGTTCTCCTCGTCGCCAAGCCGCGCTCCATGCACCGGCGTGGCGCCGGCGAGCCAGGGTGCATCGGCGTGAAAACTTTCTCCGTGATCCGAGAAGATCGCAATCAGCGCGTCGTCATAAAGTCCGCTGTTCTTGAGCGCCGCGAGCACAATCCCAACCTGCGCGTCCGCCTGCGCCAGCAACTCGTCGTAAAGTGCCTCTGAGCCCTGCCGCGTCCATCCGTGTTCCATCGGCCCGGTGATTGGAGCGAAGGACATCCGAGTCCGCCTCTCAAGCGGCTCTGACGGGCTCACGAACTGTCGATAAAACGGATAGACGGGATCCCCCGGAAAGTGCGCGGCCGTTTCATGAAAAGCAAACAGCAGCGGGCCGGCCTGAGCTTGCTCGACCAAAGTGCCCGCCAGCCGCTCGACATAGCCAAGAGGATCATGGATGCCCGCGAGGGCACGATTGTCGATGAACTCTGGCAGCCAACGTGCTCCCAGCGCGTTGTCCGCAATGATGCCGAGCCCACGATACCGGAGCTTTTCGAGCACGAAGTTGATCGCCCCGCGTGGCGGCTGGCGGCCCTCTTGAAAACCCGCGAGCGGCCCCTGATAGTTGAAGCGCGAACAGTCGGTCGCGAACGTGGTGTGGTAACCGGCCTTGGAAAATTCAGTGGCGAAGGTTGGCGAAGCCTCCCAGCGCGACTCCGCCGTCAGCGGATATCGGTCCCCATGCCGGTGTGGCCAACGCGCGGTGAGCAGGCTGCGCCAAGCGGGCTCGGTCTGGGCAATCGGAGTGTAAGCTCGTTCAAACAGCGTTGCATCGCGTAGAAAGGCCTCCAGGTTGGGCGCGACCGTGTTGGGGCTGCCAAGCGCCCGCACGCGATCCGGGCGAAATGCGTCCAACCCGAGCAGAACGACCAACGGATGCGGCGACTTGGGCAGCACGGGGGGCGTCCGCGTGAAGCAGAGGGCGGCAGTACCCGCGAAAGTAAGGACGTTCGGAATGAACCGCGGGACGGGAAAGCGTCGCGCGGCAACGAGGAGGTGACCAGCAACCCAAAGCGCGCCGGCAAGGCGCGGCTGCCACGGGTGACCATGGTCGATCGACCACGCGAGCAACGGTCGGAAGGCCGGCAGGTCATCGAGCAGAGCAGGCCTGGCGATCGCGCGGTCCCAAAGGAGGAAGGCACCGAGTGCGAGCAGCTCCCCAAACAGAACGGCTCGTCGACGTCGATCCTCCGGGGGTAGCAGCAAGCTCGCGAATCCCGCAGCAACCAGGCCCAGGAAAACTCCCGCGACCGCATAGGCGATCGCGACTCGAAGGAACAGCAGTGGGAGCTGCGGCTTCACCACGCTGAGCAGGGCCGCGAATGTCCCCTGCACCGGCAGGTTCAAGCCGGGGGCGCCATCGCGGAGCATGAGCAGACTCTCCACTGCGAAAATCGCCAGGCCGCAACCCAACCCCGTCAACCCGGGCAATGCGATTCGCTTCAGCCGTGCTGCCAATTCACAGCTCCTTCATTCCGCGGAGCGAAAACCCCAGACCTATCCATTGCATGCCCGATCGATGGAATCGCAATGTAAGTGCCGAACATGCTTTGGGATTTGCGTTGACTCGCCTAGCAGCGGTTCTTATAAGCCCCCGCGGCTGGAAAGCGCTGTCATGAGTGAGTTTGCTTTTGACCATACTGCGGAAAGGTTTCCCGACGCGTTCGTCGAGCGCTATCGGGATCGGGCCGGTGGCGACTGGGCAGTCGTCAATCCGGTGGCGCTATTGGCCGTTGCCAGCCACCTAAAGAACGATCCCCACCTCGAATTCAGGCTGTTTTTGTCGATGGACGCCGTCGACCGCTTGCTCCTGCCGGACAACAATCCACGATACGAGGTGGTTTACTTTCTCCATTCGTTCAAGCTCAACGAGAGCGTCCGGATGAAGTGCCGAGTGGGCGAATTGGATCCGCAGCTACCCTCGCTCACGCCGATCTTCCAGGGCGCCAACTGGTTCGAACGGTTCGTATGGGACTTTTATGGCATTCGATTCATCGGACACCCGGATCTTCGGAGGATCCTGATGTATGAGGAGTTCCAGGGCCATCCACTTCGCAAAGACTACCCTCTGCGGGGTCGACAGCCGCTGATCCCCGAGCGACCGATTGAAGACATCTTCCGAGGACCTGGCACCAACAGCATGTTGTGACAATGGCGGAACCCCTCTCACCTGAAGCAGCGGACGCTTACGATCCGAATCCTCCAGAGTCGGAGCTTGAAGCGCACCTTCCGACCAAGCGGATGGTCGTCAATCTCGGGCCCTCGCACCCGGCGATGCATGGAACGGTGCGGATGAAGGTTGAGCTCGAGGGAGAGACGATCATTCGTGCCGATCCCGAGATCGGCTTTCTTCACCGCGGATTTCAGAAGAGCTGCGAAAACGTCACCTGGACTCAGTGCCTGCCCTACACTGATCGCCTCAACTACGTTTCCGCGCTGATGAACAACTTCGGCTTTCTAAGCGCGGTCGAGAAGCTGATCGGAATCGACATTCCGGAACGAGCCAAGTACATCCGGGTCATCGGCAGCGAGCTGCATCGAATCGCCGACCACCTCACCTGCGTTGGAGCAATCGGTCTGGAGCTGGGAGGCTTTTCCGCCTTCCTCTATGGCATCGAGGCCAGAGAGCTGATCGTCGACCGGATTACCGAGCTGACCGGGGCCCGCCTAACCACCTCCTTTGGCCGGGTCGGTGGACTCGAGCGGGATTTGCCCGAAGGTTGGGTCGCAAAGGTACTCAAGACGCTCGACAAGGTCGAAACGCTGGCCAGCGAGGTGGACGCGCTGCTGACCAGGAATCGGATCTTCGTGGATCGAATGAAGGGCACCGGGGTGATCACCGCGCTGGACGCGATGGATTTTGGTTTCACCGGCCCGTGCTTGCGCGCTTGCGGGATCAATTACGACGTGAGAAAGGCGCACCCTTACTGGGTCTATGATCAGCTCAACTTTGATGTCCCGATCGGCGAGAACGGCGACAACTTCGATCGGTACTTGATGCGGATCGAAGAGATCAAACAGTCCCATCGCATCGTCCGCCAAGCCCTTCAGCAAATCCCGGAGGGTCCAGTGATCCTCAACGATTGGCGGATTGCCCTGCCGCCCAAATCCGAGGTCTATGGGACGATCGAGGGTGTGATGGCCCATTTCAAGCTGATCATGGAAGGAATTCACGTGCCGGCCGGCGAGCTCTACCACAGCACCGAGGCTGCAAACGGAGAGCTCGGCTGGTACCTGGTCAGCGACGGCGGTGGACGACCCTACAAGGTGCACGTTCGACCGCCGGGATTCGCAATTCTCTCCGGCATTGCTCGAATGGTCGAAGGTCGAATGTTGGCCGATCTCATTCCCACGTTCGATACGATCAACATGATCGGCGGCGAGGTTGAGCAGTGAGTCCGCCTCCGGCCAAAGCGCCGCCGAAACATCAAGGGTTCGTCACCTGCACGATTGACGGCGCCGAAGTAATCGCCAGACCTGGCACGAACATGATCGAGGCCGCCAAGCATGTCGGCGTGGAGATTCCGTACTACTGCTACCATCCCCGGCTCACGATCGCCGCGAACTGCCGGATGTGTCTGGTAGAGGTCTCCAACTCGCCCAAGCTGGTTCCGGCATGCCAAACCCCATTGAGCGAAGGGCTGGCGGTCAAGACGAACACGCCGGTGGTGAAGGAGAGTCATCGTTCAGTGATGGAATTTCTGCTGCTCAACCACCCAGTCGACTGCGCGATCTGCGACCAGGCTGGTGAGTGCAAGCTTCAGGACTATTACATGCAGCACGACTTTCGGCCGTCTCGACTCGACGACCGAAAGCTCCTTCGAAACAAGCGGAAGGTCCTCGGCCCCTTGGTGGTGCTCGATCAGGAGCGGTGCATCCTGTGCACCCGCTGCGTGCGCTTCATGGACGAAGTTGCCAAGGAGCCGCAACTGGGAGTGTTCGAGCGCGGCTCGCAGGAACGAATCGACATTTTCCCGGGCTCCTCTCTCGATTCGAACTACTCCGGGAACACCGTCGATATCTGCCCGGTGGGCGCGCTGTTGAATCGAGACTTCCGATTCCGCGCACGGGCCTGGTTTCTTTCTACCTCTCCCAGTATCTGCACTGGATGCTCACGGGGCTGTAACACGTTCATCGATTTCTTCGGTCAGGAGACCTATCGCTACCGGCCTCGGGAGAACGAGGAGATCAACAAGAGCTGGCTGTGCGACCAGGGCCGGCTCTCCTACAAGTACCTGAATCGCGATCGGGTCTTGGTCCCCACGCTCGGCCGCGGGCAAGACGCTCAGGAAACGAGCGCAGCCGAGGCGGCGAACTGGGCATCGCAGAAGCTCAAGCCCCTGGCCAATACACCCGAGCTCGCCGTTCTTGCCTCGCCGGTTGCGTCAAATGAGGATCTGATCGCTTGCCTCTCATTCGTCAAACAAATCCTAGGCGTTAGCCGAATCCATGCCGGCGGGAGGCCAGCGGGCGAAGCGGATCATTACTTGATGACCGCGGATAAAAATCCAAACCGCCGAGGGCTGGAATGGATCGCGAATGGCCTTGGGCTTGAGCTCAAGCCGTTCGAGGATCTGGTGAGCGCGATCGAGGCCGGAAGCGTCAAGGCGCTATACGCGATCGGAGCCGAGCTGCCGGCCCACCCGCCGGGGTTCGAGGCGTCCCTTAAACGGCTCGAGGTTGTCGTCGTGCAAGCGATCAACCAGGGAATGCTCAGCGCGTACGCGGATCTGGTTCTCCCGGCAAGTCCACATTCAGAGGACGAGGGCAGCTTCACGAATGTTGATGGCTTCATTCAACGGTTCCGCCCGGCATATCCGACTCGGGGCGGCAGCCAACCCCACTGGAAATGGTCGGCAGATCTGGCGCGGGCTGCCGGCCTGGCTTGGACTGCCAGCTCCGCGCGAGAAGTATTTCGCGAGGGCGCCAAACAGATTCCGCAGTTTGCCTCCTATGATTGGGACGCTTCCGCGCCTCCGGCACACCTTCGACCCGGAGGGGGCCCATTGCCTGCGGCGGCCGATGGACGCCCACCCGGCTATCGGGAATGGGGCACACCGCGCGTGAGAGGTATTTAGAATGGGCCGCCCCCTGATGGTCTGCTTCGCGATCGCGTTCATCGTGGCGCTGATCGTCGCTTTGATGGCAGCCGCCTACGGCGTGGCCTACCTCGCCGAGGGGTGGTTCGAGGGCGGGGCACGCCTCAGCAACATCCTATTTTTGATGCTGCTCTTTGTGATGGTGATCGCGACGCTGCTCACGGTGGCTGAACGGAAATGGAGCGCGATGATCCAGGATCGAATCGGTCCAAACCGCGCGCGGATCGCCCTGCCATTTCTGCGCGATCGGGCTCTCGGCGGTCTTCCCCACCTTCCAGCCGACGTGCTCAAGATGCTCTTCAAGGAAGACTTCAAGCCGGCGGGGGCCGATCGGTTGCTGTTCAATCTCGCGCCGATTCTGGCATTCGCGCCATCGTTCGCGCTGTTCGCGGTGGTTCCAGCTGGGCCGACCGTGGCGATCAACGGCCGCCAAATTCCGATGATCGTTGCCAGCCCAGACTTCGGCATTCTGTTCGTCTTCGCAATCGCGTCGCTCGCGGTCTACGGCACCTCGCTGGCGGGCTGGTCGTCCAATAGCAAGCTGGCGCTGCTGGGCGGTGTGCGCGCCTCATCGCAGATGATCAGCTACGAAGTCGCGCTTGGGCTGTCCCTGGTAGGAATGATGATTGTGTTTTCGACCGTCCAGCTGCCGGTGATGACTGACGCTCAAGCGCGCTATTTATGGCAAGCCGCGACCGACTTCGACTTCGGTTTGCCGGCCTGGGGGATCTTCCTCCAGCCGCTTGGTTTCGTGCTCTTCTTCGCAGCTGCATTTGCCGAGACGAAACGAGCTCCCTTCGACGTGCCCGAAGGAGAATCCGAGATCATCGGTTACTTCGTGGAGTACTCGGGAATGAAGTTTGGAATGTTCATGATTTCTGAGTTCGTCGAGGTGGTGGTGCTCTCGGGAGTTACCGCCGCAATCTTCTTCGGCGGATATCATCTGCCCGTCGGAGAACAGTGGCTTTCGCGCCTGCCGTTGTTCGAGGAACACCCTTGGCTATTCGGAACGCTCCTGGGCAGCGTCTTTTGGATCAAAGTGGTATTGCTTTGCTGGGTCCAGCTGATGATTCGCTGGACCTTTCCGCGATTCCGATATGATCAGATTCAGGCTCTGGGATGGAAACGGCTGCTTCCGGTGGGCCTCGCAAACGTTTTTCTCACCGGTGCGCTCATCCTTTGGGACCCCAGTCTTCGAGCGCTCGCCAGCGTCGGAATCCTGGAGATTGCCACGCTGCTGGTCTTGACCTTTTCTCGACGTGCCCCGGAGCGCCAGTCCTCCTTGGCGGGCGGCACACACTCCTCATCCGCACACGGGGCTCTGCCGCAGCCTGCGCCGTCAGCGGGACAGCGTTAAACGATGATTGAGGCTTGATGGCTTACGACGCGTCCCAGGATCCAACCAAAGATGTTCGCGAGCGGATTTATATCCCCGAGCTGTTGCGCGGGCTGGCCGTCACCACCCGTCACTTCCTGCTCAACCTGTTTCGCGACCGAGACAAGAACACCAGCGTGGTCGACCGCAAGAGTGCCAGCCTGGTCAGCACCGTCCAGTATCCGGAGGAACGCGTTACTTACCCACCGGGATACCGCGGACTTCATCGGCTCGTTCCAAGAGAGGACGGCAAGCCACGCTGTGTCGCTTGCTACATGTGCGCGACGGTCTGCCCGGCGCAGTGCATCTACATCGAGGCGGGAGAGTACGACCCTGCCGATCCCGCTCCCGATTCACGGGTGATCGAGAAGTTTCCGACAAAATTCGTGATTGACGAGCTGCGCTGCATCGTCTGTGGTTTCTGTGTCGAAGCCTGCCCCAAAGACGCGATTCGGATGGACACCAACCAGCACACGCCGTCCGAGTACACCCGGCCAAGCTTCGTCTACGACATACCCAAACTTCTCAAAGGCCCGCCGGTGAGCCATCCATCGGACCCTTGGTTCAGGCGCTCGGGCTCGGAGGAGCCGCCCTACCAACCGGTGGAGGCGCACTCCCGGATCGGCGAGGGCCGAAGCGAGTCGCACCCCGTGAAATCGCTGCCGGCCCCGGCGGCTCCGGTCGTCCGGTTTTCGAAGGGCGGCTAGAAGCGACTCTCACAATCTGGAGGGTTGGCCCGGGTGGCGGTAGCGTGCCACCGTGGCATCGCCACCCGCCCCCAGCTTTCGAGATCGACTCAAACAAGGCGCTCATTTCCTGGCCACCCAACGGCATGTGAATGCGATCCGCGACGGCGTGGTTGGAGCGCTGCCGCTCGTGCTGATCGGCTCGGTCTTTCTGTTGCTCGCTCAACCGCCTTCCACCACCCTCCAGGCCTGGACGGCTCCTCTTGCGGGACTCCTGCTGGGTCCCTATCGAGTGCTCGGGGGCGCGATTTCGGTCTACGTGACTTTCAGCGCCGCATACTCGCTCGCCAAGTCATATGGACTGGATCCCGCTTCTTGCGGACTGGTCGCGTTAGCCGCGTACTTCGTCGCGGCGCTGCCGCTGGACGTCAACGCTTCGACCGCGGCGCTGCCGCTCGCGCGGCTGGGCGCTTCCGGAATTTTTGCGGGCTTGGTGATTGCAATTGGAAGCGTGGAGCTCACTCGCCTGTTCGTGAAGCGACGGTGGACCTTTCGGCTTCCGGCATCTGTTCCCGAGGTGGTGGCCCGATCCTTCCTAGCACTGGCGCCGGGCTTCGCCACGATCGTCCTCGTGTTTCTGTTCACGCACGCATTTCACGTCGATCTCATACGAGGACTGGAGCTGCTCGCACAGCCGCTCTTGCGGGCTACCGGAAGCCTCGCTGCTGCCTTATCGGTGGTGCTGGTAGACAGTGGGCTGTGGCTGCTGGGGGTGCATGCCAGCGCCGCGCTCTCGTCGTTGCAGCCATTGTGGCAAGCGATGCTCGTGGGGAACATGGAAACGGCGGCCCAGGGTGGGAGGATTCTCCCGCACATTGCAAGCCAGTCATTTTATCTATGGTTCGTCTGGCAGGGAGGCTCCGGGGGCACTTTGCCGCTCGCGATCCATTTACTGCGCGCCAAGTCTCAGCAGTTACGAGGCGTGGGACGGCTGGGGATTCTTCCGTCGTTGTTCAACATCAATGAGCCGATTCTGTTCGGGGCCCCGGTCGTGCTCAACCCGCGCCTCGCAATTCCCTTTGTTGCATCGCCTCTGGTCTGCGCGCTGACGGCCTACCTGGCCTTCTACTGGAACTGGGTCACGCGACCATACCTTCAGGTACCTTGGACGTTGCCAGCGCCTCTGGGGGCCTTCTTCGCGACCGGCGGGGACTACCGGGCGGTCCTCTTGCAAATGTTCAATCTGTTGGCGGGCCTTTTGGTCTATTGGCCCTTCGTTCATCGATACGACCGCTTCATGCGGGGCGAAGAGCTCGTTGCCGCGGCTGGGTCCTCAGCGACCCTTCCCAGCATTCGGCAAAGCCCGTAGCGTTTACTTCGAATGAAGAAGTATCGCCTTGCTGTTTGCAAAGGCCCCGAGTGCTGCGCCGGTGGAGCGGACCACATCTTTGCACGCGGCCGGCAGCTGCTGCTTCAGGCCGGTCTGGCAAACCGATGCGAGGTTTACCGTGGCGGCTGCTACGGACTGTGCCACCTGGGTCCGAACGTCATCGTCCGGGAAGACAAAGGGGCGCCGCGCAACCCTCTGGCGCCCGAAAACTTCCAGCTGATGGGTTGGGAGGGCGAGTACTACTACAGCGAAATGAGTGAGGCCAAGCTCGCTCGAATCGTGAACGAGCACATTCGCTGCGATCGACCGGCGGAGGACCTGGTCTGCGACGCCGAAGAGGCTCGGCCGCTGGTCAAAGTCGCGAAGTAATCAGAGCTGACGTTGGGAAGACGAGCCCGTTTCGATTCGGCCTTGATTGCCGGACAGCTGGCTGCTGATCTCGTCAGCCGTTCCCTGAAGGCGATTCCGGAGCTCTTCTCTGAGCTCGTGGCCCGGCTTAGGGGCAAGGAGCAAACCAATGCCTGCGCCGACCAAAACCCCGACTCCAAAGATGCCGAGCGTCGGCAGGATCCAATCCGCCGCGCTCCGCCGCGTCTGCAAGCCAATCAGGTTCAAAAGGTCATCCCGATCCAGATCTCGTAGTTTCTTGATATCGATCATAAAGCTTCTCCCTTGCCTCGAATGTCTATTCCTTTTCTTCCTAACCGCAGCTAGCCATTGGTGCCGGAAGACTGCTGCGGTTCCTCCTGCGCCTCTTCCGTCACTCCAAGCCCGCTGAGCGCTGATTGGGCGAGGTTGATCAGCTCATCCTTTACCAGCGGCACCGCCGCCAGGCGTAGGCCCAACCGAACCAGTTTTCCGGTCAATGAGGTGAAGAGCCCGCCACCCAGGATGTATCCGGCCGCCGCGGCGGCGAGCAGCATTCCATACGGATGCCGCTCCACCCGCGAACGGAGGTCGAGGGAGTCGCGAAGGTCCGACATCACCCCCTTGGCTTCGTCGAGAAGGTGTTGCGCGCTGCTCTCAATTTCCTGGACTCGCTTACTGATCCGAGGCCGGTGATTGTTCGAGTTAGCGCCATCGTCCGATGTTTCTTTCTGTGCCATTCAACTCTCCTGACCTCGGCTTCAACGGCGCGAGGCAATTTTCCCGACGATGAAGCCAAACGCCAGCGCACCTAGAAGGCAGGTGCCAGGCCGCTGGCGAATGAACGCGATGATCCGCGCATTCAAATCCCCGAGGCCTTGCGCTGCTTCGCGGATCTCGGGACCAACGCGAGACGAAATCTCGCGCGCCTTTCTCTCAACGTTCGATCTGGCCTCCATCGTTTCCTTCCTTTCTTACGTCCTCACTACCTGCGTCTGGCGCCGCGCGTGCCGAGCCAAAAGCCCAAGACCAGTGCGCCAGCGATGAACAATCCGGGATTCTGCCGCACCCATCGCTTCCAATCCATGCGCATTGCCATCTCGCGGCGCAACGCATTGGCGGAAGAAACAATCTCCTCCCGCGTCCGCTCGATCTCCGCCCGGACTTCAGCCGGAGTTCTCTGCACCTTAGCCTCACTGCCGCCGTTCACGCAGTGCCTCCGGGAGCTTGGGGTGGCCGTCCGGAGCCAGGACTGCAACGCTGCGGCTGAGCTCCTTGAGAGTGTCGTCCATCACCTTTTGCTGGTTGAGCCTGCGTACCGCCACGTAGGCGAGAAGCCCCCCAAGCAGGAGGTTGGCGCCACCGACCGCTGCGACCGCCGCATCGAGAGCCAGCCATCGCGAGAGGAAGAGACAGATCCCGGCGCAAAGAAAGGCGTAGCCGACCACTACGAACGGGATCGATACGGCCAGCTTTCCCGCCAGCGTGGCCAGTGCTTTGGCGTCCCCCTTGAGCTCGAGCTTGGCCAACTCGAGATGCTCGGTTAACAGTCGACCCAACGCGTCCGCCAATCTGGTGACGAGTGCGCTGATGCTGCCGTCCACGTCCTTCGATGAGCGCATGCGACTCGAATCTCCTCCCGCTCAGACTAGTTACGCGCGTCGTAGCGGCGCGGCAACACCCGGGGTACTCCAACTGTCACCTAACGCGCTAGAGGACGATGTGCTTAACCCCAAGCACGCCATTGATCTTGCCCAGCTCCCCAAGCAAGGCCGGTTCGGGAGCGCTGTCCACATTGATGAGCGAGAAGGCCTCCTTGCGATCTCGATCCCGCGACAGGTGGATTCGCGCGATATTGACACCCGCCGTGCCCAGCGACGTGCCGACCCGGCCCACGACGCCTGGGATGTCCTGGTTGTGGATCGCGATCAAATGCCCCGCTGGGACAGCCTCGATGTCGAATTCGTTCACTCTCACGATTCGTGGCTCTCTTCGCCCGAATACCGTTCCCTCAACCACCAGGTCCGTCTTGCCCTTGACCTTGAGGGCGACGCTGGAGGTGAATTCCGCAGTTTCGCCGCGATGGGTCTCGACCACCGCAATCCCGCGCTCCTTCGCCAACGCCGGAGCGCTCACCTCGTTGACGCTCTCACCCCAGAGCTGGGACAGAAACCCCTTCAGAGCCTGCACGGTGATCGGAGCGGTGGGATTTTCATTAACCTCGCCGCTGATCTCCACCTCGATGCTCGTCAGTTCCTCGGGAGAGAGCTGACCCGCCAACATCCCGAGTTTGTGCGCCAAGTTCAGCCAGGGCCCCAACTTCTCGAGCACCTCGTTGGAAACCGAAGGGGCGTTCACCGCGTTGCGGATGTTCCCGTGACACAAGAAATCGACCAACTGCTCGGCCAGGGCGATCGCCACGTTGCGCTGCGCCTCCGCGGTCGATGCTCCCAGGTGAGGAGTGCAGATGAAATTCTCGAGCTTGAGCAGCGGACTCTCGGAGCGTAAGGGCTCTTCGGAGAAGACATCGAGAGCCGCCCCCCCCAATCGCCCGGTGGTCAGCGCCTCCGCCAAGGCCTCTTCATCAACTACCCCGCCCCGCGCGCAGTTGATCAGAAAGGAGCCCTTCTTCATCCGCCCGAGCGTTTTCTTGTTCATCAGCCCCTGGGTCTCGGCAGTCAGTGGAACATGGATCGAGACGAAGTCCGCTCGCTTGAGCACCTGCTCCAAGGGCGCCAGCTCGCAACCCATCCGGCGCGCGGCCTCGGGTGAAATGAATGGATCATACGCGATCACCTTCATCTTCATTCCGATGCAGCGCTCGACCACCACCGAACCAATATTCCCCACCCCGATTACCCCGAGGGTTTTGTTGAAAAGCTCTCGGCCCTGGAACCGCTTCTTTTCCCACTGTCCCGCCTTCATGCTGGCGGTGGCCTGCGGGATGTGGCGAGCCAATGCGAGCATCATCGCGATCGCATGCTCGGCGACGGTGATAGTATTTCCACCCGGAGTGTTC
>Ga0209588_1000087_pt1 | contig 29883 bp, 25 predicted proteins | sample Rivendell_Oct201_10_FD_188351 | JGI IMG/M metagenome (GOLD analysis project Ga0209588, IMG submission 188351) | Vadose zone soil microbial communities from the Eel River Critical Zone Observatory, Northern California, USA -... | ecosystem: Host-associated > Plants > Roots > Rhizosphere > Soil ...
GGAAGAGCACATGGCCGAGGACGAGTAGCACCAAGGCTCCGATCGTCGCGCCGATGAATCCGCTTGGCTCGATCACCATCGGGTCCCCGCCTCGAAGCAGCGCCACCAAGAGCCCGCCGACAAAAGAGCCGGCGACCCCCAACAGCGTTGTGCGAACGAATCCCATCCTCTGCTCGCCCGGCATGATCGCCCGCGCGAGCAGACCGGCAACGAAGCCGAGGATGATCCAGCCGCACAGGCCCATCTTCCGCTCGTAGCAAATTTGACTGGCCAACGGAAGGCATCCGGGCGAGGGTGGCGTTGGAGAATGCACCGGGAAAACGAAGGCGTGCTTCAGCTTCGCGAGCGGGAGCGCGCAAAGCTCTGGCAGCGCCTGATCGAGAGGCTGGAGCAATATTTTCGTGAGCTCCCCGAGATTCCGGTGGCTCAGCCGCCGAACGTCGCGGCGTTGCGAGCGTTGCTATCCAGTTTTGACTTCGCCCGGCCTGGCGATGCGCTCGAGGCGGTGGAGTTCGTGATCGAAGAGCTTCGACGCACCCAAGTCCACACGCCACATCCGAGGTATTTTGGGCTGTTCAATCCCGCGCCGACCAGTATGGGGATCGCGGCGGATGCGATCGTCGCAGCGCTCAACCCTCAGTTGGCCGCGTGGAGTCACAACCCGCTGGCGTCGGAGATCGAAAGGCATCTGGTCCAAACCTTTGGCCAGCGATTTGGGTGGCAAGCGCCAAATATCGATGGCGTCTTTTGCACCGCCGGAGCCGAAGCCAACCACACCGCAGTGCTCACCAGCCTCTGCCATGCGTTTTCAGAATTTCGGACCTCTGGACTGCGCGGCCTGCCCAGTCAGCCAGTGCTGTACATCTCATGCGAGGGGCATCATTCGATCCTGAAGGCCGCGCGGCTGTGCGGGCTGGGCACCGCAGCGGTGCACGAGGTTGACGTAGACAGCTTGCTGCGGCTGGATGTGCGCTCGCTCGAGGCAAAAATATCAGAAGATCGCGCGCGGGGATTTGCTCCATTCCTGGTGGTGGCGACCGCGGGAACGACCTCTGCGGGAGTCATCGATCCGCTCGATCGGATCGCGGCGGTGGCCAGCCGCGAAGGCTTGTGGCTTCACGCAGATGCGGCATGGGGCGGGGCGGCGGTGATCGTCCCCGAGCTTCGCGACGTGTTGGCGGGCATCGAGCGCGCAGACTCGATCACTTTCGATGCACACAAATGGCTCTCGGTTCCGATGGGAGCGGGCATCTACCTGACGCGGCATCCAGAGATCCTCACCCAAACGTTCTCCACCGCGACTGGGTACATGCCTGGCGGGCACCTTGGCACGGTGGACCCCTACGCCCATTCCATCCAGTGGTCTCGGCGATTCACTGGGCTCAAGGTATTTCTCTCGCTCGCGGTGGCCGGGTGGCCTGGATACGAGGCGGTCCTTCGGCGGCAAGTTCAAATGGGCAAGCTGCTCGGCCAGAAGCTGCAAACCGCGGGTTGGGAAATCATCAATCAGACTCGTCTGCCGCTGCTTTGCTTCGTCGATGGAAGATCCAAAGATGGTCGATCGCTCGAATACCTGCAGGGCATTGCAGATCGGGTGGTTCGCTCCGGAAAGGCGTGGATCTCCGTGTGCCGGCTGGCGGGAGGGTTGAGCGCCTTACGCGCGTGCATCACGAGCTATCGAACCACTGCCGACGATCTGGATGAGCTGGTGGACGCCTTGGAAACCGCGCGGCAGGCCTCTATTGCGTCGTAAAGGCGTACAGCTGGTTATCGGCCGCTACGAAGATTCGGCCGTCCACCGCGATCGGAGTTTGGAAGCGCCGCACCAGCGTCATCTGCTCGCCCGGACCTCCTCCAGAAAACAGGAGATCGCCGGTCTCGCCATCGAACGCGTGAAGTCGATTGCTGGACTCCGAGCCGACGGTCCAGACCACCGGATCGGCGGTGCCGTCCGGGGTGGTGACGATCGGGGAGCCTCGGCCCTGATTGTTGGCGCACCAGGCCACGCTGATGGTCGGTGGCTCGGAGGCGCCGATCTGCAGCGCCACCAGATTGCCAATCAGTCCCGGACAGCCGACTCCTTGACCAATGGTGGTGAAGACCACGTAGGTGCCGGAAGCAGTGGTGTAAGCAGCCGCGGCATTGATGATCGTTCCTGTGGCCACGCGCTCGCTGGCCACCCCTTCGCCATGAGTGCCATCGCCTGTTCCGATCCCGCCGAAGTCGCCGCGGTCGACCAAGTAGGCGACCCCGTTCTTACCAAGCGCCACGATCAGCGCGGAGGGCGTCGCTCCCGGTACATCGATCAAAACCGGGCCCGTTCCGCTGATATCGATATCGCCGAGGTCCAGCGAGAGCCAATTCGATGGTGCGAAGAAGTCCGTCGTATCGCCAGAGAAAACGGGCCCCGGGCTGAATCGGATGATCGCTTCACCGCCCCTCCAAGTCGCCGTGCCGAAAGTGTTTCCCGTCGCCGCATAAATGAACGTGCCGTCGGTCGCGAGCCCACTGGGTGCCCAGATTCCGCCTCCTCGAGCATCTGTCGCCCACGCCATCGGGCTGCTCGGATCCGCCTGGGGAACTCCAACCACCCAGCCATGGTACACGCCGCAGTCTCCGAAGTGACCGCCATAGGACACATACAGGATCTGTCCGCTAAGCAGGAGCGCGCCGCGCTGACTCTGAGGGGTAGAGGTGAAGGTCAGACCGCCGAAGCTGACGGAGGCGGAGACGTCCACGGGCCAGCCCGGCACCGTGGTTCCGTCGTCCAGTAGCAGCGCGTAGATGAGATGTTGCTTCGTGGCCCCGCCGTCGGGAGTGGTCATCGCGGCGACGTAGAGAGTGCGTGAATCGATGTCGATCACCGGGGTGCTGGTGATCCCTACGGGATCGACGTTCCCGCAGGGCAGCGACGAACGCGGCACCGGGGCGCCGAGGTTCGCCTCCCACAGCGTCGTCCCGCTGCTCGCATCCAGCGCCAGCACCTCGTTTTGCTCGGTCGCGGCGATCAGGGCTGCCGTCCCGCCGGGTCCATTACTGACATACAGCGGCTGCGCGTAGGTTGGACCCGGCAAGAAGGCCTCGAAGGTGAAGTCCCGATGGATGTTCATGACCGCATCCCGGGTAAAGAGCGGGTCCACGTACAGCCCATCTCGAGTGGGATTGTTGTGATGTTGAAGGACATCGGCACCTGCGGAGCTGGCGATGATCATCGAACAACCCAACGCCAAAAAGTGACGAGCACGATGCATGGAGATCTCCCCCTTCCTTTCGTCGGCCCCAAGCTTGGGAAGCGCGACAGCGACGCTTAACACCATCCAACCCGGAAACAACGTCACAGTTCAAGAGCGCGTGCTAAAGGCCAGTTTGCCAGGCAGGGAAGCTCGTTTGACTGAGGCGGAAGCGTCAGTTAAACCCGATCGCGATCGGGGAGTGGCTCAGCCTGGTAGAGCACTTGGTTCGGGACCAAGGGGTCGCAGGTTCAAATCCTGTCTCCCCGACTCTTTCAAGGCCGCGGTTTCCCGGGTGATTCTGGAGAGCCGCGGCCTTCGCTTTTGGGCTCTGACCCTCAAATGGTAGCAGCCGGGTAGTAAATGAAGGCGATTTTTGCGGCTCAGTCGAGGCGGGAAGTGCTTCCACGGCCGCGCGCAGATCTTCGACCAGAAGATGCGCATACGTTCCCGTTGTCAGTTTGACGTCGCGGTGCCTGAGGATTCGCTGAACCCGGTGGAGGTCCACGCCCGCGCGAAGTAGCAAAGTCGCCGCCGAATGCCGCAAATCGTGAAAGCGCATTGCGCGTGAAATTGACCGAGGCCACAATTTCATCCCGCAGGTTCGGCATGTCCTCAACGTTGCGTCCGGATGCCGCTCAGCGCAGGGCAGTCGGGCAGCAGCCTTGCAACGCCGGCAAATGTGCTCATAGCCGTCTACCAGCCCCGCGCGCCCCATTGCGTGGCGAAGAACCTTCTGCGGGTCAGCCTCTTCGGTTCTCATTTTTCCGTTGGGCCCCGGAAACACGAATTCGCTCGTCGATCTTTCAAGCGCGTGCTCCAGGTACGGGAGCAGTGCAGACGCGATCGGGAGCACATCTGCGTGCTTCCCCTTCGTCGTGTCGGAATCGTACGAGCGTCGAACCACAATGAGTCGTTCGCGAAGGTCCACATCCTGACGCCTGAGGCCGAACAACTCGCCTTTGCGCATTCCGGTGTAAATGGCTGCGGCGAACAGGTCGCGCCAATCATCGGGTATGTGAAGAAGCAGAAGTGAAATCTCTTCGGCCGCTAAGGTCGCCCGGATTTTTTGCGGATTCTTTCTGCGTTCGACGTCGGAAATAGGGTTCGGGCCCGTCCAGATTCGGGACTTCCGGGCCCGAGAGAACACAGTGTGCAGTGTGCCTCGAAGTCCGTTGACAGTGGCCGGTTGTAATCCTTGCCGCTCCATTCCTCTCAAGAGATCCTCGATCACTCCCGTTGTGATCTGCGGAACCGGCATCCCTCCGATCTTGGAATCGAAAACATGGCGCTTCAGCCGATGACGCTCTCGGCCGGCTCGTCCTACTGAGCAGCGATTGTTCAACCACCACTCGCACAATTCCGCGAACGTCAACTTGCATTCGCTCGGCAAGGGCTCTAGGCCGAGCCTTTGTCGCTCCGCGGAACGTTCCAATTCATACGCGAGCCCCTTCGCTTCAGATCGGGTGCGAGCTCGCGTTCGAAGCTGGCGCCGGCATCCTTGACCATCGAGAAATTTCACGTACCAACTTCCATGCTTTTGATAGACGCTCGCCATCAAAGCCCTCCGTCAACGACAGCCAGGAAGTGTCACGAACGCGCCGGGAGTCTCTCCCTTTACCCAAGCCTTGATGACGGTGGGGTCAAAACGGACCAAAGCGCCGATTCTGACGCACGGCAGCTTTCCCGAAGCGGTCGCCTGATACACCCAAGATTTCGAGACGCCGAGGAATTCCGCGACCCAGGACACGTCTCGCAGGGCATGGATACCGCTTTCAGTCCCGAGCCGAGTTCGTCCGTTCTTATCCATCCGATCCTACCTATCGTTTGCTTTTCTTGAGGTCGAACCCTGGTCCATCGCTGAGGACCCTCTCATAGCGACGAGCCAAAAGGTGCATGACGTATTCGCGCTGCGAGAAGCCGAGCGCCTTACGGTCCTTTTCAAGCGCCTCGACGATCACCATTGGAAGGCCATAGAGAGTGCGCACATCGTCCAGAACTTCTCGGACGACTGCTGTCGTACTTCCAAGGCGCTTGGCACCTTCTTTCAAGAAGGCCGTTTGCTCGGGTGTGAACCGGAACGATTGCGTGAAGTAGTCATCCCTGGCTGGCGTTTTAGGCATCTTGTTTTCCCCTAGACCGACCACTACCACAGTTCGGCTGGATTTGCACCCTCTTTAGTTATACTTTAGATTCAACTGCCAAATAGTCCACCGATGCCAATGAACACTCCGCTTCGAGAAGCGATTCAAAGAGAAATCAGAAGGAGGGAAGAAAAGCGGCTGGCAAGCGCAAGCGAAACTTCGCCGGAAACGCCGCCCGGACCGGGCCTTCACGGGATTCAGCAACAGGGCGCGTCACAGCCTCCTTTCCAGAGCGACTCTCCTTCCGCCCCGCAGCAACAGGATTTTTCCGAGAAAGAACGCGGCGCTCCAGGCACTGTCGAGGCGCCTCCGCAATTTCCCGGCCACCCGCTCCCTACCACCGGATCGGGTGGCCGGGAAATCGCTACGGCTATGGCGGGTGACAAGCGCCGAAGACAAAAAGGAGCGGGGCGAAAGTTGACAGAGAGGGACAAGGAGCTGGTCGGTTTTCTAGGACTCACCAGGTATTTGAGCAGAGACCAAATCGAAAGGTTGATGTTTCCAGGAAGAGTGAAGTCGCGATCTTCGATTCGGCTAGGGCAGTTAACGAAGGAGATCGGAGGACAGCCGGCGATTCTGAAGGAGCTCGGATATGCAACCAACGACGGCTGGAAGAATGTATTCGGGCTGACCGGCTATGGGTACATCGTCGCCCAGGAGCGTCTCGGGAAAGCGCTACTCAAGGTGCCGCGCCACGACGTGAGCCCGCAGTTCTTGAACCATTCGGTTCTGCTGACAGAGTTCCTTTTGGGACTGATACCTCAGGATGGAAAACATCCGGCAAAAATCCCGAAGAGCTTCCGTTGGATTCCAGGCGAATACCTGGACCTGCCCTTTTCGGAATACACGCTCGAGGATCGAAACCAGAGAAGGCGGCTGCAACCGGACGCGGTCCTGGAAATTCCGTCGCAGCGCACACGCTACTTTGTCGAACTCGAGACCGGCTCGGCGACCATCTGGGATCAGGAAAAAGTGACCTCCACTCTTGCAAAACTGAACCGGTATTCTGAATTTCTCAGTGGCTATGCGGGCGATGTCCTCCACGGAGACTCGAGCACGTTCTACTCGCGCGCGTTCCCTGACGCCTGGCCGCCAGAAGTCCTTTTCGTGACTCTCAGCTCCCACCGCCGCGATTCCATCAAGGCCGCTCAGAAGAAGTGGAAGCAGGAGCGTGGGGGAGAAGAGATCAACGTCCGGTCGATGACCCTCGAGGAGGCACGGTTGGTTCTTTACAAAAAGGTCCACGGCTGCAGCCCTGGCGCAGAACCGCTTGATGCTCCGGGCAAGAAACGCCCGACTGGCACCAAGGAGGTCACCGACGACCCCAAGACGGAGCAAGAAGAGCGATTGCGGCCTGGCCGGGTTGCAGTACGGGGGGAGCAGCTGATTCGGCTGGAGGCTCTTCTGCTAGCTGCGCAAGAGGCGATTATGGCCATGAAAGCGCAATTGTCTGCGGCAAAATTGCCCGCGCCACCGGCGCCGGACATCGGCGCACTCGGAGAAGTCTGGAGGGTCTACGCCGCCCGAGTTCGGAAGACCTTCGCTGCGTTCGGGATCGATGAGGCCGTTTAAGTGCGCGATTGGTGGTAGTACTCACACAATGCGACCTCTTCGATATTCGATCAATGTGACGTTCGACGGCTGCTGCGATCATCGGGTGATGATCGCGGACGAGGACCTGCATCGCCACGCCGTCGAGAATCTGGACCGGGCCGATGCCCTGCTCTTTGGCCGGGTGACGTACGAGATGATGGTGGCCGGGTGGCGGGAGGTGCTGCGGACGGGCGCGGGGCGGCCCGCGTGGATGATGCCGTTTTGCCAGGAAGATCGATGGGATGAAGAAGTACGTCGTCTCGGCCACGCTGAAAGCTGTGGACCGGAATTCCGAGCTCTGCTGCAAAAGCCGCAAAAGAGAGCTGGCTCTTCAAAAACGATCGTCCGCCATATACCGAAAGAGAAATCGCACAGACTCTAGAGCAGCTCCACGCAAATGCACGACCGCGTTGCGACTCCCTTTGTGGGATATATTGAGCCCGGCGTACGACGCCCGCCACGAGCCGGCACCGGGGAGGGGAGAAGAATGAAAATCCTGTTTAGAGTCTCGGTCCTTTTTTTCGGCATCACGATCCCCGCGACGAGCCCATCTTTCGCGCAATCCGGCTGGTTCTGGCAGAACCCGCTGCCGCAGGGAAACCATCTCTGGGCTGCTGCGACCCTAGACCCGAGTACCGTCGTGGCGGTGGGCGCCGGCGGAACGATTCTGCGCACGACGAACGGCGGCGCCACCTGGACGCCCCAATCCAGCGGGACGACCCATTGGCTCTTTGGGGTTTCCTTCGTGGACGCCAACACCGGGACCGCGGTGGGCGCAGCGGGAACCATTCTGCTCACGACGGACGGCGGCGCCACCTGGACGCCCCAATCCAGCGGGACGACCAATCCTCTCTTAGGGGTTGCCTTCGTGGACGCCAACACCGGGACCGGGGTCGGCGATTTTGGAACCATTCTGCGCACGACGGACGGCGGCGCCACCTGGACGCCTCAATCCAGCGGGACGACCAATCCTCTCTTAGGGGTTGCCTTCGTGGACGCCAACACCGGAGCCGCAGTGGGCTATTTTGGAACCATTCTGCGCACGACGGACGGCGGCGCCACCTGGACGCCCCAATCCAGCGGGACGACCAGTTGGCTCAATGGAGTCTCCTTCGTGGACGCCAACACCGGGACCGCGGTGGGCACCTTCGGAACGATTCTGCGCACGACGGACGGCGGTGCCACCTGGACGCGGCAATCCAGCGGGACGACCAATATTCTCGTTGGGGTTTCCTTCGTGGACGCCAACACCGGGACCGCGGTGGGCGAGTTTGGAACCATTCTGCGCACGACGGACGGCGGCGCCACCTGGACGCCCCAATCCAGCGGGACGACCAATTGGCTCTACGGAGTCTCCTTCGTGGACGCCAACACCGGGACCGCGGTGGGCACCTTCGGAACGATTCTGGGCACGACGGACGGCGGTGCCACCTGGACGCCCCAATCCAGCGGGGCGAACATTGGGCTTTCCGGGGTTTCCTTCGTGGACGCCAACACCGGGACCGCGGTGGGCGGGGGTGGAACCATTCTGCGCACGACGGACGGCGGCGCCACCTGGACGCCCCAATCCAGCGGGACGAACATTGGGCTTTCCGGGGTTTCCTTCGTGGACGCCAACACCGGGACCGCAGTCGGCGATCTTGGAACCATTCTGCGCACGACGAACGGCGGCGCCACCTGGGCGCCCCAATCCAGCGGGACGATCAATTTTCTCCTTGGGGTTTCCTTCGTGGACGCCAACACCGGGACCGCGGTGGGCGATTTTGGAACCATTCGGCGCACGACGGACGGCGGCGCCACCTGGACGCGGCAATCCAGCGGGACGAGCAATCCTCTCCTTGGGGTTTCCTTCGTGGACGCCAACACCGGGACCGCAGTCGGCTATTTTGGAACCATTCTGCGCACGACGGACGGCGGCGCCACCTGGACGCCCCAATCCAGCGGGACGACCAGTTGGCTCAATGGAGTCTCCTTCGTGGACGCCAACACCGGGACCGCGGTGGGCGATTTTGGAACCATTCTGCGCACCACCACGGGCGGCGCCACCTGGATGCCCCAATCGAGCGGGACGACCAGTTTGCTCAATGGAGTCTCCTTCGTGGACGCCAACACCGGGACCGCGGTGGGCGGGGGCGAGGTTGGAACAATTCGGCGCACGACGGACGGCGGCGCGACCTGGACGCCCCAATCCAGCGGGACGGCCAATATTCTCGTTGCGGTTTTCTTCGTGGACGCCAACACCGGGACCGCGGTGGGCGGGGGTGGAACCATTCTGCGCACCGTCACTGGGGGCGAATAACCGTTGAATGGCGCTTGCTACGTGGTGGCCAGAATGCCTATCGACCATTCAAAAGGCATCTGAATGCTGCATCATCTCTCGATACGTTGCTGGCGTGCAGGTTTTTCCGCTCGCTCAGCGACATCGTCGTCGAGCGATGAACTCGGCAAGATCGCTTGGCGCGATCCGAATTGCGTTCGAGATCCGGACGTGGAGCAGCTCAGCCGCGGCGCAGATCTTATTGACCGTTTGGCGGAGCAGAGGCGGAGCCGGTGGGCCACCTCGCGCACCGTCAACAGTTGCTCGGCAAACTCCAAGTATCGCGGGACACAGGGGGAACAAATCCTCGCTGGTCGGGCGTAGTATCGATTCCATTTCGATCGATCGGTTGGCTCGGCGCTCCCAATAATCTCGAACGCTTGCGCCGCAATGCCACCCGGTGCCAGCCCAGCCGATCGCCCAGAATCGGATTCGGGTGAAAGTGGTCGCTGGTTCAAATCCGGCGGAGAGATCCGGGTTCAGAGCAAGCCGAACGGTGGCTCCGAGTTCACGGTGCTGTTGCCCATGATCGCAACCGAGGCGCCGACCCACGCGCCCGAGCCGCAACACTGAGCCCTGACCAACCCTTTGGGTTGGCAAGTGGCTTGCTAGCCAAAAACGATCAGCCAAGGAGGGGGAGCTATGAGTCAATCACCCGAGCTGCGACTCATCCCGGTGAATTCGATCCGCCCCTCGCCCTACCAGTACCGGACGAACTTCGACGACGCGAAGCAAAAGGAGCTGATCGAATCGCTCCGGGCGAGTGGCTTGAGCACGCCAATCTTGGTCCGGCCGATTCCCGCACCCAAGGCCGAGTCGGGCCAAACGGAGACCGCGAACGCTTACGAGCTGGTCTCGGGGGAGCGGCGTTGGCGCGCCGCAAAAGCGCTGGGTTGGGAAACGATCCGCGCCATCTGTGAGGAGATGACCGACGCCGAGGCGGCGGCGCGAGTCGTCACCGAAAATGAAGTGCGAACCGACGCGAACATCATGGAAAAGGCCGCAGGCTACAAGCGGCTCACTCAGCCGCCGTGCAACTTTAGTCTCGATGAAATCGCCAAGCGATATGGCTACCGCGACCATTCTTCGGTAAGCCGGATCATCGAACTGCTCGAGCAACCCCCTGCGATCCAAGAGCTCGTGGCCCGGGCCACGATTGGGCAGAGGCATGTCCGTTATCTGAGTCGAATCAAGGACTTGAACGCCAGGGTCAAATTGGCGAAACGGGCGGCCGAGGAGGAATGGTCAACCAAGGAGACCGAAGAGCGAGTCGCGAAACTGCTGGCGAAGGCCGGCAAGAGACCGGGGAAACCGCGAGCGAAAGCGGATCCGGCGTACCAGTACGATTACAACGGCTTTCACTGCACCTTGGTCGGCGACGAGGTTGAGCTCAGCGGCAGGAAGTTCAAGCGAAACAGAGAGCCCGTGCGTCAGTTCGTTGTCGAGTACCAGTCGGCGCTCGAGTCGTTTCTGCGGGACATCGAGGCCAAGTCGGCCGAGCAGTCGGCGGCAGATGGGAAGGACGCAGCCGCTGGCCTGGCATCGCCGGACCTTGCTCCACCGACGGATGTCGCCAGCCCAGAAGTTGCAGCCGATCTGGTGAAGCAATTTGCGGAGGCCGCTCAACCGCTCAAAGACCTTTTCTCCGGTTTCGCGAAGAAGGAGGGTGGAACGCCGGGCCTCAGTGAGCTGGTCTCCTTCTTCAACAAACCGAAGTCCTCGGGTTGAACAACGGTTTGAGCAAGAGTAAGGCAATGTTGCCGATCTTCTGCTCAACTCATGCTCAACGAAGCGTGGCAAGTCTACGCCGCCCGAGCCCGCAGGGCGCTTGCGGCATTCGGAATCAGAGAGGCCGTTTGATTAAGCACGCCGTATTAGGCGATCCAGCAATGGCTGAAGAATGATTGAGTCGTTCCGGAGTAGGAGGGGTAGCGGCACGGTGCAAAGTAAGCCTCGAGACAGTCTTGGATCCCGCCGTCCAACGTTCCACCATCCGGTGGAAACGAGAATGCGACGGCAACCCCTGAATCATCGAAGGTGACGTTCAGACTACGCCAGCAGCCGATGCAGGTGTACAGCCGCCGATCGTAAAGCTGTCCCCCATCTACAAGTTGAAACAACTGGCACCTTCAGAAGGCCTATTCGCCGCCCGTGGTGGTGTGCAGAATGGTTCCACGATCGCCGACCACCGTCCCGGTGTTGGCGTCCACGAAGAAGACCCCGATGAGAGGACTCTGGGTCCAACTGTTTTGGAGCATCCAGGTTTGTCCGCCGTTCAAAGTGCGAAGTATCGTGCCGGAACTCCCGACTGCCACACCGGTATTGGCATCAAGGAAGGAAACTCCGTACAGATCGTTGCCGGTCCCGCTCGATTGCCGCGTCCAGGTTTCCCCGCCGTTTGTGGTGCGCAGAATCGTTCCGTAGGAGCCCACGACCGTTCCCGTATTGGCGTCGACGAGGGAAACTTTCCAGAGCGTGATGATGCTGGTGACCCCGCTCGTTTGTTGCGTCCAGGTTTCCCCACCGTCGGCAGTGCGGAGGATGGTTCCAGAGTCGCCGACCGCCGTTCCCGTGTTGCGGTCCACGAAGGAGACGCCAAAAAGAGGGTAGTAGGTGCCGCTCGTCTGCCGCGTCCAGGTATCCCCGCCGTCTGTGGTCCGCAGTATCGTTCCAGAAGAGCCGACCACCGTCGCCGTCAATGCGTCTTGCATCGAGACCGCCTCGAGGGCGGCAAAAGTTCCGCTGGTTTGTGGCGTCCAGGTTTCCCCGCCGTTCACAGTTCGCAGTATTGTTCCACCCCAGCCCACCACGGTTCCGATGTTGACGTCCACGAACGAGACTCCGTGAAGACGGCAACACGCTCCGCTGGTCTGGAGTCTCCAGGTTTGGCCGCCGTCGACGGTACGGAGGATCGTTGCAGAGTCGCTCAACGCCGTTCCGGTGTTGACGTCGACGAACGAAACTGCCATCAGAGTATCGGGGGTCCCCATGGAGCTGAGCGTCCAAGTTTCTCCTCGGTTCAAACTGCGCACAGTGGCTCCGTACGTGCCGACCGCCGTCCCAGTCTCGGCGTCTGCGAACGAGATTGCCCGGAGAGCATTCGTGGTTCCGCTGGACCTGACAGTCCAGGTTTGTCCACCGTCGGTCGTGCCCAGAATCGCTCCATGGAAGCCGACCGCGGTTGCTGTGTTGGCGTCCACCAACGAGACCGCATAGAGAGCATCGCCAATCCCGCTGGTTTGCCTCGTCCAACTTGCCCCGCCGTCCGTGGTCCGCAGAATGGTTCCAGCCTCCCCCACCGCAGTCCCCACGTGGGCGTCTGCGAATGAGACCGCCCAGAGCCCCACAAACGGTGGGCTGGATGGGGGCGTCCAGGTTTCCCCACCGTCTGTGGTCCTCAGAATGGTTCCACCCCCTCCCACCACTGTCCCGGTATTGGCGTCCGCGAACGAGACCCCATAGAGCATCTCAAATGCTGGGTTGGATTGGGGCGGCGCCCAGGTTTGTCCGCCGTTCACGGTCCGTAAGATCTCCCCAAAATCGCCCACCGCCGTCCCAGTGTTGGCGTCCACAAAGAAGACCGCATGGATAGTATGGCGTGTCCCACTGGTCTGCGTGGTCCAAGTCGCCCCGCCATCTGTGGTGCGCAGAATGGCTCCATAATCGCCGACGGCGGTCCCAGTGTTGGAGTCCACGAAAGAGACTCCGAAGAGATCATGGGTAGTCCCGCTGGGTTGGGGCGTCCACGTTTGCCCTCCATCGGTTGTTCGGAGAATCGTGCCACCGCCGCCGACCGCGACGAGAGTCGTTGGTTCCGGCGCAGCCAAGGCGAAAAGATCGTTCCCCTGCGGTAGGGGGTTCTGCCAATACCAGCCAGACTGCGCCAGCGCACTGGTTCTACCCGCTGCAATGCCCAGCAGAACCAACAGCCTCAAAAGGATCTTCATGGTTGCTCGCTTACAGCTGGCCCACTCCCGGAGTCAGATTGGTGTACAAAAGCGATGCGCTGCAAGTCACACATCCGCCGATTCCGCTAAGCCGCCGCATGGTGCTAGCGGACCCAAGTGCATTGGGACACCGCCCAATCGCCGGGGTCGACATAGATCTTGAAGCTGCCGAGATCGACCAGGTCCGGCGCCCGGTCCTCTGGATGGAGGCCGCGGTTGCGGAACTCGGGCGTCGACAGGAAGGCGGAAACCAGGGAGGCTCGGCTCATTCCGGCGTTGACGTTGGCGACGTGAGTGTTCCATCCGTTCGAGTCCGGTGCCCGTCCGAGGAGGAGTCGGTAACAGAAGAAGAGATCGTCTTCGGTCGCCGCCGGGCCGCCATCGCCGGGCAAGCTCCTGACCGTCGATCGAAGCCATCGCTTGGCCGAGCGGGGAACGGCTCGGCGGAGCCAGGAGGGCGTGGCGCTTCGCAGGGCTTCGAAGACAGCCTTTCGCCGGTTCGACACGAGCTCGCACAATACCGCAAGTCAAGTGTAGGACGGGCGTCTGGGCTTACAGGGCCACGCCGGGACAAATTCAGTTCCGTTACGGACGATGCCGGCGCGTCCGAGCGATGAACTCCGCCAAGTCGGCTGGCGTGATTCGGATTGCGTTCGAGACCCGCACGTGCGGCAGTTCGCCTCGGTCGCAGAGCGCGTATGCGGTAGCCCGGCACACCCGGAGACGCACGGCGACCTCCGCTGCTGTCAGTAGGCGCTCGAGCGCAACCGGACCGTTCACGAGGGGTTCACCACGCGGAATCGTGGCGGTGCCAGCCGGTGCCAAGGTATCAGGCAGGACGCCTCGACCGGCCCGAGACCTGTCGAGCGGATGCGAATCCGTGACATGCGAGGCCACGCCGTCAACGAGCGCTCGAGCCCTTTCGGGACGAAGGGGTCGCAGGTTCAAATCCTGTCTCCCCGACTCCTTGAAGATCGCGCATTCCTTCAGGTTTTCCGACATGCCGCGACTCTTCTTTTTCAACGCCTGAGCATCTGGTGACAAGAAAGCGACAATCGGCTGCTGGATTTCCGCGTTTGCGTTCGCGCGCCCGAGCTGCTGATTGGCTTCGGACGACTGGGGAATTCCGAGCCGGTTGATTCCCGCGCGAAGATCCTGGACGAACGCACAGCGAACGTGTTGAATGCCCCCGCTCAAGGGGAGCTGCGCAGTTCATCATCGTGTGAGGGGTCGGTAAGAGAAAAGCGGCTTCAATTACAGTCTCAGTCCGACTACTCGTTTGTTGCTTTGGAGGGGGCACAAATGAAAAGACAATCCGTTGTCGTTGCTACGTTGCTCGCGTTGTCAGCAGCAGTCGTTTACGCTGCCGACAAGGCGAAGTCGTCTTCTCAAACTGCGCTTGGCGTGCCCTGCTCGGAAATTTTCGAGCGCGGCATCGACATGCAGGAAAATCTGCGAGCCACCGCGATTCGGGTCGCCTGCGGATTGGACGTTCCGGGTTCCGCCGGTGCGGAAGGGCTTGAGGCCGATTCGGTAGATGAGGGTGGCCCCTTTCCCAACATCAACGTCATCACCGGCACCGAGACCTATCCTCACGTCACCCAAAGCGAGAGCATGGTATGGAGCACGCCGGATGGGCAGACCATCGTCGTCAATTACAACGACTCCAACACCGCCTCCGCTAACTATTCTGGCGTCTCGGTTTCCGTCGACGGCGGCCAGACTTTTACCCGCCTGCTTCCAGCGCCATTCGCCACCGGCCACGGGACGAACTTTGGAGACCCGATCGTCGTCTACAACAACGCGCTCGGTAAGTGGTTTGCGGGCGATTTGGCCACCGGGTGCGGAGGTCAGGGAGTGGGCCTGTGGACTTCGCTCAACGGGATGACCTGGACTGTCGGCGCCTGCGCCCACAACGGCGGCGCCGATGACCGGGAATCGATGTGGGTCGACAACAACGCGGGCAGCCCGTTCTACGGACGGATGTACATCTCCTGGAATGACTTCGGGGCCGGCCAAAACATTTTCGTGGTGCGCTCCGATGATGGAGTCACCTGGTCCGCGCCGGTTCGAGTCCAGAGCGGAGGTTTTGTTCGCAATATTCAGCTCACCGGAAGCCCGGACGACGGCGGAACGGTGTTCATCGCCGGGATGGACGAGGGCGGCGGTGGCGTCAACAACCGAATCAACTACATCTATCGGTCTTTAGACGGCGGCGTCACTTGGACGCAGATTCAGCAGGGGCCTCCGTTTGCTCCGCCGGGCCAGGCACTGTGCGGTTACTTCGCGGCGGTTACTCCGATTTGGCGGCACATGGGTTGGGGCCAACCGGCGGTAGGTCCTGGCGGAGTCGTTCACTACATCTATGCCGCACGCGGGGCCAACGCGGGCGACTTGGGCGACATCCGCTACATTCGCTCCGATGACAACGGCACCACCTGGACGGCTCCAATTACCCTCAACAGCGACGCCGCGACCGGTGGCAACCATACGCAGTGGATGCCTTCCTTGTCCGCAACTCCAGAGGGTCTCCTGGTCGGCTCGTGGTACGACCGGCGCAACACCGCTAACAACAGCTACGAGTTTTGGTTGATCCGATCTTCGGACAACGGACAGAGCTGGGGCGATGATCAACCCGTCAGCGACGTGATCAGCCCGCAACCCGAGCAGCCAGATCCGACCGTACAGAGCTGTTACGCCGGCGACTACAACTACCACACCGCGACCAGCGGCAATTCCTGGGTCACCTGGACCGATGGCCGTGTGCAGGTCAGCGGCCACAACCAGCAAGACGTATTTTTTGCAGCCGTACCCCAAATTCAGACGGGCGGAGCCATCGAAGGGACGGTCACTGATGGTGCTGGCAACGCCCCGATTGCTGGCGCTCGAGTGCAGGCGGTAGGTCCAGTAACCCGCGTAACGAGCACCCGCGCCGATGGCACGTATCATCTCGGATCGCTCCCTGAAGGCAGCTATGACATGACGGTCACCGCCTTTGGGTTCAACCCCGGCACTGCCAGTGGTGTGATGGTGGTCGATGGTCAGACCACCACTCAGAACTTCACGCTCACGCCCGGTCCATCCCATAGGGTCTCCGGGACCGTAACCAACAGCGCCACCGGGATGCCCGTTGCGGGGGCGACGTTGAGAATTCTCGATACGCCGATCGCCCCGGCGACAAGCGATGCAAACGGAATGTACGCATTCCCGGTCGTTCCCGACGGGAGCTATCGCATCCAGGTGACTGCGGCGGGCCTGCAGGGCACCACGCAGTCAATCGTTGTTGATCACGATCTGGTCGTCGATTTCGCCCTCGATCCGATCCCCGTGGCTCTCATTCAGGATCAGTCGCCCTGGGGGAGCACTCAAAACGAGACCCTTCTCACCGCGAGAGGCGTCTCGTTCCAAATCATCACTTCAGACCACATGGCCGATACCGATTTCAGCCAGTTCAAGAAAGTCGTTCTCGTGTCCCAGCAGCCTGACATTTACTACACGAGGCTGGAGGCGAGCCGGGGGAGATTTGAAGACTACGTGAACGGAAATGGAACACTGGAAATGCACGTGGCGAATTTCGGTGGATCGCAAGTCGAGAGAACAACGCTCCCGTTCGGGCTTCGTGTCACTCCAACCTTCTGCGGCAACACCGTCACGGTTGTGGATCCCACCGATCCTCTTCTCAACTCTCCCAACGCAATCACCTCGGGGGAGTTACAGGGCTGGAACTGTTCCTCGCACGGCGCGCTGATTGGGGTGGATGCCTTGGGCTTGAACGTCGTGGTCAACACCGCAGAAGGCCCCCAGGGACCTTCGACCGCGGAGGGTGGAGCAGGCACCGGCAACGGCAGGGTGGTGATCACCTACTCGCCGATCGAATACACGGGCACCCCAAACACTCGAAGGTTCAACGAGAACCTGCTGTGTAACGGGTTGAGCGGCGTGGGAACTTGTCCCTGATCAACGGGCCAAGAGCAACCCGAGCGTCCGTCTACTCAGGCCAAAGGTGAGGGCTTCATAGACCCTCTGATAATTCTCGGCGTCTAAGACGTGCTCATAGGTGATTGCCGCCACTTGGACCTTTTCCCGGTCGAAAGGGAAGAGGTCCATCAGCGTCACCACTTGATCCACGGTAAACAGGTGCCGGGCTGACGAGCGCGCAATCATCGCGAGTCGATCTTGGGTGAACTTGTCGCTCCTTCCGAGCTCCTTTACGAAAATTTCAAACGTAATCGGATCCATCGGAGCGACAGTTTGGTAGGGCGCCGAGCGAAACGCGGCGATGGCTCGCATGAAGTCAAAATGCGCGCGGCGGGCGACGTCTGCCAATGCGGCATCCGGCGACTGCGCGACAGCTACCGCGAGACTCTCGCTCGCGGCCAGGGCTTGGTTCAGTGCATCGATGGGTTCTGCAGATTGTGCAAACGCAGCCAAAGCGATCAAATTCGCGGGCGACAGAGCGACCAATTGCATGACGAGCCTCCTTGCGGTTCATACGGGCAAGCCAGCAATAAGTCGCGCAGCGTGGACCGCGGTTTGGCTCCTGAAGCTCTCGTCAGGGCAGCGAAATCGGTTGAAAGTACTGAGGAACGATCATCCGCGTTTTCGGGGAGGCGACCTTCACTTCGGTCACAAATTCTTGGACCCCTTTCGTCGCTTCCTCTTCAGACATCGACCCGTAAGAGTCCCAATGCGTCGGAAAGACCACGGCGGGATATCCAAGAGCGCGGAGGAGCCTGTCAGCATAGTCGAAGTTTTCTTTGCGAGAGCTTCCTGCGCCGACCAGAGCGACATCCGGTCGCAGACCTTCCATTTCGCGCTCGATGAAATTCATCGTCCCCATGATCAGCACGCGGTGGCCCGCGATCCGAAGCAGGTACGCCAGACTGCCGCCTTCCACAAATGCTGATTCGTGGAGCGGAGCTTTCAGTCCGCGCGGAGCAGAGCCCGCCCATGGCTTGTTGAAGTAGCGTTTGCGCAACAATGGGGAATGAAGGCTCAGGATGACCTTTAGCGAGAAGCCGTCAAAGTCATAATCCTCCCCTCCCCGCACGGTGATCAGCTTTTCATCCGGTACATCGTAGGCGCGCGCAATGTTGGCGGCTGTCTCGTGCCCAATAATCACTGCACCGGTCTTATTCGAGATGTAGGGCGCGTCCAACAGGTGGTCTTCATGTGCATGGGTAATCAAGATCTAGTCCGCACGATGGACTCGTGAATCGATTTGAGCGGTGTCGGGAGCAATGATCTCATCCTTGTCGTTATTTGGATCGGTGCCCTGCTTGTTCCGAAACTGCGAGAGGTTCGGATCGACCAGAACAACGCTGTGGCCATCTTCGATCCGCCATCCTGCATTTCCGAGGTAGGTGAGCTGAATTGCCCCGCGTGTACGAGCCTTCGTCGGTCTACTCGGACCGGTAGCTGCCATTACGACGGTCGCGCCAATCATGATGGCAGCAAGACTGATGATTCCGGCGAGGCAATCGAATCTCCGCCAGTTAAGGCTTTGCCGAAGGTTGGTGTGGCTCATTCCAGTGAATGATGGTTCCTATTACGCCTGCGGCTTAAATCTACAAAAAGCCCAGGCATTTAGTCGATCACGTCCCCCGATTTCCCCACACATCTCGCGGCTGGTCTGGGACGACGGACGACGCGTGTAACGCGATCGAGAAAGATTTGTCAGAGCAATAAGTCGTTAGGTACTTCGCGGACGGCCCTACGGGGCCGATTGCATTGCACCCGATCAGACCCATCAACAGCATTTAAACGAAAGGGAAATTCATGAATGCACATTCACAAGGAAAGTTGTGGATCAAGAAGATGACGTTTGGCGTGGCATTGGCTGTGGGAGCCTTCTCTCTACCGGTCGCGTTGGCAGCCGATAGCACAGCCAGTAAAACGCTCTTTGAGAGACCGCTGCAGAACGAAGACCTGGCCGCGCATTTCGACGTCAAACGTGATCTAGGCCGCGCATGGGTCGACGTGGAAGTCACCCCCGAGACCCCGGGAAGCTACATCGCTGCGCACGAGCCTATCGAGTTTCGTCGGTCGGTGGATGGCCTCTACTATGATCAGGCGACCAAACAGGTGATCTACCGAAACGGAACGACCCAGGTAGTTTGCGCCGAGGACACAAGCTTTCTTTGGGGGAAATCCTTGAAAGAGACCGGGCAATGCCCTCTGAGCGTAACCTCGGAAACACGGCAAGTGGATGACGGATTCAACGGCCATCAAGAGACGATCGGCAAGGTCACCCTTGAGTTGCCCGCTTCCGGCAATCAAGCGGTCAGTTCGAAGTAAATTTCAATCGATCCTACCGCCAGCCGAGCTGTGACGGTGGTAGGATCAAAGTGATCCGACGGCATCTATGGCCCTCGAACGGTGCTGAAGTCGATCGACTGTCCGCCTTCGCCTCGCCGGTGGCACCTGGGCTCGACTTTCCGCACACTAGCGCATTGTCGCAGGCAGTTTCGTGACGCCCGGTTGTGCCACGCTGCGAAGCTCAGAAATTGAGCTTACGGCGAGGTGCTATCATTCTCATGCATCTCCAAGAGAGGAGTTGAGATGAGGAGCTTCCTTTTAATCGGCGCCACCCTCGCCGCGCTGGCGTCGGGGCCTTCGAATGCCGCCGGCATCCACGGTTGGTCGGTGGTGACCGGTCGCACGGTGGGAACGAGCGATACGGTCCTTCACATGCAGATCGGCTGGCCCGGCGTTTCCGCCACCCTGCTGCACGGCATGAGCCCGAAATTGGATCTCGGGGCGATCTTCACTTTCAACTATGGCTTTGAGGGCGACATAACGGAGGCCAGGCCCGGGCTCAAGTTTCAGGGGCTGTTACGGGCGAACTTCTTCGATTCCCATAGGTTCAACCTGGGCATCTATGTCGCTCCTGGCCCGCTCTTCTATTTCTACCCCGCCACCACCGTCGCTGGGATCGCCATTCCAGTCGGGCTTGCCTTTGGCATCCATGCCGCAAGCCAGCTGAACGTCGCCCTGACATTCGACACGCCGATGTTTGTGCTCTTCTCTTCGAGGGTGCGCAACGGACAGTTCGTAATCCCGGCGCTATTTGGGACCGGCTTGGAGTATTTCCTCAGTCGCAACGTCGCCTTCACCTTGAAGATGGAGATGGGTCCGATCATCTATGCGGGCGACGGCTTTGCGAACTTCGACCTCCAAGCGCTGGCCGGGTTCGCGTTCAGGCTGTAGGAGCCGTTGCGCTTAGGCCTTAAGGTCAATCACGACACGGCCGCGGGTCTTCCCCGCGACGATTTGCTCCGCGACCGCTGGGACATCGTCGAGCGCTATTTTCGTCGTCATCTTGTCCAGTTTCGAGAGATCGAGGTCACTCGCGAGCCGATGCCATGCCGCTTGGCGCTTTTCTCGTGGCGCCATCACCGAGTCCACTCCAATGAGCGTCACATTGCGGAGGATGAAGGGCAGAACGGTTGCAGGCAGGTCCGATCCCTGCGCCAGGCCACAGGCCGCTACTGCACCGTCGTACTTGATGTGCGAGAGCACGTTCGCAAGGGTGCGACTGCCGACCGCATCTACTGCCCCCGCCCAGCGTTGCTTGTCTAAGGGACGCGCGGCCTCATCCGAAAGCCCACGAGCATCGATAATCTCATCGGCGCCCAGTTCCCGAAGATAAGCGCCCTCCGATTCGGCTCGACGGGAGGAGGCGACAACGCGGTAGCCCAGCTTGTCGAGGAGCGAGATTGCAACTGAACCCACGCCACCCGCAGCCCCGGTGACAACCACGTCTCCGCTGCCCGGCGTGATGCCCGCCTTCTCCAATGCCATCACGCAGAGCATCGCGGTGAAGCCCGCTGTCCCTATCGCCATCGCCTGGGCGGTCGAAATGCCCTGAGGAAGCGGGATGAGCCAGTCGCTTTTTACGCGAGCCCGCTCGGCGAACCCCCCGTGATACGCCTCCCCCAAACCGTACCCGTTCAGGACAACGCGGTCTCCCTCGTGGAAGTCAGGGTTCTGAGAACGCAGCACCCGGCCAGCCAGGTCGACGCCTGGAATGAGGGGGAACTTGCGAATGATCGGAGCCTTACCCGTTACTGCCAGACCATCCTTGTAATTCACCGTCGAGTACTCGACTGAGACGGTCACGTCGCCATCCATCAGATCAGAATCGGTCAGTTCGGTCACCCTGGCGCTTTGTCGTTCGCGGTCCTTCGTGACTAGGAGTGCGCGGAACCTGTCTTGCATTTGAACCTCCTCATCATCTGAAGCGAATTCCTTGCGGGTAGCGCCGCACTACTTGCCGAACGTTGGTCATAGCCCATCCATGGGGCGGCGCGCGATCACATCGTTACGGTGGTTCAGAAACTTGGACGAGGCGAACGGATGCCTTCGACCGAGGCACTCGGCGACGGCAAGACTATTGAGAAACTCGTGCCTAGACCTTCAACGACCTACTGCGCGGAGACCACTACGACGTCATCGAAGGCGAAGTAATCGGGAACGTTGTAGAAGCCGAACTTCAGTTCGGTGGAGTCAGTCGATGCGACCAGACCGTCGAGCTCAAACTGCGTGTAGAAAAAGTCTGGCATGTCCACCGAGTCGAAAATCACGACTCCGTCCCAAGAGACTTGAAAGCGATTGGGTGTCATTGAGCTGGCCAGCCAAAAGGTAAGGTTGTAGACCCCATCCGGGTCGGTCGTGAGATTCTGGGATATGTATCCGAGGCTGTCGACCGGACCGGTCAGAACGGCCCAAATGCCGCTATGAGCAACGTTTTCTACCGTGGTGTAGCTTAGGTTGCCTGACTGAACCCAAGCGGAGAAATCCCCGGTCTCGAATCCGCAGTTCGCAACAAGATTGCCCGCCGTGGCATCGCACAGACTTCCACCGTTTACATTGCCGTAATTGGAGGGGATTCTCGCAGTTTTTTGAGCACCCGCCGTCCCAGACAATAAAGTCAAAGCCGAAAACAAACCTACCCCAAGACTGATCCGACGCATGTACTCCCCTCCTTGATGGTGAGCAGAAAGCACTACGCTCCACCTATGAAGTGTCAAGCAGATTCAGGGTCTAGAGGGCGTCCTATCAGACCCTACCGGCTTTCCGCGTTATCAGAAGTAGCGCGGCTTCGGACCGCAAATATTGCAAAGATTTTTCCAGTTGGTCACAGGTTTGTTCGGATTGTGATGGAGAATCCTACCGTCTCAGGTGAGCTCACCGTTTTCGGGGATACCGGCCCCGGACCAAACTCCGGCACGCCACCAGTACATTGACCGCGCCAGCGGCAGTATTCGCGACGAACGGCTCTACTGGGATTCGGTAATCAACTTCATCTATTCGGATGTACGAGAAGTGGCCCCTAGCCTCTTTCGCGCGCTGATCGCTGCCCGGGCCTCGCGCCATCTAGGTTTTCTCAATTACGACTCCGCGCTCGGCGCGAGGCTGTTAGGCCCTATCGAATTTGCGCGCAAGTCGGGTGTTTCTCTCTCGGAGTGCCTCGAAGACCCAGCCACCCTGGATACCGCTCGGAAATTCTTCGAGCGCAAAATCAAGTATTGGGAAAGTCGTCCAATGCCAGACGGCTCCGGCATCGTCGTCTCACCGGCGGATGCCCGGGTGTTGGTTGGTTCGCTCTGCGAATCTTCGGCGCTGTTTATCAAGGGAAAATTCTTTACCTACGAGGAGCTTCTCGGAGCCGACCAAACCCAGTGGGTTGAAGCCTTCAAGGATGGCGACTTCGCGATTTTTCGACTGACCCCCGAGAAGTATCACTACAACCATACCCCGGTTGCTGGATGCCTTTTGGCTTTTTATCAAGTGGATGGAGATTTTCACTCCTGCAACCCCGGACCAGGGACTGACTGCCCTGGTGTACATCGGGTCGGCCCTTCTCGGGACCCTTCTTTTTCTCAAAGGCATGTACGCGGTTGCTTTCTTGACCGCAATCGGAGCCACCAATCTTGCTCGAGTGTGGCTCGAATTGCTGCGCGCAGATTATCGTGGCCACGGCCGGTTTTCGGCTTACCAGGTGATGGCTCTGATTTCGGTGGTCTACTGTTTGAGTATTGCGCTGCTGGCTTCCGCAAACATTCCCCAGTCGCGACCCAGCTTGTTTGCAGGATTTCGTGCGATCTGGACGCCGGAAGTTTTTCTCTTCATCGTCGCTTTGTGGATTGTCGTCTTTCTCTACACTGGTCGAAGCTCTGTCACGGAGTCCCGCGTCTCGTTTTACGTGCTGCGCTACAAAACCTAGGCCGCCTCGATCGAGGCACCGTTCGCGTGCCGAATTCCCGAAGCAAATATGGAGAGGCGCACTCCAGTGTGCTATCGATCAAAGGGGGGAAGCGACCATCATCTTGCAGGGGGAAACGCATGTTCACGAAAATGTCACAATACCGGCTTGGCGTACTTGCTTGTGCTTTCGTCGTATCGCTAGTTGCCAGAGCTCAAGATGTTTCATTTTATGAACCCGGGCACGTGAGAAGTGAATATCCGGCCGGCCAAAACCTCCGAAATGGGATTGCGTCCGGTGATTTGAACAACGACGGCCACCCTGACGTGGTGGTAACGACATACAATGGGGTTTCCGTGCTCCTTGCGAGCCCGGATGGTTCGAGCTTCTTACCAGCGCTTAGCTATCCGGTCGGATTCAATACTCCAGTCTACGTCGCAATCGGCGACGTGAACCGAGACGGGCGGTTGGACATCGTTGTCACTACCTATTATGGAATTTACTGGCTGCGGGGGAACGGCGATGGAACGTTTCAAAGTGCCACCAGCGTCCCAGGCTCATACAACTCTGTAACATTCCTACAAGTGATCGATGTCAATGGAGACGACCGGCTCGATATCGTCGCCAGTTCAGATTCGGGAACACTCTACGTGGTACTCGGCAATGGCGATGGAACCTTTCAGAACCAGCGCAACATTACCCTCGCCGGCCCGGTGGGCGCGATTGCGGCCGATGACTTCAACCGAGATGGAAGGCTGGATCTGGTAACAACCGTTAGCAACAACCTTGTTCTGCTTCTAGGGAATGGCGACGGAACTTTCGCCGCGCCTCGAGCCCTGCCAGTAGCCTCGCCTCGCATTGCGGTGTCGGCTGATTTCAACGGCGATCACATACCGGATCTCGCAGTGCTTCAACCATCGAGCGTCTCGCTTCTTCTCGGCAATGGAGACGGAACGTTCCAGCTAACTCGGCCAAGTCCAATCAATGCCAATCCCACTGATATCAAAGCAGGCGACATGAACCTTGACGGAATCTCCGACGTGGTTGTTACCCACTGCGGTGGAAGCGTCTCGGTCCTGCTGGCAAATGGAGATGGGACTCTTCAGCCGCCGATCGGGAGTGGAACATCCGGCTGCGTGACCGCTCTGGCGCTCGCCGATGTGGACCGCGACGGGTACCTCGATATGGTGGGAAATAAACCGGACAACAGCGTTGTGATTCTGATGCCGGGCAACGGAGACGGGACCGTCGGACCGAACCGGCCCAGTGTCGGAGCGAGCCCATACTCGGTCGCAGTCGGAGACTTCAACGAAGATGGGATCAACGACCTGGCCGTGGCCAATAGCGGTTCCAATAGCTTTTCTCTACTATTGGGCAACGGGAATGCCACCTTTCAGGTTGCGAGGAGCATACCGGTCGGGTTGCGGCCCACCTCCATGGCCGCCGGTCGTTTCACCAATAGTGGACATCTCGACTTGGCCGTGGTCAACAGCTCCTCGGATGACGTCTCCGTTTTGCGCGGAAGAGGCGACGGCACGTTTATCCAGCTTGGCGCGGTGATCGTCGGCAGTAATCCACAGGCCTTGATCCTCGGCGATTTCAACAATGACCGTAGCCTCGACATGGCAGTGGTCCGAGACTTGGCAGTTGTGGTTCTTCTGGGAAATGGAAATGGGACATTTCAACCACCGACGAGTTACAACTCCGGTGTTTCCTTTCCAACCTCGGTGGCGAAAGGCGACTTCAACCGAGACGGGAATGATGACCTGGTGGTGACGGGTGGTAGTTTCTTCTCGAGCAACATTTCGGTGCTGCTCGGAAATGGGCAAGGAGGATTTCAGACTCCGAGGCCGCTAACCGGGAATCGGGGTCCCTCGTCCGCTGCAGTCGGAGATCTCAACGGTGATGGATTGCCGGACATCGCAGTAGCGAACAGCGGGTCAAATAACGTGACCGTTTTTCTCGGCAACGGCGACGGGACGTTTCAACCGGGGGTTGATTTTTTTGTTCTCGGTAACACCCCCCTCTGGGTGGTGATCGACGACTTCAATGGCGATGGACGACTGGATATGGCCACCGCAAACTCTCAATCGAATTATGTGTCCATTCTGGTCAACGTCGAGGTTCCCGGCGCACCGGTTTTCTCGCCGGTATCCTTCATCGATGCTGGCGAATTCCCGGTCGGCGCTGGTCCACGCTCTCTAGCCGTCGCAGATTTCAATTCCCACCAACAACCGGACTTGGCGGTGGTGAACAACGGCTCAAACGACGTGACGCTACTGATCAACTCGACCAGGTAGGCGGGCCGCGATTCGCATCTCGACAGCAGAGCGGGGGCGTGGTGTGCTGCACGCCGTAGAGGCTGAGAATGGACGAGAGGCTCAATCGCGCCGTGCGTTTGAAGTACTGGAACGATCGCTGCCTTGCTTTGGTCTTTTCAATCGTCCTGCTCCCGATCGGCCTTCTGATCGCCGCTCTGATTGCGCTCGAGGCATTCTTTACCCGGGAGCCTGCCTGCGTCTTCGTCGGAGAGCGGCGGCGCAGCGCTGACCGTAGCTTCCGGATACTCAAGTTCCGCGTGTTCCGCGTAAGCGCTTGGCGGCAGTTTCAGATCGACTCACCAACGGTGAGCCTCAAGGGACTCGAGAGGCGGCCCGAGCACCTGACCCGAATCGGTCGCATTCTGAAGCGGTGCTACCTCGATGAGCTGCCGCAGCTTCTCAATGTTTTGCGCGGGGAAATGAGTCTGGTCGGTCCGCGGCCGTACTTCGAGCACGATTGGCAACGGGAGGGTCGTCTGGACATCCCTGCTCGGAGGATTCTTCGGGCTGGCCTCGTCGGACCGTATCAAGCCGTGAAGGGGACTATCTCCGGGCTCGACCGAGTGAACGCGCTCGACACTGACTACTTGGATCACTTGAGGCGTGACTCCCCGGTACAGATCTTCGCGCGAGACGCTGGACTGATCGCCCGAAGTGTAGGGACGCTTCTGCGCGCGAAGGGCTTGTAGCGCTCCCCTACTCCGGCTCCACACCGGTCGCGATCAGGAACCGAGAGACCATGTTGTACCCAGCGATCGTGCCGATCAGCTCGACGGTCTGTTGGTCGGAAAGAACCGCCCGGACCCGCTTGAGCGTGGCCGGTGAGACCTGAATATTCCTGGTCATCTCGTTGGTGAGCGCGAGCGTCGCTCGCTCGGGCTCATCAAAGAGTTTGGTGTTCTTCTGCGCGGTTGCGACGTTCTTGAGCGCGGCGAGCTGTTCGCGCGTGCCTCCCGCAGCGAGGAACTCGGGCTCGTGCTGAATCCATTCGTAGTCCGCCTTGTTGAGTGCGCCGACTGCCATGATCGCGATCTCGCGGAGCTTGGGCTGCAGCGACAGCTCGTTTCGGATCGCGGCGAACATGCTGTTCCAGCCTTTGGCAAAGTTCGGGCTGTGCAGAAGCATCCGGTCGAGGTTCAAGAGCTTTCCCTTGCGCCTCGCACGGATCGCCTTGACCAGATCCGGTGGCCCTGCGTCATCGCTATCCGGGCGATAGGGAATTCCGGACTTCGAAACGGTCTTGGCCGCGCCTGAGCCCTGCTGCTCAGCGTTTGCATTCGCGAAAAACATCGGGATGAGCAAAGCGGCGACGGTCGCCGCCGAGATACTCGCCATCAGGTTCATGATTCCTCCCTCGAGACTAAGGATACGCACGTACACTAGCCTGGGCTGGAAGCTTGGCCCCAAACTGTCGCTTGGCGAGAGCGCAAAACCTGCACGGCGGGTCAACGACTTGATTCTACCTATCGAAGATTGTCACCACCGCGACGCCAACGTCAGGATCGACGTCAATTGCGACAAACTTATCGGACGAGATGATGTACATCGCCGAACTCTCCGTGCTCGGCGTGGTTGTCGTCATCGTCCCTCGCCCTGTACTCGACGTCACGTTGAATGTTCCGGTCAGCGAATCGCGTGAGGACACGCTGTCGGCTCTGCTCTTATCCCGCGCTCCCACGAACTGTCCGCCAGATCCATTCAGCGCGGCGACACCCGAAACGCTGGTGCAGCCGCACGTCGCTGGAGATGCAGTGCCGAGAACGTAGTTTCCCGAAAGCGATGCGTTCGAAAAGCCGGTTCCGTTTTGCCCTTCCATGAAGCCTACTCCCACCTCGGCTGCTTGGGCCTGCATTAAGAAGGCTTTGTTTCGATCCACAAGATAAAAGGTGTAGGGCGTGAGCGTCGGGCCGACTTGCAAGTTGAGCTCGCCGCGCCCGAACGGACTGAGGTTCGCGATACTCCCACTGAAGACGTTGGAGGTGATCACTCCGTCAGCATTTTGATCCATTACCCCGACCAGGGTGCCGGTCCCAGCGTTCGCCACGTACCAGGCAATCGTAACGCTGGTGCCGGGAGAGAGCAGTCCAGTCAGGTAGAACACCGAAGGGCCATCGATCGCGTCCGGCTGATAGGGCCTCCCCACTTGTTTCAGAGCCTGTCCACTGAGCAAAGGCAGGCTGGAGCTTCGACGATCCCGCGTGATGAAGAAAGCCTCGGTATTGGAGACAATGTAGAAGGCAAGATTGATCGGATTCGCAAACTGAGGAGCAGTCAACTGCGCCTGTCCTCGGCCGTACTCATCATGTGTAAAGCCGTTGACATCGTAGCTTCCGCTAACTTGTGGGACTGGGACGGACCCGCCTGCGAGATTCAAATCCATTCTCCCGGTAATTCCGCGGGCCGGGGAGCCCATATCGAGCCGGCCAACCGCTCCGGCCCGTCCCGTGTCCAGCTCTCCCGAGAATCCAAAACCAAAGTTGCCGCCAAACGTGAGGACCGACGAGGCTTTTTTGATCATTCCCGCACCGGTCAGGTGAGTCGGATCGTTGGGCTGAAACGCAATGATCCGACCCGCATGAGCGGATAAGTTCGGCGCATTCATCGCATAGCGGAAAGAGAAGGGACCCACGGAGGTGTTGAGGAGCAATCTTCCGCGGTTGTCCGCGCCGTACGAGTAGGAGCCGCCGGTAATCAGAACGGGCTGCTGGGGATCCGGACCCGTGAACCGGTTCATGTCCAAGATACCCGCTCTGATTGTTCCGTAACCATCGGCGATGAAGGCTCCCGCGATGGCAACCGCACGGGCACTCGCTTCGAAACCGTTAAACAGAAACGTATAGTTCCCGGCGAACCCGGCATTGCTGGTAGTGGTGACGTTGACGCTGCCGGTGCCCGACTTTGCGTTATCCGCGAGCGAAACCGCCTTTACAGTGAACGTGGCCGGATTCGGCGGATCATCGGGTCCCGTATACAGTCCGGTGGTTTCGTTGATCCAACCGCATCCATTGTCGGCACAACCATTTCCCGAAATCGACCAAGTCACGGCCTTGTTCGCTGAGCCGTTTACGACCGCGCTGAACTGCTTGGTCGCCCCGATATCGACATTTTGGGTCTGAGGATCGACGGCAACCGTAACCGACGAGTTGATCGTAACTGCGGCAGTGCCCGTCTGCGACGAATCCACCTGGGAACTGGCGGTGATCGTCACCGCGGCCCCAGGCAAATAATTGTCCGGGGCGCGATAGAGACCGGCGGCACTGATCGTGCCGCACTCCGTCCCAGAGCAGCCTGTCCCAGACAACGCCCAATTGACGGCTTGATTGGACGAGCTAGTCACGACGGCGGTGAATTGCCGAGTGCTGCTGAGATCGACGGTGGCAGAACTCGGGGATACGGTCACCGCGCCCGACGGGGGCGGATGCAACATCGTTCTGTTGTCGCAAGCGTAATTGCCGATCAGCGCGCAACAGATGGGGAATAGGGAAAGACCTCTCATCAGGGTGTCCTCGAGCGAAGTTGTACGGTCATCAGCCCCCCGTCACAGCGGCGTCACGGGCTGATCTACCGCTAATTGGTTCTGCTTTCCAAGCACCTCGAGGACAAGCGATCGCTCACGGTGACTGAAACCGGTAATTCTCCAGCGATTGGTCGCGAAGAGCTCGATTCCACTGGGATAAAAACGGGACCTGCTACGTTCGACATTCCAGCACAACCGGAAACTCAGTTACGCGTCCAACAAAACCGAGGGGTAGCCCGGAGCCGACCGCGATGTGCGGCCTTACCCTCGAGCCATGGTCCGCGCACTTTTGCTGTCGTTGATGATTCTCTTGGTTGGCGCTCGTGCCCGAAATCCTGCAACCGGCCATCAACAGCTCAACCTCGTACCAGAGTCGCAAGAAATCCAGATGTGCCAACAAGCCGCGAAGGAAGTCGCCCAATCGATTGGCCTCTACAAGTCGACAAGAACGCCACGCTCAGAGCAGGAGATACGGTGAAGCGCGTTGTCGGCGGCGTCCGAAAAACCGCATTGGCTCAGTCCTCTCGGTAGCGTTCGCGCCAGATGGCGTTCACTTGCCCTTGATCATCGCCGTGTAACGCCGCTGCATCTCGTCGGAGGAGACATT